>Ga0208082_1000015_pt1 | contig 48358 bp, 47 predicted proteins | sample LakMenE09Jun09ns_FD_150683 | JGI IMG/M metagenome (GOLD analysis project Ga0208082, IMG submission 150683) | Freshwater microbial communities from Lake Mendota, WI - 09JUN2009 deep hole epilimnion ns (SPAdes) | ecosystem: Environmental > Aquatic > Freshwater > Lake > Epilimnion/Euphotic zone ... | reverse complement strand
TATCTATAAGAATGAGCCACAGCCAAGTGGAGTCTATAGTTTCTCTGCCGAAGTAGAATACCTCAATGGAGAGAAACGAACTAAAAAAGGAAGTATTACGTTAATTAGATGATGAAAAAAATAGCAATTATATTAATAGCATTAGTATCTTGGGCTCACATAGTGGCCCAGGACCCTCATTTCAGTATATTCTACGGAGTGCCGATAGGGATCAATCCAGCATATACAGGAAATTTTAATGGTAATTTCAGAGTTAGTGCTCAATATAGAGATCAATGGAATTCTATTCTTTCAAATGAGCCTATAGCCGCATATAGAACTTTGGTTGGAAGCTTGGAAGCTAGAACTAATAAAGGTATTGATGAGAATGATTTTGTAGGTATGGGTATCTATGGTATGCGTGATATCGCTGGACAAAGCCGATTAGCTAATACCAAGTTAGGACTTTCTGCTTCTTATCGAAAGGCTTTAGATCAATACGGAGATCACTTTATAGCGATAGGAGGGCAGGTTGCATTTCATCAAAGCACAATAGATTTATCAAACCTTACGTGGGGAAATCAGTGGAATGGTACGCGATATGATGGTGGAATCATTGGAGAATCTGGCAGGCTGGATGACAATCTTATTTTTTATGATTTTAGTACGGGTATCTCATGGGGTTACAATATATACAATACGCGAAAAAGATTCTCTGCAGGTCTGGGACTTTTACATATCAATCAACCAAAAGCAAGTTTCTTTAGAAATCCATCAGGCACCACAGCTGACGGTGCCTTAATTATACCTATGCGTATTAACTTTAATGCTGCTGCAGCTTTTGAAATGGGACAATCATTAGACTTGATACCAAAGGTATTGGTTATGAAACAGGGCGCTAGTTTGGAAACTATGTTTGGATCTGATGTTCGATTAATTCTAGATCCTAGTGATCCTTTAAGTAATTCAGTTTATCTGGGCGTTATGTCCAGAGTGGTAGGAGGGGATCCAGATCAAGTACTAAATAGTGGGTCTTTAAATTTCGAATCATTTGTTCTTACTACCCGAATGGATTATAATAACTTCGAAATTGGTGCAGCATATGATTTGAACGTTTCTGATCTTAAACGTGCTTCTAAATACCAAGGAGGTTTTGAATTGTATATGAACTATGTATTTAGCATAAAGCATAGTAAACAAAGAAAGATGTTCTGTCCTAAATTTTAGTGACATTGTATCGCCTTAGAATTCGATTAGTTTTAAGCCTTATTTTTTTGGCAAGCAGTTTATCTGCTAGTCGTATTTTATTGCCAATGGACAAGATTCAAAAGAATCATTTGAAGTCCTATGGAATTGCTTACTGGGTATTAGATAAAAATCTACAAGTCGAATGGCTTCTAAACTATAGAGGCGGAAGTTTCTCTTTTCCATTTACTGAAAGTATAGAAAAGGAGTGTATCATACGCGGTGTAAGCTATGAGCTTATTTCAGAAGGAGATTATGCTGATATTGTAGCTGATATAGCTCGGAATGATGTCAATCAAGAAGTAATCAAACTTGAAGTTCCTCCAAAGGTTGCGATATACTCTCCAAAGACTAAATTGCCATGGGATGATGCGGTGACTATGGTATTGACTTATGCAGAAATTCCTTACGAAGTAATCTATGATCAAGAAATTTTATCTGATAAATTACCTAAGTATAATTGGCTTCATCTTCATCACGAAGATTTCACTGGTCAATATGGAAAATTTTATGGAGCATATCATACAGCTGAATGGTATCAAAAGGACCAAGAGAATATGGAATCTATTGCCAAGGAATTTGGATTTGATAAGGTATCAAAAATGAAATTAGCTGTTACCAAGCGAATTAAGGAATTCGTAATAGGAGGAGGATTTCTATTTGCTATGTGTTCCGCTACAGATTCATACGACATTGCCTTAGCTGCCGAAGAAACCGATATCTGTGAGTCCGTTTTTGACTATGATCCATTAGATCCTAATTATGCCAATAAATTAGATTTTTCAAAGAGTTTGGCGTTTCAAAATTTCCAATTGTACACGAATCCTATGATATATGAATACTCGAACATAGACCGAAACCCTGCCATGGGTGATCCAAACATAGATGAATCGGAGGATTATTTTCTCTTATTTGAATTCTCGGCTAAGTGGGATCATATTCCCACCATTTTGACTCAGAATCACGAGCGCATCATTAAAGGCTTTATGGGTCAGACAACTGCGTTTAAGAAGAATTTAATTAAGAATGATGTTATTGTTTTAGCTGACAAAAAAAGTGCTAACGAAGCACGATATATACATGGTACGAAGGGAAAAGGCATGTGGACTTTTTATGGCGGTCACGATCCAGAAGACTATCAGCACTATGTATATGACCCTAAGACGGATCTTAATCTACACCCAAATTCACCCGGATATAGACTTATTTTGAATAATGTTCTTTTTCCAGCAGCTAAGAAGAAGAAGCAAAAAACTTAATTATTAGTTCTTGGATAAACTTATAAGCGAAAAACTAATTAATCAATTAGAAGGATTAATTACCCAGAGTTCTGAGAAAGTAGATTTTTTATTTGAAGAGGTTCATAATGCCGTCTTCAAAAACACGAACTGTCTTGCGTGCGCGAATTGCTGTAAAAATTATAGCCCAATCATAGAGCAAGAAGAGATACCAATCATAGCCAAGGCATTAGGCATAGGGCCTATTCAACTTTTTCAAGATTATATCGAAATGGATGAGGACGGAGACTTTGTGTTTAAATCTCAGCCTTGCCCTATGCTAAATTTAGAGGATAACAAGTGCAGAATATATGAGAATAGACCTCAAGCTTGCCAAGGCTATCCGCATACGAATATGAAAGAAATGAAAAACCATCTCGATCTTTTAGAAAAAAACATAGAAATTTGTCCTGCGGCAGAGGAAATAGTGAGTCGTATAATAAAACAATTAAACAATGTCAAAACTTAAAGCCATAATTCCAGTAGCTGGCGCAGGTACTAGACTGCGGCCATTTACTTATACGCAGCCGAAAGCTTTGATACCTATTGCGGGCAAGCCCATTATATCTTATATCATTGATGACTTAAAGAGTCATGGGGTAAGCGAATTTCTTTTTATCGTAGGTTATTTTGGTGAAAAAATAGTAGACTATGTAAAGGAAAATTATGCGGATTTAAGAACAGAGTTTGTTTTTCAGGCCAAGCGAGAAGGAATTGGACAGGCGGTCTTTCTCGTCAAGGAATTCGTTCATCCAGAGGACGATTTAATCATAGTACTAGGGGATAGTTTGATTGATATTAGCAAGGAGTTTTACCTATCTAAAATGTCAAGCATAGCTATAAAAAAAGTCAAAGACCCTAGTAATTTTGGCGTTGTAGAATTAGGCGATAATGGTCAAATCATACGCTTTGTAGAGAAGCCAAAAATGCCAAAATCTAATTTGGCTCTGACAGGCCTATATAAAATAGTCGACACAGAAATTTTATTCAGTATTCTAGAAAAATATGCTAAAGATGGTATGCGCACGGAAGGGGAGTTTCAATTAACTGATGTGCTGAATGAAATGCTTAAACAAGGTGTCGAATTTGATTTAGTGACTGCAGATCATTGGTTAGATGTAGGAAATGGAGAGGTGCTTTTAAATTCCAACTCACTACTTCTTAAAAAGTATGGGGGGTTTATAGCTCCTACCGCCAGAATCGAGAATTCAGTAATAGTGGAGCCTGTTTATATTGCTGATAATTGTGAAATCATCAATGCTATTGTCGGTCCAGACGTTTCTCTAGGAGTCAATACGCGAATAGAAAACTCAATTATTACTAATGGAATCATAGGCAGTTTTTCTAAATTAGACACTATGAAATTATCTGAATTTGTGATAGGCAGCGATTCTTCTCTGAAGGGAGCTTCTCAAACCATTACGGTTGGAGATAATACGGAAATTGATTTTAGTAGATAAGGTAGAGAATCCTTAATAATCTTCTCTTAAGACCATCAGAACAGACGCCTGTGAAAGTATTAAGTATTTTTGATTATTAAACTGGATTTCGTAGGTATGCTTCTGAAGAAATACAGCTAAGTCTCCAATTTGAATTTGCAATGGAATGTATTTAATCATATCTGTGGAAGGTTTCCACGGTTCATCTGGCTCTATATTGGGGATTGGATAACCAGGACCTACTTTAATGACATACCCAGATTGAATGTTTTCTTTTTCTTCAACCCCGGGAGGTAATATCAACCCAGATTTAGTTTTATGGTCGAACGTAGCTGGCTTTATCAAAATACGGTCTCCAATGACGACGATTTTCTCAATGTCTTTAGTGTTTAAATTCATGATATCTCAGTCATATTAAAAGGCGAATATTATAGACCATCTGAATTTCAGATTGTGTTTATGTTAGATAAAAAAGAAAATATAGGGCTAAGGCTAACCAATAGTTCTCAGAGAGAAGCTTATTTTTTATAAGTTTCCTCTTCTTCTATTTCCTTCATGCCTTCTTCTATCTCTCCTTTGATGTTAGCTTTAGCATTATTAAATTCCTTGATCCCCTTGCCTACACCGCGCATAAGTTCGGGAATTTTTTTGCCACCAAAAAGTAATAAAATAGCAAAAAGTATGATAATCCATTCCCAGCCTCCAGGCATTCCAATTAAGTACATATCGTTTAATTAATAGTGAACAATGAAAAAGTTGATAATATTTTTGTATTCAATCTTTTGCGCAAATTTAGTTCGTTTTTTGGTAAAACGGCATTTTAACTACTTTCGCTTTGATAGAATTTTCTCTTATTTTGATATAAATCTCTGTGTCTAGCTTATTATGAGGAATATCAATGTAGGCTAATCCAATAGAAACATCCAGAGAAGGTGTTTGTGAGCCAGAAGTTACAATCCCTATTTTATTTCCACTAGCATCTATTACTTCGTAATCATGTCTTGGGATACCGCGGTCTATCATTTGAATTCCTACTAGTTTTCGCTTACTACCATTTTCTTTTAGGTCTTTGGCAAACTGATCTCCTACGAATGATTTAGTAAATTTGGTAATCCAGCCTAAGCCTGCTTCGATCGGATTTGTTGTATCATTTATATCATTTCCATAGAGACAAAAACCCATTTCCAATCTCAAGGTATCTCTAGCGCCTAGACCTATAGGTTGTATCCCGAACTCAGCTCCTGCTTCGATGATTTTATTCCAAACAGTCGCAGCACTTTCATTAGGCACATATAACTCAAATCCTCCAGCACCAGTATAGCCAGTAGCGGAGAGGATGACGTCTTTGCAGCCTGCAAAATCACCCTGAGAAAAATGATAGTATGATATTTCAGCTAGATTGACAGAAGTCAGTTTCTGTAAAGTAGCTGTGGCCTTTGGCCCTTGCACTGCTAGTAGTGAAGTTGCATCAGAGATATTCGTCATCTTCACACCGAATTCATTGTGAGTAGAAATCCAATTCCAATCCTTATCAATATTAGACGCATTGACAACCAGCATATACTTGTGGTCTGCTATTTTATATACTAAAAGGTCATCTACTATTCCGCCCTTGTCATTTGGCAGACAAGAATATTGGGCCTGACCATCTATGAGTTTGGATGCATCATTGGATGTTACTTTCTGTATTAAATCTAGGGCCTTTTCTCCTTCTAAGATAAACTCGCCCATGTGGCTGACATCAAACATACCAACAGAATTTCTCACTTGGTGATGCTCCTCTTTAATGCCTTTATAGGAAATAGGCATATTATATCCTGCAAATTCTGCCATCTTAGCACCTAGAGCTATATGGGTTTCGGTAAGGGGTGTGTTTTTCATTAAAATGTGAATTTATATTTATTGATAAATTTATGTAGTTGGGTTATTCTAGAATTTTGGCAAAATTATATATTATAATGTGGGTTTGTAAACATTTTTATCTTTTTCAAATACATTTGACTCAAACCAATGGTTATAAATGGACCTTTAGTCAATTAACAATTTGAACCACATAGACACTGCCAAAATGTATCTGCGACTATAGCATCTAACACATCCAATTCAAGTAAGATTTAGAAGCCCAGGTTTACTTTTTTAATTTTGGCAAAAATTATTTCATTTCTTTATGTTTATTGTACATCATTTGGCACACTTTATCCATCGCTTTAAAAATTGAAGTGTCAAAACAGGAAGCAATTGAAATGCTAGTTAACAATTCAATAGCTGTGTATAAATTGGTGTTATCTTGACGCCTAATACGTTCAATAAAATTTATTTTGTTACTTCCTTTTGGGGAATTCGAAACAATTACTTCTTCTGTTTTGGCATCTATTGCAAATAACATGTTCATATTCTTCTCTTTTATAAGGTTTTTAATGTAAATGACATCTTCCATTTGAATTAGTTGTTCTCTTTTTGCATCTTGTACCTTTACTTGTAGTTCCACTGCATTGACTTGATGTGCCTGAAGACTTCTTAGTTGCAGAATTAAATTGTGGAGACTGATTAATATTTGATTTTCTTTCACAGCAATTGTCTCCTACTTTATTATTATGTATCTTACAATAACAGCTATTTGATTTACTTCTATTGCATTTTAGACATAGTAATTGAATATTTGAGGCGTCACCGCTTCCACCGCATGAATATGGCGTAATATGGTCATATTCTATGTTTTCAAAACTGCCGCAGCATTGGCATTTACCTCCGTCTCTTGTATAAACAATACTTTTAGTTCTTTTTGCAATATATCTGCTTTGAGAAAAACAGCAAAAACCGAATAAAAGTAGGGTTAAGATTAAAGATAATTTTTTCATTGTAATTTGGTTTAATGTATTTATATCATAAAGTATATTTACACATTGAGGTTGGTTCTGTATTTGGATTAAGCAAAATTATCTGGTTTTACCTGTGCAAATAGCCCCTGCTAAAAGATCATGTCTATTATACATTTTCAGGGGCTGCTTTTACGAGCGCATTAGATTCATATTCTTCATTTAATTTGCCCAATACCATAATACAATCTCTCTTTTAAAGTATAACCACTTTGCACATCAGATAAAAACAGCTATTTACTAGCCATTCATTTATATTTACAAGCAAAAATAGGCGTTATTAAATAAGTTTTGGGTTATAAATTTTGAATATTTGAGTTTTAAGTTTTGATTATCTTTTTTTTCTTTTTTCTTTTTCTCTTCGTTTATAGTTATGTTGTTTTTCCTGCATCTCTATATTATTTTAATTCTAAGAAATTCATAAAAGAAGAGAATCAAAATAGGAGTGTAATAGTTTTAATTTCAGCTTATAACGAAGAACTCAATATTGCCAATACCATTAATGCCATATTCTCAAGCAGCACGTCTCAAGCAGTAATCAAAGTAATTATAGGCGATGATGGGAGTAGCGACAATACAAGGAACATTATTCATAATTTAGCGAGACAATTTCCAAATTTAGAATTAGAAGAGTTTTCAAGGATGGGGAAACCAAACATTCTCAATAAGCTAGTAGAAAAATATCGATTAAATTCTAAAGATAATCACCTTGTATTTATGGATGCCAATATTAGTTTGGATAAAAATTGCTTGGAAAACTTGATCAAGATGTTATGCTATAATCAAGTAGGAATGGTAGGGGCGTCTGTAATACCTATGAACGATGAAGATAATGTAGAATCTCAATATGTTCATAGAGAAAACAGAATCAAAGTACAAGAAAGTAGGTCCACTGGCTATGCTATAGGTGTTTTCGGAGCTTGTTTTGCGATGAAAGGGGAGTATTTCGCTGCCATTCCCTCTCATTTTATAACCGATGATCTCTATCTTACTATGAGTACAATAGCGCAGCGGAAATATGTATTATACTCAGACGAGGCCAAGGTATATGAAGCCATGCATGCCGATGTAGGAAATGAGTTTAAAAGGAAAAAACGCTACGCGGCAGGTAATTTTCAAATTTTATTTCATTTTATGAGTCTTTTAAATCCATTTAAAACTTCGCTCGGATTTTTATACTCTTATTTCTTTCATAAAATTATTCGCTGGCTGTCCCCTGTTATGTTATCCATTTTCTGGGGAATAAGTTTTTTTAACCTTTTTGGGCAATATTCGAGAATATTAATGCTAGTAGGAATGGGGCTTTGCTTATTTTTGTTTTTCAATTATTTACTGACCAAATGGAAGGTAAAGCTAATAGGATATAGATTGTATTATTTTTTAAGTATGAATCTAGCTATCCTACTGGGATTTTTAAATTATTTAAAAGGTATTAAGTCAAATGTCTGGGAAAGAAGTGATAGAATATAAAATGAATACAATAGAGGAAGCTCTTTTAGATATTCAGAAAGGTAAAGTAGTCATAGTAGTAGATGATGAAAATAGAGAAAATGAAGGCGACTTTATAGCTGCAGCAGAATTTGCTACACCTGAGTTGGTAAATTTTATGGCTACATATGGGCGAGGACTCATCTGCACGCCATTGACCGAAAAGCGTTGCGACGAGTTGGACTTAGAACTCATGGTGGGAAAAAATACGGTCATGCATGAAACTCAATTCACCGTATCTATTGATCTCAAAGGCGATGGCTGCACTACGGGGATCTCAGTACACGATAGGTCAAAAACAATCTTGGCGCTTGTTCATCCTGACACTAAGCCAAAAGATTTAGGGCGACCTGGACATATATTTCCTTTAAGAGCCAGAGATGGTGGGGTATTGAGGCGAGCAGGTCATACAGAAGCCGCAGTGGATATGGCGCGATTAGCTGGAGCTTATCCTGCTGGTGTGCTGGTAGAGATTCTTAATGAAGATGGCTCTATGGCTCGTCTGCCGCAGTTGATAGAGATAGCTAGAAAGCATGATCTGAAAATTGTATCTATTGAAGACTTGATTGAGTACAGATTGAAACATGATAGTCTCGTGAAATTAGAAGAAGTAGTCGATATGCCTACGAAGTATGGCCAGTTTAAACTGCATGCTTTTTCTCAAAATACAAGTCCTGATATACATCTAGCTCTAGTCAAAGGAGATTGGGAGGCAGATGATTCAGTCATGGTTAGAGTTCACTCTAGCTGTGCTACAGGAGATATTCTCAATTCACTCCGCTGCGACTGTGGTGACCAACTTCATCTAGCTATGCAGATGGTAGAAAAAGAAGGAAAGGGCGTAGTGCTTTACATGCAGCAAGAAGGCAGAGGAATAGGACTGCTAAATAAATTGAAAGCATATAAATTACAAGAAGATGGACGCGATACAGTAGAAGCGAATTTAGAGTTAGGATTTAAAATGGATGAGCGCGATTATGGATTAGGTGCTCAAATATTGCGAAGTTTGAATGTTCAGAAAATTCGATTGATTAGCAATAACCCTAAAAAGCGCGTGGGTCTTATCGGCTATGGCTTAGAGATTGTCGATAACATCTCGATTGAAGTGACTCCTAACCCGGAAAATCAAAAATATTTAGAAACAAAAAGAGATAAAATGGGTCATACTATTTTGAAGTAGTACCGCTTAGAATATCTTTTATTAGTGCATGTCCTTTGTAAACGAATCCAGTGTAGACCTGAATTAATTCGCATCCGAGATCTAGTTTTTCACGTGCTGATTTCGCACCATCTATTCCACCTACGCCTATCAGTTTTAAACTAGCATCCTTGCTGCGCAGATACGCTAGAACTGCATTGGCCTTATTAGCAATTGGTCTGCCGCTGATGCCACCCATTTTTTCTTTATAGGCAAATACTTTATTATGGTTCAAAACTTCATAATCTATCGTAGTATTGGACACTATAAGGGCATCTATGTGCATACTATGGTAGACTGCAATGATATCATCCAATTGTCCTTCGGTAAGGTCTGGAGCTATTTTGAGATATATAGGCTTAGATAGGACTTGACTTTTTCTATGATTTTGCAGTAATTCAAATATTTTTATCAAGGTTTCTTTATCCTGCAGAGCTCTTAAATTGGGGGTATTGGGTGAACTAACATTCACTACAAAGTAATCTACGTAGTCATACATGGGAATAAAGCATTTGAGATAATCTAAGTGGGCCTCTTCATTCGGTGTCCATTTATTCTTTCCTATATTCCCTCCTATGATATATTCTGGCTTCTGAAACCGCTTTAAATTCTCTACTACTTTTTCTACTCCTAGATTATTAAAGCCCATTCTATTCATCAGCGCTTCGTCTTCTTTTAGCCTAAATAGTCTAGGTTTCGGATTTCCATCTTGTGGCTCGGGAGTTACCGTGCCTATTTCTACAAAACCAAAACCTAATGTATGCAATAGGTCAACATATTCTGCATTTTTATCAAATCCAGCAGCCATTCCCAGTTTATTTTTAAACTTTATTCCTGTGAAATTTACGGGTTCGACAAAGCTAAAAGTTAGAATTTTATTTAAAACTGGAATGCTTAAGACAAGACGTATACCCTGCATAGCTAGCTTATGAGCAATTTCAGGAGGGAAAAGAAACAGGATAAATTTAAAAAAGGAGTACATAAAGAAATTTAGTGTCAAAGTTACAAAAGTCATTTTTTTTTCTGACTTATAGAAAAATAATTAATTTAGCGTCAAAATTTATCAGAGTATAGTGACGGTTTTCAGTTCAAAAGCAAATAGCGGTCTAACAGATGAGGAATTGATAAGTAAATATCGATTCTCACATGACAATTCTTATTTAGGAGAATTGTTTCTCAGGTATTTACCATATGTATTTGGTGTGGCTCTTGGAGTTTTAAAAAATCAAAAGGACGCGGAAGATCTGACCATGACAGTTTTTTACAAAATAGCCTCGGATCTAAAACGGATAGAGGTAAAAGATTTTTCTTTGTGGCTATATCAACTGACAAAGAATCTATGTATAGTAGAATCTAAAAAGAAAAGAGCAGACACCAATGATTCTAAGAATATTCTGTTGGATGAATTGGCGAGCAAGGATGATAATAATCTTTTTATAAATGCGGTGGAGAGCAAAGAGGTAAAAATTAATGCTAACAACCTAAGTCTTGGAATCAATACGCTCAACGAGAGCCAAAAAGTATGTATCGATTTATTTTATATGCAAAATAAGTCCTATCTAGAAGTAGCTGAGGCTACAGGATTCACATTAAATCAAGTGAAGACGAATATTCAAAACGGGAAGCGCTTATTAAAAACATATTTAGAAAATAGAGGATTATAAAAATCTTTTAAGAATCAGATGAATATAGAAAGAAAGTTTAAAATGTTTTCCACGAAGGAGTGGATTCAATATTTGCAATATAAACTATCTCCAGAGAGAGAGAAGGAATTGGAAGTCCAATCAGCTAAAGATGAGTTTTTAAAAGAAGCTATAGATACTATAGGAGACAAAGAAAATAGAGCCATATCCTATCAGTCCGTCTCATTTTTGATTAATGAGGTAGAACACTACACAGGTGTATCTGAATCAAAAATTTCTAGAGTCAAAGAACGAGCTGATTACGACACTTCTGCTCCTGTAGACTGGAAGATGATAGGGTTAGTGGGTGCAGGCGTCTTGCTAATTTGTCTAGTAATCTATGGTGTTTTTTCGTTGGCAACTAATTTAAGTAATAGTCCAGAACAAGAGCAGACTATGATAGAGGCTGAATCTGTATCGAGTATTCAGTCATATGCAGACTCTTCGAGCCTACCTATGGAGACCATACCAAATGCTTCTAGCGGCTCCAAAATAGATACGGCTTCTACTAGACCAGCAGTGAAAGCCAATCCATCTTCTGCTGCGTCTAAACCTACTGTAAGCAATAGTCTACAAAGTAACAATAATACTCCTGCAAGAGTAGTTAATGCAAGTCCTAGCAATTCAAGTGGAGCGGGTCAAAAAGAACGAGAACTATTTAATCAAGCACAGGAAATATATAAACAAGGCAATAGAGAAGGAGCTAGAAGAATTTTACGTGAACTGAAAAGTTATGATAATCCTATGAAATCGCAAGCAGAGACTATATTGAAAAATATGGGAAATTAGGTCTTATGAGAGACGCTCGAACTTATAAAGCAGTGTCAGTATGGTTAGCCATAGGCTGTATTTTAGTTCTTATTCAAATTCTTATTGGAGGTATCACACGATTGACAGATTCGGGTCTATCTATCACAGAGTGGTCTGTCATCAAAGGCACCTTGCCGCCGCTGAATGAGGCAGAGTGGCAAGGATCATTTGAAAAGTATAAAGTCTTTGCCAAAAAACAATATGAATCAATTCATAGAGATATGAGTTTAAGTGAGTTCAAGGTCATATTCTTCTGGGAATATTTTCATAGACTGTGGGCTAGAATGATGGGCTTTGTATTTATTATCCCATTTATCTATTTTTTGCTACGAAAAAAACTAACGACCAAACTAATCCGCAGATTAGGTTTTGTCATACTCCTGGCCTCGCTATCGGCTGCGTTTGGCTGGCTCATGGTAGCCAGTGGGCTCAATGATGATAAACGTACGTGGGTCAATGCATATAATTTATTGATTCATCTCATTCTAGCTACCAGCTTATTTTCTTATCTATCTTATACATTTTATGGCTATGCTGCAGGGAAAATGGAGTCGAGAATAGAGGTAAAAGAGAGAGGTTTTTTAAAACTTTTAGGGATTGTCCTAGTTATTCAAATAGGTATGGGAGCACTGATGGCAGGTATGAAGGCAGCACTGGTTTTCCCATATCCATTTATGCTTTTGAAGTACGACATAGCTAGGGAAATATGGAATTCTAGTCCACCTATCGTCTGGCATCATTGGATAGATTATGAGCCTAATCCGAATGTAAAATTCCTCATTCAGATTTTTCACCGCGCTACGGCCTATTTATTATTCTTTGGTTCTATTTGGTTTTTTATAGTCAATCGAGTGAAAATGTTTATAGTACCTTCTTATTTGATTTTTTTTATCGTTCTACTCATACAGGTAGCGCTGGGTATATTCACGGTGAGTTATAGTCAAGGAAAGATACCTTTAGTTCTCGGGGTGGTGCATCAGTTTGTGGCTTTCATCTTATTAGCCTCTTATCTATGGATACTTTATTCTTCCAGAAAGAGAAGATAGGGCTGCAATTGCCTACTATAGAACAGCAGACTATTTTCTACTGCGTGCTAAACTGGGGTGTGGGTCATGCTACGCGCTCTGTGCCTATTATCAAAAATTATATCGATCAGGGAAATACGCTCATACTCTTCAGCGATGGAGAAGCTAAAACGCTGCTTGAAACTAGCTTTCCAGACTTGACTATTCACGACCTTCCCTCCTATAAAATCAAGTATAAATCGCAGAATTTTCTCTTTCTATTTATCATACTACAATCGTTTACTAGATTTTGGGTGATATGGCGTGAGCATTTGAGACTTCGGCAATATCAAAAAATCTATCATCCACAGGTGGTCATATCTGACAATAGATATGGATGTCATCTATCACAGACAAAAAACTATTTGATCTCCCATCAACTAAAGTTGGTGACCGCTAATTTTATAGAGCGCATCTCGCAGCATTTTGTCGATAAACTCATTCGTCCTTTTGATGAGCTATGGATACCAGATATAGAGACGGTCAAACTCAGTGCAGCTATGGCCGATGTGGAGATTTCTATACCCAAGCGATGGATAGGCTTTCCATCTATTTCTATTCAGAAGGCGCAGGATACGGAGAAAATAGAACTACTCATCCTGCTATCAGGGCCAGAGCCTAGGCGTACAGAGCTAGAAAGAAGATATTTAAAAGTCATAGAAACATTGCCATATAAAGTCATATTTATAGCTGGAAATTTTTCGCAAGATTATGTATTGAAGGAGACAAAAAACTGTATACATCATTCCAGAATGAAATACGAAGAGACGCTTCAGTATATAGCGCGTGCAGAAAGAATAGTATGTAGAAGTGGCTACTCTACGCTCATAGATTTATATATTCTGGAAAAGCAAAAAATCATCTGTGTGCCTACCGCAGGGCAACCCGAGCAGGAGTATTTAGCAGATTATTGGTCAGAAAAGGGCTGGGTAAGAACGGTAGCAGAGAGTGAGGTAGAGGCTAGGTTGAAGATCGAGCTGGACAATCTATTCTAACACGAAATCTTATCCACTCTCGTTTGATGTCTCCCCCCTTCAAAGCTAGCTTCTAGATAGGCTTTGACTATTTCTACTGCTTCATGTTCAGAAATGAATCGAGCGGGTAGGCTGAGTATATTGGCATCATTGTGCTGGCGGGCGAGGCTGGCTAGTTCGGGTTTCCAAGCTATAGCTGCACGAATACCAGCGTGTTTATTCGCAGCTATAGAGATACCATTTCCACTGCCGCAGATGAGAATTCCTAGTTCGGTTTCTTTGTCTTCTATACTTCTGGCTACGGCATGTGCTAAGTCAGGATAGTCCACACTGTCTGGGCTATAGCAGCCTTTGTCTAGCCAGTCTATTTCGTTAAAATTCGATTTTAAGAACTCTTTTAAAGAAAACCCTGCATGGTCACAACCGATAGCTAATTTCATAAAAGTCAGTATAAAATTTAAAGATTAGACACAAAAGTAGAGTAATTATAAATATGCTAGTCAGTTTCCTTTCCACAACTCATGCTATAGATTCCCGCCTACGACACTTCGGTCTGCACAAGTTCGCGGGAATGACGTTCAAGTATTCAGCCCACTTTGGCAACAACGACGTCATTCCGCGGTTGACACTGAATCTTTCAAATGGGTTATAGGTATAATTTCGGACTATTAAATTATTCCTTACGCAAACAATCTAAAAATGAGATACAGCCCAAAAGATAGGATTATAGTGACAGGCAAGGTCAAGACCCATGCCAAGGCAATGCTTTTTATGGTGCCTTTTTGAAGATTTTTCACCCCTCCGGTAGCTACCATAGATCCAGCTATACCAGAAGATAGTACATGGGTAGTGCTGACTGGTAATCCGAAATAGGTGCTCAGCCCGATGGTAGAAGCAGCAACTAATTCACTCGCTGCGCCTTGTCCGTAGGTGAGGTGAGATTTTCCTATTTTTTCACCGATAGTGACTACGATTCTTTTCCAGCCTATCATAGTCCCTATGCCCAGCGATAGCGCTACCATCATGAGAGCCCAGTCTGGTGCGAAATCTGTATAGGACTTCAATACATGTAGTTCATCTTTTAAGGCACTTCTATCCTTTGAATTCGGCAACATTTCAGGATCTTTGACTATCTTATCGATTGTCTTAGCTATTGACTGAATTCGTTTTCTCTCTGTGAATCTGGCCTTCACTGTCGTATCTGCTTTGGAGGCGATATCAGTTTTTAACTCATTGAGAGTCTCTATAGTTTTATTGAACTCTTTTTCTAGAGGGCTCTTTGCTTTATTTCGCTCTAATATATTGGTGATATTGTTTAAGTGTGCTTCGCACTTGCCATCTCCAAAGTTGCTATTGAGGGCGTATTGCATCGGCATAAATGTCATAAGTACTACCATCAGTAGTCCTAATCCTTTTTGACCATCATTGCTACCATGGAAAAAACTCACCGCACTGCATGTGCCTATGAGCAGTGCGCGTGTTTTAAGAGGTGGGGGCTCATTCGTCAGTTCTTGTTTGAAGAGTTCTTTTTGCTTCAGTACTCTGCGCATCACATAAACGAGCAAGATAGCCATAGTAAAACCAAATGTGGGTGATAGCAATAAGGACATGCCTATATCTCTGGCCTTGTCCCAGTTGACACCCGATCCACTGTGAATGAACTGAAACCCTAGGCCAGCACCTAGCAGAGAGCCTACTAAAGTATGCGAACTAGAACATGGAATGCCAAAATACCAAGTACCAAGATTCCATATAATAGCGCCAATAACGACCGCGAGTACGATACTTATATTTTCATTGGTAGATAGCTGCATCAATTCACCGAGAGGCAATAGCTTGATGATACCTGCTGCTACGGTCATCTGAAATAATTTGACACTCACTATAGCGCCTAGAAAATTTAAAAAACCAGACAATAATACCGCATGAAAAGGCTTCAAGGATTTGGTATAAATGACGGTAGCTACTGCATTGGCTGTATCATGAAATCCATTGATAAATTCGAAGAAACAAATAGCGACTAAGCAAAATATAAACAATACAAGAAGTGTACCTTCCATAGAGGAAAATGTGTTTAGAAAATCCATTTTAGTTCAATTTTTGACAAAGCTAAAATAGAACCTTCCATCTTAATGTTACCAAATAGTTAAGTAGGATATAATAATCTACTTATAAAGGCTTTGTTTGTCCTTGAGTAGCTCCAATTTTAGTTTTTCCTTTTTTATCTCCTCTTCTACCTCTAATTTTTCTTTGGTATGGAATCGATTCATTTCACTTTCAGAGTTAGCGATTTCTTTACTTTTATCTACTATATTATCTTTTGCTTTTTGAATGTTCTTATTTTCGGTTTTAATCATTTTTTCCGCCTTTTTTAAATTGTCGTGTGCTATATCCAGACTTTTTTCTGCGCTTTTTAGATTGACTTTTCCTATTTTTTCTTCCGCTAGAAATTCTTGTTTCTGATTTTTAATTTTCTCAGCGCTGAGCATGAGGTCTTCTTTTTGCTCAATTATTAAATTGGCGTTTGCCGTGGGGTCTTTTTCCAATTCATTGAGGCGGTTGTTCATTTCCTTATCTCTTTTGACTAGATCTTTCAGTTTTTTTTCTAGCTGATTTACCTTGCCCATTTTAGATTCAGCTGTTTTGAGTTTCGATTCCGCCTCTGCGATAGCTGCGGTCAAGCTCTCTAATTGAGCGGTGGTCTGTTTTATGCTTTCTTGACTCATCTCTATCTCCTTTTCTAAATCTGCAATTTCACGTTTGGCTTTAATCGTGTTTTTATCATTTTTCTGCGCATCTTTAGACAGATTTTTAAGCTTAGTTTCAGCTTCTGTTAGTGCTTTAGATTGCATGATGATGCTATCTTCATAGAGGGCAATCATAGATAGTTTGTATACGTTCTGCATAAAGCTTTGAATGGAGGCCTTATTTTCCTGGTTGGTTGAATCTTTTTCATTAAGAAAAATAACTGTCCAGTCCACATTGCTTCCCTGCTGTTCTAGTATAAAGTATAGCAGGTGAGGAGTATTTATTTCTTTTAAAAATACAGATTTAAAAATAATTTCATTACTAGCCTTAGGTACTTTGACTGACTCAGCTGATTGAGTTTTAAGATATTTGCGCACAATTTTTTCTACCGAAGGTAATGTCTGATAAGGGATTTGCAACTTATAACAAGTTCTTTCCCCTATAGACATTAGTCTCTTTTCTTCTTTGATTTCAGGGTTCTGTGCTAGTAATGATTGAAGGCAAAAAGTGAAGATAAAGCTAGGCCAAAATTTCATAATTGGTTTAAGGAATTAATTAAACTTTTCTAATGTTTGATCTTGGTTTTCTGTTTCCTTGTGGTAAACTAGTTTACTTTCTTTGTAGAAATATTTTAAACCTTCGTCTTCATATTGATGGTTGTCATCTATTTCATACCTCGAGTTATTTTTATCAAAGAGCTCATTTTTTACCCAATGTTTTTTGAGCCCAAAAAGAGATAAAAATAGAGTTGTGATATTGATACGGAAGTTCAATAAATACTCGTACCAGGTGCTTCTCTCAAAAAAACGGAAGTTAAATCGCTTGAAGGCATATACAAGCTGATCCCAGAATCCATTCGGATAGGCGTAAGGTAGGCCGAACATCTGCGGTTTAGGGAAATAAAATTTTAGTGGCTGAAGACTCGGCAAAAAGCCTGTGCCAAATATCCAATCCCAAGCTGCTATTTTGGTGCTATAGTTTTTATAGAATACCTCCTGGTGATTAGCATGATGCCATTGGTGCATTTCAGGTCCGTTGATAAGGTATTGAAGTTTTCCTGTATTTACATTTATATTAGCATGTATCCACATTCCCCAGATAGCATCAAGAAGGGCTTTAGCTGGAATCATATATAAAGCAGTTTCCGTATTTAGCAAAAATATAATTGGTGCAAATTCGATCGTTTGATTGATTAAAATCTCGGAAAAATGAGATCGACTACCGGCGAGAAAATCAACTTCTCTTACAGAATGATGCGCTTCGTGGGTGCGCCAGAGATATTTATTATTGTGCTGAAAGCGATGCATCCAGTACATGTAAAAATCATGGGTAATAAAAAATATAAACAGACAAAGCCAGAAATTCATGCCACTCATGGGTCCGAAATCTTGAAGTCCAAGATAATTTTTTGTTCCAAATAGAATCAAGGTAAAGATAACCTTTTCAAGTACTTTGCTTTGTAAAATAGTATACCAAACGAGGTCTAGCCAAAATCCTCTACGGAAGAGTTTAACCTTCGGTGTATAGGGGAAAAAGCGCTCCAATACAATCATAAGTATAGCCCACGCAGGAATGATAATGCCTATAATTTTTAGGTAATTACCGTAACCAATACTTTTAAAAACTTCTGGAACCATTTAAAATTTATCTAAAACAAACAAAAATAGCTACTTAGAAGCAGGTGAAGTCTAAAAAATAGTTAGATTTTGTAAAATGCCTTATTTATACTCTACGAAGCCTCTTGAACCAGTGCAGTATAGGATAGGTTGACTTCTATCATAGTTTTTAAGATAAATCATAGCTGACTGATTATCGTCTGCATAGGTTACTTTTACTTCGCCGTTTTCATAATCGCTGCCTCCTAGTGATTCTTTCATGAGCCAGGATTCGGGAGCTCTGAGTTCAATATGAAAGATAGAATCAGCCATTCGCTTTATTTCTATAGAGTCTGTGGAGCGAAAGAAGGGCATAGAAGTGGTGTAGCGATAATTTATATCTTTGGAATGAAAGAAATACATCAAAGAGTTGAGACGATGTGTTTTTCGCAAAGAATAAAATCCTTTATATGAAAACGGCAGATTTAGAATGTATGGAGATTTATCTAAATAATTGACATAGCTTTTTGTAAGTATATTCTCGGTAAAGTGCTTGGATTCATTTACTTCATTTATCGACATTCTTAGTATGATATAGTTGAAAGCTAGAAAAATAGAGCAAAGTCCAGACGCCATTTTTATATCTAGCTTAAATAAGAAATAGACAAATAAAAAGTAAAGAAACGGTGAAAAAAAGTATCCAAGCCTGTCATTGATATATAGAAAATGCCAATTAAAATACATATTAGAGATAGGTATGTAGAAAATAAGAAGAAATAAGGCAATTAGAATAGGCAATTTATTAGCTCTGAGATTCGGTTTATAATAAGCAATGAGTCCGCTTATAAGACCAGATAAAACGCCTATGCATATCATCATAGTAGTTCTATCTACGTCATAAATTTTCTCTCTTATCGAAAAATTAAACCTATGGATAAAGAGAATATATTTTGCCAAATATTGATAGAAGGTGTATCCTAAGCTATAGATTCCATCAAAAGTAGTATGATCTTCGCCATAGTGTGGTATATAGCTGCCTTTTAAATATTTTGTAAGTCCGAAGTATATGAGATCGACAAAAAAGAAAGCAAAACCAAGAGATAACAATTCCCATTTATTTATTTTTGTCTCTATGTGTAGTCTAAAGTAAAACATGAGTGCTAGAAAAGCTAATGGGAAAACAAGGATAATTTCATGCATGGTTAACATGGCAGTGTAGGAGGCAGTTAAAGCTATTTTTTGCACCCCATTTAGCTTCCCATTTCTTACAGCTATATAGCACAATGTATACATAATATATAAAATTGTAACTGCATAATGATAGGTAGCTAGCCACATTATATTTTCAACTAAGTATGCGCTGAGAAGAAAAAGTACAGAAGAAAAAAGTGAAATCCATCGACTATTTTTATTTTTATCGTGGGTCAGCATAACAAAGCAAAATCTATAAAAAAAGTAGGCTGCAGAAGAATGGAAAACTAGCATAAATAAATACCAAATGAGATTTGACTTTCCGATAAAGCTAAACATCAAATTAGAGAAGGCATCATGCAGAAAATATAAACTAGTCATGCCGTAGGAATTCAAAAAATCTGACCAGCCAGTTTTCTGAAAATTATTGAGAATACCTAGAGAGTCGTCTACCAATGCTGTGCCTGAAGAATTCCACAGCAAGGCGACACTGCAGATATAAAAAAAAGACAAACCCCATAAAGGTTTGTCTAATTTAATTATGAATTTTGAAATAAATGCAGTCATTTATTTCACTCTGCGCAACTTAGCCATTGGGCCTAGCTCGCTTTCATATACTTTTTTGATACCATCTCCTAGAGCAGTTTCGATATCTCGAATATCACGTACTAATCTCATCATCCCTCCTGGCTCTACTGATGCCGCTTGGTCACTTCCCCACATACTTCTATCCAGGGTGAAATGCCTTTCAATAAAAGCAGTGCCTAGTGGAATCGTAGCTAAGGTAGTACTCAAACCTGTCTCATGTCCAGAATAACCTATTGGGCACATAGGATACATTTCTTGAAGTGTGTTGATCATTCTCAAATTTAATTCTTCTGGTTTGCAAGGGTAGGTAGAAGTAGCGTGTGCTATAGCTAAATTATCTGTACCTATTGCAGCCACTGCTTTTTTCAGCTCTTCTATGGTACTCATACCTGTAGAAATAATAAGTGGCCTACCAGTATCTTTTTTCTTTTTCAATAGAGAAATATCGGTGAGTGATGCTGATGCCGCTTTGTATAGCATCGGATTGAACTTTTCTAAATAATCTACAGATTCCTCATCCCAGCAGCTAGCAAACCATACTACTCCTAGTTCTTTACAGTACTCATCAATTATTTTGTATTCCTCATCCCCGAATTCTACCTTATATCGGTAGTCAATATATTTCATTCTTCCCCATGGGGTCTCTCGCTCTATATCCCATTGATCTTTTGGAGTACATACTTCTGGGGTTCTTTTTTGAAATTTGACCGCGTCACACCCGCACTCATGCGCTTTTTTGATTAACTCTTTGGCTATATTGATATCGCCATTATGATTTAGTCCTATTTCGGCTATGATGAAACATGGATTAGAACCTCCTATTTTTTTGCCGTTAGCTAGTGTTATCTCGCTCATGATTTAATTTTTATTTATGAACAAAGGTAAACTGATATGGTTAAGCAGATGCTAAGAATTTGTTAAATTATAGTTACATTGAATTGATGATAAACTCGCAGAATTCTCTAAATGCTCCTTCTCCACCTTTTAGTTTACATTGATAATCTGCTATAGATAGAATATCTTTAAATGCATCGGCAGGACAGGCTTTTAGCCCAGCGCGTGTCATAGCGTCGAAGTCATTCATATCGTCTCCGATATAAGCTATTTGATTCCAGGTTAGATTATTTTCTTTGATAAATTCTTCTATCACTTCCAATTTATTCTTGACCCCGAGAAATACTTGATCAATCTTTAACTTTTCAGCACGGCGAGCTACCATTGGAGAGTTCTCCCCAGTGATGATAGCTATCTGTATAGAAGTAAATTTTCGAAGTCTCTCCACACCCATACCGTCTCGGTAGCTAAACTTTTTAAGTTCTTCTCCTTCAGCCGAGTAATAGATACAGCAGTCTGTCCACACGCCATCTATATCAGTAAAGAGCCATTTGATATTAGTCATCAGTTGTTAGTTTTTTCAGTTAATTCAGTTTTTTAAAATTACATGCCACTGAACAAACTGCCCATTGACTACTGTTTACTTTAAATAGCTGTCCACCCACCATCTACTACTAAGTTAGCACCCGTCATATAGCTACTTGCATCGCTAGCTAGAAAGACAATTGCACCCATGTAGTCAGTAGGTTGAGCCATTCTATTCAGAGGAGTTTTAGCATTGTAATTCTGTACGAAAAAATCGTCTTGACTATTCTCTACGCCACCGGGAGATAGCGTGTTGACTCTTACTCCTTTTTCACCCCAATAAGCAGCAAGAAATCTTGTAAAATTAATCACTGCACCCTTAGTTGCAGGATATGCAGCAGATTTATAAAACAATTGATTGCCGTCTTTATCTTTGTATATGCTCTGATCTGGGCCTACCATGCCATAAGTAGAGGCTATATTGATAATGCTTCCTTGACCATTTTTAGCCATCTCAGCTCCGAATACTTGACAGCAAAGAAATGTACCCGTGATATTGGCTTCGAGCGATTTTCTAAACATGGCCACAGGATAGTTTTCAAACATGCTCTGTTCTCCAGCCAAAGCCGGATTTTCAAACATGTCATTGATTGCTGCGTTATTGACTAGAATATCAATTTTGCCATATTTCGCGAGTATAGATGTACGAGCATGCTTAATCTCCTCTTCATTAGTAATATCAAATTGAATAGCGGTATGCCTTTCGTGATGCGATAAAGCTAACATAGACTCTGTACATCGCTCTATATTCAAGTCTGCTACAACCACATTGGCTCCCGCATCTGCTAGCGCTTTGCAGTGATTTTTGCCTATAAGTCCAGTAGCACCTGTGACGATGGCCACTTTGTTTTTCAATTCAAATAAATTCATAATGCAAAATTAGAAAAGCAGCGTTGGATAGCAAGATTAAAAATGTAACTTAACTTCGATTTAACCTTGAGCCAATTCACTTTTAACCCAATCGTAACCCTTTTTCTCTAGTTCTAAAGCTAACGATTTGTCTCCTGTTTTTACAATCTTGCCATCATACATGATGTGCACGAAGTCAGGTACTATATAGTCGAGAAGTCTCTGATAATGGGTGATTACGAGAAATGCATTTTCGGAATTTCGCAATGAATTTACCCCATTAGCTACTATGCGAAGAGCGTCGATGTCTAGGCCTGAATCCGTTTCATCCAATACGCATAATTTAGGTTCTAGCATAGCCATTTGAAATATTTCATTCCTCTTTTTTTCGCCACCTGAGAATCCTTCATTGATGCTGCGGGTGAGAAACTCTTTATTGAGTTCTACTATTTTAGACTTTTCCTTCATCATTTCTAAAAAAGCTTTAGCTTCGATAGGGGCTTGCCCATGAGCCTTTCGCTTTTCATTGATAGCGGCCTTCATAAAATTGGTTGTCGATACGCCTGGTATTTCTACAGGGTACTGAAATGCAAGAAACATGCCCAGATGAGCGCGCTCTGAAGGATCCATTTCCGAGATTTCTTGACCTTCAAAGAGCATTTCGCCCTTTGTGATTTCATAACCATCTTTTCCAGCTAAGATAGAGGCAAATGTGCTTTTACCAGTACCATTGGGTCCCATGATGGCGTGTACTTCTCCTTTTTTTACCTTGATATTGAGGCCTTTGAGGATTTCTTTTTCTTCGATTCGTGCGTGGAGATTTTTTACTTCTAACATTTTATTTTTTATTTCTGTTGTTTAGTTTGCTCAGTTAACTAGGTATGTATAGTATAGAATAAATCTTTTTGATATCTTACAGTTTGTCCCCTATTTCGGTATGTTCTTTTATCAATATTATAAGACTTCAAATTTAATTCGAGGCTGTAAATTATTATATTTGTTCTAAAAACATACTTTAAAACTTCTTTATAGAGGTATTTATCCCACACTATTTTCCAATGTAATCTCCAATAATTTTTGCGCTTCGACTGCAAATTCCATAGGCAATTCCTTAAATACTTCTTTACAAAATCCATTGACGATTAAGTGAACAGCTTCTTCGGCACCTATCCCGCGTTGATTACAATAAAATAATTGATCTTCGCCTATCTTAGACGTGGATGCTTCATGTTCTACTTTGCCTGTTTGGTTTTTGATTTCTATGTAAGGAAATGTATGTGCTCCGCATTCCCCGCCCATAAGCATTGAGTCACATTGAGAGAAATTATATGAATTATCGGCATTGGGTTGTATCTGAACTAGTCCTCTATATGCGTTTTGACTCTTTCCAGCCGATATACCTTTAGATACAATTCGGCTGCGCGTATTCTTACCTATATGGATCATCTTAGTGCCGGTATCCGCTTGCTGATAATTATTGGTCACTGCTACAGAATAAAACTCTCCAATCGAATAATCCCCTTTTAATATACAAGAAGGATATTTCCATGTGATGGCAGAGCCAGTTTCAACCTGTGTCCAGGATATTTTAGATTTATATCCTTGACAAATGCCACGTTTAGTCACGAAATTATATACCCCACCTTTCCCATTTTCGTCTCCAGGATACCAGTTTTGAACGGTAGAATATTTGATTTCTGCTCTATCATGCGCTACTAGTTCTACTACAGCTGCATGGAGTTGGTTTTCGTCACGTTGTGGAGCGGTACAGCCCTCTAAGTAGCTCACATAGCTATCATCATCTGCTATAATAAGTGTGCGCTCGAACTGGCCTGTATTCTCCGCATTGATGCGGAAATAAGTAGAGAGTTCCATCGGGCAGCGCACCCCTTTCGGAATATAAACAAATGATCCGTCACTAAATACGGCAGAATTCAAAGCAGAGTAAAAATTATCTCTAGGCGGCACTACAGAGCCTATATATTGTTTGACTAAATCCCCATGCTCTTGAATAGCTTCCGAAATCGAACAAAAAATTATCCCTTTTTTATTGAGCTCCTCTTTAAATGAAGTGAACACACTTTCGCTATCCATCACAAAATCCATGGCTACATTACCGAGTTTGTTTTGCTCCATAGCACTGATTCCCAATTTATCCCAGGTTTTTCTTATTTCTGGGTCAACTTCGTCGAGCGAGTTTAATTTTGGCTTTTTCTTAGTAGCAGCATAGTATATGATGCTTTGGAAATCTATTTTTGGAAATCCTAGTTTGGCCCAATCTGGTTCTGCCATTTTGAGCCACTGCTGATAGGCTTTCAATCGCCAATCCAGCATCCATTCTGGTTCATTTTTTTTGGCAGATATAAATCGAACTATGTCCTCACTCAGTCCTATCTCAGCGTACTCTTGCTCTACATCGGTAGTGAAACCATATTTATACTCCGTTTCAGAGGTTTTAACTAATAATATATCTTCTGACTGGTTTTCCATAATTTTAAGCACTATTAATGCAGTGCAAATTTATACTATTTATACTGAGTCTAAAGAAAAACAATCCTAAGAAATTCTAATGAATAAAGGACTTGACGGTATTTAATTGAAAAAAATATACTTTTAAATACTGTTATGAATGAAAATAGTTAGATTTTTGTTTAATTACTAGATACTTTTTTGTTAGTTTTTGTACTTTTGTTTCATATAAAACAGATAAAAAGTAGCCATATGAAGACCAAATACGTAGACTTAATAGAGCAAACTTATGAATGGCCTCAACCGGAATTTCAGGTAGAGGACAATGAGTTAAAATTCCATGATATCTATTTAATGGATATTGTAAAGAAATATGGTACGCCACTAAAACTGACTTATCTTCCTATCATCTCTAAGCAAATAGAAAAGGCTAAAATGTTTTTTAAAGTGGCGATGGCTAAGGCAAATTATGAAGCGGAATATCACTACTGCTATTGTACAAAAAGTTCTCACTTTTCTTTTGTATTAGAAGAAGCATTGAAGAATAATATTCATATCGAGACTTCGTCAGCTTATGATATCAATATAATAGAAAAGCTCGCTGAGAAAGGCCTATTTCACAAGCATCAATACGTTATCTGCAATGGCTATAAGCTCCCACAGTATATTGAGAATATAGCTAGACTAATAGAGAATAAGTATGAGAACGTCATACCGATAATAGATAATTTCAATGAAGTGAATCACCTCACGGAAAAAATAACAAAGAAATTCAAAATAGGAATCAGGATTGCTTCTGAAGAGGCCCCAAAATTTGATTTTTATACTTCCCGATTAGGCATAGCATATAAGGATATTGTCCCTTTTTACAAGATTCAGATTAAAGGAAAGAAGAATGTGGAATTGAAAATGCTCCACTTTTTTATCAATACTGGTATTACAGATACAGCATATTATTGGTCAGAATTAGCTAAGTGTGTGCGAGTATACTGCGAACTAAAAAAGATTTGCTCTACCTTAGATTCGCTAAATATTGGAGGGGGTCTACCTATAAAAAACAGTCTAAATTATCAATTTGACTATGAGTATTTGATAGAAGAAATTATAGCTCAAATAAAGAGAACATGTGACGATTATGGAGTACAAGAGCCCAATATTTTTACAGAATTTGGTTCATTCACAGTCGGAGAAAGTGGTGCTACTATATTTAAAATTATTGACCAAAAACCACAAAATGATCGTGAAAAGTGGAATATGATAGACTCTAGCTTTATGACTACGCTGCCTGATGCATGGGCTATCAATAAACGTTTTATTATGCTGGCATTGAATAATTGGGATAAAGAATACGAGCGTGTTTTTCTCGGTGGCTTGACCTGTGATAGTGATGATTTTTATAATTCAGAAGTCAATTCTAATGCTATTTATCTACCCGTTTTGGATGCGGACGAACCACAGTATATAGGATTTTTTCATACGGGAGCCTATCAAGAGAGTATAGGAGGATTCGGAGGAACGCAACATTGTCTGACTCCAGCACCAAAGCACATTATCATATCTAAGAACGAAAACGGAGATATTAAAACTAAGCTATTCGCCAAGGAGCAAGATTATAAGAGTATGTTGGAGATATTAGGGTATTAAGCTTCGCAGTTCCAAGTATAAAGAACAAAGATTCAAGCTATGAAATACATTATTAGAAAGGCTGCAGCAACGGATAGTAATGAAATTTTAGGATTAATCAAGGAATTAGCTGTTTTTGAGAAGCAACCTGATGCCGTCATTTTATCTGAAGTAGAATTGATCAAGTCTGCTTTTTCTGAAAATCCTTGGGTTTATATTTTCGTAGCTAAAATTGATACTAAAGTGGTAGGAATGGCACTATACTATTATGGCTTTTCTACATGGAAAGGACGCAGCCTGCATTTAGAAGATTTAATAGTCAATGAAAATTATCGAAAATTAGGGATAGGTAAAGCGCTTATGAATCAGGTGCTTCAAATAGCCAAGACTGAAAAAGTAGAGCGTATGAGCTGGGAAGTCCTCGACTGGAATGAACCTGCTATTAAATTTTATGAATCTCTTGGTGCAGTTTTTTACAAAGACTGGTGGCTGTGTAGATTGTTTCGAGAGGATTTGGAGAGGCTGCCGGCTTAACTTACGGGACAGGATCGAATCCACTCCTACCCCACGGGTGGCAGCGGAGGAGTCGTTTAGATGATAAGTAAAAAGCTTTAATAGGATTGAATTTTTGAAAGCACTCGAGTGCGTATTGACTGCAGGTGGGATAGAATCGACAGCGCGCAGGTATAGCAGGACTAACCACCTTTTGATAAAACTTTATCAGTAGTAGGAATGGCAGGTTTATGTATTTGAGATTCATACTTTAGCTTTCTATTTTAGGCTTATATACGTTGAGTTTTTTACTCAGTTTTTCTAATACCGCCTTCACTTGAGCATCTATGTCCTGAAAACTTTTTGTATCTAATTCATTCTTCAATATAAAGAATAAATGCATATAGAGTCCTAGGGCTTGCAGTTCTTCTACAATAGGTGCTTTTTTAGTTCTATACATCTCCCGCATCCATCTTTTGTATTGATTGCGGTCATGAGCTTTTTTGTAGAGCCGTTTAGAAACAGAAAAACCCGCTTGAAGCGGGTAATTCGATATTTTTACAAAAGCATATCTCAGTGAGATATCTTCTTCATGTATAGTTTTTCCCTCTTTGGAGAATAGATAATCTATACTTTTTAGGCTTTTTAGCCGTTCGTATGCTTTGAGTGTGTTTTTCATTAGGCTCATTATCAGTTATTCAGCGAGCCCAGACCTAGTGCTATTTAAGTCTTTTCTCGTCGCTAACGGTTAGCTTTTTTCTGCCTTTAGCTCTTCTTGCTTTTAATACCTTGTATCCACTTGGGCTGCTATTTCTAGCTCTAAAACCCATTTTATTGGCTCTTTTTCTTCTCGATGGTTGGAATGTTCTTTTCATCTCTTAGTTGTTTAAAAAATTCTAGTCAATAGAATCTCTGTGTTTTTAAAAAGGAGTGCAAATGTAACCTAAAAATTTTAATTTCAATGGATAAATATGTAGTAGTCAGCCGTCAGTAGGTAGTGGTCAGAATTAAATCCCAGATATTCAGATATTTATCGATTAAATAGAAGTGGGTGAAATGATCGTTTATTGCCCTGTATAGCTCTCTGCACATGTGATTTCGACCATGATGCCTACCATGCAGATACTGGCGATACTATCTACCTCCTTATAAGTGAACCGTATGCGCTGGTTGTTAATTTTGATCTTAGGATAGGTAGCAAGATTTATAGGTTCGAGAACATGGCCGTCGTCTAGCCGAATATTAAATCCGCAGCCATCTAGTCCATTCATGTCCACCACAGTGCCAAATTTATAGTTTGGGCATTCAGATGGGTCAGTGATTTTCTTCTGGCAGCTGAGCAGAAGTACTGTGAATAGAGTAAAAATTAGTTTATTCAAGAAATAGATATTTACTTTCTAAAAACGTAAATGAATAGAGAATATTTTGTTTAGACTAAGTAAGAGTCATAAAACATAGATTTGGAGCTTTTTAATTTGCAAGAGTGCAATTGTTTATACTTAAACTTCTTTATACTTTTCGCTTTTCACTTTCAACTAATTATAATTTCCTTCGTACTTTTGCATCCCTTTATGATAACCGTCCAGAATATTACCCTCCGATTCGGAGGAAGAACGCTTTTTGAGAATGTTACTTTTCTTATAAACAGAGAGGATAGAATAGGTCTGACTGGTAAGAACGGAGCAGGCAAGTCTACTCTATTGAAAATACTATCTGGGCATACTAAAGGAGAGTCAGGCTCTTTAGCGATGCCAAAAGATTGTAGAATAGCTATATTGACGCAAGATATCGAGCGGAAAGTAAAAGGTACCGTGGTAGATGAAGCGAGAACAGCCTTTAAAGAAATATTGGAAATTCAAGTTAAATTGAAAGATATCATGCATCAACTCGAAACCCGAACGGACTATGAGAGCGATGCTTATATGAAACTTATTGAAGATATGGGTGATTTGCAGAATCACCATAATATTCTGGATAGTGAGAATATAGAAGAAGAGATAGAGCGCATTCTCAAAGGATTGGGATTCGAACGAAAAGCTTTTAGTAAGCAGATGAGTGAGCTCAGCGGTGGCTGGCAGATGCGCGTAGAGCTGGCAAAAATTCTTTTACAGAAACCAGACTTGATTCTTCTCGATGAGCCGACCAACCACTTGGATATAGAGAGTATTCTATGGCTAGAGAGTTACCTCCAGGAGTATGATGGAGCCGTTATTCTTGTATCGCATGATAGAGCGTTTCTTGATGCTATAACTAACCGCACTATAGAGGTAACCCTAGGTAAAATTGAAGATTATAAAGCACCTTATTCAAAATATCTTGAATTGAGAAAAGAGCGAAGAGTTCAGGTGGAGAACGCGTATAAGAATCAGCAGGAACAGATAAAGCAAATAGAGCGCAATATAGATAGATTTCGAGCGCAGGCGACCAAGGCGAGTTTCGCACAGTCACTCATCAAGCAGCTCGATCGCATGGAGCGAATAGAGCTAGAAGATGAAGATAATTCTAAATTGAACATTAAATTTCCGAAGGCTCATCCATCGGGAAAGCTGATATGCGATGTAAAGAATGTATCTAAGAATTATGGTCAGCAGCAGGTAATCGATGGTTTTAGTTTCAAGGTAGAACGAGAAGACAGAATTGCTTTTGTGGGCAAAAATGGTATGGGAAAATCGACCTTAGCCAAAATTCTAGCAAATGATATAGACAACTATGATGGAGTCGTAGAGTGGGGACACAATGTCACTAAAGGTTATTTCGCGCAAAACCAGGAGGCCGAATTGAACAATAGTAAAACGGTATTTGAAACGATAGATGAGGAGGCGGTGGGAGATATGCGCCCAGCAGTGAGATCTCTGCTTGGAGCATTTCTATTTAGTGGTCAAGACGTAGACAAGAAGGTGAGTGTATTGTCAGGCGGTGAGCGAGGGCGATTAGCTATGTGTAAGCTGATGCTGACAGCCAATAATTTTCTTATTCTCGATGAGCCTACCAACCACTTGGACATTAAATCTAAAGAGGTATTGAAGCTGGCTCTACAAAACTATGAAGGCACATTTATTATTGTATCCCATGATAGAGAGTTTCTGCAAGGTTTGACTAATAAGACTTATGAGTTTACCAACCATGGTATCAAAGAATTTTTAGGAACAGTGGATGAATTCCTGGAGAAGAAGAAAGTGGATGGATTTAGACAGTTTGAGCAGGATAAAATTCCAGCGAATAAAGAACAACTAACTACTAATAATTCTAATCCTTCAGTAAAGCCTAAGCCAGAGCCCAAGCTAGACAATAAAGTAAAGGAAATAGAAAAAAAGATAGAGAAGCTAGAAGCTGAGATTAAAAAGTGGGAAGCTAAAATGGCTACGGAAGAATTTCTGGAAAAAGCAAATACCGATCCAAGTTTATATGAATCATATGACAAACTAAAAAGTGAACTAACTGCTGCTATTGCAGAGTGGGAAATTTTGATATAAGAGAGTATGACCAAATTTAAATTCAATATAATGCTGCTCACACAGCTGCCCATAGCTTGGATAGCGGGATTGAAGTTATATACATATTCTACAAATGAATGTTCTATCTCAGTTAAGCTAGGGGTTTTGAATAAAAATCCATTTAAAAGTATGTTCTGGGCAGTGCAAGGTATGGCAGCTGAGCTAACTACTGGCTTATTGTGTATAGATTGTATACAGAATTCTGGCCAGAGTATTTCTATGCTGGTGATTGAGCAGAAGGCAGTATTTTATAAAAAAGCCAAAGGAAAAGTTATATTTACCTGTAAGCAAGGAAAAAAAATTAAGGAACTTATCCATTGTGCAATTGACACGAAAGAATCTCAAACAGTATCTCTCAAAAGCGATGGTATAGACGAAGCCGGCGATAAAGTTTCTAGCTTTGAGTTTGTTTGGAGTTTTAAGTTGAGATAAACTAATTTATCATTTATCCTCCACTTCACTATACTGGTAAAGATTGCCTTTATTCCAAACCGTCATGGTATTAGGAGTCAGGTCCCAATAGACGACACATTGATTTTGAAGGTGCCAATCACCTTGCACCACCCCTTTAGATATTTGTATCTTTACTCCATTATATACGCCCCAGAGCACGCGATACATATCTTCATAGACCAGTATATCGTCCCAAATATCATATTTGATAGGCGCATAGTTTTCTAACTGCCATGCCTTGCCTTTGTAGAAGAGGTAGAAATTATTGGCATTATCTGTATAGGCTAGAAGATTTCGTTTTTGAAGCTTAGTTTTAGGTGCAGTAGATAGGAGGGTATGTTTCCTTCCTTGATGGTAAGCTCTCCACTCATCCACATTGCTCAGATATGTAAGAAAATCATTGGAGACCTCATATCGATCTATATGATAGGACTCAAGTTCTATCTTTTCTCCTCGGTCAAATACCATAAAATTATCAATATTATCATGGTAGGCAATTATGTTCCTTCCCATTTTAAAATTATTGGGAGTTATATTTTCTAAATCATAAATCGCATTATGGTAGAAGACTTTAAATTTATAATCTAGCGTATGAAATGCTACCATATTATCGCTTACTTGAAATCGACTTGTATCGGAAAATTCCATCAATTGAAAAATGGTATCATAAACATAAACTTTAAGCCGCCCATAATTATCAATATAACCTAGAATACTATCTCCTAGCTTGAAATCTCCTTGAGTAAAGGTTTCTACCTTCTTAGATTGTTTTCCATTAAATACGCCTAACTGTAATCCCTGGATGTAGGCCATTAGGAAATTCGTAACCTTAAGCCGGTCAGGGGGTATGGGAAATATAGTATATTTCTTATGATCTACTATCAGTTTGAAATTCCCATTTCTATCTATGTAAGTTACATAATTAAAACTAGGGTAAAATTGTTGAATAGGTATGATTTCTTGTTGAGAAATACGGCCATTCATATAGGTAAAGAAAAATTTTCTATCATCAAAAATTCCTGCGGCACCTTGGGAGTATAAGTCAAAGGATAATAGACAGAAAAAAAATAGAAGTTTCTTTATCATATTACAAATTTAGATTTGTTTTTTCAGAAAGGTTTCAAAAAAAGAGGTTCTACCCTCTCAAAAGCAAAACCTCTTCTTTCTAAAAAACCTAAAACAAAAATAAATTATTGCACTAACTTAATTTGATAGTATAACGCGTGAGTTTCGATTTTAGTATATTCGTTTAAGAAATTCTTTGCCTAAGAAATTGAATTTGACCACGATGGTTAATTTCATCTTCTAAAACATGAAACCATTTGAAATAGTTATTCGCTCTCTTACTATCCCAAAAGTCGGTTTCAATATACAGCCAGTTGTCTTCTAGAGTTTGAAAATCCTCCAAGGTTTTTTTCTCACCTGAGCTAATTGGTCGATATAAAAATCTAAAGAATGCCCTTTGATTTTGCTTCTCCCGAGATCTTCTAGTTCCAAAGCAGGTTTCCAGCACTCTATTTCCACTGCGGTTAGTTCTCTATTCTCTATTGTTTCTTTGTGAAACTCAAATTCGACAGAAGCTATATGTAAAAGTAGCATTCCTATTGAATTTGCGTTTTCATTTACCAGAAAATCTAAATCAGAAATGGACAATCCCTTAATTGCATCAAACGTCGTAATTCGGGCATAGTTCATCATCGAAATCAATTGACTAAATTGCCTTGAATAGCCATCTAAATTCTGAATTTTAAAAAGGTGATCTAACTCAAGCAACTCAGGAGTGTGCATGTATGTAGCTTTTATTCTTCCTTACCTATCTTGCTATTTTTTCTACCATATAGATAGTAAATAGCCATGCCTATAGCAAGCCATATAGCAAGTCTTAGCCAGTTTGTCCAATCTAGCCCTGACATCATAAGCCCACAGGAAATTATTCCCATGATAGGCACAAAAGGCATTAGGGGAGTTCTAAATCCACGTGGCAACTCCGGATTGGTCTTGCGAAGCACGATTACCCCAATACAAACTAAAATGAAAGCAAATAGAGTACCAATACTAGTCATTTCGCCTACAATATCAATAGGAATTAATGCCGCTATAGCTCCTACAAATACTAATAGAATAAGATTAGCTTTATATGGTGTCTTAAATTTGGGGTGTACGTCAGAAAATATTTTTGGTAACAAACCATCCTTACCCATGGAGTAGAATACCCTTGATTGGCCCATAAGCATGACCAATATTACCGAACTAAATCCAGCTAATATGGCGACAGTGACAGCTTTCGCCAACCAACCGTATCCAACCATATATTTTTGAATAGCAAATGCTATGGAAGCTTCTTTTCCGTTGGTTCTAAAGTCATCTACTGTAGCTACGCCTGTCAATACATGGGAGAAAAGCACATAAAGAATAGTGCAAATAAGAAGAGAGCCTAAGATTCCAATAGGCATCGATTTGGCGGGATTTTTAGCCTCTTGAGCAGCGGTAGATACCGCATCAAAACCGATGAATGCAAAGAATACAACTCCTGCTGCACTGACTATACCCCAGAATCCACCAAAATCACTCTTGGCTCCATGCGTATTGACATAGGTAGTAACTTCTGGAATATATGGCGTGTGATTGGCTGGATTCATAAATCCCCATCCAATTCCTATAATAAGGATAACAATGGCAACCTTGGCTATGACTATGACGCCATTTATAAATGCAGATTCTTCAGTGCCTTTAATCAGCACTAATGATAATAAGCTCACAATAAGGAAGGCCGGCAAATTCATGATACCATGATGAGTCGCCATATGCCCACTTATAGAGGCAGGCATACTAGTAGCAATGTCTTTTGGTAAAATCAGTGAACCATTTCCTTGCAGATTAACCACCATTTCTTTAGTTAAAATATTTTCTAGCTGACTAATATCCATTCCTGGAACGTAGTTTAATATATTGATACTTTCCATTGGAGAATGACACCATGCATAAGGTATAGGATTCATAGCCATCACATGGACTAGAAAATTATTGAAATATTCACTCCATGCTATACCAACTGTAGCAGCTCCTACGGCGTATTCTAACACCAAATCCCAACCAATAATCCATGCCAATATTTCTCCCATAGTAGCATAGGTATAAGTATAGGCACTGCCTGCTATAGGAATGGAACTAGACAACTCAGCATAACATAAACCTGCAAATGCACAACCTAATGCAGCGAGAATAAAGGCTAAGGAAACAGAGGGACCGGCATGCTCTGCAGCTGCGCGTGCAGTATTGACAAATAAGCCTGCTCCAATGATGGCTCCAATGCCTAGCATAACTAGTGAAGGCGCTGTAAGTGTTCTTTTCAGGGTATCATGACCTTCTGATTTAGCTTGTTCTATGAGTTCTCCTATTGGCTTGACTCTTTCGAATATTCTTTTCATTTATTTCAATGGTTTTAGGTTAGACAAATATATGGTTAAATCTCTTTTTACTTCGGGGGCTAGAATATATAGTCCTAATATATTAGGGAAAGCCATAGCTAAAATCATCATATCGGAAAACTCCATGACATTAGCCAGACTGGCACTACTTCCTATTACCACGAATGACAAATATATAAGGTTATAGGTCAACTTCATTTTTTTTGTTTCACCAAATAGAAATGTCCATGCTTTCAATCCATAATATGACCATGAAATCATGGTAGAATAAGCAAAGAATAGAATAGCAATAGTCAAAACATATTTGAACCAAGGTAGCACAGAAGAAAAAGCAGCAGAGGTCAATTGTGACCCGGTAAGTGAAGCATCGGCAGCATCAAAACCAGTGAAAATAATAATCAAGGCCGTCATAGTGCAAATAAGAACAGTATCTATAAATGGCTCTAATAGACTCACAATTCCTTCAGTAAGTGGCTCATCCGTTTTTACAGCAGAGTGCGCTATAGCTGCTGAACCTACCCCAGCCTCGTTCGAAAATGCTGCACGCTGAAATCCGACAGCTATAGCACCAGCAGCACCTCCAAAGAGAGCTTTGATACTCAATGCGCCAGAAATAATTTTAACAATGGCCTCATCGATTTGACCTATGTTTATTCCTATAATTATCAAGCCGAATATTAAATAAATAGTGACCATTAATGGAACCAATTTATCCGTAACATTCGCTATTTTTTTAATGCCACCGACAATAACAATGCCAACAAAAATGGCAAGCAAAACTCCAAATGCAAAACCATTATGAGCGAATTGAGGAAACACACTAGATAACTGGGCATAAGATTGATTGGCTTGAAACATGTTACCACCGCCTATAGATCCTCCGACGCATAATATAGCGAAAATAATACCTAACACCTTGCCTAGTTTCTTCATTCCATGCTTTTCTAGACCCAGGGGCAGGTAATACATGGGGCCACCTGAAACCTCTCCATGGTTATTGATATGTCTATATTTAACCCCTAAGGTACATTCTACAAATTTCGAAGTCATGCCAAGTAATCCGGCCACAATCATCCAAAAGGTAGCCCCAGCTCCACCCAATGATATCGCTACGGCTACTCCCGATATATTCCCCAGTCCTACGGTTCCAGAAAGGGCTGTCATTAAGGCTTGAAAATGACTAACTTCGCCTTTAGATTCCTTTTTATCATATTTTCCTCTGGTAATGTCAATAGCTAGTTTGAAAAGTCGAATATTTATAAATTTAAAATAGAGGGTAAAAAAAATAGCGCCTAACATTAACCATAAAACGACGATTTTAATATCAAAGCCATAACTAGTAAAAGGCTTGTAAAAAATAGCACTACTCAGGGCCGCTACTATAGGCTGAATTGTTTTATCTATTTTTTGTTCTATAGAGTCCATAGCCGAAAGTGAGCTAGGTATTAGGAGCAGCAGTGGTAAGAGTCTTTTTATCCAGTTCACAAAATTTGATTTAATTAGGAGTGTATTAGTATAAACAAAGATACAAGCAACGCTCGAATCTAATTTTATTTTTTTTAAATGCATATAGCTCTATAATTTAATAAGTTTGCATATCTAAAAATTCATATATGACTATTCAGAAGCTTTTTATTATCATAGGAATTTTATCTTTAGCTCTTTCATATTATAGATATTATATGAAGAAGGGCGCTGGATTCTTTTTAAATTTCTGTCAATATTTTTTAGGACTTTTGTTTATTTTTTCTGGCTTTGTCAAAGCAATAGATCCTTTAGGCACTTCATATAAAATGCATGAGTATTTTGAAAGTTTTGCTCGGGACGGGCTAGCTGCTATGTGGGATGGGTTGGCTCATTTTAGTGTATCTATATCTATTGCTATGATTGTGGCAGAAATTGTTTTAGGCTTTGCCATTATTTTAGGATACAGAATGCGATGGGCTGCTATTGGACTCTTGGCTATCAACCTATTTTTCTTATATCTCACAGGTTATTCATATCTATCTGGATATTGTCTTACAAAACAGGCCATTCTAGTGCCAGCCGTTTTATTAGTTATACTATTTCTAGCAGCTTTTGTTCAAGATTATAAGAAGAGATGGAAGGGGTTAATATTAATTTCACTAATTGTTCTACTTTATTTCCTTTATTGTAAAATGGGAGGAGGCTGTGCCACATGTGCTTTTGATAAAACTAAGATGAAAGTGACTGACTGTGGATGCTTTGGAGATTTTATGAAGTTGAAGCCATGGGAGACCTTCTATAAAGATATTTTTTTGACTATCATGTCCCTCTATGTCGTAGCATTTTCTCATAAACTGACTAACGTCTTGGCCGAGAAAAGAGCGGGTTTATTTACATGGACATCATGGGCTGTTGCTACCTTATTCTGTCTATATAGCGCCTACTGGGGTGAGCCTGTAGTAGATTTTAGGCACTATGCCGTCGGAAACGATATCAACGAGAAGATGAAGGAAATTAGGCCGCGAAAAGCAGATTTTATATTTATCTACAAAAATAGCACTACAGGTGAGCAGAAGGAATTTGGAATGAATAATTTGCCTACAGATGCCGCATGGACCTTTGTGGATAGAAAGGAAACAGTCATAGACGAAGGAGAGCCAGCGCCGATTAACAATTTGCGTTTTGAAGATTTGGAGCACAATGATGTATCGTATAGTATTCTCAATGAAGACGCAGAATCTTACTGGGTAGTTTGCTACGATGTCAGTAAAACTAATATGAAGGCATTTGATGAAAAGGTGATTCCTTTCGCTAAAGAGATGCGAAAAAAAGGTGTGAATATATACTGTATGACAGGGATTTCTACCCCAGAGTTTGACAAAAAAGCAGGCGAGTATATGGATATAGTTCGCGCCGATGGTACGCCGCTGAAAACCATGATTCGCTCTAATCCTGGACTCATCAAGGTAAAGAAGGGCGTTGTTTTAGAGAAATTACATTACAGAAGTTTATAGTATAAAGTGAAAAGTAGAAAGTTCAAAGTGAAAAGTTGAAAGGGGGTGGTGAAGAGATTTGAAGATTTGATCGCATGGCAAAAAGCAAGATTGCTTTCTGTGGCTATCTATAAAGCTTTCGAAGATAACAAGGATTATGGGTTTAAAGATCAAATTCAAAGGTCTTCTGTATCTGTGATGAATAATATAGCAGAAGGATTTGAGAGAAAGACTAAAAAGGAGTTTTCTTATTTTCTTAGTATAGCCAAAGGGTCATGCGGCGAAGTACGATCTATGCTAGTATTGTCTAAAGACCTTAAAAAATTGTCGACTGAGATTGCTGATAGCTTGTTAGAGCAGGCTGAAGAAATTTCAAAAATTATAGCTGGATTGATGAATAGCTTAAAGTAGAAAGGGAAAAGAGAAAAGTATAAAGTAAAAAGGGCTCTAATGAATAGATACGAATGACAAGAAAAATAGTGGACAAATCAAGTGTTAAGTTGAACTGTATTCCAAACTTTCAACTTTTCACTTTCAACTTTCAACTAACCTATGGGTACATACAGAGATTATACAGAGACTGAAGAAAAATTAAATTTTGGCTCGCATATGATAGGCTTGTTATTCTATCTTATAGCTTGTCCTTACTTAATTTATCAGGCAACTATGCAAGTAAATCAAGTAAGTATTTCAGGGTTGATTATTTATTGTATCGGGCTCATTGCAGTTTTTTCTACTTCTTCACTTTATCATTTTGCTAAAGATAAGGAGTTGAAGATAAAGTATAGAACTTTGGATCATATGGCAATTTTCCTGCTCATCGGCGGCACATACACCCCGGTAGTTAATGCATATATAATCAATCCGCTTGGCACTATTTTCCTTATTATTTTATGGTCTATCTTGATAGCAGGAATCGTGATGAAATTTTTCTTTATGGGAAGATTTAAGACCTTTTCTATTTTGCTCTACGTTTTTCTGGGCTGCATGGTCTTATTTATCATTAAGCCCATATTAGATAATATGCCTCACCATGTATTCACCTATATATTGTTAGGGGGTATAACATATCTAGGGGGTGTCATTTTTTATATTAATAAAAAAAGAGAATATACACATACCTTATGGCATATATTCGTTTTAGCTGCCAGTATATTTCATTTTATTGCAGTTTATAGAATCGCTATAAGTAGTTGAAAGTTTATTCGCTTACATTTTTAAAAAAGCAGCGTGCTAGAAAATCTAGTATGCTAAGCCATACTAGAAATCACTTTTAAACTATGGGGACTCCAATAATTTTCACTTATCTTAGCTCATAAAGTACCAACAATTTCATGTCATTTCAAATAGAGAATATTGAACGAGAACTAATGAGGCTCATCGCTGACCAATCCTCTCTGCCAAGCTTTGAGCGGTTTGTAGGTCATGCGTTCATAAAGGCTGGTGTAGAGTCGTATAGGCTCGCATGGCTAGATGAGAAGAAAAATGAAACCGTATGGCTAGAATACAACTATAGCTATTTATTTGAAACTAAGACAGAAGTCATAAACTATGAAAAACATGGTATTCTGATCATATATTATAACGGCAATACTCTAGCTCCGCAAATTCAGATGTCCATGCAGGTTGCCATTATTCATGTCTATCTGACTACTGCTTATCGCACCAAAAATGACCGACGTTATATGCGCCAAGATCTAGAGCTGGCGGCCAAAATGCAACAAATGCTTGTACCGAAAAATTTATATTGTAATAAATATTTTTGTGCCACAGGATTATATATACCTAACTATAAAGTGGGTGGAGATTTCTATGATGTCATTCCTATTAATGACAATAAAGTAGCCTTCTGCATAGGTGATATATCTGGCAAGGGTATCAATGCCGCTATTCTTATGGCGCACTTTATAGGATTCATTCGGTCTACTCTGCTTCAGAATATAAAATTGGAAGAGTCTATCAGGATAATAAATGCTAAGATGTATGAACTGACCGAAGGAGAAAAATTCATCACTTTATTTCTAGGAATTTATAATATACAAGACAGACGATTAGTGTATATTAACTCTGGCCATTTGCCTATACCTATCTATGATACCCATGGGATAGAATGGCTAGAGACGGGAACTACTATTCTAGGTATGTTTGCAGAGCTGCCATTTCTAGAACTAGGCAAAGTCAAAATCGAAGGTAAAAAACAACTTCTACTCTACACAGATGGATTACTAAACATGACCATAGACCATGTGCCTTTTCTCTCTACCCAAGAATTAGATTATATCATCCACCATGAATGTCTCGGAAAACCTACGCATGACATCACCGACTATTTTCGTGAAAAAGTACAGGGCATCAATGTAGCAGAAGAGTTGAAAGATGATATTAGCGTTCTAGCTGTAGAGTTGGGGTGATTAGTCTCGATAGCTATCGGGATTGGTAGAGCGCTTGCATGGCATGCAAGAGGTCATCGGTTTCCCGCACGTGCGGGATTATCCTCCACACTGAATACTGAATTTTTATTATATTTGTGCTTCCTTATGGGGGATTAGCTCAGTTGGTAGAGCGCTTGCATGGCATGCAAGAGGTCATCGGTTCGAATCCGTTATCCTCCACCTAATTATGATTAGTTTTTCATTTTAAATAAATAGCATCTGACTAGTATTCCTCTTGAAATCCAATCTATATCAACTAGCTTTTCTACTCGAAATGGCTATAATGTGGTGTTGAAGGAAATTGGAGGATCAAGAAAATTGCAGATTATTGTCGGTGGTGCAGAGGCTCAGGCTATGGCTATTTCTTCAGAAAAGATTATCACCTCTCGACCATTGACTCATCATTTTATTCAGATGATTCTTAATGATTTTGAAATCGGACTCAAGCATATTATCATTTATAAATATGAGGATGGGGTCTATTATGCCCATGCAGTGTTAGAAGATCATTTTGGTCATGTGAAATATTTTGACTGCAGGCCATCCGATGCTATTTGTCTAGCATTGAAAATGGATAAGCCGATACTAGCCGCAGAGGCAGTCTTTGAAGAAATTCAACAAAATTATGTAGATAAAGTAGATGCCAATACTAACTTGGAATCTAATCAAGAACTTTCCGAGCTAGAATCTAGTCAACTCAAAAAGATGCTGAAACAAGCGATCGAAAAAGAGGACTATGAGTTAGCCGCTAGCATCCAAGGAGAACTGAATAACCGTTTATCATGAGGTGTTTTTATGACCTTAAAACCTCAATTTAATTAAATGAAAAATTTAAAAATGCGCTTTATCAACTGCCGAATTCGATTTGAACTTTTAATGACCAACTCTTTTTTATAACTATCTTAGCTAAAAAAAATAAACAATATGAGCATAAAGTTACGCCTGACAATAATGAATTTCTTGCAGTTTTTTCTTTGGGGAACATGGTTGACCTCCATAGGCGTATATCTAGGCGGAACGCTTCATTTTGAAGGATCTCAAATCGGGGCTATTTTTACCACCTTAGGTATTGCCGCTTTTATAATGCCTACTATTATTGGTATCATAGCTGATAAATATATAAATGCAGAAAAGCTATATGGTATTTGTCATATAATTGGGGGTGCTACGCTAGTCTGGGCAGCTCAGATATCCACACCAGAGGCTATGTTTAAAGCCATGCTATTAAATTCTTTGTTTTACATGCCTACCATTTCCCTCTGCTACTCCGTTTCCTATCATATATTATCCAAGAGTCAGTTTGATGTTATCAAGGACTTTCCTAACATCAGAGTATGGGGCACTATTGGGTTCATTCTAGCTATGTGGGTCGTGGATGCTATGGGATGGACGGCGTCTAATATGCAATTATATTTTGGAGCAGCAGCTTCTATAGCGCTCGGATTGTATGCATTTACTCTTCCGAAATGCGAAGTAAAAAAAGAAAAAACTAAGAATTTATATGAGGCTTTAGGTTTAGATGCACTCGTATTATTCAAAACTCCCAAAATGTTAGTTTTTTTCTTATTTGCTATTCTATTGGGAGCTGCATTGCAGATCACGAATGCCTTTGGTCAAGAATTTTTAGTGAGCTTTAATCAGTTTGATGAATATAAGAATTCATTCGGGGTGCTTCACCCTGGTATCATCATGTCTATTTCACAAATTTCTGAGACCGTGTTTATACTAACTATTCCATTCTTTCTACAGAAATTTGGGATTAAAAAAGTCATGCTCATGGCTATGCTGGCATGGGTATTGCGATTCGGATTGTTTAGCATTGGCAATCCAGGGACAGGTGTTATCCTGATTATTCTTTCTAATATTGTCTATGGTATGGCCTTTGATTTCTTCACTATATCAGGGTCTCTCTTCGTAGAGAAAGAAACAGATGCTAAAATCAGATCAAGCGCTCAAGGGCTCTATCTTATGATGACTAATGGTTTAGGTATTATCTTGGGGGGTTATTTTAGCGGTTTTGTGGTAGATCTATATACCCAAGGCTCAAATAGAAACTGGCCACAAATTTGGCTGATATTTGCAGGCTATGCGCTGGCAATGGCTATTCTTTTCTTTCTTCTCTTCAAGCATGAGCATAAGCCAGAAGACTTTAAAACTGTAAAACACTGATTTAAATGTTAGCGAAAACTAACAGTTAATAACGAAGCCTAGATTTATAAAACATTAAAACAATAAATGAAATACATTAAGATTATACTATTATTTATTTCTCTTGGAAGTCTTTCCTCTTGCTATTTTTTCAAAGCGATGAAGTATAAAAAATACCCTTTGGAAAAATTGGATGAATTCGCTTCGGTGCCTTTTCAGCCTTCTGAGCAGCCATTTCGATTTAAGCATGGAAGTGTGTCTCCCGCATTAAAAAACGAATTGGATAGTTTGCTTAAAGGTTCTAATCGATATGCCATGCTCGTCATTCAGAATGACAGTATTCTCTATGAATTTTATAATCATAAGATAGCGGATACTACCTTACTTCCCTCCTTCTCTGTAGCCAAGTCCTATGTAAGTACTATGATCGCTATAGCTCTCGAGGAAGGTAAGATAAAAAGTCTGAATGAGCCTATTACGAATTATTTGCCAGAATTGAGGAAGCGTGATAGTCGATTTTCTGATATCACTATACAGCATGTCTTGGATATGCGCAGTGGTATCAAAAGTTCGGAGAATTATTTTAATCCGATGAGTGATGTTTTACGTCTCGGGTTTGGAAAAAATATCAATAAAAAATCGCTTCGCATTTCTATTGAAAAAGAGCCGAACCAATTTTTTGAATACAAAAGCATCAATACCCAGCTGCTGGGTATGATTGTGGAACGCTCTACGGGTATGAAATTGCAAGATTATTTTGTAGAGAAAATTCAAAAACCATTGCAGTTCGAGCATCCGAGCACATGGATCTATGATGATGCAAAACATAAGACTCTCCGAGCTTTTTGCTGTATGAATTTGACAGCAAAGGACTATGCTAAATTTGGCAGGTTGATACTGAATAAAGGGAAGTGGCAAGGTAAGCAGATAGTGAGTGAAAAATGGGTCGAGAGCATTTTAAGCATTGAAAACAGAAAGGCGACAGATGGGTATAAGAACCAATGGTGGAGCAATATCAGTCAAAAGATATTTAATGATAGTATCGCTATGCAAAAATATGTACTTAATAATCCTGCTGTATATGGTGTTGAAAAGATATCTTTGGAAAAGGTTTTAATAAATTATAAAATTTCCAAACCGTCTGATAAGATTGAAAATGGAAAGAAATCATGGCTAGTTTCTTATTACAAAGATGGAATCCATGCCCAAGGTCTCATAGGGCAATATATATACATTTCACCTGAAAAAAATAGCATAGTCGTCATCCTTTCCAATACGCTCAATCCAAACCTACCTCTAAAAAGTGGAGGCTTGAGTAGAATAGAAAAACTTCTTGAATCCGAATTATGATTATTAAAGAAATAATCGATATTCTAGAACAGTGGGCTCCATTGTCCTATCAGGAGTCCTATGACAATGGGGGTTTGTTGGTAGGCAATCCTATTGCAGAAGTCTCTTCGGCTTTGATTACATTGGACTGCACGGAAGAAGTTATCCAAGAGGCTATCGATACGAAATGCCAGCTAGTCATAGCGCACCATCCTATTATTTTTTCTGGATTGAAGAAATTGACTGGCAAAAATTATGTAGAGCGGACCATTATCAAGGCTATAAAAAATGATATAGCCATCTATGCTATTCATACCAATCTGGATAATGTGTCTAGTGGAGTCAATCACATGATGGCAGAAAAATTGGGCTTGAAGAATGGTCGAGTCCTGAGCCCTAAAAAGAATATTCTTAGGAAATTAGTCACATACATTCCTACAGATCATTATGAGGCAGTGCGTATGGCTATATTTGAAGCTGGAGCAGGGCATATTGGAAATTATAGCCACTGTGGTTTTTCTGTTTTAGGTTCAGGTAGCTTTAAGGGAAATGAACATTCTAATCCTAGTTTAGGTAAGGCGAATGAACTTATGAATGTTGAAGAACAACGATTTGAGACTATTTTTCCTGATTATCTAGAAGCCAAGGTAATCCGAAGCCTCAAGGAAAGTCATCCGTATGAAGAAGTCGCATATGATATCTATACTATTGAAAATGAGCATACTCAGGTAGGTTCTGGACTCATAGGAGAGTTAGAGAATGAAATGGAATTAGCCGATTTTCTAAATCTAGTCAAGAGCCAATTCAATATAAAGACATTGAAATACACGCATGTGAATCGAAAAGTTCGAAAAATAGCCCTCTGTGGAGGTTCTGGGAGCTTTCTGCGTTTTCAAGCATCATCATCAGGAGCAGATGCATACCTTAGTTCCGATTTCAAATACCACGAATGGTTTGATGCTGAGGGACATTTAAGCTATATTGACTTAGGACATTATGAGTCTGAGCAGTTTACTAAGGAACTAATTTTTAACTATTTGAGAAAAAAAGCACTATCTTTGCAGTCCCAAATTTCTAAGGTCAATACAAACCCGGTAAATTATTTATAAATATGTGTGCAAAAGCTACAGCTAGTAAAATGAATGAAGCAAGTGTAGAGGATAAGTTAGAAGCGCTTTACTCTCTTCAGATAATTGATTCTCAGATAGATAAAATCAATTTTATCAAAGGTGAACTCCCTATGGAGGTCCAAGATATGGAAGATGAAATGGCTGGTCTGATGACTAGAAAAGGCAATCTAGATGCCGAGTTGGCTGAGGTAGAAGATGGAATCGCTGATAGACAGAGAATCAAAGAAGAAACCAAGCTCTTAATTCAAAAGTTAGAGAAGCAGCAGAATTCGGTCAAAAACAACAGAGAATTTGAATCAATAAGTAAAGAAATAGAACTAGCCAAGCTAGAGATAGAGCTTTGTGAAAAGAAATTGAAAGATTTTACAGAGAAGAAAACATCCTTCAAATCAAGATGCGATGAAGTGGATAGCGCCATAGCAGGAAAAGAAGATGAACTGAAGATAAAGCAGGAAGAGCTCAAAGTGATTGAGAGTGAAACGGATACTGAACTTGCTAAATTGAAAAAAGAAAGCGAAGCGGCAAAGTCATTGGTAGACGAAAGACTTCTCTCAGGGTACAATAGAATCAGAAAGACCTATAGAAATGGATTAGCTATAGTTACTATAGACAGAGATTCTTGTGGTGGATGTTATGCTAAAATTCCTCCCCAGAAGCAGCTTGAAATCAAACAAAGAAAAAAAGTTTTGGTTTGCGAGAACTGCGGAAGAATTTTCGTATATTCTAAAGAGAAAGAAATTGAAGATCTCAATAAGCCAGTAGAAGAGGCTCCAAAAGTAACTCGTTCTAGATCTAAGAGAGCTAGACAGGACTAGGTTCTAGTCTAAAGGTTAAAGTATAAAGTTTAAAGCGGGCTTTGCTTATTAAAAATTAGTTTTTGAACTAATTATTTTTTTATTTTGTATGACTTGCAACTTTAAACTTTTCACTTTAAACTAAACAAATGCCTTTATTATACGAAAATAAATCCGATACTGAAATTCAGCTAATGAAAGACTGGGCTGAAGTGAGGCAATATGTTGAAAAGCATTTTGAAAATAAACCAGATATTCAAGTTTGTTTGTTTCTCATAGGAGTGAATGAATTTGGTCAAATAAGAGAATTTGAAAAGGAAGAGAAGCAAGACCTCATGCATGTAGGCATGTGTACACTGTTATTAGGCGAATACTATGAATATGATTATACCGATGCAGATGGCTGGCCTCACTTTAAGGAAATGAAACCTATGGAGGCTATGTTTATCAAAATTCAAGAAACTTTCTTAAAGCATAAAATAGTCCAATATTTTAAAGAGAAGGTATATTAGTTAGGCACCACCAATCTCAACTTACTAGGCAAAACTTTAATCGTCAAGTTTTCTCGCTTCGATTTTTTAGGGTCGCCGTCGACTTGGTAGCCCATTTTCTTGTTCTTAAAATTGATAATGGTGATTTCTTTGGTGCTGAAAAATTCTAGGGCTGAGCTCCACTGAGGTTTTTTGATTAAAATACAAAAGCTTGCCCACGGGAGTCTCCAGAAGGCCACACTTTTGAGATAGACGACATCGAGTTCGCCATCGAAGGCGCTGGCCCATGGCAGCAGTCCTATATTGTATCCGTATAGATTTGAATTGAAGATATTGAACAGATAAGTGGAGACTTCATATTCTTTTTCATCTAATTTATACTTGATAATTTTTGCTTTGAGTTTGAAGACTCTTCGAATCGTCAAAAAAGCATAAACGAAAAGAGATCGTTTCTTTTTAATCTTAAAATCCTTGGCCACTTTAGCATCCAGCCCCATTCCGAAATTGCTAAAGAAATATTGGTCATTGATTTGTGCTACATCAATCGCTTTAGTATTAGCTGTATTGATAGCATCGAAGGCTCCGCGGATATCTCGAGGAGTATAGCCTACATGGGTTGCTATCCCATTTCCACTGCCTACGGGTATTATGGCTATAGGAATATTTCTATCTATCAGTCGCTGACCTAGTTCTAATAAAGTACCATCTCCGCCTACGGAGACAATTATATCCCAGTTTTCATTCAGCTTGGCTTCATATAACTCTTCGGTCATCTGCGCATCGATAAAAAGCAGACTAGAGTCGTACTTGTCTGTATCGAGAAACATATCGATACATTTCGGAATATTGTATTGAGATACTGTTCCTGAGAGATTGTTGACTATAAAAAGGATTTTTTTCTTAGGTGTTACCACGAATGCACGAATTTAGTTTTTGTATTATTTAGGTATTAAGAATTTAAATTTCAAAATTAAACATTTCAATAAGCCTTCAAACTTATATCTAAACTCTTATACGAATAAGTTAAGCTGCCTACAGAAACATAATCCACGCCAGTCTCAGCATAGTTTTTAATTGTATCCAAGGTTATACCTCCGCTTGCTTCTAATGGAATTTTCCTAGCTACAAAGTCCACCGCTTCTTTACATTTCTCAACAGAAAAATTGTCAAGCATGATTCGATAAACTCCACCAGCATCCAAAACTTGTTTCACTTCATCTAATGAACGTGTTTCAACCTCGATAGGAAGTTGGATACCTAGTTTCTGGGTATATTCTTTTGCTCGGTGAATCGCAGGAGCTATGCCGCCACAATAGTCCACATGATTGTCTTTAAGCATGATCATATCATAGAGCCCAAATCTATGGTTGACTCCGCCACCGATTTTTACTGCCAATTTTTCAAAATATCTAAAGTTAGGAGTGGTTTTTCGAGTATCTAAAATTTTGCAATTTGTATGCGAAATCAAATCTACAAACTGCCGTGTCTTAGTAGCGATACCGCTCATGCGCTGCATAGTATTGAGTACAAGTCGCTCTGCCAATAATATGGAGGTAGCACTGCCAGCTATGGTAAGGCCAATATCTCCATGCTTTACTTTATCTCCATCTTTTAATAGTATATGAACTTGGAGGTCTTTATCTACTTCAGAAAAAATTTCCTTTGCTATAGATAGTCCAGCGATGATGCCTTCATCCTTGATGATAAGTTTAGCTTTTTTCTGCTCCAAAGGATTTAGACAGCTAAGAGCACTGTGATTTCCTCTAGGAATCTTGCCATCAGGATCTAGGGTGTCTTCTAATAGAGCTCTCTGTATAAATTCTTTTATCATATCATTAAGGTAGGGTAACAAATTTAGCCCAAATTTCAAGAAAATGTCTGCCTTTTATAAAGTAAACACTCACAGTGGGCAGTGGTTGGCAGTCGCAGTAGGTAGTTTTTCCAGTGTATTCTGAGAGAAGTAAACAGTAACAGTAGACAGTTTTTTCAGTAGGAAGTGTATAGTAAAAAAACTAAACTCTCAACCTCTAAACCCGCTTAACTATATATATAAGGCCTTATTTCTTCTTAATTTTAATCGTTTTGATTCGAATATTCTTCAGAGGTCTATCTTTTTTATTAGTAGCTACTGCGCAGATTTTATCTACTACTTCCATCCCTGAAATGACCTCTCCGTATACAGTATAGCGCATATCGAGATGAGGAATGCCTCCAATAGTTCTATATAGTTTTTCATGATCGGCGGGTTGCGTGTATTTATTTCTAGAGAATGCCTTATTCATAATAGAGTCATTGGCTATCTTCCCTTGAACGATATAAAACTGGCAAGCCGATGAAGCCATATCTGGTCTATCATCTCTCGCTTGGGCAAAAGCTCCCCGTTTGTGATAGTAGGATGTAATGAACTCAGCAGGAATTGTATATCCTAGATCGCTGTCTCCAAGTGTGAATGTATCTGCGCAATTTTTAGAGATTGGATCACCCCCTTGTGCTACAAATCCTTTTATAACTCTATGAAAAAGTACACTGTTATAAAATTTTTCATTACACAGTTTGATAAAATTGTCGCGATGCTTAGGTGTGGAATCATAGAGCATCACCTTTATGTTCCCTTCCGTCGTTTTGATTTTAGCAATATACGTTTGTGCCTTAATTGGGACGCTATAGAATAGAATAAGTAACAGAGCTAACCA
>Ga0208082_1000014_pt1 | contig 49190 bp, 54 predicted proteins | sample LakMenE09Jun09ns_FD_150683 | JGI IMG/M metagenome (GOLD analysis project Ga0208082, IMG submission 150683) | Freshwater microbial communities from Lake Mendota, WI - 09JUN2009 deep hole epilimnion ns (SPAdes) | ecosystem: Environmental > Aquatic > Freshwater > Lake > Epilimnion/Euphotic zone ... | reverse complement strand
CAACAAGCTGAAGAAGACCACCACCCATTTATGTTATATTCTTTATACTATAATAGGAGAAAAAAAATGAGTTATATTATTTTTAGTTGCTGTAAGCAAGACCTCCCATACCTGACATAATACGAAGGACATTGTAATTGACAGCAAAGACATTTACAGTACCTTCAACCTGAGATGTCATAGAAAGGACAGCAGTATCTATACGAGACATATTAAGAGTTCCAGATGGCTGATGTTCTTCTGGTTTCAAGGCAAATGAATAAACATTAATACCTCTGTTATCTGGGATATTAGTATGATGTTGATATGGTTGCACATAGTTGAAATAGCTACCATCGCGTTCTGCAAAACGGTCATTTCCATTAAGCTGCAACAAGCATCTGGTCAATGGGTTGGCACCTGTAGGATAAATTCCTGCAATAAGATTTGAAGTGCTTGCTCCTACAAGACCAGATGCATCAGTATCCAATGCAGAATCAGCAGTATAGTTATACCATTGATGAGCTGTGTTGGCGGTTTTCTTGGCAACCCATACAAGTTCCTTGCAAGGATGATTAAAGTTAAGTCTGTATCTGTTTCCTGCATTTGCTGTAATAGTTTCAGAACCTGTGAATTGAAGTTGTTCAATGAGATACTCGTGAGAAAGTTGTGCGAATCTACGACGTTCATCAGTATCAAGGAAAATATAGTCAACCCAAACAGTTGCATCAAAACTCTTGGTGTTTTTAAAGTCAGTAAGAGTAGCAGCTGACAATGCAGCAGTACCTGTTTGTGGTGCAATACACTTGTTGATATCTTCAAATTGGATCTTGAGTTTTACTTCATGGTACTGAAGTGCAATTAATGGGAGTGCAAGACCAACATTGCGACAGAACCAGAATTCAAGAGGAACATATAATGTTGTGACATCCTTGTTCAGTCTCGCAGTTTCACTTGTACTAGAACTTGGAGAACTTGTAAGGTCACCATCTGCACCAACCATTGATTGATAACCATATTTTTTGCCAAGAGGAAGAGAAAGTTCATTCCAGATATAGAGCCAATCAGCATAATGTTTGTCAACCTGTTGACCACCAATTTCAACAGATACTGATTGAATCATCCTTAATCCAACATAGTTGACATATCTATCTGTTGTTTGTGTAGTATAACTATAATTAGCCAATGCAGGAAGTTCAACTTGGAGATACGTGCGATGGATTAAATCACCATTGCGAGACACAGTGACATTCACACTATTGCCAAATGCAGTAGTTCCGTTAAAGGTCTGTTGAATAGCTTCAATGGCAAAGTTAGTATGGCGACGATAGACCACTTTGAAGAAAGTAATCTGTGGATTACCAGTTAAATACATGTCTTGAGCACCATAAGCGACAAGCTGAAGAAGACCACCACCCATTTATGTTATATTCTTTATACTATAATAGGAGAAAAAAATATATGATATAAGAATGTAGACATACATCTTGAATATATGCAGTTGCAATGTTTAAAGAAAAAACTTCCAAGAAACGACTGAATGTTCCAAATAATGCAAAAGATAATGCAACACTTGATGTTATGCATAATAAAATGATAAAGACATTTTCAGGAAAAATGCAAGAAAAAGAAACCCTTTCAGAATCTCTCAAGGATTTAATACATGTACAATGTATTATTAAAGACAGAATAGAATTGTTGTATAATGCAACTGACATAAATGAACATTATGATGTTTTGTGGTCCTCAAATATACAAATATCTGAGGAAATTATAAATATTAATAACAAAATAAGATTAATAGAAGAATATGATGAAATTGAGTATTATAAAAAAACGAGTAATATTTTGTTTAGTTATTATGACATGTTAGAGAAACAGTCCAGAACCACTAAAAAGTTAAGTCAAGTGTCAACAAAATTTACAAATAAAACTATTTTAGATGCATTGAATAATATAAAATCTCAACCACTTAATGAATCACAAATGGTTGAAGAAATTGTGACAGATAAAAGTACGCTTGTTGACGAATACCTTTTTATAACAGACAAACAACACATTAAGAAGATTAATTACGATGAACTAGAGATGTGTCCTAAATGCAAGAAACAAATGACGTGCTTGCAACATGATGCTATTATCATTTGTGATAACTGTGGCTATCAAGAATTACTACTTGTTGAACAAAACAGACCAATTCTCAAGCAAAACACAAAGGATACATCTCATTTTAGCTATAAACGTATCAACCATTTTAGAGAATGGTGTAACCAGGTACAAGGGAAAGAAAGTACAGATATTCCAGATGAAATCTTTGAGAAAATCTTACACGAAATAAAGAAGGAAAAAATAACTGACACACGTTCTATAACATATAACAAAATGAGAGAAATTTTGAAACGCTTGCGAATCAATAAATACTATGAACATATAAATTATATCATAAATCGTATTAATGGTATTCCTACTCCACAATTTTCTCCGGAATTAGAGGAAAAATTGTGTAACATGTTCAGAGACATTCAAGGACCTTTTCTCAAACATTGTCCAAAGGATAGAAAGAATTTCTTATCATATAGCTATGTATTGTATAAATTTTTTCAGATTTTAGGTTTGTATGAATACCTTAAATACTTTCCACTCCTGAAAAGCAGAGAAAAATTGTACATTCAGGATCAAATATGGAAGAAAATATGCCAAGAATTGAAATATGATTTTATAGCATCACCGTCTTTATGATATGAACATAAAAATATTATTTAGAAACCACGGGGAAAACCTACAAGTTGAAAACCTGCACCCAACCCAACTCCTTGTCTTGCCCCACCAGAATATGCAGGGGCAAGCAAATCAAGAATAGAGAATACACATGCAGCAGTCAATGCAATGAACAAGATTTCACTGGGTTGTAATCTTGATTTAGGTAATATATACGCAACAATGGCAACAGCTAATCCTTCAAATGCATATTTAATCAATCGGGTCAAAGCCTCCCATAAATCAAGTGAATAGTCCATTATACTACTTTATGAGAATATTTTTTTTGATTTTACTGTACATGTAATATATATAAGAGTATGTTTATATATTATGAATATAATAGTAAAAAATGACAGATATGGTGGCAGTAAAGGAATATGATTATTTAGACGAAGACAAGAAGATAAGAGGACAAAACTATGTTTTAGTCTCTTTCATCAGTCCAGAAGATATCCTTCTAAATAAGGAAGCCTTTTATTTCTCAAGATATTTGCAACAATTCAGCAAAGACATGCAAACTTTATTTAGTGGTATTGAAAGCAAGTATCCAGATTCAAAGGACCTTATTGATACTATTAGAACAAATCATGCATATATTTCAGATGCAAATGAAATGAATGAACAATACAAATTCTTCAAATCAGTGAATTCATCAGAAATTGAGGCTGATTATCACAGAGACAACAACTTCCAAACTACTATTCGTGGTCTGAAGGTAAGAGGTGTATTTGATACACTTGAGGAGGCGAAGGGTCGTTCTGAGTTCCTCAAGAAGGCTGATAGCAAATTTGACATTTTCATTGGGGAGGTTGGTGTATGGTGTCCTTGGTCTCCTAATCCTAATGATTTGGAGAACCAAGAATATGCAGAGACTCAACTCAATACATTGATGAAGAAATACAAGGAAAACATGGATAATAAAGATGAGCTTTTTGAGAAACGCAAACAAGAACAAATTGATATCTCCAAGAATAAGGCTGCTGCTTCCACTGAAGTTTCTGAATTAGCAGATACTTTGTCCAAGACAGACCCTTGGACTGAAAGAAAACAAGAAGAATCTAATGACATTGTGAACTAATTGCAATTATTTTTATATCATTTATTATAAGATATCAGATGAAAAGCATAGCAATCTTTTTATTATTTGTTGGAACTGTTTTGATTATCCAAGGATACTATAGCAATTTAGCAGCATGCCCTAAGCCAAAAACTATCATAAAGTACATCCCTCGCTCTACATATGAAGAGCAGTTATCAGGTAATGAGAACCTGCAATCATATTACAAAGGAATGTTTGAAGATGCTACACTCAGATAAAAGTGTATAAGTATAATAGATATGAACGAGATTTCAGACTATATATTTAACCATGTTGATAATAAGCATCAGTATCCTATCAACAAGGTAGAACTTTTAATCAGTAAATATGCTGAGCAAAAAAAATTTAAAGACCAAGCAGAAGAATCACAGTGTATAACATATGTTGAGAAGTATGATGCTCCAAGAAATATACAAAATGATATGTATACTACTTATGTCAATGAAAGAAATGAGCTTGTCAAATCTTGGAAATCCGACAAATCAAAAGCCTCGCTTTATAAAATGTTAAATATGCATTTTGACTTCAAAGATATTCCAGAAATTTACACACATACTATCATATCATCAAAAGAACCCAGAATTCATCAAAACAAACAACCTGTTACACATATTACTAAGGAAAGACGTATAAACAAAATCATTGACCCTGTACAAAAACCTGAGACTAAACAACCAAAGATTACTAAACAAACAAAGAGTGAATCTAAAAAAACTGTAGGGAAATCAAGATGTGGTATAAAGAATCTGGGAGCATCTTGTTACATCAATAGTGCTTTACAATTACTCTTACATATAGATGAATTCAATAAAATAATGTTAAGTATACCTAACCCAAATGCTATTTCCAAGGCTTACATCAATATATACAATGCATATCAAGGCGACAAAATATCAACAGACCTAATTGAGGAACTTGTTAAGATATTGAATAATAATTTGAAAGTTAAGGCATTTGATGTATCTACAATACAATCAGATGTATCAGAATTCATGTTGAAACTTGTAGAATATATTGATAACAAGGATATTAATAAGTTATTTGAAGTTGTTGTGCAACAATCTATATTATTTCATAGAACAATAAAGAGAGGTAAAAATGAGATAAGGTGTGATGAAGAAAAAACTCCTATAGAAACACCAGAATCTTCCATACCAATTCACTTTACAGCCACTGATAAAACATACAAAATAAAAGAAGAATTATCAAAGAGATTCAAAGGAATTGTGGAAAAGATAACAAGTAAAGATAGTTTTCTTGAATGCCAAAATCCTTATAATGTGTCAAATGACAAGAAATTAGATACTGTGGAAAAATTTCCATACACATTGACAGACAAAATTATTAGCTTCCCTACTGTTCTCAGAGTTAATCTAAATATTTTTGATGCTGAACAAAAAATATTCGTCAAACTTGAGATACCAAATACATGGGTACACGAATCCCATAAATACAGATTACGAGGTATTGTATCGCATCTGGGCAATACTCGCAATGTAGGACATTATGTTTACTATTCACTTGAAGACAAAGATACCCAATGGTATGTATACGATGATAGTGATGCTGATATATATAAAAACACTGAAAACTTCCAACTAACAAGTAGACCCAATGGTATTAATATTGTAAATACTGATAAAGATAGTGCATGCCCTTATCTTTTATATTATCAAAAAATAGAATAATGGATAAAGTCTTTAGATTCAATTATTTTGCTTTCTTTGCCGCTTTTATTCTTGGTATAATATATGTATATTTGGATACACCTAAACCAAAACTTGTCATCAAATATCCGACACCATATAATGCAAACAAAATAACATATAAAGGGTTGTCCGATGAATGTTATCATCTTGAAGCATCTCAAGTTGAATGTACAGATGATGTTATAACACAACCTATTGTCTAAATATAATATTTAGCAAGGTTAGAATGCCTGAATTTGTGAGATATTCTGTTGACAAACTTCTATACACATCATTTGGACAATTACTTGTCAGTGCAATTATTGGTCTTGCTCTTGCACTCATGTTTCATAGAGTATGTAAAAACGGATGTATAGTATATTTAGCACCACATTTGGATGAAATACAGGGACGTATATTCAAATTAGAAGATACATGTTATACTTACACACCGCATATAATAAGCTGTGAGCAAAAACATAATATCCTTAATCCATACAATGTAAACACAAATCCAATCAATAAAATAAATTTGACAGTAAAATCCAATATGTCAAACAATTAGATGCGTTATTCAATATGTTATTTTGTTATAGTCATATTATAGATTATGGCTTCACTTCCGCCAATGATGAATTCTGTGACAGCCACAACACAAATGTCTACACCTATTCATCAATTGCCTCTAAAAACAACTCAACAACAAGCCCCTGATACATCTGATATGGATGACCCTCTTATTCAAGGTGTTTTAAAAGAATTTGAAGATGAAATGGCTACAAACCAATTATCGCAACAACCCATGCAACAACCCATGCAACAACCCATGCAACAGCCTATGCAACAGCCCATGCAACAACCCATGCAACAACCTATGCAACAACCTATGAGACAAGCAGAATATTATGCTATACCATCTGAATTACAGTATAATAAAAATGCAAAAAAAATACTTGATATAGATATTGCAAGAAAAGCTGCAATTATAACAATTGTTATTTATATTTTCACATATGCTTTCAAAATCCTTATTACAAAAGTACCCGAATCTTGGAATGTATACATAACAGGTAAAGAATTATTCATAAACTTGTTCTTGTGCTTTCTTACATTTTATGTTATTATTTATATGGACATCCTTGAATGATTCTAAAGTAGTTCTAAATATTTTAGCACAAATAATATGAGAATTCCCAAAGATATGACAGACATATATACAGCAGAGCCAAACAAAACATTATAAGTATCAGCTGAAATATTTTCAGCATTCATCCATATATAAATGACATTTAATAGAGTGTATATCAGATATAATATACTCAAGAATGATATGAATAGTCTACCATCCAAATAATAACTCCATATCAATAATGAAAGTACTCCAAACATGAGTATAGTTGCTCCCAAACTTGTAAGGATGTTATATGTATTATTTTCGTTACTTCTCATCTGATAATATAGCATATATATTTTCGGATTTAGAATATCCCTTATGATTTACTTTTTCAGAATCAAATCCCTGAACACCATATACTTTTTCATCATTCAATCCATGTTCAACTCCTTTGACTTCAATCTTATAATTTTGCACATCAAATATGTTGTTTTGGGCTGCTAATAAGTGGGCTTCTGATATGTAATCCATTTTTAAAGGAATACAATCAGAACTTTGCATAGGTTGATGCATAGGTTGATGCATAGGTTGATGCATAGGTTGTTGCATAGGTTGATGCATAGGTTGATGCATAGGTTGATGCATAGGTTGATGCATAGGTTGATGCATAGGTTGATGTGTATCATAATGTGTGTTAAGACCTAACGAGCCTTCCACGTCATAATCATGTGCTCCCATAAATGAACTGGGACCAACTGGTGTAATGACATAACCATTGTCAACACTAATTTCTTGTATATTTTGTTTTTCTTCCTGTTTTGAAATTATCTTTTTATAGATTTCATAGTATATTAACATGACCACTAATCCCATGATAAAACCAAATACAGTGTCATAAAATATAAATGCAACAACAAGTACACCCAAAAATAATTGAGTGGTTGCATCTTTCATTTTTTCATAGAATGGAAAGTCATCCATTATTATGATAATGATTAACAGTATTACTGCAACTAATCGTAGTGCATCTTTTGTTATATCTGTTTTCATATTGTTCTATCTATTCTTAGAACTATATAAAAAAATGATTATATATATAATATGTTATTATACAAACATGGATACCACTATCAGACTAACTGATACTATTTTGTCAATAAATGGTTATGGTATAGCTAAAAAAAATAATGAAGACCTTGTTATGCAGTTAAAAGATGAGTTGACAATGACTCCAAATGTTAACTTTTCTATGGGCTCTGATGATACAAAATCATTTGCTATATATACTGAAACTGATAAACGTATCTATGTTCCAAGATACTATGGTTTGCAGAAATTTGGTGTACCCAAAAAATGCACAGTATCAGAAGGTCAACATAGACCTAACATGAATTTCATAGGAACATTGCGTGAAGAACAAATTGAACCTGTGACAAATTATATCAATGCAGCCCATGACCCTCAAAAACGAGGAGGTATTATCAGTATGAAATGCGGAGGAGGTAAAACTATTATGAGTGTGTATGTTGCATGTCAATTTAAACGCAAAACTATGTTTGTATCCCATAAAGATTTTCTCAATCAGCAATTCGTAGATACTGTTAAGCAATTTGTTCCAAATGCTAAGATAGGCATTATCAAACAATCAAAAGTTGACGTGGAAGACAAAGACTTTGTAGTAGCCTCCTTACAGAGTCTCGCTATGCGCGAATATGACATGAATATCTTTAAAGAGTTTGGTTTAGTTATTATTGACGAAGTACATCACATGGGTGCAGAAGTATTCAGTAGAGCCTTTCGCAAATTGAATGTGTCTATGATATTAGGTCTAAGTGCAACACTCAATAGAAAGGATGGGATGCGCAAGATATTTGAAAACTATATTGGTAAATCTGTCTATAAACAGACCCACATGGATAAAATAGATGTTAATGTAGAGATACATAAATACTTTGACCCTGATACTGCATATTCAAGTAATAAAATGCTATGGAATGGAAAGCCGAATGCAGCTGCTATGATAAATAATATATGTTCCTTTGCACCACGCACAGAGTATGCCATACAGGTTCTTTATAGAATTTTAGAAACAGAACCTGAGCGCAAAGTGCTTATTCTAAGTGAACGACTACAACAATTAAGAGATATTCATGAAAAGATTGCTGATAAGTATACATCTGGATTCTATATTGGTGGTATGAAACAGTCTCAATTGGATACATCAAGTGAACAACAAATTATTTTAGCATCTTATCAAATGGCAGCAGAAGGAATGAATATTCCAACATTGAATACTGTCATATTTGCAAGCCCTATCTCAGATATTCAACAATCAATTGGGCGTATATTGCGGGAAAAACCATCAGAACGTAAATATGTACCACTGTGTATTGATATAATGGACGAATTTTCCATATTTACAAGGAAAACATATACTCGTATCAAATATTATACTCAGAATAATTATAATGTTCAATACTTCATTGACAATCAAGTTGTGAAGGTTGAAAAAGAAAAAGATAAAAAATATGCTTTCATTCCAGATGATGACTAATCATATTTGATAGATTTACATTTTGAAACACCTAATAAAAATATTTTCCAAGAGAAGTCTTTGGGATGTTCTGACAATTGATAGAAATAATATTCAACAAATCCATATATTAGCACCACAATACATATTCCAATCATTACTCTCTGTATTATCATGATGGATTCATTGGTTTCAGGTGATATTCTACCACGATTCATAAGATAATCTCTATGTGTATTCACAAAATACAATATAAACAATAAACCAAAGAAGATAAGATTAGGCACAATCTTTGATTTAGATGATATTATGAATACTAAGTATATCAAAGAAGCAATGATGATACTATGAACTGTGTTACCACTTGCCCAATTCGTAGGTGCTTTATCTTCTTCAGTTTTGTCAAAATCCCATCCTCCTTCAAACATAATGAAAACAAACACCATAATGATTGCGAATATATGTCTAAAGTACGAAGAAGACATAAACAGATTTCTCATTTGACAGGAAAGAACTTCACTGATAAACCCAGTTGATACAAGGACATATACTAAAAATACAAATCCTACTCGTGAAATACTTGTAGATTCGTCAAGCATCTCTTACAATATATATTCATTTTTTATCTTGATATATGTAGTAGCATGAACCCATATATTTTTATCATAGCAAGTATCATAATTGTAATCATAGTAATTTTAGCATACCAGACCACATATGATATGGTAGAATACGAACAATATCCTATGAAACCTAAATGTGGCATACATCATAAACAAATGATAAAACCCCAAAATATACAATCAAAAAATAGATGTGCTCCATCTGAAATGATATATGAGAATGGTTATGTAAAAAATAAAGGATTTGTCAATGAGACCATTTATAAACCGACAATGGATAGTTCACAGTTGGTATTTGGGACCAAACTAATTGAAAATACTATTCCTCTCAATGATAATTCTTGTGTATTATCTTCGGACTTACCACTCGGAAATATTCACATCAATTATCTTATTAACAAAAATACGTCAAAATTAAGTCTCTAAATATTATAGAATGTTCTCAAGTGATATATTCAATACCAAAACCATTCAAACATTGGGTAGAAGGAGTTTACTTGGGCAAGGTGCATCAGGGTGTGTTATAAAACCACCTGTTTTAAATGAATATACAAAGCAATATGTGGAATATCAAAACCCTGGCGAAAATGATGTAGCTAAATTATTTAGGACAGAACTACAAGAAGGCTTCAAGGCAGAACTGAAAATCCTGGTTGGCATTCAGAAAATAGACCCTGAACATATTTTTACAGTTGCTTTGAAAGGAGCCAATGCCTTTGATAGCAGTCTTCTGACGGATTATACAGTCTTAAATTGTCTTGAAAAAGATTCAACAAGTGTACATAGTGAAATTTATCAAATTATTATGGAAAATGGTGGGAAAGAGTTAAAACAGGTTGCCAAAAGTAGCATACCTTATGCCAGATTCATTGAGCTGTTCAAAACCTTTATATTAGGTATAAAAAAAATGCATAGCAATATGTTAGTGCACAGAGATATCAAGCCCGTCAACGTACTTCTGTCAGATATCAAAATTTCTTTAATTGATTTTGGCATTTCAGATATTGCGCCAAATATTTATAAGAAAGATAGTATGGCATATTTAGAGTACATTTATCCATTTTATCCACCTGAGTTTTATGTAGCAAGTTTATTACTCAAATATAGAAATGATAAGACCAGATTTATGCAAAAATTGGATGAAGTTATGAATACCATGCAAACACAATATTTCCCATTACTCTTCAAAGATTCACAGATAACAGGTATAAGAAATCAATTACAAGACTTTATAAATCATATCAAACTACATGATTATGGTTATCATGATGTATTTAACGATGCACTTGCTTACAAATGTGATATATATGGCATAGCTTTTATTATTAGAGAACTGGCTAACAAAATATCATACACATCTGAAAAGCAAAAGATAGTGGTGTATAGCCTTTATACAATGTGCTCTGAAATCAATCCATACAAAAGAGCATCTATTGATGAATTAATAGAATTTATACAAATTAATATCAAAAATTCTGCACCTGAATTGGAAACCAACAAAATAGGTGCAGGTAGAAAATCTAAAGATAAACAAAGAAAACAACCAATGAGAAGACTGTGTATATCCAAAATAGAGCGCAATGATTGTAATATAAAAACACCTCCAAAATGCAAACATTCCTCAAGAGCATGTAATAAAAACCTTCATAAAAAGTAAGTGTTTACCAGTACGTACAATTCAGAAGATAGTCCAACTACTCCAAATAGTGATTCGGAATTAGTTGCATATAAAACTATGTATGATATTGTTGGAACAGGCAATTATAGTGTAGTTATACATCCTGTTATCACTTCAAATTTAACAAAAGAGTTTTTAGAATACTCTACATCAGATTACAGAGATGTTAGTAAAATATTCAAAAAAGGGAATCAACATGAATTTCATAATGAACTTGATATATTACTAAAAGTGAAAAGTATTCATGACTATACACGCTTCACAACAGCTGTCAAAGGTGCTTCCAGTTTTGATTCTACAATTTTACATAACCAGATAGATGATATGGAATATGATAATGAAGTGTATCAAATTATATTTGAATACGGAGGAATACCTATCAATAAAATTCCATGTAATATACCATTCTTCAAATTTCTGAAGCTCTTTCAGCAGCTTTTGACAGGAATAAACGCATTACATATCCATAGCATAGTACATAGAGATATTAAGCCTACTAACTGCCTTTTCACTGATAATAAGTTCAATCTGATAGATTTCGGATTGGCTTGCCATATAGGTGATGTTTATAAAAACGATGATGATACAAATTTCATTTTGTCATACATGTACATGTATCATCCACCTGAATTCTACATTGTATCCTTAATATATCAACATCAAAAATTATGTGTTAGTAGCATTAAAGACACAATTGATGAAGTTTTCAATACTATTTTACCTGTTCAATTAGACAAGTTCTATCTTCAACATTATCATAGATACTTTGCATATGAATCTTATAATATTTTTGCTTATCAGAAAGCGTTTTCTAATTTTTATAACAATATGAAAGCTAATAATATACATAGTCTGCAAGAACTTTTGACTCCAGAATTTGTGTTCAAATCAGATGTTTTTGCTTTATCGTTTGTTCTAAAATCATTGAAATCACATATCATATTTGACAATATGGTTCAAAGACATATATATAAAATAATATACAATATGATGTATGCTCTCAATCCATATGAAAGATGTACTATAAATGAAATTTTAGAGTATATAGAAAATAATATATATCTTATATAGAATGACATCATGTTCAAAACTCAAAAAAACAAAATGTTTATTACCGTGTATGTGGGTTAAAGATAAGGGATGTAGACATAGCTGTCCAAAAGGAAAGATATTAAACCCTGATACAGGTAGATGTAAAAAGCCTGTAAACAAAAAAAAAGAGAAGGCACTTCTACCACATATAACGTGTAAATATAATCAGATTCCTATGCCAGATGGACAGAGTTGTTCAGATATAAAATTAGTTGATAGCGGAACATATGGGTGTGTTATGACTCCTGTAATCATTGAATCTAAGTATATTCTTGAAAGTGATGTATCCTATAAAGATAGAGCAAACGATGATATAAGTAAAATATACAAATCAGGATACAAACATTATAAAAAAGAGCTGGACATACTACAATTTGTACAAAATATAGATCATCTGAACAAGTTTACAACAAAATTGAAAGCAGCACAACATATTTCATCACATGTTTTTGATGACAAAGATTCAGAAATGAACTATTGTTTGTCTCATAGGAAACAAAAAACGTACTACCAAATCATATTGGAAAATGGTGGAAATAAATTAACAGATAAATATCAGCTATCTTATAGAAAATTTGTAGAACTATTTAAGCCATTTTTGAAAGGACTAATAACATTACATAAAAATAATATTGTACATAGAGACATCAAACCTGCAAATGTACTCATAAAAAAATCTAAAATATCCTTGATTGATTTTGGTTTATCATGTAGTGCCAAAGATGTTTACAAAGCCAAAAGTATGCATGTATTATCATATCAATATCCATGGTATCCCCCTGAATTCTACATAGCAGCCATTCTATTACACAATAAGCCTCCATTAGACTCAATATTAAGTATTATGCACCAAGAAGGTTATTTTGCACATTCCTATATGACCCCATCTTTAAAGTATATATATGAATCTGGTATATCAAAATTTATAGCTTCTATCAAATCTTTTAAGTATACTAAATTTACAGAGATTTTCACACCAGAACTTGCTATGAAAGCTGATGTATTTCCTATAGCACATCTACTAAGTGCATTAAGTCGGAATATTATATTTGATAATAGTGAACAAAAAATATTTATAGAGAGTTTATACAATAGATGCATTGATTGCAATCCATATACACGAATATCCTTAAAAGATTTGTATGATGCTATCAAGTAACAGGGGGTACATCATCAGTCCATGGAATAGTTTTTTCAATATCCTCTAACAAAGGAATATTTGTCACATTGTGTTCATTCATAATAACAACAGCTTGGTTTTCCAAATTTAATGTGTATTTATTGATGAACTCAATATCTTCTTCAATTTTATCTATTTCATCTACAATCTTTTCATCATATGAATTTTTGTCAGTCAATAACATGAGCTTTTCTTGTAAAGGCTTCTTTCGTCTTCGAACCTTTACAATGTGCTCCAATAGTGTCATTATATTTGCTATAGGAGATTTGCGCTGTGGTTTGTTGAGTACATCATCCTCAAAAGGGATGTTTGATGTTAAAGCATCTGTTTGCATAACTTTCATATGCATATATTTCTTTATATCTTGGAGTCTTTCTCTTCTTCTCTGTTTCCAAACACTATCATAAGAATTGTTGTAATAAATAATCCAATAATGCTTAGAATACTTACTACCCAGCTCCAGATATTACAGCCTCCTGTTGTCAAACAATCTATATTGTATATAGAAAGCAATATGAAAGGTATCCCTATCAAAAATATTAGGATAAAACCGAAAAAAGCCACCGTACCCCCATATACACCCTTGAAGGGTGTAAAATGAGACATTGTATGTCAAAAAAATCTAAAAGGTTAGTTCATTTCAGAACTATGTATATTTTGGTTCTGTTAAAGCGACAACTTTAACTGAAGTATTACTTTATTATGTTATCTACATAGATATTTAGGTCTTTCTTTTTTGTCTATTATATTTTTGACTATCCTAAATATGTTTGTAGCTCCATTCCACACAGCATTACATTTTTTACAAATGAGTGCCCCATGTACTAAAATGTTTCCTTTTTTATAAGGTTTTGTACTTCTTCTGAACTTTTGAATGTAATTCTTTCATAGTAATCTGTTCGTTTTTATTTAACAAACTAATAGCATATTGAAGATGTTGTTTAGTGATTTTGTAAGATATAGAAGGTCTGTTAAGTCTCTCAATATGTCTGTATGCCTTGTATTTCATAATCCATCTTCTTAATGAAGACTTCTTACAATCAAAAATATTACATACTTCGTCTAAACTATCATCATATTGATAAAAAATGTTATAAGAAGTATAATTGTGTAAAGATAAGCTTATCTTGATATATTCAACATATTCTAATAATAAGATATCATAATATTTCAATAGGATACCATTTATTGAATTTTTCATTATATAAACAACTTACTTTCATTTGGCATGCTGCATTTCTATTTTTGAATGCAAATCTTACCATCTTGCTAGTATTCAGATCAGGTATTAAAGCTGTTCCTATTTTTTTGGAGATAAGAATATTCTCACTGTCATATAAATTGTATACATCAGCATAATCAGTTTGTGTTATCCAGAGTTGTTTTGCATCATTTTGTGATACATCATTAGGTACATTGGCATATTGTATATTGTTAGTAGGGACTTCTGTATTTATAGTTGTTTTTGTTTGGAATTCTGTTTCATCTTTCACTTTTCTGACTACACTTATAATATTTTCCTCATTGAAATTATATAACTTAGGTTTGTATCGCAAGTCGTATGACCACATATAGATTCCTCTGCACGTATAATTAAGTTTCTTGGAGATTTCTATCAATGCTTGAATGCTTTCTTGAAATATATAATAATAGGTTTTTATTTTGTACTGACATACATCAATAACTTTGTCTGCTGTATGCTTTGTTTCTAAAATTTCATACAGCAATTTTAACCTATCAGGAAGCACAGTTTTCAGCAAATGTTTTCCAGCATATGCAATCAAATCATTCATAATGAAAATCCATTTACCATCTTGACATTTTACCATTTCACCATCTATCAAAGTATTTTCGTATAAAGATGCATCAAACAACCCTCTAACAAGCAATATTCTTGGCTTTTGATACCCAGGATGTATCTTTTTATCAATGAAATAGATAATTGGAATATCATTATGTTTGGTGAAAAACATGTAATAAGGATTTCCATTGGAACGAAGTGTGCAAAGATATGGATTTGATTTCAAGTATTTGACATTATTTTCATCAAGTCTGTGGTAATGTTTTTGAATAATTTTAATGGAATAAAGAGAGTATAATTGTTCTAATACCAAATCTTTGACGTCATTTGTCTTGATATTGTGAACAATTCTATCAGCAAAAGAAATAATACCTGTGTGCATAGTTGATGATATATATCATATCACAATCATTTTTTATATACTTATCCATAAAAAGTACATGTCAGTGTATTTGTAAGAGATATCTACATCCTTTACTACGACTTAAGGAGATTTGTGTATATGTACTTTTTTGTTGAATATATAAAAAATGATATAATGTATATAACACATTTGTATACACCATGAAGCCATTCTTGAAATGGGTTGGAGGAAAGCAACAAATTCTTACAGATGTTTTACAATTATTCCCAAGAGAAATAGAAGACTATTATGAACCATTTGTAGGTGGAGGAAGTGTTCTCTTGGGGCTGCTATCTTCTGATATCAAAATTCGCGGTAAAGTATATGCATCAGATGCAAATGCTAATCTTATTGCTGTATATCAACATATTCAACATAATCCTCAAGAGGTCATAACTGAACTACAAAAGATGATTGAGGAATATAATGCATGTTCTACCAAGTCTATTGTAAAAAGAAAGCCCATCAATATAGATGAGGCAACTACATCACAAGAATCATATTACTATTGGATTAGGCAACAATATAATGGTATACATCATCCATGTGTAATGTCGTCAGCCATGTTCATCTTTCTAAACAAAACATGTTTTAGAGGATTGTACAGAGAAGGACCCAATGGATTTAATGTTCCTTATGGAAATTACAAGAATCCAAGTATCATAGATGTTGACCATATTATGCAAATATCAAATCTCATCAGAGATGTTGTGTTTTCTGTAGCATCTTTTGAAGAAACATTACAAAAACCGAGACATAATGACTTTGTTTATTTGGACCCACCATATGCTCCCGAAACAGGTACATCATTTGTCTCGTATACATTGGATGGCTTCAATATACAAAAACATATGCAGTTGTTCACATTATGTCACGGGTTGACAGATAAACAAATACAGTTTTTGATGAGCAATGCTGATGTGAAACTTGTAAGAGATAATATGTCAGTATATGAGATGAATATTATAGTATGTAAGAGAGCAATCAATAGCAAGAAGCCTGGTTCAAAGACCAATGAACTGCTCATTCTAAATAAATAAAAAAATGATATTAATCTAAGTATATTGTGTATACACAATGTCATCAACAGAAACAGTGCGTAATGCAGGTTTAGATAAATTTTATACAATTCCTAGCATAGCTGAAAAGTGTTTGCAAAAGATTGGTGATATGTATTCTTGGTCTGATTGGGACATGGTAGTTGAGCCCAGTGCAGGGAATGGGAGTTTTCTTACGAGAATACCAACAAATAACTGTATTGGTATTGATATATGTCCAGAACATAATGATATTATCAAACAAGATTTCTTAACATATTTGCCACCTGCTAACTTACAAAAAATATTAGTAATAGGCAATCCACCATTTGGAAGAGTAAGTTCTCTCGCTGTTAAATTCTTTAACCATGCTGCAAACTGGGCAAATGTTATTGCTTTTATTCTACCAAGAACATTTCGTAGAATAAGTGTGCAAAATAAATTAAATACTAATTTTAAGCTCGTGTTTGATGAAGATATTCCAATGCACCCATGTTCATTTGAACCTCCTATGATGGCTAAATGTTGCTTTCAAGTTTGGGAAAAATCAGACATATCACGAGAAATAGTTGAATTAAGTAAAAGACACAATGATTGGGATTTCTTAGGATTTGGTCCAAAAGATACAAATGGACAACCTACGCCACCTGAAGATGCTGACTTTGCTATTCGTGCATATGGTGGAAAATGTGGTCAAATTGTTGACACAGAATTAGAATTACTGCGACCAAAAAGTTGGCATTGGATAAAGTGCAACACTGATAAAAATACTTTGATACAAAGATTTATGAGCCTGGATTATACACTAAGTCAAGATACTGCAAGACAGAACTCAATAGGAAGAGGGGAACTTGTAAAGCTTTACAGCCAAATGTTTGATTAAATTTCGTGCACACGATATTGTAATAAAGCTTTCCAACATTCATCATTGAACACAGGTCTTAGAGCATATTCTTTTTTACTATTTTTGTCAAGGAATGATTCTGTTGAAATATTCCCATGCTCTTTGATTGTTCCATGCGCATATCCACCATATGATATTATAAGAGTTATCATATCAGACTTTGGAATTTTGAATATGTATAGTTCACCTTCTGTTTCTACATTATCAGGAGATACATGGTATGCTGTTAGAATGTAAGTGTCGCAATCATGTGATGGTCTTATTTGGACATAGTTGAATTTTGTATGCATAGCACCTCCTAGTGATACTTTTATCTCTGTATTTTCTCCATTTTTAGTGCAATCTCCTGTACAATGTTTGGCATTATTTTTTACATAGTTGTATTTTTCTCTTATGTACATCTCTAACAATGGTCCAAATTGTTGAGCTGAAACATTGTTTACAACACAATAAATATGTGCATCTTTCAAAGATTTTTGCTGCATTATAATTTGGTCATGTCTGCTTTTACAAACGAGAAGATGTTCTTTTAGTTTAGGTACATAATTTTCAGTTGGTGCAATATCGGTTGGTGTCTCTTCTACTTTTTCTGAAATCCAACCAAGCAACAGGTCTGTAGCAGCCACAAACTCAATGTTCATTTCATTCTTATAGAATGTCAGCAATTTTTGTTTTCGTTCTGTGCATCTACTACCGTCCAAATTGCCATATTGTTGTCTGCAGATTTTTTCAGCACCACCAATGCATATAATCTTCAGTGGTTTGCTATATAATTCAGGTATGTCAGCATACTTGAAGACACTACCAAGAATTTTTTCACCAGCTGTCCCTGATGTGAAATATGTTTGTGTTTTTGCTTCAATAATGGCATATTCTATCTCACTATCTGGTTGAAAATGCTCTTTTTTCTCAGGTTTCTTGGGAGTGTTGCCCAATAAGGTGAATATTTCATTGCATATGTATTCGCCAAACCTGTTTGTCCATTGTTTGTCAAGTTTAAGGTCAGGTCTCTGTTCTCTGAATACATCTTGACCCCATTTGTCTTCTAATTGTTTATAGTTCTTTTTGTCTTGGTCTTTTGTTATGAAGGTAGTGTCGGCAAAGAGCCAATACACTACATCTTTATTGCGCAAGAGCTTGATACTTTCGTTTGCAGTATTCTGTATCTTGGTGCAAATAGCTTCAATTATATGAGTGTTCATGTGTAAACTTTGGAAGTAACCTTGTTACAAGGGGCAATTTTTATATATACAACGATGGTTATATGCAAATGTTTTCAATTGCAAAAAAAGTACATATACATGGTTTTCTTGAACTCAATTTCAAATTTCTATTATAGAATCTTATAACTATGTATATGTACTTTTTTCTATCTGCATCAGATATAGTCAAGTTCTTTGCATACAAAAATAAAAAAATGATTTAAATATATCATATCATTGATATACAATGGATGATTATTCTGCAAAAACACGTAATGAATTAATCCAATTATGCAAAGATAGAAATATTAAAGGATATAGTACAAAGAATAAGGATGATATTATAAAACTTTTAAGAGATTCTAGTTATATTACAGAGAGTGTTCAAAGTAATCATGATTTGAAACAAGAAGTAATACATGCAGACATCATGAGCGTACTTCCAGGACTTGAAGATAATTCTGCACAAATTGTTATAGCTGATCCTCCATACAATATTGGAAAAGATTTTGGAAACAATAGTGATAAACAGCCTATGGAAGAATATTTACAATGGACTGAAAAATGGATAAAAGAATGTCTTAGAGTACTGAAACCAAACGGAACTATGTTCATTTATGGATTTAGTGAAATTCTGGCATTAATTTTAGCAAGAATTCCATACAATATTCAGCGTAGATGGATTATATGGCATTATACTAACAAAAATGTAGCATCTCTTAATTTCTGGCAACGTTCACATGAAAGCATTTTAGTTCTATGGAAAGAAAATAAAGTCTTTCATAAGGATGATATTCGTGAAGCATATACAGAAGGTTTTCTGAATGGAGCAGCTGGTAAGAAAAGAACTTCTACAATAGGACGTTTTTCAAATGGTGATAAAACTACAACATATGTAGCACATCCTAATGGTGCATTACCAAGAGATGTTATTAAGATTCCTGCACTGGCAGGAGGAGCAGGAATGAAAGAAAGAGTAAATCATCCTACGCAAAAACCCATAGCACTTTGTAATAAACTCATTCTTTCTTGCAAACAACCAAATACAGAAGGTTATATTCTTGTACCATTTGCGGGTTCTGGTAGTGAATGTGTAGCTGCCAAAAAACTTGGTATGTCATTTGTCGGAGTTGAGTTAAATTCAGAGTATGTCAAAATTATTAATCAAAGATTAGACGAAATTACTGTCATATAATTTGATATAGTTGATTTTTCTTCCTTTTTTTACATTACAAGATGCTACTTTGAATTCATACATATCTTCTGTTATGACCAAATGAATCCATAATTGTGAAGACATACTAAATGTTATAGACATGAATGACCCATGTATAATGTTTGATTGCCAGCCAGTAATTGAATCTTTGTTTTTCCCTTGTTTCCCAACTTTAGGTTTCCAATGATATGAAGATGGATTGAGTTGTGTGTAATCACTTGGTATTAGAAACCAATCATATAATATTTCATGCTTATTATCTTTGCGAACAATAATAGAATAATATTTGAAATTTTTTCTATTATCAATTTCTACTAGTATGTTTTCTATTTTTCCAGGTTCTTTGTCAGAACAAACACATGTCAGTCTATACGAACTTATTTTGAAGGATGTCATTTGTTCATCATGATATTGTGATGATTTGTTAGACAAATTTCCAAGTGAGCATGATATATCTGCACCAGATTTGTGTGATCCATTACTTAAAGAACTTATAGAAAATCCAGATGCATTTAATATTTGTGCATTGATATCTTCCCATGGAGTTTCTTTGATGACATCATCATTTATGATATGATATCCTTTAACACATTTTATGAAATTTTCTGATAGTGTGTTATGTATATCTTTTGAATCATTGTCAGATATAGTCAAGTTGTTTGTAAATGAATTGCATAAGCTATCCATCTTTAGATAAATAAAAAGTAAATTTTACACATATTTTCTAATTTCTTTACAAATGTTTAGAGCTACCACCAATCGGCTGGTAGCCATCTATTAGAGTTTTTAGAACAGTTGAATACAGTATGCATTGGATTTGGTCTATATGCATCATAACATATTGGTTCTTTGGCAATGTCATCAGATATAGTTAAGCTCTTTGTAAATGTATAACAAATATTCTCCATTACTTCAAGTAATGCATGAACTACTTAAGTATATATATTACACATCATCATATAAGTTCAAAAACCTTTGTATATCTATACAAAAATAAAAAATGATATATGCATTAGATATACATAAATACTAACATGAGCAAGAAAAGCAAAGGGCAATATTACACCACAAATTGTACATATATTCTTGATGGTTTCAAAGAATTGTTGCCAAGCGATATGCAACATGTAGTAGAACCTTTTGCAGGTCAGGGTGATTTAATACAATGGATATATGGTATTTCAAGCAATATTAGAGTGGAAGCATATGATATTGAACCCAAAAATGATAACATTATAGAGAGAGATACATTGAAAAATGTTCCCGATTATAATGACAAGTGGGTTATTACAAATCCTCCATATTTGGCTCGCAATAAGAACACAGACAAAGAAATATATGACATGTATAACACAAATGATTTATACAAATGCTTCATTAAGAGTTTGGTAGCCAGTGAATGCTGTGGTGGTATCCTTATCATACCTGCAGGGTTCTTCTTTTCTCCAAGGCAAGTTGATGCAGTATGTAGAGATGCTTTCATGAAAAAATTCAAAATACTCAGAGTAAGATACTTTGAAGAGACAGTATTTAATGATACACCTACAACCATTGTTGCATTGGTATTTCAATTAGCAGATGAACCACTATATGCTCAAAATGTAGAATGGTATATGCTTCCGTCTGATGAAAAACGTGTATTCAATATGTCATCACAGCAGAATTGGATTATAGGCGGAGATATATACTTCTTGTCCGCAAATCAAAATAACATAAAGATACGAAGGTATGTAGTAGGACAAACATTGAAAGACAAAGAACAACAAACATATATGACATTGAATGCTCTTGATAATGGGACACAGACAGGGAGAATATCTCTGAAATATCAAGAAGGATATGTGTATCCTGCCAAAGATTGCAGTCGTAGCTATGCAACATTATGTATAACAGGTAAAACACTATCTTCAGAAGAACAGCAAACATTGTGCACAAGATTCAACGAATTTATTGAAGCCAAAAGAAAAGACACACACAGTTTATTTCTACCACAGTACAGAGAATCTAAGGAATATGCAAGAAAACGCATACCATTTGAATTAGCATATCATATCATTGCTCATCTAATCGCTTGAACCAGTTGATGTAGTTCTTCAGATCTCCTACATAGATCCTATGAAGAATCTTGTCATCTGTATACTGTTCTAAGAGATAGTCATATTGTATCATAGCACACGATGCTTCATCTCCATCCAATATGTTTGCAAAGTATATATTTTGTTCATTCTTCAAAATTTCAAGCTGACCACGTACAAACCAATAGGTTTGGTCTCGCAAAGTACGCTTCTGTGACCCTCCTTTTCCTACTACACACTTCATGTTGATATATATCTTTTTACCATGAATCAATTGGCAACCATCAAAGTTTTCAGAATAGTTAAATCCATCTCGTCTGCCCATATTGGGTTTTGCCAATTCTTTCAATGTATAGGTCATGAGATTGATGCGCATATTTGTTTTACCACATTGCGTACCCGTATAGTCCTCAATTGTTTTTCTTTGGTATATTTCAGGACTATGTGAACCAGACCCTCCTGATACTTTTCCAAATAGCTGATGACGTTTTTCTTTTGTTATAAGATGACCAGATAATATATCATCATTAGATATAGTGAGGTTGTTTGTAAATGCATTGCATAAGTGCTCCATCGTTAGATAAATATGAATGCATTTAAGTCATATTTTATGCATAGGTTCTGATTTCTATTCCATTGTTTAGAGAAGACAAAAAGGAAAGTACATATACAACATTTTCTTGACCTCAATTTCAAACTTCTATTATAGATTCTTATAACTATGTATATGTACTTTTCACTATACCTTAGACATAAAGCTATACCATATACCATATACCAATGAACTCATATAGCAACGAAAAGGGATATTTGCAACTCTTGAAGGATACTTGTGAATTAGGAGAGTACAAGAAGACACGTAATGGAAATGTATATTCCAGGTTTGGTACAATGATAACATTTGATACATTTCCTCTTTTAACAACAAAAAAGATGTTCATGAAAGGAATCATAGAGGAACTACTTTGGTTCTTGAGAGGGTCTACAGACGCCAAACAACTTCAAGACAAAGGTGTGCACATATGGGATGGAAATTCTTCAAGAGAGTATTTAGACTCCATAGGACTTCACGACTATGCAGTGGGTGAACTTGGACCAGTCTATGGATGGCAATGGAGGCATTTTGGCAAAAATTATTTAGATAAACATGATGAATCTTGCAAAGGGTTTGACCAAATCAGATATATATTAGAAGAATTGATGAAACCTGACAACAGCAGGAGAGCAGTTTTATCAGCATGGAATCCTGCACAACTTTCAGAAATGGCTTTGCCACCTTGTCACATGATTTACACATTTTATAAGGATAGCACAGGACTAAGTTGCCTTATGAATATGAGGAGTTCTGATTTGTTCTTGGGACTACCATTCAATCTGGGAAGCACATCTGTTCTAACACATATTATTGCCAAAGTGCTACACATACCAAATGTATCAAAAATCAGCATTGTTATGACAGATGCACATGTATATGAAGAACATCTTGAAGCAGTCCATACACAGTTGAAAAATAATTGTTTGCAACCTCCTACACTAAACATAAACAAACAACCACCACCTATTTCATCATCTATAGATGAAAAACTTGCATGGATTGCAGAGATTGTATATGAAGATTTTGAAGTGGAAGGATATGTTTCTGCAGGTGTAATCAAAGCACCTATGAAATAAATTTGAATATACCTATAATACTTGCAAGTAATAATGATAATATGATTATGATTCCGTCAGTTATGGTATATATCAATGTTATATCTCTTGCTATAGAGTTGCTGCATTCACATCTTTTTTTTATGAGGTCTCTGATATAAATGAAAACTATGGTTATAAAAACGAGTTCAGATAGAAGAAATACATATTTTACGTATTCAAAGATATTTTCATACCTGTTATTGAATACAAGCATATGTACAAACAATATGATAATGAATATAATCATTGACAATAAGTAATATTTAATGTAAGTTCTCTTCCAATCAGCACTGCACTTGCAGTTTTCTTTTTCCATCATTATAATCCAACTGAAAGTCAAGAAATACAGGACTATATTTATGAAATAAATGATAATAACCAGAGACAAATCATAATTCATTGTCATTAAATCTAATATATCAGAAGATTAAGATTTTACAATTAAGAACATCCTGCTTCTGTCCAAGGCATACCACATGCTTTTGAAAATGCACAACGATATTTGTTGCTTGCTTCTGATGGATTCTTTTCAGAATTGTCTCTGTCAAGATTTGCAAGATACATTGGATACACAGTGTCACATGCAAGAGGAATTATATTTTCATTGAATGCTTGATTGGAGTCCTTTATAGCAAAAGTATTATTAGCACTTAATTTGGAATTTTGATAGTTGTAGCCACTCATAGTAGCAGCATATTCTTTAAATTTTTCATAATCTTCGTCGCTATTCATACCAATTTGTGATTTATCAGTCAAAGGAACATACAGTTTTTTCGCCTTGGTCATTTCATCTTGGGCTATTTTGTAATTTTTCCTTTGAGCTTCTGCTTTTGCTAAGTCAGATTCTTTGAATTTTTCAGCATTTAAAATACTGTTATCCAAGACACATTTATATTTGAACTGATTCAAATTATTAACATCGAGAAAATATGAATGATTATCAGAGTCTTTTGGATTTACATCTTTAACATATTCAAGTTTCCAGTAATCTGGGCATACCTGTGAGTCATATCCAACGTTGTTTATGCTTTTTGTTGGTTTAAAATTGTATATTTCATTTGCAAGCACAAATATGATAATGATTGTACCTACAATAAATGTTATGACAAATGCAAACATTTCTGAATATAGAACTCTATTTCCCCATGCAGTGAAGACAGCCAGTAATAGTAATACTGTTGCAATGATACCATAAATAATACAGACAATGAAAGTTAACTTAAACTTTTTCAATCTTTCAGATAGGTATTCTTGCTTCTGTTCATCATTCAGAGTCGAAAGTTCTACAGTCTCTGTTTGTTGTGTCGTTGACATACTCTATATTAATAAAGTATATATTTTTTCAGATATCAAAAGAAAGATTGAAATTCAAGTGTTTTCCTTCCTGAAGAACTCATCAAAGTTGGTAGGTCCATAGGATTAGGAAGCGTACTGACATCTTTTTTATATTGGTCAAATTGCTGAACATTTTCCAAGACTTTATCAACAGACCAGTCAAGTACTTTTTTGTTCAATTCACGAACTTGTTGGATAACAATACTTGAATTTGGCTGTAAAGGCTCATGTATATTAGAGCGTCTCTGAATTTGTTGCATAACATATGGAGAACCAATGGATAATGATTCAAAGTAAATAGAGCGCATAATGATTTTGAGTTCTGTCTCACTTTGTTTACCTACATTGTATTTTCCATTTGACTTGTTATATACTTGATTGCATATACCTTGTTGTAATGCATTTATGTTCTTTAGTGAAAAGAAGAGAGCAGAAACAGGTGTATGCCCTTCTGTATTTGATACTATATCACAATCCCTCTTTACGGATGCAGATGATGATGGACCAGAGTTCATAGGTGCATAATCAATTTCAGGATAGCCTTTTGATAATATATTTACACGCCCATTAAATAAATTAGTTTCCATTTACTATAGTATAAGAATTATTTTCACAACATTTATTAGATGATTGACAAATACATAAAGCTGCAAAAATATTGTAATCAGCTGTTTGAAAACAATAACATTTCTGTTCATTCCAAAGATAAATATAAAATTATGCAACAAGTTGCTTTGTATATTGATGCTCTTATATTCAATATAGTGTCTATTATATGTCTAATTACCATGATTAATAATAGTAGCAAAATAACTGAAAAAACCTTGGCTGTCAGCAAGCAATACATTGAATCAAAATGTCAATTCAATTATGCCAAGGTATCAGGTGGCAACAATATTATGACAGGAGGTAGCAGATTGGGTTCTGCCACATTCATGGGAATATCTGAGCCCATGTATAGAATTGACAATCCTACCAATAATATTCTTACAACTGATTTTGCAAATGGTATATTGCGTCCTCAAATTGGTGGTGCAAGCTTGCATGAAAAATTGTTAAAAGACTATATGAATTCTATTTTGTCATATCATGGTATGAAAGTCTCTAATAATGTTAGACATCAAATAGAAACTATTATCAATGTTCATATCATGTGTCTTATAAATAATTTGAAATCATATAAAACTGCTATCAGACTATCCACATTAACTAAGATAGTAAAGAACAATAAAATCTTACACCCTTTGAATTAAAAAAATGATTAAAGGATATGCACATATCATCATACAATGATAATAACGATTGACGGAAACATAGGCAGTGGAAAGACCAGTGTCTTGAATTATTTGCACAAGACATATAAAATTCCTATAGACCTTGAACCAGTAGACTCGTGGAATTCTTATCTGTCAAAGCTGTATGATGAAAAACTTGATGTTTTCAAATTTCAAGTGCGTATATGGTTGGACAGATGCTGGGTACAGGAAAAGACAGAAAAAACTACTGTATTGATGGAACGTAGTCCATATTTTATTAAAAATGCTTTTATTCAGTCTGCATTGGATACAGACATGATGACGCAACATGAGTATAACATCTTGCATGATTTGCATAAAAAGACTGATAACATTTGGACATCAAACACCTACATATATTTGAAATCAAATCCTGATAATTGTTATAAACGTATCAAAAAGAGAAATCGTCCAAGTGAAAAGAATATAACAGAAGAATACATTCATATGTTGCACGAATATCATGAAAAGACTTGTCAAAAAGCTTTAGTATCTAATATGAATATCATAATATTTGAAGTGGATGACAAAAGTGTCCCTGATATAGCAAATGATATCCTCCAAATCATACAGAAAAAATAATGATATTTAGTTGACAGATTTTGATACCTTTCTTGTTTGTTTTACTTTTTGGACAGGCTTTGATACCTTTCTTGTTTTTACTTTTTTGATTGTTTTTTTACCACCTCCTTTTTTTCTACTCAAACTTAGTCGTGTAAATTGTCCTGCAAGAGCTTCTTGTATTCTTTCATGGTTATCCATTGCTTGTTGAGCTGAAAGTGTTATATCTTGATTACTTGTGGTTTTAATAGAATATTTATTAAGTTTTTTGGCAAAGTAGTCTATAAATGATTGCAAATCTGAAATTAGTGCATAACATAATACATTAAAAGACTTATTGAAAATTCCTTCATGTTGATTATACCTGCTTTTATATATGGCTTTTTGCTCTTCATTATCTTTTATGTTTTTGAATAATTTTTTGAATAATAACACCTGTTCATACATATCTTGAATACTATGTGCAGATTTAATTGCATTATTACCGTATTTCAGTAACTCAGATTCACCACCTGCATTCTGTTGTTGCAATGAAGCTTTTGTGTTTAAATATTGCGGATGCATACTTTGAAATTCCTGTAATATTTTTATTTTATTATTCAATTCATGTAAAATAGAATTATCAAATGGTCCTTTAGAACCTATTGAAAATTTCCGATGTGCTCTATATTTTTCTACAAGAACTGGAACATTATCAATAATATAATTTAACGTTGGAAGTAAATTGGCATCTCTATAATCTACATATTTTTTGATACTTAACAATTTTTCCCTTCTTTCTTCTCTTTCTCTTTCTTCTCTTTCTCTTTCTTCTTTTTGTTTCTTTTCTTCCATGGCTTTGAATATTCTCATTATACCTAATTATATTGAAGAAACAATTATTTATTTTTATTTGATAAATTTGAAAAAAATGATTCATATAAAGCATAATCTTGTTAACTACACTATGGCGCAATCAATTGAAGATAAGTACAAGAAGTATGAGCTCAGGGAGCACATCTATAACATCCCAGATACATATATTGGCTCTGTGAATAATGTAAATCTTGAGCTATATCTATATAATGATGAGTCTAAGAAGATGGAAATCCGTGAAATCAACTATGTCCCTGGATTGCTCAAAATATTTGACGAGGTCATTGTAAATGCTATTGACCATTCCGTAAGGCTTATGCAAGAAGAATCTGCAGGCAAGGAAAATATTAAACATGTCAAAAATATCAAAGTTACTGTAGACAAAGACACTGGAACTATTTCTGTATACAATGATGGTAATGGTATTGATGTAGTTATGCACGAAACCTTGCAAGTGTATGTTCCTGAACTTATAACAGGAACACTACTCACAAGCACTAATTACAACCATCAAGAAGAAAAAATCATTGGTGGCAAAGGTGGTTATGGCTTGAAGCTCACGAATATCTTTTCCAAGGAGTTCATTGTAGAAACAGTTGACCATTATAGACAAAGGATATTTGTGCAGCATTATAGCAACAATATGTTGAACAAAGACAAACCATCTATCAGGTCAACCCCTAAACAGCCTTATACAAAGATAACTTTCCTACCTGATTATGCAAGATTCAGTTTGCCTGGTATGACAGATGATATCTTCCAACTACTCAAGCGCAGAACCATTGATGCTGCTGCATGCACTAATAAGAATGTATCAGTATTCTTCAATGATGAAAAACTTCCTGTCAAGGACTTTGAGAAATATGCTGGTCTCTTTATTTCAAGTGAAGAACCTCTGATCTACGAGGCTTGCAATGAACGTTGGGAGATAGCAGTTAGTGCTTCCAATAATGGCGTTCATGAACAGATATCGTTTGCTAATGGTATCAATACTATTCGTGGTGGTACTCATGTCAATTACATAACCAATACAGTCATTAAAAAGCTGTCTGACATGATTGAGGCTAAGAAAAAGAAGGTTATCAAGGCACAAACCTTAAAGGATAATCTCTTTATCTTTGTCAAGAGTACCATTGTAAATCCAGCATTTGATAGTCAGTCAAAAGAGACTCTTACTACACCTGTTGCAAAGTTTGGTTCAAAATGCGACATTTCTGATAAGTTCATTGAGAAGTTGTACAAGACCAATATAGTAGAAAGGGCTCTATCTCTTACAGAGTTTCAGAATCAAAAGAAGCTTACCAAGACAGATGGCAAAAAAACATCCAGACTCATTATTCCTAAACTGGATGACGCAAACCTTGCAGGAACTAAGGAAAGTGCAACCTGTACTTTGATACTTACAGAAGGAGATTCAGCAAAGACCATGGCTATTTCAGGTCTTAGTATCATAGGGCGTGATAAATATGGTGTATTTCCTCTTCGTGGTAAGGTCATGAATGTCAAGGATGCAGCTGTGCAAAAAATATCTGATAATGCTGAAATAACAGCTTTGAAGAAAATCCTTGGTCTTGAACAGAATAAGAAATACAACAGCACAGATAGTCTCCGATATGGCAGTATCATGATTCTGACAGACCAGGACCACGATGGTAGCCACATCAAGGGTCTCTTATTTAATGTCTTTCAATCACTTTGGAACTCTCTGTACAAGATGGATGGATTTCTTACATCAATGTTGACACCTATTATCAAGGCTACAAGCAACAAAGGCGAAGTTATTTCATTCTATAACATGTCTGACTATGAACGATGGGCTGCATCAGATATAGCAAAGCGTGGTTCTTGGAAGATTAAGTATTACAAAGGATTGGGTACTTCAAAAGACGAGGAAGCAAAGGAATATTTCAAGAATATGAAGAAAATAACCTATACATATACAGATAGTTCAGATGAATACATTGACCTCGCTTTTAATAAGAAGCGGGCTGATGATAGAAAATCATGGCTCATGAATTATCAAAAAGATGATGTATTGGATTATACCCAAACATCAGTAAATTACGAAGAGTTCATTAACAGAGACTTGATTCATTTTAGCAACAGAGACTTGGAGCGCTCCATCAATCATATATGTGATGGTCTAAAGGAGAGCACGCGCAAAATCTTGTTTGCATGTCTCAAACGCAAACTGTTCACCAATGAAATCAAGGTTGCTCAATTGGCTGGAAATGTGAGTGAGGTCACTGCATATCATCATGGCGAACAGTCTCTACAACAGGCTATTATTGGTATGTCCCAAATCTTTGTTGGAACTAATAATATCAATCTACTTGTGCCCAATGGTCAAATGGGTTCAAGACTACAGGGAGGAGCTGATGCATCATCACCAAGGTATGTATTCACTCTTCTTTCAGAGCTTACTAAACTCATTTTCAAGGAAGAGGATAATGCTGTCTTGAATTATCTTGAAGAAGATGGTCAAAGCATTGAACCAGAGTATTACATGCCAATCATTCCTGTCATATTAGCAAATGGTGGATTGGGTATTGGTACGGGGTTTTCAACCAATGTGCCACAATTTGACCCGTATGATATCATAAGTTCATGTATTCGCATTTGTGATGCTATTACTGCTAAACAGATAGTAAATGAAGATGTGACAAGTATGCATGAAGTAATTGATGCAATGCCTTTATCAGAATTTACACCATGGTATCTTGGTTTTACAGGAAGTATTGAGAAGACTGATAAGGGTACATTTATTAGCAAGGGAACACACAGATGGATAGATAGTGATACTCTTGAGATAACAGAACTTCCTATTGGAATATGGACTGAAGATTATAAAGAATTCTTAGAGGGACTGATATCAAATAATGCCAACTTCTTAAAATCTGTTGAAAATCATTATACTTCAAAGAATGTCAAATTTACATTACATTTCAATGGTGATATCAGGACCAAACTCGGTGATAAATTTGAAACAGAGTTTAAACTTGTATCATCAAAGAACATGAGTATCAATAATATGCATCTTTATAATAGTAATGGTGCCATCAAAAAGTATGAGAACACATCTTATATTCTAAAAGAATGGTCTCTTATGCGCATAACGAAGTATGACGAGCGCAAGAAGTATCAAATCAAGATTCTAGAAAAAGACCATAATATGCTCTCTACAAAAATAAGATTCATTATTGATGTCATTGAAGGACGTATTCAAATCATGAACAAGAAGATAACTGAAATCAGTCAGAGACTTGTTGAGCTTAAATATCCTAAAATAAATGAAATTAATACAGACGATACAAATGATAATGGATACAGCTATCTACTAAAGATGCCTATTTCACAACTTACCTATGATAGAAAGATTATTCTGGAGAAAGAAGTTGCTGACCTTGCAGATAAAATTAATGAACTTAAAAATACATCCATAGAAAAAATATGGAAAGAAGAACTTATGGAACTTCTTGAAGCCTGGAATAATCACAGGGAAAAAATAGAGGAGGAGTATCAAAATGACAAAAATGGAATTGTATCTGATAATAAGCCAAAACGCAAACCAAGAGCCCCTGCTGCACGCAAACCAAAAGCTTAAATAATATAATCCATCATATATGTTATGTAATCATGTATACCATACAATTTAATATCATTTTTAGTATTGTAATACCATCTATAAGGTACTATAACACTCTGAGCAGTCTTCAATTTAATGGCAATGACAGGCTCACTATTATCTGGAATATCATTGACAACACTATGTCCAGGTGCATATAATAAAACTTCTGTATCTTGCAAAGCATAGATGTATAAATATTTATGTGAATTAACATTCCATACACGTTTGCTATCATATTGAATATCATCTATAATATTTGGTGAAAACCATGACTTCAATACAACCAGAATATCTTTGATAGAATCTTCTATAACCAATGGTTGTCTTTTCAAAAGCAGACTGAATTCAAATTCTTGTAATGTACTTTGTAAAATAGACACATTGGTTGGGTATAGAAAATAACAATATATATATATAATGCAAAAGAAGATTATATAAAATATCATTTTTATTTTTTGGGTATATTATAAATAGTGTGAACCAAACACAAAAATATCATATATTCAAGTAGAGACATATGCTTGCTAAACAAAAGAAGCATAAAAAACAAAAACTCAGAGGAGGTGCTGTTAGATTTGATGAAGGACCTTTTGATGAATTTAATCATATTTTAGAAAGGAAAACTGCAGTTGCTCATCAAGAAGAATTGAAAGAAAAACGAGCCAGATTAGAAAATGAGTTGCAACAACTGCAACAAGATTATGACAGAGAAGCAACACATTTACAAGCTGGTAAATCAGAATTTCTTGCAGTGAAAAAGGAAGAAAGAGAGCATGCATTGCAACGAGAATTGAAACAAATGGACATAGATGCCAGTGAAGCACAGCGTGCCAATGCAGGTGCTGCAAGTTTTTGGAACTGGTGGGGAGTTATGACTCATTACATTTGGGAAGGTATCCCAAGAATATGGTCAGGAACAGGGGAAACATTGATAGGTATAGGGAACATTGCTGATAGAACAGTGAATGGAAAGTTATTTACTACATTTTGGTTATTTATTTTGAGTATTTTGTTATTTATTATCATTATTGTTTTGATAGTTTTGGTACTTGGAGGTGTTATAAAATCTGGTTCAGGTGAACCATCTGAGTCAGAGAAAGCTGAACAAGAGAAAAAAAATGGTAAATGTTCACGTGTTGTTCCTTTGCCAACAGATTTGAGTTCAGTGACAGATTTTGGTACTTCACTGCAGGAAAACTTAAATGATGCAATCAAAAAAAGTTTGAAATTCTTTCAGGATATACCACCTCAGTTTTCAAAAATGACTACATTAGATTATAGCAATATGGTAAGTAATCCATTTGGAGGTATATATGACGTGTCAGCATATTTATCTGATTCAATTGCTAATAATGAGTTTTTCAGGTCTTTGTACTTTTATGGATTATATTTTTATTCAGCAATGATGGCTTATATATCAAAGATTGTTGGGAGTGCTGCGTCTGATAAATTTAATCAAACAATTGCAAGAGAAACTATAATGGGAAGAAATGATAGTGTCAATAATATCAATTCAAGTATATTCCCGAAGCCTCTTATGCGAACAAAAGGAATTGATACATCTAAAAATGCTGTAATTAACATCAGTATGCCTGAAAACATAGAATGGAAGATGAATGATAGAGAATATGAAGGACTTGATATTGACAAAGTCCCTCCTTCATTATTAAAACTACCTGATAAGAAAAACAATAATATAACAATTGAAGACAAAAAAGAAATAGTCATACCATGGATTATAAAGGATAAATATTATGTTTTATCATGTGAGAATGCATACTTCAAGAATAATCCCAACGAAAAGGCAAATATTCTTATAGATAATTATGAAAATAACACATGTACTTATGATTTGTCAAGTAGAGTAGAAAACTACTCTGTGCCAAAAACCAGACATCGTTATACCAATGATTTGAGCCAATTTTTGTAAGATATTCTTATATTGTTATATAGTAATGGATACTAATATTTATGATAATATAGTAAATCGTCTAAATTCAGCATCACCTGTGCAAAATGAGTTAGCACCTTCATCTGTATCTATAGAAGACCCTTCAAAATGTTATGTTGCGGACCAGATTGATGATAATGCTATAGATACAATCCAAACAGGTGAAATATGCACAATTGAAACAGCAAAAGAATATGGTATATTTGGGAAAAATTCAGTTTTTAATGCTGTCATACCAAAATCAGAGAAGGACAAGATAGATATCTATAAAACTAATGTAATAGATGTAAATTCTGATTATTCATTATGTTCTGTAAACGATGAAAGTGCATACAAAAATTGTGTATTGTCAACCAAAAATCCATGGAAATCTATGAATATTTCAAGGGAATTTTGCAGACTTGCAGAAGACATCACATTACCTTCTATCCTGACATATAATGCTTCAACGCAAAAAATAGATAAACCAGACAAGATACCATTATCTCTTGATACTTCAGTCCTTTGCCAAGAAAGATGGTATGACTGGTTCATTATACCAGACTGGCATTTTGGCAATGGATATAGACCAATTGGAGAAGGTGAAAACAAAAAATGCTACAAACCTTGTGTTTTAGGTAAAATACCTACCAAAGAAATGGGTGGTCAATTGTATGACAGATGTATTTCAAAGGCTTACTATGAATTCGGATTTTATGCTTCTAATTTTAATTATCTTCCAATTGCATTGATTGTATTATTAGGAAGTACAAAGGAAATACTACTGAAATATTACGATTATTATTCTTTGAAACTGAAGGAACAAATAAAAGGGCTGACACCAGATAATGACCTGTTCAAAAGTCTTCGCCAAGATGAAGAAACCAGGAAGAGAATATATGAAGACATTAAAGGAGATATGCAATATGCAATAAAAGAATTGTTTGAAATTTCTTTCAATATTGATAATATAATACCACCTGATGCTGTTGTACAGAATATGACTATTGGTGCAATCAGCAAAGATATGGTTTTAAATGCCTATGAAATAGCCAGAAAATATTACCAATTAAGTACAGCACTTGATATATCAACCATAAAAGAATTCTTGAAATGGAAACAGGATATTTGCGATATTAGTGGATTTGATATCAACAGTGATAGATTTGCAAAACAGCTTTTGCTTCTCAAAAAAGCATGTAATGTTTGTTTTGATAATACCACAACATATAGTGAAAATATGTTATATATTTTGAATAAAAAACTGGAAAAGGATGAAGTTTTCAAGAATCCTATAAAATTGGAATTATCATCAAATGATAAGTATACATCAAAATCAACTACAACTGTTCCTGAAAAGACAATTGGTACAAAAACACAAGAGGAAATAGAAAAAGACAATGCTAAGAAAAAGAAAGCAATGCAAACTATGGCAAGACTTGTCAAAAGTGGATTTGATATTAATTATGATATCATTATCAAAGAAATTAAGAAAGTTCAGTCTGATGAAACTCTGAAAGATAAAGAAGAGCTCAAAAAACAAAAGATTAATGAAGTATATCAAAAATTTTATGATAACAATAAATCTTTGTTAGATCCTGCTCAATTTTCTATACAAGACAAAGAGGATCTGGGTATATTCTTTGAATTAGTGCTAAATGAAGAAGAATTCAAGAGAATATTGAACATGTTAGGAGATGATGAAAAAAAACAAATTACAAAATATCAAAGTGTCTTAAATGTTGAACTAACAGGCAAAATAGAATTGAATAGCGTTGATACAAAGGTAATTGATTTATATAAAAAAAATTTATCAGACCAGAGTTATCATGATGAAAAAGTTGTTCCTATTGATAAAGCAAAATACACACTACAGATAGTAATGTTTATTATATTGTGTGTCATTTTGGGAATATTTTTAATAGTTGTTTTATCTTTGTTTTGGCCTTATGTTGCAAAGATATTAAATAGAATTATCATAGGTTTTACATATTATATATATTGGTTGGCAAGCGTATTTTCAAATGAAGAATTCAGACCTTCGCATCTTGATATTGATTTAACAAATATCCAGAAATGGTTCTTAGAAACCAAAATTAGCTGGAACAGGAAGTTTTTCAAAGTTCCTACTTAAACATTTTACAATGATATTATCATCAATAATTTGAATATAGTTGTATTCATTTTTATCAAAAGCACTCTTCAATATCAAATCCAGATGCCAGATTCTGTCTTTAACATATATGTTTGTTGTCTCTGTATGCCCTACAAACATATAATACAGATTCATTATATCTAATAGTTTGTCAATAGTGTCTTTGTCATCCTGAGTCCTGGTATACAAGATACCATCTCTTTTGTCCAAAATAAGATTGTCAAGGATAACAGTTTCTATTGGTGTTAACTGTAAATTCATGACAAATTTGCCCCACACATCATTCACACTATTTATTGTCATATTATAAGAATTGAGAAGGTGATAATGGTGCATTTTGAATCCTCCGTGACAAAATAGATAGCCATTGACAATACTTACAACAGGTCTGAAAGAAATAATTTCACGAATTCTATTTTTGGTCTTAATTTTAACTATATTCTTTAACTCGTGATTACCTATATGTGAAATAAAATCTGATTTTTTATTTTTTGCTTGTTTCTGTAATTCATATGTATAATAGAGCATAGCAAAGTGATGCTTATTTGGTATATCATCCTTATCAATATCCTTAGGGTCAATTTGGTCTCCAAGCTGTATAACAAGTGTGTTTTCAGGTGCAATCCACACACCATATGCATCAATAACCATAGAGTCTTGAAGAATAGTTTGTAATCTTGGTATGTCCCCGTGCACATCTGCTATAATGATGATGTTTGAGGCATAGACCTGACATATTTGCAGTGCTAAGAATAACAAAACTTTCATTACACCTAATATACTTGCAAAATTCTTATATGTGGTAAGATGTAGAAAAGTACATATCTATACATTTTTTATATTACTTATTTTTGTTTTGAATAATGTTTTGAAACATGTGTATATGTACTTTTTCTATGCTAATATATAAAAAAATGAGCAATAACATATACCTTACATACATATCAAGATGACAGATTATATCATAAGTGAAGATTTGGAAGCAGGTGTTGACGAGTCTAATAGAGGCGGGCTTATCTATGATGTTGTAGCAGCTTGTGTGGTGCTTCCTCAGACATTTCCTGATGACAAATATATACAGATAAAGGATTCCAAAAAACTTTCTTCAAAGAAACGTGCAGAATTGTCAGCATATATTAAAGAAAATGCTATAACATATGGTATAGGCTCTGCAACAAATGAAGAAATAGATGCTACAAATATACTTGTAGCAACTATGAAAGCAATGAATAGGGCTATTAATGAAGCCTATAAGAAGCAGGCTTTTACAAAACTAAAAATAGATGGTCCTCATTTTAATGGCTATATACCACCAGGGGAAGATGCTGAACCACTTGAACACGAATGTGTAATAAAAGGTGATGCAAAATATCTTAGCATAGCAGCAGCATCCATTATTGCTAAACATCATCATGACACAATGTTCTTAAAACTAATTGATGAGAATCCTGAATTAGAAAAATATGACTTGAGACAGAATCAAGGATATGGAACAGCCAAACATTTAGCAGCAATCAAGAAATATGGCATAACAAGATTTCATAGAAAATCATTTGGACCTTGTAGCAGATGCACATGATTCTTCAATAAATTGGAATTCTTTTTTCATATCTGAAGAAGGCTTTTCAAGAATAATAATTGGTTGATGAGACAAACTGTCTGCAAAGTGTTGTAAAGAGTCTTGTGGTATATCTCCGTTAAATAATGTCTCGTGTGCATCAACATGTGAACCTTTTTCTCTTTTGCTGTTGTTAAAGTGTATGACAAGTACGTCTTTAGCATTTGATTCTTTTACAATTTTATAGTATTCATTAATATCATAACCAGTTGACCATATATGAGCAGTATCCAGACATATACCCATGTACTTCTTCTGACTTGCATCAAAGGTATTATAGAATTGGAGGAAATCACGTATATCTGTTAATAATTCTGTTCCAGCTCCAGCTGGAGTCTCTATGAGAAGCTTACATTTGAGTTTAAGTTCATGCATGTTGTCCACAATATATGATATGGCTTTGAACATATTCATAAGAGCAGCATCTGGTTTGCTGGATGTATATTTTCCAACATGCACTACAACAGCCATAGCACCTATCATATCTGCTGCTATCAACTCGTGCAATAGAAGCTTAATCCAATAACAATCAGACCATTCCATAGTTTTCTTGCCTTCTTTAGGTTCTTTGGCAAGATTGATAGTATAGGAAGCATGTATAACAAGTTTGAAATCATGTTGTATGCAATATTCCTGTATTTCTTTTGAAGCTTCTTGATAAGTTTGCATATTTGGTAAAGATGCACTTCTTGGATTTGATACAAAGAGTTGCAATGCATTTCCATTCTGTTTTTTTATAACATTCATTGTCTTAATCAAAGAACCTGATTCCTTATTGATGTGAGCACCTATGTATTGCATTTTCATCAATATGTCAAAAATAATCTTGTTCTTATATATATTCATTTTTTATTATTTGTCTGATACACATGAGGATTTATCATAGGATTTGGGCATATATGAATGAATAATATTATCATTATCCATAAAAGCCTCGCGCTGTAGTCTCTTTGAATATTTGAAGATAGCTCTTGAAATTCTCTCAGGTGCTAATAGTGTTGTAATGATAGTATGAATAGGGGCATCACCATATCTATAATAGAATATACCACCTGCTGCATCAATTTTATCAATAATCTGACATACATTTTCTTGTCTCCAAAAACTTGTTGAAGTTATGAAGAAATTGTTATAATACATCAAAGGCATTTCTGTGTCAAATTCAGTTGCAGTACATTCTTTCTCTTCTATGATACTTTGTACTTCTTTGAAACGCTCAAAATGCAATTTATTCTCACCATTAGCGTGCAATTTTGCTTTGATAAACATGCCAGTATTAAGCTTTTCCTTGTGCTCTGGAAGTATAGATTCAAACAATTCTTTCATACCATAATTACATATACCACAATCAACATGTACAAAATTAGACAAGTAAACAAGATTCTTATCTTCTGCTATCTTGAATAAATCATCTTTCAATGGTTCTTCAATGATACTGTCATCATCAAGTCGCATAACATAATCAAATCCTTCTGTATACTTTGCAAAGAATTTCTTTACCCAAAAATAGCACATCAATCTGTATTTCATATTGCGCCAGTAAGGGACTGGTTGCAAAGCAATGATTTTATCTACCTTATCTCTATTGATATTTGATGGGATTTCAAAATCCTCTTTAGCAACCTCTTTGAAAGATATGACATGTCTGTGTTCTTCTCTAATGCTTTTTTTGATTTCTTCCTGTGCCACAGCATCATAATCTCCTTCGTGTAAAATGATAATAGGATAGTTGTATCTCTTATTAAAATTTCGAAATAAAAAATACAAACAGGTTTTCAGATATATCTTACGTTCTATTGTATTTTGTGTTAAAATGAAAATACCACACTTAGCCATATCATCTAAATACAAATAATTCTTATATCGGCATTTCAATGGGCATTTTGGAGGGATATACTGTGTCAATTTTGGGAACATGACTATTTCTTTTAGGAATGTCAATTGGATCAATATAATCATTAGATATTGTACATTTATTCAATAATTTTGACATACTATCCATCTTGTTTTTATTTGATTCAGCCTCATTTTGAATGTCAGCATATGTTTGTTTTTCATCAAGTAATTTATTGATGCCATTGAAATAAAACATATTATATCTGATATATTCTGTCATATCTGCTGCTGTTAATGCTTTTTTGTAGTAAGCCATTGAATATAACACAAGCTGCATAGTCCCATTTTTATTAACTATAACAGGTAAAGATCCAAGAGATATAGCAGTTTGAGTATAAGCATATATATAAGGTACGCTATTGATTCTAACAACAATATTATTAGCACTAAATGTTAAAGCTAATAAGTTGACAGAGTCATTCACAAGTAGGTGTTTTTCAAGATTTGGAACAATGAATCTTTCTGTTCCAAAAATGACATCTATTTGAAAGTATTTATCATTTATTTCTATAAGTTTCATACAAATTACATTAGGAATATATGTATCTGCTACACTGGTATTACAAAGCATTTCAAATAAAATATTTGTCCCCTGTATTGAGTATAATTTTATCATAAATAGTAGAGAAAATTGCGAGAGTTCATATGGTGACTTGTCACTATTAGAGAAATACATGGCAATAGGACCAGTAAGTTGTATATTATGTAGATTGGCACCTTGTACATGACGTACTAATTTGTCAGTTTCAAATGTAACAGCATTGCCTAATGAAAAAAATGTACCTTTGTTGAAATCAGTCATCAAAACATTCTGCATACTAATTTTATCATCATACCAACGAAGTTCCTGGTTTTTTATCTTACTTGCATTATTGAATGTAGTTAGTATCATAAAGTTGTTCTCTTCCTTGGGTAATGTTAAAACTGTATGTATATCAACAGTCTGAGCATCCGTAGGTTCTTGTTGCACTTCTATAGATTCTGTCTGGAATGTTTCTTTTGTATATGGACCATTCAAGATTTGCCCGTATAAGATATATGCACTTAGAGTCAAAAAAAGACCTGATAAAAATGCTATCAAATAAATTATATCCATATTTATCAATACTCTACTAACTTTAACACAAAATAAAAATATCATGCAAAACAGCAATTAGTTTATGATTTTACCTACCGACAATATATTCTTTCATCATGTATATAATCAAAATAAAACATAAATTCTTTAACATTTCTTTTCGGTAGTTGATATAAGAGTGGAATATGATATGGGTTCTTATTTTGTTTTTATTGACATACATAATATGGATAAAATTATACATGATATTCGTTATCAATTCAGTCAGTAGAAAAAGTGCACAACAAGTATATCATGAAGCAAAATCTGGAGATATTATTTTATGTAAACAAAAACATCTGTCATATATATATAATAATATAGCGAATTTTTCACATAGTGCTATTATCATTGTACATCCTGATACAAACAAAAAATATGTGGTAGAAATATTTCGTAATAAAGACAAAGATCTAAATGATATAAAAATAGTATCATTGCGTGATAAAATACGTGAATACTCTGGAGACCTTTTTCATCTGCGATTAAAGAAAACAGTAGATACTACAATTGTGCAACAATTTCTTGACAAGTTGCCATTGTATGTAAAAAAATATACCTTCAATCATGATATAGAAAAATATGTAATGACATGTTTTGCACAAAGATTATATATGAGATGGTTTTCACATGAAAATAATACAAAACTCGTGTGTACTGAATTTGTGGGACTTATCATGAAAGATTTGGGTGTTGTAAGTGAATCATTTGACAACCAGTGTTTATTATCAGGGGATTTCAGGTTTATAACAGATAATGGTATTAAACTTTATGATGACATATCATACATATACCCTAGATGAAAAAATATATAAAGAATTGCTGGTATAATTTATACATAAAGATGCCAAAAACAGATGATGCCTCCGAAGTAATTAAGAATATTGATTTTGATGAAGGAAGTAAAAAGAAGAAAACTACAAAGCTTGATGACCCTATTGATGAAGAGGATTCTTTTGATACAAGTGAAGACGAAGAAGAAGAGGATGAAGATGATGAAGAGGATGAAGAGGATGAAGATGATGAAGAGGATGCTCAAGAGGGGCTTACAGATGTAGGACTTTACAATGTCCTTGGTAGCTTTTTGATGGACGAAGAAGGAAATAGCATTGGTGTTTCTCTTTCCAATATTGCAAAAGAACTAGGTAAATTGAATCATAGTATTAAGAAATATACCAAGTCATCGTAATTTAATGAGGATTATTTTTATGTTATTATAAATAAGAAATGGAAGAACCTATGAAACTAAAGGATGATATTGATTTAATCAACGTTTTTTCTTCTGATTTTTATAATAAAACAAACTTAATAACCAATAAAATCAGTGAAACCATACAAAAAACAGAGAGAGTTATTCAAGATGAAAAGCAAAACAATATATATTTAAGCAACCTTGAAAAGAAGGTAACAGATATAGAATTAAATAATGTGAAAGAGACCTTGCAAACTTATCAGAAAACTTTGGATGATAAACAAATAGAATGTAATTCTTTGCTACAAGACAATAGCAAAAAAATATCCCAAGTTTCTAATATCATAAGAAACAACAAAAACCTGATTGATGATATTTATTCACTCATGAATAATTTGGATACAAAGGTTTCAAATCTTAATAAATATGCTTAAATGTATGATTCCCACTTACTTTTGTCAAGTTTACAATTTTTATTTTTGTTCTTTATATAGAGTCCATATTGACCTATATGCAGTTCTGTTCCATCTTCCAATTTTTTTGGTAGAGACTTCAAGAATTTGATATCTTTTTCTTGTAATCCTTCTACAGCTATATTCTTCCATTTCAAATAAGACTCAATATTTGTATATTTTTTGGTACTTGCATGATAATAACAATACCCATATTTAGTCTTCACAATACCTGATGCAAATGTTTTAGCTGGTTTTGACGACACTATTGTAGTATGTTCGTTCATTTTCACAACAGGTGCTAGATAATCATTGTAGAAACCATCCAATAGTTGCTTTTTACTCATTTCTTTCTGACAAATTTTATCAAGACTGTCTTCCATAGTGGCAGTAAAATGAATATCAAGTAAGAATGGGACAATTGTCTCAAGATATGTTATAATTTTGATACCTAATTCAGTTGGTACTAACAAATCTTTCTGTTTACCACCTACTGCTATTTTGTCTGCCAATTCTTGTATACCTGTTTTTGTTTTGATGATATGTTTGATAGGGATATCTTGTTGTGGATTTTGTCCTTTACATACATATTTTTTGGAAAGCAATTTATCTACTATAGATGCATATGTAGATGGTCTACCTATCCCTTCCTTTTCAAGTGCTTTTATTAGTTGAATCTCGTTGTATAGTGATGGTGGAGTATCTATACTGCCTTTGCATTGAAAATCCTTTATCTTCATAGAGCTCATAGATGTGTTAAATTCATCAGGGCTTGTATCAATTTGTATACCATAAACTATTAGATATCCTTGCGACATAAGAATAGGTTTTTTATGAATAAATGTATAATCTATACCTGGGTATTTCAAACTCACACTTATATTTAGATATTCTGCATTTACCATCTGGCACGCTATAGTTCTCTTCCAAATCATGTCATAGAGCCTATTATGGTCACCTGAAAGGTTGCAAGAAGGTATATTCGCATTCACATTTGTAATACGAATGGCTTCATGAGCTTCTTGTGCATTAGCAATTTTGTTTTTATACGACCTGAATTTTGCATAATTTGCACCATATTTTTCATTTACATATGATAGAATATTCTTTTTGAACGCATCTGATATGTGCGTAGAATCTGTGCGCATATATGTAATCAGACCATTTTCATATAGTTGTTGAGCAAGTAGCATAGTTTTTTTGGAACTAAATCTCAACTTATTGTAAGCATCTTGTTGCATACTTGTGGTGGTATATGGAGCAGACGGACTTTCATGTGAAACAGACTCTGTGAATGTCATAGAATAGTTTTTGTCAAATGTACAATGTTGCAATATAGAATAAAGTAATTGTTTGTCAGTTGTTTTGAATACATCATTAGAACTATTATGTAATTTGAACTCTATATTATTGGGAGCAAATGTAGCAATAAGCACCCAATATGGGGTTGCTTCATTAGCCTGTATTTTGCTTAACATTTTAATGCACATAAGAAGCGCAACCGACTGCACTCTACCAACACTCAGTGTGTTGTCAGATAAATTGTTCCACAGAATAGGAGATAATTTGTATCCTACCAATCTGTCTACAAATCTACGAGATTCTTGTGCATCTACTATATCTTGATTGATTTCTTCAGGATTTGTCAGAGATTCTGTTATTGCTCTCTTGGTAATTTCATGGAATCTTATGCGATGTACTGGAACAGAAATAAGAGATTTGATAGCATTATAAATATGCATAGCTATAGCTTCACCTTCCATATCAGGGTCTGATGCAATATATATACAACTTGCATCCTTTGCATGTTTCCTTATATTTGCTATGATTTTAGAATTAGTGTCAATATATTTGCCTTTCCATGTAACAGTATCTATTCCCAACTCATTGACAGGCAAATTGTTAATATGACCAAGTGAACAAATGACATCGTACTTATTATCTAAGTATTTTGATATTGTCTTTGTCTTTGTATAGCTTTCAACAATAATCAGTGGTTTCATGATGAATAGATGAATGCTTTTATTTAAGTTTCATTTTTTTGTTTTTGTTGAGTAGATAATATGTTGTCTTCCTGATAATCTCAACTGCACTAGGGTGAAAAACACTCTCAATGTGTTGCAAGCATAGGAACGTCTGTATACAAACACTATTATTAACCATAAATAGTACATATACATACTTTAGCAGACATTTGTTAAACTTGATTATAGTAAAAGGTATTGAAACCGTATATGTACTTTTTTGAATAATTCTGGAAAAGCAAGAATACTGTCAAATGCTAACATTTAGATTGATATAATATACATTATAATATGCAAAAAATTTATACAAGCTTTTTAATTGCTCATTTAGACCAGCAATCTGAAGCACTAAATTATTTTTCTTCATTATTTGTTTACCTAACTCTGTTTTTAGTGCATTTGTGGATTGCAATTTTGCACCTGAGTTTTTAATCATTATCCGAATGTTATGTATTTCAATAATAGTAAGAAAAATAAAAGATAAATGCAAAATAATACTATGCAATGTTATGCGAGACCTTTGCCTTTGCATACTCTTTCATAATAATTTCTGCTGTATCAACTGGTAAAATTTCATATTTAGTTGCATAGAACTCAGGTCCAGTTCTTGATTCTCTATTTACTAAAGTGCGCAATGGATACAAATCTTTCAATTCAAATCTGACAACTTGTGTCTTGCCATCATGTGTTTCCAATACAAAGAATATAGATGATACTAATTTTTTCTTTATTGCAACAGTATAATAGCTATTGGGGTATGTAAAGGTTGCATTAACAGTATCAGAAGGTATGACTTGAGAATTGCTTGTTCCTTCAAAAGCAACATCTGCACAAGGAAATGGAAGACCTGTTCCAGAATATGAACCCATTCTATCAATTGGATTTGCAGCAATCAACAAGACATTGCTATATAATCCCCTGTTTTTAATAGTACCAGTTATTTTGATATGAGAACAGTTTTCAAGGATTTGCACATTACATCTTATAAACTCATTATTGAACTCCATAATATTCTCTATATATTATATGTAAAAAAAATAGTTTGAATTAGTATTGACGTCCATCTCCTAATCCATCAGGATTCACTTCTTGACGACTACAGCCAACTGTATCACATCGTACAACATATCTCTCTGGTAGCATAGTATCTTTCTGTGTGCATGGTCCACATTTTGCTAATGCTTCAGCATCTGTCTTGTATTTTTGCATGAGAGATTCTGCATTGCTTTGAAGAAACATACGTGATTCATAGCTTGATTTGGGCATATTTTGAGATTCAAGGTGTTGAATAAGTTCAGCATTTGTCATACACTTTGGTCTATAATCTGTGAATACTCTGCCATCATTCATTCTCATAGGACACATTTGTTGTTGAGATGCATTGCAACAACTCATTCTTATTCTAATGTTAGATTAGATAAAATTCTATCAATCAATACATTTTTTGTTCCTTCAGTTGATAATTGCATAGAAGCGCTAATCTCTTTTAATTTGTCCAAATTCAACTTTGACAATTTTTTGTGATTATAGGGAACAGATAGTGGTACACCACTAACTGCATCTGACACCACAGATTCTATATCATTAGAATCGTCAATGTGTTGAATCATTGTTGTAGGAATTTGATGATCTTGTTTATCTACTTGTTGCTGCATTTGCATAGGTTGTACAACTATTTTTTGAAAAGTTTGTGTTGCATGTATAACAGGTTTTGTCTCAGTGCTTTCAGCAATAATATTTTGTACTATATCAGAAGTTTCTTCTATGATCACACACTTATCATCATTACATGTTATTTTTGTAGTATTTGGTTTTTCCATAGCAGCAACAGAACAAGTATCTGGCATCATAATGTCTGAACTAAATATTTTATTCATAATAATATCAGCATCATATGTCTCTTCGCCACCTCCGTATAATAACTCTTTAAGTTCTTTGGTTTCTTTTTTCATATGACTCACTTTCTTTTCAAGAATTCTGTTGTAAGATTCAAGTGAACTTATTCTTCTCCATACATACAAGCCTGTTAGAAGCAACAAGATAATAAAAAGTGCAAATATTATGAATGACGTGTCCATAAAGAACATCTCTATCTACTATTTAACTCTTGATATATTTTGTTTTTCATATTTATCGCACTTTGTATAACAGATTCTGGAAATTCTTTTGAGGATAACAATTCAATTGCTATACATTGATGCGAATACCCGCTTTTAATAGTATATGGAAAATGAAATCCTTTTTCTTGTGGAATAGCTTCAACACATAGGTTTATAAACTTATCAGGGTAGGTTTCAGCTAAAGATATTAATTTGTGAAAATGAGTGGTTATTATAATGTTGGCTCCTTGTAAATTTCCTATATATTCTGCTACTGCAAATGCAGTTGACATGCCCTCTGTAGGAGGAGTGGAGTGCATTGGTTCATCCATTAAAAAGAGAGCTTTCTTATTTTTTTGTGACAATTCCAAAGCTTTTTTCATCATCTTTGAACAGTATTCTGCTTCAACTTCAAAGTATGACTTTGCACCCAATACATCAGATATTCTCATAAATGATGATATACTATCATACAAAATTATGTCAGCTTTATTTGCATAACAAATACCAAACGTATGTGCCAAAATAATATTAGACAAAATAGACTTTACATATGTAGTTTTTCCAGCAGCATTTGGACCAGTTATGACAATGTTCTTTGATAGATTTACTGGATTGGGTGTTTGTTTATTATGTAAAAGAGGATTCTTCATATTCCATATCTTTATATTTTGACATTCATAATTAGCGTTACACCATTGAAGTTCAGATATAGAATGAATTACATCAATGGCATATATAGTATGTAATAATGTTGATATATTTTCTTTAATATATGGGTCTTTCCAGATTTTGTAAATGTTAGTCATATTATCTGACAAATCCATCTGTCCAATAGATCCTTCGTTGCAAATGAAATGACTTGTTATTTCAACAGGGAATGAATTGATAATATCAATAGCACTCTTCAAAAATATATTCAAGTTTGATATTTTTTTGTACAAGGTATCTCTGACAGAATGAAGTAAATAACTATATTCAAGTGTCTGATATATATTGTATACAAATATGAATATATAAAATGCAATTGTTATGAATTTCGCCAAAAATGCCTTGATACCTCCTGAAAATGTTATGAATAACTTGAAAATATTGTAGAGCATTGATAAATATGATGATATAGATAAGTTGATATGTAAGAATTTGCGAACATAATATAATGGTGCAAGCAATGTAATAATTGGATACATCAATACAGTAAGCGGTGTTAAGTAAATTTTATAAATTTGGTAAAATTCCAATAGAGGATTAATATAGTTGATATAGGAAATGATAAAGGTAGATGGAAAAAGTGCGTATATTAGATTATTACCTTGTATCTCATCATTTAGTTTATAAATCCATAATACATCATCTTCATAATCTTGTAATTTATCTAAGTCTATATCATTTTTTGAACGCATGATAGTATATGCATTTTGTCTATCTGAAAGCATATGAGGATTGTTTATAGGATTATGAACCAGTCTTTTAATGAGTAATTTGCTACCTTCAAGTTTGGGAAGAACACATGACCATCTATCAATTCCTGTGTCTTTATATACATCAGGTGATATGTCAATTGAATCATGAAGTTTAATAGAATTTATAATGTTGTTCAATATGACACTCTTCTTGGCATCAGTAAAATCTAACAATTCTTGTAGTTCTTTTGTTTCATTTGATTCTTCAGATTCAAATATCTTCATCATATTATGACTTACCATAATAATATTCTTTATTTATTCGCATGATTGACAAGTATATAAAAAATGATTATGTATGCTAATAAATAATATATCAACAATGATTACAATCCAATACCAAGGAAAGTTGTTTAATATTGAACAAGAACCTTTTGAAGCAATGGAAGACTCTTACAAACGTGGTTGGTATATAGTCAAAAATTATGATAAATTTGTATATGAAGAGATATATTCATTATCTATCATAATGCTAAATAAAAATAAAGGAATGGGTTATTGAGGAATATGCATCAGGTCTTGAGCTTCATCACCACCCATCTTCTTAGCTTTTCTCCTGCCTCCATGTAGATTTGAGAATGGAAAATCAATAATTGGTGCTGTTTCAAAAGCACCTCCTTTTTTGCTTCTTGACTTTCTTACCTTTCCTGAGCCTGTTTGATACTTCTCATGTGGACCAGATTGCTCAGGTAGCACAGGTGGCATAGGTAGCACAGGTGGCATAGGTAGCACAGGTAGCACAGGTTGCGCAGGTGGCATAGGTTGCGCAGGTGGCATAGGTTGCGCAGGTGGCATAGGTTGCACAGGTGGTGGCACAGGTGACACAGGTTGTTCAAATGGCTGCATATACAGTTTGTGTGCTTGAGCTTGAAGCATTTTTTCTTCATCAGTAGTTGCAGTAGGCATTACACCATTTTCCCCTCCTTTTTTTCCTTTGCGTTTTTGTGTCTTGCCTCCTAACAATAAGAAATGTTCTAAAAAAGCATCAGTTGCATGCATATCTTGTAAGTTTTGTGGTTCACCGCCTTGGTATTTGCTCTTTTTGCCTTTGGTAGATGTGCCTCCAATTAATGAGTCTGAACATTTTTCCACATCACCTCCTTTTTGTGTCTTCCTTTTCTGAGCACCTCCTCTTGTAGATGTAGAGACATCTTGAACAACCATATCATTCAATTTTGGCATTTCCATAAAGTTCATTGCACCGCCTCCAGATTTTTTGTTTTGTCTTCCTCCAGACATATCTGTAATGGCATTAATAGCATTCTGCATGTTAGCATCTTGAGAAGACATTTCAAATGGTTGCATATCAGAACCTCCTTGTTTTCTTCCTCTTCTCATTTGTTTTACAGGGCTATTTGAACGCTTTGATTTGCGACCTTTCTTTGCTCCTCCACCACTGTTCATACCATTCTGTATATCAGCCATTTGTAATGGTTGCATGTTAGCATCTTGAGAAGACATTTCAAATGGTTGCATATCAGAACCTCCTTGTTT
>Ga0208082_1000013_pt1 | contig 51328 bp, 39 predicted proteins | sample LakMenE09Jun09ns_FD_150683 | JGI IMG/M metagenome (GOLD analysis project Ga0208082, IMG submission 150683) | Freshwater microbial communities from Lake Mendota, WI - 09JUN2009 deep hole epilimnion ns (SPAdes) | ecosystem: Environmental > Aquatic > Freshwater > Lake > Epilimnion/Euphotic zone ... | reverse complement strand
CTGTATTTTCTGAGGCTAGTCCGAAAAAACTAAAAAGAATAGTGTATATAAGTAATGAAATCAGTCGCTTAGCCATCTAATCGGTGTTAATAATATAATCTTTTAATTTTAAAAAGCGCTGCAAAAGTACAATAAATATCCTTAATTTTTCGAATAAATTTCCATTGATTAAATCCAAATGAATCATTGAAAATGATTAATCGCATAATATTTTGTAATTCAGTCAAATAAAATTTGACTGAAACAAAATCTATAGCGGGATTATCCTCATTAACGCTTTATTCAATTACTTTGTAATTTTCTAAAGCGTAACTCGGATTAAACCTTTTACTATTTTTATCATTCCTAGAATCAAAATCAATTAATAACCCTTAAATAATTAAAGTAATGAAAAAGACCCTGTTAATTTTATCCCTGATTTTATTAGGCACTGCAAATCAATACGCACAAGATAAGCCAGCAAAAGGAGAAATCTCTACTGAAGAAAAAGCCAAACTAAAGGAGATGAGAAAAGACCTCAATCTAACCGAAGAGCAGAAGGCTAAGCTAAAAGAAATCCACAAAGAGCACAAAGCAAACAAAGAAGCTCGAAAAGCTATGAGTAAAGAACAGCGCAAAGCAGAGCACCTGGCTACCAAAGCCAAAGTGGATACCATCTTGAACAACGAACAGGATGCAAAAATGTCTGAAATCAGAAAGAAAAGAAGAGAGTATAGAAAGAACTAAGTTCGGACCATATACTTAATATCAACAAAAAAGGACTGTTTTTCAACAGTCCTTTTTTTATTATCTTGAATCCTTTTGAAGAATTAAGCTATCGTCACTTTAGTATCAAGGTACACATCTTGAACCGCATTGATCAATTCTACTCCCACTTTCATATCTTTTTGGAAGGCTTTTCTACCTAGAATCAAACCTTGACCACCGGCTCTTTTGTTGATGATAGCCGTTTCTATAGCTTCAGCCATATCGGAAGCGCCTTTCGACTCCCCACCCGAATTTATCAAACCAGCTCTTCCCATATAGCAATTAGCCACTTGATATCTGCATAGGTCTATCGGGTTATCTGTTGTCAATTCCGTATAAACTTTTTCATGGGTTTTTCCATGTTTGGTGGCTTTATAGCCACCATTATTTGTAGGCAGTTTCTGCTTAATTATATCTGCCTGAATAGTCACTCCTAGATGGTTCGCTTGACCACTAAGATCTGCGGATGCGTGATAATCTATCCCATCCACTTTGAATGCATTATTTCGAGTGTAGCACCAAAGTACAGTAGCCATTCCTAGTTGATGGGCATATTCGAAAGCCTCTGCCACTGCTACTAGCTGCTTTCTACTTTCCTCACTACCGAAATAGATGGTAGCACCTACGGCTACTGCACCCATTTCCCAGGCACTTTTTATAGTGCCAAACATAACTTGATCAAAGGTATTAGGATAACTAAGAAACTCGTTATGATTGATTTTGACGATAAAAGATATTTTATGAGCATATTTTCTCGCTACAGAGCCTAAGACACCATAAGTAGAAGCCACAGCGTTGCATCCTGCCTCCAACGCCAATTTGACAATATTCTCGCTATCAAAGTAGATAGGATTAGGAGCAAAAGAAGCTCCTGCACTATGCTCTATTCCCTGATCTACAGGTAAAATGCTCATATATCCAGTATTAGCCAATCTTCCATGTCCATATAATTGCTGCAAACTTCGCAATGTCGGTATATTCCGATTGCTCTGTGCCCATATCTGGGATACGAAATCCTCATTAGGCAAGTGAATCAATGATTTATTGATGGCAGGTGTAGAGTAATTTAATAGCAGGTTGGCTTTTTCATCACCTATAATAGAAGCATAATTCTGACTCATCTCTCTAATTTTAGGGGCAAAATTAATGAAATTGACATTTATACATGAAATAAATGTGGAAAGCCCTAAAACAAAATGAATTATGACTATATATAACGTAACACACCATAAAAAACAAATTGGCATTATACGATTCTCTTTAAAATTTCATTGTTATTTTTGAATTCTAATTTTTTTATATGCGACGCTACCATTTAGTGCTTTTAATCTTTGTAAGTATCTGTATTTCTTGTAAAGAAAATGCATATATCGATATAAGTGAAGACATTCGGAAAAATATTGGTGCTGATCAGCTCTCTATATCCGAATCCAAAGACTCAATACTCATAGATATTCACTACAATAAAGCTCCTCTAATTGGATTTGATTTCAAATCGTCAACCGCCGCGCTGCTGCTCCTTGATACCACTAAAAGCCAACTAGGTGAAAGAGATCTAAGACTAGCCAAAGTGAGCATCCATTCTAATCAGCAGGTCTTTGAGTACATATATCCATTTTCAGAGCTCGAAATCAATAAAAAAGGTATGGAGACGGCTGCTCTTTTTCTTCAAAACTTTCTAAGCAGCCAAAATGAACAGAATGCACGTTACGTAGATTTAGACAAAATTTCATTGGAAGATTTATTTAATTTAAATCAGATCAATGAGCAGCTTCAATCTAATCTAAAGTTAACCAGTATTAGCTTTGATGGATTTACAATGCACCAGTCTGAGCCGCAGAATATCGAATATAGAGGAAATTTTCAAGGAGACACAGAGGCTGTTCCTTTTGTGTTTCAATATGATAAAACCCTTAAACGAATTTTTTATTTTGGGATTAATGAGTAGCTATTTAATGAGAGTAAACGTTCCTGTCTTTTCCACCTTGACACCATCATTGCCAGTATAGGATACCAGATAAATATAGCTTTCCTCAGGAGCCATTTGACCATTATCCTGAATACCATTCCACCCCAAATTAGGATCTAATGTTTCAAATATTTGTCTCCCCCACCGATTAAATATTTTCATATTGAAGTAGGTGGCATTAAAGAAATATATCTTAGGTTTAAATGCAGGAGTTATACCATTTACTTTGAATGCATTCGGCATCCACAGAACCGTCCGCATATTCACACATTGTGTAGGAGAGGACATAAAAAAAACACTATCCAATAGTGGATTTAACGTGTCGAATTTGTAATTTACCAGAAGCTTGTAGCAAAACCTTCCTTCGGTCTGATAATGCTCTTCTAAATTATGTTCATAGCTTGTTACATTTATATCAGGCTCTGCTATTTTATTAAAGCCACCTCCATTTATGGAAAAGTATAACTCATAGTACAATCTAGAATATAGTATGCTATCTTGGAAATAAGCTTTAGGCCATTTGATTTCATTTTTATACAATCCTATTTGAGTTAGGGTCATAAAATTGGTTGTCACTTGCCCACCTTCACTTTTATTATTACATAGATCTTCATAGCGCACTCTATAGGCTACTGGTCTTGCGGATTCACCAAAAGAATCTAAGAATGAATAATAGCCCTTTTCTTCTTTTAAAAATTTGACTTTATCCAAAGTTTTTAACGGTGTGCCGTTCTTAGGATCTACTACCAATAGGTCAAAAGACTTAGGTATAGCATCTGGAGAGCAATACCAACGTACATTCGTCTTAAAATTATCAATATAGCTAGCACTCAATACCTGCAATAAATCGGGAACTTGGCTCTTTGTCGAGACAAAGCAAAACTGATTTGAAAAGGAACTTACATCAGATAGACTAGGATGGATGGCCTTCACCCGAATACAAAGTGTATCTCCGTATAGAAAATCTTTGTATCGAAATGTGCGGATTGATGAATCGTTTGTCGCTACCCTCTCTTCTATATTGCTATTCTTTTTGACATAAACTTCATACTCTTTAACCTCATCATTCGGTCCCCAGCCTTGATACTTGGTCCAGCTCATTTCTATCTCATCCTCGCATGGACTGCTCACTAGGCTTAGGAATACAGGTCTATGCCGGAATATCGGTGGAGCTAAACCCTTCTCTCCACATTCACTTATAGAGCCTACTAGATTACCAGTGTATACACCCGTGCTTACATCAAAAGAAGAATCAATATATTCTGCTTTATCTCTACCAATTACAGTATCAATATAGGCTGATCCAAAATTGATTAGCACATACGCCCATATTTTTTTGTGAATGGATTCTGGCAGCCATTTATAGACTGGGAAGTTATTTTCAATAGAAATAGTAAGCAGCCTAGGGTAAGGCATCAAAGTATCCGTCATAGTATCTGAGAAAGCGCTGCTGCCTGGGCAGCTATAGCTCGATGTCATATAATAATAATATGTATTAGTGGCATTAATCCCAGTATGAATATAGCTTGTCGTAGCGATATTTGTAACTGTATTCAGCAGGGTAAAAGGACCTGCTTTGTTAGTGGAATAGAAAATTTTAAAGTCTTGAAAGGCGCCACAAGTCTCATTCGGGTCTTTCCAGGTAATTTCATTAGAAGCCCCACCAGTTATTTTACGAGTCACACAAGTCAATATAGGAGCCTTGTATTGTGCATAAAATTCTGAAAGTGCAAATAAACAAATTAGTGTAATCCCTATATTTTTCAATACACTATGGTTTTAGAATATTTAGAAAAATCAAAAATAGTAGATTCTATAGAAATAGTTGCAGGCTTAGGTAAATTTTCAAGCGAATTCACCCATGTGACATAGTCGAGATAAGAATATCCTAGTTTCTTCATTCGCACAGCATATGTTATCTCTTGAAGAGAACGCTCTCCGTTTTTTGACCATTGGCTATAGTATTCTTTCGCTGACTCAGCTATTTTTAGTTTCATATCCTTTTTCAAACGTATAAACAAGTTAGATATTGCTTCTAAAGCCACAGCAAGATTCTTTTTATCAGTCTCGAATCCAATATAAAAAACAGAATAGCCCGGGAAATGATTGAGGTGTGAATAGACCCCATAAGTCAATCCTAATTCGACTCTTAGCAATTTCATAAGCTCAGACATATAGTGTCCCCCAAGGAATATATTAAGCAGCTCTAAATTCTGAAAGTCTTGAAATGATTTGCGCTCAAAAAGCTGACCTAAACGCACAGAGGCCTGAGCTGTTGCAGTCAATTTTCTCTCTATCATCTGCGGTAGATTCTGCTCCATAGAAATAGACTTCCTCTTTGTTCGATTTGAAAAACGATAGTTTTTCATTTCAGTATTTACTAGCTTCAATGCGTCGACTGTATTATCTCCTGCAAGGAAAAGCTGAGGCTTACACGTTTGTAGAAATTCCTTATAAAAATGCTCTATATCTTCTAGATTAATATGGGTATAATCCTTGGGACAACTATAATATCCGAGTGGATGTTGTTTGCCAAGAAGATGCTCAGAGAGCAACTTATCTGCCCAGAAATCTGTTTGCTTCATTTGCTGCTCGATAAAACTCATCGTTTGATCTCTCACTATATGCCATTGTGTTTTTATAAATTTAGCCTGAAAAAGAATTTCGAAGAAAATAGGAATAGCTTGATTTAAAAATTGAACATGACAATACAATTCTGCAGTAAAGTGGGTAGGAGTAGAAAAAATTTCTATTTGAATGCTATACTTATCTAACCATTCATGTAGTCTTTTATTTGTTTTTTTTTGAGTCGATTTCTTCATCATAGCAGCTACTGATTGCACAAGTCCGCGTTTAGACTCTTGATTTCTACCGATAGAAAACAAGGCTACTAATTTAAAAACTTGGCAGCCTGGCTCTGAGATGATTTGCATCTTAAAAATTAGTTTTTACTGCTGTTCTAATCCCATTCGTATATTTAACTAACATGGCATCAGGATGACCTTTTGACCTTATGCTTTTAAGCAGCTCTATAGCTAATAATTTAGAATTGGTTTTACCTATATAATACCGATAAAATCCTTCTTCATACCTTATTTCATAGCCATTTAAGTATGGAAACTTATCTAGATCTACAGGTTTTTTGCTAGATAGAGTGAACATTTGAACTAAGAAATACTCTTCAATATTTTTGACTGGAATATTATCTTCATTTCGGTTAGTCTCAGCCTGCGTATAGACGCCTGACTTTGGTATTGGTTTATATTCTGGAGCCTTATAAATTTCAGGTTCTGGATTATAGCTAGATTTATAATTAGGGTTTAAACTCGCCTGAAACAAGCTATCTCGTCTTCGCATACTATCTTGTTTTTTCTTCTTGAGCATCTTTTTCAATTCCGCTATACTATCTACTACGATGAAACGATCATTGTACTTTCTAGTAGAGTCAATGATAAACTTCTCTCTAGCCGATAGAACTTTAACTCGTTCTCGAGTGTAGATTCTATGATTGGCTTTTACATTTAGTATACCTCTTGGAGATAGCTCGTCTTTCTCACCATATATTTCTGTTGTATCTCGGATGCACTCATTATTGAATTTCATTGCCTTTTTTGGATACATACCCCATATATCTTCATAAGGAATATCGAGTGAACCATGAGAAGGAGGCTTAGAGCCAAATAGACTAACATATTCATCTAATGCGCTATTTTTCACTACTTCATTTATCTTATCTTGTTCTCGCATGAGTGTTTTTCTAATAAAGCTTGTTTGTTCTACATTTTCTACAATTCTATCATTATAATCATAATGAAGTTCTGGAATTTTATCGAAAAATGCAAAACGCATATCCGTCAAAGCTATCTTCATAGCAGAATACTGAATGATGTTTAAATTGATGTCTTCGATATGTTTTTCTTCGATATTAGAAATAGGAAGTACGGCATATCTGTCATTATCCATTAGTGTCCAAATAGGAATAAAGCCCATATCGTGTGTTGTTACCTTCTTTGTTACTTTGTCTTTTTTCAAAACAACCTCTATCACAGCTGATTTATCTCGAGCTCTTTCATTAGATTCTGCGTTAAAGTGGCCGATATTATCTATATGAAGCTTTAACGTACCATCTGAGTATGCTAACAAATCTGCATTAGTAAAGGCTTCCCCATTTCCTGTTCCTATGATGACATCAATTCCCATATTGAGTAATTCTGCCACCTTTGTTAATTTCAGAGAATCATTTTTCGCCCAATCTATATAGGCTATAACAAACTCTGCCATCATTGTATCTCTTGCTTTCTTTACATCCTTTCGAACAGAATCTATCTCAAAGAAATTTACTTGATGAGAAGGTAAGTCGAGCAAAAGAGAATCGCAGGAATAATTTAAAAAGGCAATACGCATATCTTTTTTCTCCAAGACTAGAGGGAAATTAGACTTTTTATCCGAGGAATCTCTATAAGAGCCTACTCGAAATATATCTGAATAATTCATTTTTTTCAGAGTCATTTGATTCAAATATTCTCGATCCGTCAGAGCATCTGCATTCGACATCATCAATACATTGAAGCCTGTATAATCCAGCTCAGCTAGGAATTCATCAGGCGCACTATTGGGGAAAGTGGACACATTTCCGCGATTAGGAAAAAAGGAGCGTAGGCTGCCTACTACATAATCTGGATAGAAGAATAGTGGCTTGACCTGTCTGAACCAGCTTCGATAGCTATATTTACCTGGGCTAGATTGTCCATATTTTTTTAATAATTGACTTTTATGAATTAGATCTCCGCAGAGCATAATCTTTAAATAATTAGCTGTTGTGTCTGCTATAAGGTCTTTTTCGTATTCAATAGAAGTGTTTCGCACTGAATTTTTTTCAAACTGGGCATATCCACTTTGAACTAAGAGAATGAGTATAAAAACAATACTACTTCTTAGAAAAAAAATCATGAATACTTTTATTAGAATAGACAAAGACGCCTTTAGTGTTAAGCATAGCATTATGAATCATAGCTTTAGCTAATTGACCCACTGGCATACCTTTGATATTTTTCAGAAAGCCGATCATCATAAAATTAAATAGACGAAGTAAGAATTGAACAACAGATTCTCCCAATCTAAAGTCTGATCTCTTGCCAAGTAAGACATAAGGTCGAAAAATATGAAGGGAGTCAAAACCAATTTTTATGAGCTCTACCTCCAAACTTCCTCTCAATTTTAGATAGGTAAACCATGACGAAACACTGGCGCCAGATGAACTTACATAAAGGAATTTTTCCACTTTGTTGTGATGGGCTATTTTTGCTATATTTAGACAATAGTCATATTCTACTTTGTGATAATCGTCTGCTTTTGGTGTTTTAGATTTGGTGGTACCTAGACAATAATAAATGTGGTCACAGACAAATACATTCCAGTCCTTATGAATATTGCGAAAATCTATAATTTGAATATCTAGTTTTTCATGTTCCAAATCTAGATATCTTCTCACTACCAGAGAAACTTTAGAATAGTTCTCATTCTCTAATAACTGCTTAGTAAGTTCCGCGCCTACTAGACCATTTGCACCTACTACAATAGCGTGTTTATTTCCTAACATATGTATGCGAAAATATAAATTATTTAGCTACATAGATATCAAAGTAATCCACATTAGTAATTCTTAAGCTTCACTTCAACCAATTCTGGACTCTTTCTGCTCATAGTTAATATCTTATAATGATAAAATTCATCTTCAAATACCTCTCCATTTGCTGGCAAATCTGGACTCAAAGAAGCAATATAGCCTGATAAGGTCTCATAGGTTTCATCCTTAGGAATATCATGAGGTAGATGCTCATTTATATCATCAAGGCTATTCAGTGAATAAATTCTAAAGATAGTCTCATCTACTTTTTCTACAATACTGATTTCTTCATCATGCTCATCCTGGATATCCCCAACCAATTCTTCCAAAATATCCTCCATAGTAATAATTCCTATAGTAGCTCCAAATTCATCAACTACTATACCAAACTCTGTTTTATGCTTTTGAAAAGAGCGAAGCACATCTATAACGCGTTTGTTCTCGTTAATAAACAATACATCTCTCTTAATTTCACTCAGCTTTTTCGATTGTTTTTCTATGAGATTCTTTAATATATCCTTAGAGTGCACCATACCTATAATATTATCTAAAGAAACATTGTAGACAGGATATCTTGAGTAACCTTGCTCTAAAACAATACGGGAGGCCTCCTCTGTAGTTATCTCAACAGGGATACCTACAACCTTAGAATTATGCACAAATATCTGCTTGACTAGCCTATCATCAAAGTCAAACACATTCTGTATCAATTCGCGCTCGCTATCCTCTATCGCGCCGCCTTCCGCACTTTCCGAAATGATTAATTTCAATTCTTCTTCACTATGCACTAATTCCTCATGCATTTTCATGCCCATAGTCTTTAAAAACAGATTTGCTAACCCGTTCATAAAAGAAATCAGAGGTAGAAATAAAGTTCTAAAAATCTTCAAAGGAGTGGAAATATAAAGTGTAGTTTTCAAAGGACTGCGAATAGCCATAGACTTAGGAATCAACTCTCCGAAGACAATATGTAGCATGGTGATAATGAAGAAACCAATAGGCAAGGCAAATTTATCAGAAAGGCTCTGCGCCTGAGCGGGCTCTATAAAACTCAAGCTTGATAGTATGCCATGAATCAGCTGCTCCATCGCTTTCTCTCCGACCCAACCCAGTGCTAATGAGGCTAAAGTAATCCCTAGCTGGGTAGCAGCTAAATAGCCATCTAAATGTTGAACAATAGATTTAGCTATTTTAGATACAAATCCTTCTTTTATAGTCTCTAACTGAGAACTTCTAACTTTAACGATAGCAAACTCTGCTGCTACGAAAAATCCATTTAAAATTACGAGAAAAAGTGTGAGGAATAAATTATTGTAACTCAGGGGTTCAGAATCCATATAGATTTAGAATAGATATATATAGCAAATGTATGCTTTTTTTTATTGATTTGGAAAGAAACATAAAAAGCCACCCATTGCTGAGTGGCTTTAACAAAATTAAGAATCTATCAATTAATTCTCGTTTTTATCCATTTGCTCCTTCAAAGACTGAAGAGCATCTAAATCTCCTAATGTAGATTTATCGGTAGACGAGTTTAATTTTTGAACAGCTTTTTTAGTTTTTAGAGCTTCTGCTTTTTTCTCATCATGCTCTGCAGCTTTTTCCTCTGATTTTTTCTCTTCCCAAACTCTAGTATGCGATACTAGTATTCTTTTATCGTTTCTATCGAACTCTATGACTTTAAATTCATATTTATGATCGATATCTATAATAGAGCCATCTTCTTTCTTAGCATGTCTCGTAGGGGCAAATGCTTCTAATCCATATGGAAGAGCTACTTCTGCACCTTTCTCATCTCTTTTAATTACAGTAGCTTCATGAATACTACCTACAGGAAATACATTCTCAAAAGTATCCCATGGATCTTCTTCTATTTGCTTATGTCCTAAGGTAATTTTTCTCGCCTCATTATCTATTTCTAGAATCACTACCTCTATGTCTTTACCTACAGAGGTGAATTCGCTAGGATGTCCGTAGCGCTTTGTCCAGCTAAGATCTGAAATATGCACCATACCACCAATACCTTCTGCTAGTTCTACAAATACTCCGTAAGCCGTAATATTTTTCACAAGTCCAGAATGTTTGGATCCTTTCGCAAATTTTTCTGCAATACTGCCCCAAGGATCTTCCTGAAGATGCTTGATAGAAAGAGACATTTTACGCTCGTCATTGTCTATCGTCATTATTTTAGCACTATGTGTCTCTCCTACTTTGAAGAATTCACGGCTATTTACTGGCTGATTAGACCACGAAATCTCAGATACGTGCACTAGACCTTCTACACCAGGTGTCAATTCCAAGAAAGCACCATAATCTTCTACATTCACTACTCTTCCTTCGATTGTATCTCCAACATTTAGCTTCTCCATCATTTCATCCCAAGGATGCTTAGTCAGTTGCTTCATACCCAAAGATATTCTCTTCTTATCATCATCAAAATCAAGCACAACTACGTTCACTTTATCATTGATAGCTAGTATCTCAGTAGGGTGTTGTATTCTGCCCCATGAAATATCTGTAATATAAAGAAGACCATCTACGCCTCCAAGATCCATGAATGCTCCGAAATCTGTGATATTCTTAACAACACCTTCTAACACTTGTCCTTTCTCTAACTGACCTATGATAGCAGCTCTCTGACCTTCTAAGTCTGCTTCGATAAGCGCCTTGTGAGAGACTACCGCATTTTTAATAAGTTCATTGATTTTGACTATTTTTAGATCCATGGTCTTTCCTACGTACTGATCGTAATCTGTGATAGGCTTCACATCAATCTGAGACCCTGGCAGGAATGTCTCTAAACCGAATACATCAGCTATAAGTCCTCCTTTTGTCTTAGACTTGATAAGTCCAGTAACAATTTCTTCATTAGCATGAGATGTTTTAATTTGTTCCCAAGCTTTGAATAATTTCGCATTCTTTCTTGATAATACAAGGTGACCCTTTTTATCTTCTTTTGACATGACATAGACCTCATATTCTTGGCCTATCTCTAGTGTCTCTATATCTCTAAATTCAGATAATGGAACTAATCCGTCTGATTTAAAACCTACGTTTAACACTACGTCAGAAGACGTAATAGCGGCTACTTTTCCAGAAATAATCTCGTGCTCATTGATGGTATTCAATGAATTCCCATACATTTCATCGTAATTTTTTCTTGTAGATTCGTCGTAAGTGGTTACATTTCTCTTACTTATTGACCAATCGAAATCATCGTGTGCAGTGTTATACGCTGCTGTGTTGTTAGTATCTTGCATGGCAAGGGTGTTTTTTTAAGGGTTAAAAAATATGGTTAGTACCCATTCTAAAAAAATGGGAGTGCAAAGATAACCATAATTTGCTAAAAATGAATTACCAATATGGAAAAAAAGACTTTTTCCAATGAATTGTCCAATATTCCTGTTTGACAGCGCCAAACTGAGCATAAAAATTAGCAATAGAATCAATATTAGAGCCCTCAAAATCAACAATTTCTATAGAATCATCTTCTACCAAAGCATTAATTAAAAAACTCATGGCCTGCCTCTTTTTTCCTTCTTCAGAAGTATAGGGGAATAGCAAATAAGCTTTTTTCGAATATTTAACATACATCAGAGTGGCCAAAGCTTGATTAGTATTTACATCAATTGCATAGTAAAATTTTAAATGAGTCCTTTTTAGCTTCCAAAAAACATGGGCGAACTTATCTAACACTAATGATTGGAATAGAGGAAGACTGGAAAGAAAAGTCTCCATAGCAGTATGAGAAAATTCTATATCTAAGCTCAGTTCAGAATTGGCACGTTTTAAATTCTTTTTCAATAAGCCGGAATAGTTGTCTTTTATCTCCTGGGTAGTTTTATTAGTTTTATTTAAAATATAATTTTTTCGAATCTCCCAGTTTTCTTTGTTTTTATTTTCTATTACAGCATAATCTAGCATTAGATTATTTGATTTCAAACATGTAAATGCCTCTTGCCATTCACCTGCAGATAAAGCCTTATTATCAAATTTCTGACAAAATGGGGGCATACAGATATAAGGAATGAATCCCCATTTTTTCTTCTGATAGAAAGGTAGAATTTTTTCATAATCACCCCATACAAAACCAAACCAATGATCAGGACATACCGCATTGAGAAAATGATATTCGTTATAAATATCCATCGCATATCTCTGAACGCAATCATTCCATTTCTGCGCATCGATATTGGAGCTAGATAGAACTCTATAATTCATGGACGGCTAAGATACGATCTATTTGATTATTTCACAATATTCATTCTAATTCAGCTTATAGATTTTAATCATGCTTTGCTTTTATAATAGTTGATTTATCATAATAAAATTAGGCCACTAAAAAGACTATAAAATTCTAGAACTCCAGTAAATATTTTAAATCTTACCTTAGGGTTAGCGATAGTTTAGAACTATTCTCTTTGTCCATAAAAAATTAGTTCATCTGCTTCATGAGCTCCACGCTATATTCAAAATGCGCTCTCCACTCTTCTTCTGCAATTATGTCATTGTGAAATATAGGAATGAAAATCCCTCCGTAATTTTTCACCTCTTCTACTAGTTGCAGAAAATGCTCTCTATAGTTTTGTTTACCGTGATGCTTAAATAGACTATCCATAAGGCATGGCGTGTATATTTTTAAACTCGTTTTTCTATTCTTTTTTAAATCAAACCAATAAAATGGCAAACTAGTACTCGTCCTAAAACCGATATGTGTGCCATAGCCTAGTGAAAAATCATTTTGAATATCGTGGGCCAAAAGTATATCTGGCGTGGCCTCTACATCGAACCGAAGATAATGAAAACGAATAGATTTTATCTGCCGCTGGTGCTGATGAGCGAGCCATACGAGTTCTTCTGATATAAGCTTTCTCTCCTCTGCATAATAAGAAGGGTGTAATCCAATTTTAGACCTACTGCGAAGCCTATCTATCATAGACAAAAATGCTTCCGAATCACGATGATTAAAATGATCTATGTCCGATGGCTCCCGTGGACAAAGGATGAAAAATATAGAGGCTAAGTCTCCCATTTTATCTAGCATATATTCTGTCGTATCGTATTTATCCTTTTCAGTAAGAAAAGACATTTCTTTTAGGCTTCTTTTGAGCAACTTTCCGAGGGAAACATCTCGGGTGTAAAAAGGATGGTCTATGTCTACAGATAATAAGGACTTTGGCTTAGATAGTTTCAAATCTAAATCTGGATAATTAGACCGAAGCCATTTAGCCAACCATAGTATATACCGATTGACCATAGCTGTTTCTAAAAATCCATATTGCAAAGCGATAGACTGTATGGCAGCGTAGCGTCCATGATTGTCCTTGACACAGGGCAGATATTCTTCGTATCGAGATATGAGATAAAAAATAGACGCAAAAACATCAAAATGGACTCCTTTTAATTCATCTGCATGGAATATTGGTACAATATCTTCATGAATTATATGCGCGCAGGTCTGATGCTGAATATCCTTTTGCCATAGCAGCGCTGCCGCTGGCAAACAGGGATTGGATTCTATCTCTTCTCCATAAGCCCATTTAAATCGATTGTCTGCAGAGCGAAAAAAATCTAGATTGGATGTAAACTCATATTCCGTATTCAAGCTCTCTCGCAGCACAAAATCAAAGACATACTGTGCTCGGATACTTGGTGAGGGAATATATATGAGCATCATTTTACAAAGTTATGATTGCGGAGGTATTTGCGTTTGAGCAGGGAACAAGGCAAATATGCTGTATTTTTCGTATCTTCATACTTTGCCATTAAGACTTCAAATATAGCCGTAACTCCTATTTGGTCAATATATTGGAACTCTTTTTGAAAATATTCATGCTCTAAGGACACCACATTTTCATTGAGAAGACTAATCTTTTCATTGATCGCAAGAAAATCCACACTAGGCCGATACATACCTACAACATCTTCCGTTTGGATTAATTTAAAATTTGTCTTCCCTATAAATTCTTGGGCAAAATTCCATTCATTCCTTCTAAATGCAGAAATTTCTATGTATTCTGTATTTAAATAATGCTCCATCGCATTGATACCAAAAATGCGCGAACGAACCTTGGCAGGATAGATATACGATGATTCGGAGAGAGATTGCTTCACTGCTGAAAGAAAAATAAGCTTATCTCTAAGACCCGCATAAATAGGAAAATTCTCAGAATCATCATCGAAGTTCAAATCAAAAATGATAGTGAATTCCTTGAAATCTTCGTCGTCATCACCATCAGATATTTCTATCTCCCAGTGATCACTTTCTAGTTTTTTTCGTAGCAGATTGGCTCGATTTTCTTCGCCTATTATCAGTATTCTTTCCATGGAGCAGATGTTTAAATTGTGGAGCAGTGAGTGAAATTAAAAAATTTTCTATATCCAGAATGTCTTGATTAGATAAATCGACTTTCTGGCGTAAAAGACTATCTTCGTTTATAGGAGTGGGAACATGTTGGTAAATATCCGTATAATAACTTATGACTTCTTTCAAGGTTTTAATGCTGCCATCGTGCATGTAAGGACCAGTGACAGCTACATTTCGCAACCCTGGCACTTTAAATTTGCCAATATCATTCGGATTTCTAGTAATTAAGTAGCGTCCACTATCATTATACTTGACTCCATCAAACAAACCGATGTTTCTAAATTCATCTCCTGTAAAATCAGGGGAAAAATGACATTCAAAGCATTTATTCTTTGGATCTAAAAATAGCTTATGGCCTCGCTTCGCAGAGGTGCTTATCGCTTTTTCATCGCCTGCCATGTATTTATCAAAGGGGCTCGAAGTCTCTAGGGTACGCTCAAATTCTGCTATTGCATTTAGTATATTTGTCTTGTTGGGCAATTCACCATATACCTTCTGAAAAAAGCTCTTATACTTCATATCTTTTATTATCCTCTCAAAAGCAGCATCGACCAAAACATCCATTTCATTGTGATCCTGAATAGGAAAGCTGGCTTGCTCCTCCAATGTTTTGGCTCGGCCGTCATAGAAAAAAACTTCTCGGGATGCCATATTCATCACGCTAGGGCTATTTCTCTTTCCCATTCTGCCATATACACCCATACTCACCGCCGATGTATCTGCAAATGCAAATTCTGGACGATGACAACTAGCGCAGCTCACCTGATTATTTTTAGATAATCTTTTATCGAAAAAAAGCTTTTTTCCTAAATCAGATTTAGTCCCAACTTTGGCAGGAGTTTTGAGCGATAAAAAAATCAAAGTAGTGAAAGTCAAAAGAAATAATCTCATTTTGTTATTTTTTCACCAGATAAAATACGCAGGTAGTTAAAAAATCTCTAAGATGAGGAATAGCTTTAATCCAAGCATATTGAACTTTTGGCTTCCAGCCAAATTTAAACTCGTAAATAGGATTGATAAGAAAATGCCTCTCATTGGCTATACTCAGTCCAGTATCGGCTACTATCTGTTCAAATCTATTGATAGATATTCCTGTTTCTTTCACTTCTACATAGCCATCAGGATGCTCTCCCAGTAGTTTCATCAAACCCTTATAGAGTGGCATAGGGAGCAGATGTGTATACGGTGTTTTTGAAAACAGTTTGCTCTGAGCCACTTGCTGGTGACCTCCAAAGGGCATATTAAACGGGGGAAAACCAAAGAAAATATAACCGCCAGGTTTTAAAAAGTTTTTCAACACCATCATGACCTTTTCTTGATCATGAATATGTTCTATAACATCTTTAAGCACTATAAGATTAAAATATTCCTTATATTGATTTTGAAATTCCAAATCATATACATTTTTGGCAACCAAAGTCATTGTTCTACTATGAACATCTTCTTGATTGAAATCTATCGCTATTTGAAGTCTGGCTTCGTCTAACTCTACCCCTACTCCTACACAGCCTCTTTTGCTAAACGCTTTCAAGACTCCTCCCTCAGCGCAGCCCACCTCTAGAACCTTCATACCAGAAACTATTGGCATAACTTCCTCTATAAATGGCAGTACAGATTTCTCGGCATTGAGCGTCTGCATTTCGTAATACCACTTTCTATCTTTGTGAAATTCGTACATTAATCAGTTTTTTCAGTTGAAAGAATACAGTTCGTCATTTGCTTTTAGTATACAAGTCAAGATTTTTAGACTCTTATAGTTTAGAAACAAGAAAACTATAGTGGAATATTATCGTGTTTCTTCTTTGGTAAGTTAACTACTTTATTTTCCAGCATTTTAAAAGCTTTGATTACTTTCAGTCGAGTCTCTCTAGGATAGATGACCTCATCGATAAACCCTCTAGCCGCAGCTTTATATGGATTGGCAAATTTTTCCATATAATCCATTTCCTTTTCCTTCCATGTCGCTTCCTTATCAATCGAGGCATTGATTTCATTTTTAAAAATAATTTCAGCTGCACCCTTCGCTCCCATCACTGCTATTTCTGCTGTAGGCCAAGCTAGATTCACATCTGCCCCAATGTGCTTGGAGTTCATGACATCATAGGCTCCTCCATAAGCCTTTCGTGTGATGACTGTAATTTTAGGCACAGTAGCTTCACTAAAAGCAAAAAGTAATTTAGCACCGTTAGTTATAATTCCCTGCCACTCCTGATCCTTCCCAGGAAGGAAGCCGGGTACATCCACTAGCGTGAGCAAGGGAATATTAAATGCATCGCAAAATCGAACAAATCTTGCCGCTTTTCTACTTGAATTGATATCCAATACGCCCGCCAAACTACTTGGTTGATTAGCTACAATGCCCACACTACGACCGCCTATCCTAGAAAATCCACAAATTATATTTTCCGCCCAGTCTTTATGTACCTCGAAAAAAGAATTTTCGTCGATGATTCCCTCTATGACTTCATGCATATCATAAGGCTTATTGGGGCTTGCAGGAATAAGACTATCCAATTTCTCTCTAGACTCATCTCCTAAACTAAACTCCTTTTGAAATGCGCTATCTTCACAATTCTGTGGCAAATAACTCACCAATTTTCTTATCATTTGAAGACACTCAACTTCATTTGGAGCTTTGAAATGGGTCACGCCGCTAATGCTCGAGTGGGTATCTGCACCACCTAGCTCCTCACTTGTGATATCTTCATGGGTGACTGTCTTGACTACATTGGGACCAGTGACAAACATATAGCTCGTCTTCTCTACCATAAATATAAAATCGGTAATGGCTGGCGAGTAAACTGCTCCGCCAGCGCAAGGGCCCATGATGGCCGATATCTGAGGAATAACTCCACTGGCCTTGGTATTTCTCCAAAAAATATCAGCGTATCCTCCCAATGAACTCACCCCTTCTTGAATACGAGCACCACCGCTATCATTCAGTCCTATTATAGGTGCTCCATTCTGGATAGCTAAATCCATAATTTTACATATCTTCTCTGCATGTGTCTCCGATAGCGAACCACCAAATACCGTAAAATCTTGCGAAAACACATAAACCAACCTCCCATCAATCGCCCCATGTCCCGTCACAACACCATCGCCCAAATACTTCTCATTTTGCATGTCAAAATCAGTACATCTATGCTCTACAAACATGCCGATTTCTTCAAAAGAGTTCTCATCGAGTAGTATTTCCACTCGCTCTCTAGCAGTTAATTTCCCCTTGGCGTGCTGAGAAACTATTCTTTTCTCTCCACCACCCAATTTGGCCTTTTGCCTTAAAGCTTCTAATTTTTCAAATGCGTTCATCTGTCTATATTCGATAAAAGACAAACTTACAATTTTTTAGAAAAATGGAGAGGTTTTGCCACAAATTCACGAATTTTTAATTGCCATATAATTACGCTAACTCCTTCTAGTAAAAGAAAAGAAAGATAAATCAAAGATTTATTATCGCCCGAACGAGGCATTGAACTCTATATTTCTCCTACTATCTTCAGATAATTTACAACTATCCCAAGAATTATAGATCCTAATGAAGCAAAAATTCCACTAACAAAGGGCTGAAACGATGAATTAGATTCTCTTGGAGTGTTCTTTAGGGTATCAATTAACTCATAAAATCCATAAATGATAGCAAAAATCCTAAAATAATATGAAGTTACTATTGTATCAAGTATGCCTCCCATATTGAATGATTAGGCTTTTTCCATCTGAGTCCCTTGCACGTGACTCGATAGAAAAAGAAAATTTAAAAAATACTACACTCTTCTGCCACCCTTCAATCTCTCTGTAAGAGCTTTGAAAGCATCTGTTTTGCCATCACGAAGTAAACCTGACTGCTCAGGCCACGTTTCAGGCACATGCACTCGGAAGCGAGGACCAGCTTCATTTAAAATTTCTTTCAATTGACTTACCTTATGATTTGCCAATTGATCATACGAAAATATTCCATTCTCATTTAAGAGTCTCTCTAATGCAGGACCTATGCCTTCAATTACTTTTAGATCATCATGCCCTTCGCTACTTTTTTTTGTAGAGACCTTTGCTGTTACTTTTTCTACCTTTATCTCTGACGATTTAAGTGAAGCTAATGATGAGATTTCACCCAATGCAGTCGTTTCTTGTTTCGGGGTAGAATTGCCATTACCTTTTAAATGACTTTTTAATGTTAATTCATTTGATTGATTCTCGGACAACCCTTCTAATCTATCTATTTCGTCTCGAAGCCTTTCTATTTGATCTGATAAATCAGACGAGTCATTTGCATTGAGATTTGAATTGACTTCACCTTTTTGTTCTATAATAAATTCCTTCTTTCGAAATCCAATAAAATGACGCACTAAAAATCCTATGACTGCCGCACCTGCAAGCATGAGGAGTATTTCCCATGTAGCATCCGTGCTATCATATTTTTTAAATAGATTCTCTCCAAATGCATTTAGAATTAAAAATAAAAATATCATAAATAAAAATTTGTTTAGTTATTGAACTTTGACTTCTACGCGTCGATTTAATACACGGTTTTCTTCGGTAGAATTATTAACCTTGGGACTGCTTGAACCCCTACCTTCACAAGCTATATTTGTAGCCGGCATGCCAAACTTTATCAATTGATCTTTGACCGTGTTTGCTCGCAGCAGAGATAGTGATTTGTTGGCGTCTTCATCGCCTAAATTATCCGTATGACCTATCAGATCTACTTTACTATCTTTCGAGACAGACACTAATGAACTCAGATAATTACTCAAAGTTTCACTCTTGATTTCATAAGTCGAATTAGATGGGAAGTAGATTTCCGTAATACCATGATGACTTACTAGCTGTATATCTGAGCTAGTAATATCTATTCTAGCAGAAACATCCGTTGTATGCATCACCGATAGAGTATCTTGAAACTTGACATTCTTAAGCAACCCAAATATTTGTACTTGATTGGAATCTAGTCCTCTATTTATGAGCAATTCTTTAAAAATCTGAGCGCGCGCTATTCCCAAATTTTCATAAGAAGTTGAATTAACTTCTTCTGGAGCATAATAACCCACTAAGTCAATTTTATTGAACTTGGCAATATTACTGAGTGAATCAGCGTAATGATCGAAATCACCTAAGACGTAACTATCTGAGTTCTTATAAAACTGAATAGGATTTCCAAGAAGAATAGCCTCCTGAGTCTCACTTTCTGGACATAAATTTTTAATCCCACATACATAATTTTTCCAGCAAAGTATGACGTAAATTATAAAGAAAGCTAAAACCAAAATACTTTTTAAATTCATTCTTTTAATTTAATCTCCAGCAAATGTAAATAAAATATAAAAATAAGTCTCAGAATTAAATCTAAAGCCTTATATTTGTGTAGATAACATGCAATAAATACAAAACTAGATTCGTGAGGATATCCATAGCATTATTCTACGCCATTCTATATCCTCTCCTAGGGTATGGACATAGCAATGGATCCAACAAGTTAATTTATATAGAGAATAAAGGCCAATGGCATGAGAACGTACTATATAAAACCTCTATAAAAAATGGTGCAATCTACCTAGAGAATAATAAAATCACAGTTAATGTGACGGAGAATAAAAGTCATAAATTTGATAGCAGCTATGACTACAGTAAACCTTGTCAAGGACATGCATATCAGATAGAGTTTCTAAACAGCCTGTCGGAGCCTCAGGTAAGTGCTGAAAAAAAATTTGAGGAATATTTTAATTATTTTCTAAGTGAAAATCCAGCTCAATGGAAAGGTGGATGTCATGGATACGAAGACATTCGCTATAGAAATTTATATCCTAATATTGATTTAGTTATTAGTTCTAAGTATTTTCAACCTAAATACACCTTCTATCTCAAGGCTGGAGCTAAGGTAAGTGATATAAAGATGAAGTTTAATGGATTGTCTAATATTTATCTCAAGCCAAATGGAGATCTAGTTTCTAGCACAGTGCTTGGGGATGTAGTCGATGAGAAACCAATTACCTTTTTGCATCAAGAAGGTCAAATAACAGACCTCAACAGCAATTTCTCACTTGAAAATAATATCTTAAGTTTCAAAGTGGATCTAAATGAAATCAAGGGGAGTCAGATATTAGAAATTGACCCACAGATCATATTTAGCAGCTATAGTGGGTCTACAGGAGATAATTTTGGAGCTTCTGCTACCTATGATTTTTCAGGTCATCTCTATGGCACAGGGCTTGTCTTCGCAGCTGGGTATCCGACTACTACTGGCGCTTATCAGACCACCTTTGGAGGTCAATCGGACATAGGCATCACTAAATTTAGTCCTACGGGAAATGCTAGAATATATTCCACCTATATAGGAGGCTCTAGCTATGACGTACCTCATAGCTTGGTGGTAGATCAGAATAATAGACTCATTCTGCTAGCCACCACGAGTTCTTCCAATTACCCAACAACAACGAGTGCATTTAGAACTAGCTTTTCAGGTGGTCCTGGATTAACTGGCATTGCATCGCTGAATGGACTAGGAATTGCATATCCCAATGGAGCCGATATTGTCATCACCAAATTTAATCCAACCGGCACCGGCCTCGTTGGTTCCACTTTTTTTGGCGGTTCTGGCACCGATGGTGTAGGTATTAGCACTGATTTAGTAAAAAATTATGGAGATGGAATACGAGGTGAAATTGAGACCGATACATTTGGAAATATCTATTTAGCATCGCTATCTAATTCTACAAATTTACCTACAGTAGCAGGCGGATATAAGACTACTAATTCAGGCGGATACGATGCTATTCTCGCTAAGTTTAATACCAATTTAACCAGTCTTCTATCCTTCACTTATTTAGGGGGATCAGGAGACGATGCCACCTATGATTTATGTTTTGACAATTCGGGAAATATTATAGCAGCAGGTGGTACAGCTTCTAGCAATATTGGTGCTACCGCGGGCGTAGTCAATACGACATATAGTGGCAATACGGATGGGATGGTGGTATCCTTAAATAACAATCTCTCTACATTGCGATTTGCGACCTATTATGGAACTAGTGATTATGACCAAATATATTTTGTAGAGCGCGACCAATCGAGCCAAATTAATCTGCTAGGTCAAACGACACATAGTAGTTCAAACTACTATTTATTCAACGCAGCCTATTCTATACCTCACACAGGACAGTTTGTTTCTATTCTCAATTCAACGGCCACAACTAAAGTACGATCTACGATGTTCGGTCGTGGAAATCAAAATCCCGACATTTCTCCTACTGCCTTCCTAGTGGATTATTGTGATAAGATATTTATTACTGGCTGGGGAAGTAATCTCGGAACATTTAATACATTTTCTCTCTCCACATCAGGACTGCCTGTTACCTCCAACGCATTTCAATCTACTACATTGGGCAATGGTTTTTATATGATGATACTAGAAGGAAACTTAAGTGCACTCTATTATGGGTCCTTCTTTGGAGGAACTACGTCCCTATCCCAAGAGCATGTGGATGGAGGAACGAGCAGATTCGACAAAAATGGTATTGTCTACCATGCCGTATGTGCAGGATGCGGTGGTCAACAGAATTTCCCCATCTATCCCAATGCTGCTTCTGTGATAGGGCCTTCAAATAATAGTTCAAACTGTAATCTAGGCGTCATAAAATTTGATTTTGGTCTTCCCGTAAAAGCAGAATTTACCTATTCGCCAGCTTGTGCGCCGGCTAATATCAAAATGAACAATTTTAGTCATACCGTGAGTACGAATACACAATACAACTGGATTTTTAGTAATGGGGTGACCTCTACTCTTAGAGAACCTACGGTCACATTTACCAATCCTGGCATCTATTCCGCCATGCTCATCATACGAGATTCTACCTCCTGCAATAAAGTAGACACACTTGTGAAAAATATTGTGATTTTAGGAACTACAGCAGATACCTTGTCAGATAAAACGATATGTAAAGGCAGCTCTGCCAGAATAGGATTCACTAACATAGTCGATACCGGAATGACATTTACCTGGACTCCAACTACTAGCCTAGACGATCCTACGATTTTATCACCTTATGCCTCTCCTACAGTCAATACACAATATCGACTTATTATTCAAAAAACAGGATGTACAGACACCTTTTACCAAAGAGTACTTATAGATACCCCTAAAGCACTCACTATATCGGGAGATAATGTTGCTTGTATTGGCTCTTCTAATACATTTACCTGTCCCAAATACTCATTAGGCACCTATGACTGGTTACCTAAAAATATGCTCGTTCAATCTACTAGAGATTCTGCGACCTATCTATTTACAGCGCTGCCGACAGATATAACTGTAAACTACGTAAGCGAATATGGTTGTATCACTACAACTAAGAAAACGATCATAGGTGGAATACCTACGCTAAATGCTGAAGCAGATACTATAGCCTGCAAGGGAGATATTATTACCCTACTAGTCAAATCAAATTTTATAGGTGGAACACTAAGCTTCAGTCCTGCTATCAATTTATTATATCAGAATTTAGATACAGTGCGCTTTCAATTTGATAGCTCTATGACGCTCATTATCACCAAAACGATTTCGGCTTCTTGTATAGCTAAGGATACCCTTTCTTTTAAGTTATTAAAAGACAAACTAAATTGGCAAATAGATAGTATACTTTGTTTTAACGAACTTGCCCGAGCTACAGCCAATGCGCATACAAATTACACCATAAATTGGCAACCTGCGGCCACATTGACCACCCCGCAGAATGCAAGTCCAGCAATATTTAATCTCAGCAATACCTCTAGAAAAATATATATCGAAGCGCAGCACAATCAAAAAAGTTTCTGCCAATTTAAAGATTCTGCATTCGTGAAATTTATCCAAGTATTTGTAAAATTAAATGCAGATACCATTAAATGTAAGGACAGTCTGGTGACTATAAATCATACAAACTCTAGTGGTGCGAATAAGCAATGGACCCCTGCCAATCTATTGATAAGTCAGACAAATCTAACTGCTGTATTTCGAGTACCACAAACGGGCTATTACAAAATGACTGTAACAGATAGCAACTGTGTAGTCAGTGATTCTATCCGTATAGTCATACTGAATGATATGATAGAACTCACTGGGGACACACTCATTTGCCCGAACGATATAGCTAGAATTAGTGCCACAAGACTCTCTGGCGCTACCTACCAATGGACACCCTTCCCTCCTATCATAGGCAAATCAGATACTTCTCATATCCGAGTCAAGACAAAAAACTCGCAATGGTTCTATGTACATATACAGGATACTCAAAAATGCTACGTCTTCGATTCCATTTTGCTCAAACAAATTGATAGTACACAGGTAACAAAGGCAGATTTCAAAGCCAATACAAATTGCCAAAATTTAAGTATTAACTTTACCAATACATCCCGAGCAGTGTCCTCTTCACCCAGTTATAGCTGGAATTTTAATGGTCAGGGTAGCTCGACACAAACCAATCCTAGTTTTAACTTTACTAGCTATGGCTTGCAAAATGTGACCTTAATCATTCAAGATAATGCATCTTGTAATAAATTCGATACTATTACCCAAGCAATTTACATTTTGAATAATAGCTTGACTACACTACCTGCTATCAAGAGTTGTCAAGGAGATTCTGTCAGTATAGGATTGAAAGGAGCTACTGACCCTACAGCCACCATTAGCTGGACTCCCAATACTCAGATGTCTGGCAACAATAGTTTTAACCCTACAGTCAAGGTCAATGCTCAGACTACATTTAGAGCATTAATTACTAAAAATGGATGTACAGATACCCTAGAGCAAATGGTGCTCATAGATGTACCTAAACCTCTCTCCATTAATGGCCCAACCACAGTTTGCAATCTAGCGAATGTGCTCTATACCGCTACTCCTTATTCCGTAGGACAATATAACTGGGAGCCCTTTGCTCATATAGCATACCAGAATAGAGATAGTGCGCGTATTATATTAACCACTAATAGAAAAATAAAAGTCAATTATGTTTCTGACTATAATTGTCTCTCCAGCGATAGCTTATTTGTGCAGATAGCTAATGCCAATATTAATCTTCAAATGGATACTATTGGTTGTAAAGATGAAATCTTAACCTTAAACTATTCTGCAAATATAGCAGGCGGATTCTATTCATTTACCCCGAGCAGCAATATTATTTCCTCCAACGCGAACTCTGCACAATATCGTGTAGACACCACTAGAATAATAACGGTAGATTATAGAATCAACAATGCCTGTTTCGAAACAAAAACCTTGACTATAAAACTGCTAAAAGATGCTGTAAATTGGCAACCGGACACTATAACCTGTCGTGGATTAAATACGCAGGCTGTAGCTAATATAAGTAGCAGATGGAATCTCACATGGAGCCCTACTGGTTTATTACAAAGTGTTCAAGGAGTCTCTCCAGCTAATTTTGGATCATTCGTTCGGGATAGTTCTATATTTATTCAAGCTAGTATAGTCAATAGGCCAACCTGTATTTTCAGAGATACAGCGCGCATACGCTTGTTTGAAAATTTAATCCAAATCTCTGGCCCTAAATCTAACTGTAAAGATAGTTTCGTATCGCTACAAGCCAATCTAATTCCCAACACCACCTACACATGGGGGCCGAATAATGCCTTGTTTAATGCGAACCTACATACAGCGATTTTTAAGACTGACATTAGCAGAAACTATTTTGTAACTGCTCGATTTAAAAACCTATGTACGGCGGTAGATTCACATTTCGTCTTTGCTGGTAATCCCGATTTAAAACTTTGGGCAGATACCATTATATGCGCCAATGATACCGTATCGCTCAATGCAACTGCTCTTGCAGGTGCAAGCTATACTTGGTCCAATGGAGCTACGACCCCGTCTACCATAGTTACTGCCACTCAACCGACGATCTACAGACTTAGCGTAATAGATTCAAACAACTGCAGACTAAATGATTCACTACATATAAAACTATTTGATCCTACTACCCTAAAACTATTATCAAGAGATTCTATCGTATGTAAGTTCGATACAGTAAAATTATCAGTACCAAATTATGCAAAGGTCACTTACCAATGGGTTCCATCGTTGCCTATTCTAAGTGGACAAGGAACATCTAGCATCAAGGCATGGATAAATGTAGATACTAAATTTCAAATTTTAGCCACGCTAAGCAGAGGTAGTAGTAGCTGCTTTGTTCTAGATAGCATCCTCATGCGAAAAGACACTCAATTCCTAAAAATTTCAGGAAATCAAATTGTATGCAAAGGAGACACACTGACTCTTACCGCCACCCCAAATAATAGCTTCACTTATCAATGGAATCCATTGAATTGGATAAGTCTCAATAGAAATATAGCCAGGTACCAAATCTTAGACTCTATGCTAATAAGATGCGTAGCTACTAGTAGCACTTTTGGGAAGTGTAAATACCGCGACTCTATCAAAGCCGACCGCAGCCGCTATCTGGATGATCTTCGTGTGTCAGCAACTCCTGATAAGATTGAATACGGCTCTGCAAGCATATTACAAGCCACAGCTTCTAATATAGTAGGCTATACTTGGTCACCTGCTAAGACCCTAGACAATAGATTTATCCCAATGCCTGAAGCCAAGCCAGATACAACCACTACCTATTATGTCACTGTGCGAGACCCTCTGGGTTGCAGAAGTGGAGATTCTGTAGTAGTCACCGTATTTTACGAAATATGCGATCATCCAGAAGTATATGTACCTACGGGATTCACACCAAATAAAGACGGCAAGAACGATGCGCTCTACGTTATGGGTGACAATATTCAGAAAATGCATTTCATGATATATGATCGATGGGGGCAATTAATTTTTGAAAGCAATAATCAGAAAAAGGGATGGGATGGAACCTATAAGGGAATAGAATTAGAGCCTGGTGTCTTTGCGTACTACCTCTATGTAGAGTGTATTGGCGGAGGCACGAGCAGCCAAAAAGGGAATATTACAATTTTAAAATAGCGACAAGTGGTCAATGGTCAGTGGTCAGTTATTCCGAAGACAAATACTCTAAATTTATTGAGATTCTTGATTCTTATAATTTCTATTATTCTAAGTGATAGTTATTGCTACGGACAAGACCTTCATTTCTCACAATACTATCGCACCCCTATTTTTCTTAATCCAGCGAATACCGGCGCAATGGAAGAAGATGTGCGCGTCATGGCTATTGCAAGAAATCAGTGGGCGACTATCCCTGTAAATTACAACTCTATAGGCATAAGCGCCGACATGAATTTTCCTTTTAAACTTACCAAGGATAAATTCGGGGTGGGTATTCAGATACTAGCTGATAGAGCAGGAGATTCTAAGTTTACTACTTTTCAAGCTACTGGCTCAGGAGCTTATCACCTGGTCACTTCAGGTCGAAATTTTATGATACTTTCTATTGGAGCCAATGTAAATTATATTCAGCGAAGCTACAATCCAGAATTGCTCAAATTTCCCGAACAGTTTAACGGAGACTATTTCGATCCTAGTCTACCAGTCACAGAGCAGTTTGACAGGCTAAATCTTGGCTTTTTTGATTTTGGATTAGGCCTAAACTATCAGCAAGTCATTCAGGAGCGACATATCATAGCTATAGGCAGCTCTATGCAGCACCTCTTATCTTCAGAGCAAAATTTTTTAAGAAAATCTACCAATACTCTGCTCCAAAATAGAATCAATCTATATATCAATGGTGAATTTAAACTAGGAAAAGGTTATAGTCTTATTCCTCTGTTTTTCTATCAGCACCAAGATAAAAAATATGAAATAGTACTAGGTGGTGGATTAGGTATAAATCTAGCACCAAAGAGCAATGAACGCAATAAAGTTAAACTAGGGCTAGGCTATAGAGCAGGTGATGCTCTCATCCCTTGGGTGCAATACGAAATTAAGCGCTCTTCATTTCAGCTCAGCTATGACCTCAATAACTCACCCCTGCAGATCGCGAGCAATAGCTATGGGGGATTAGAATTCTCTTATGGCTTTCTGCTTCGTACCCGCGACCAGAGAGAGCGATACTATGATTTCTGCCCATTTATATGGTTCTAAAAGTTATACTACCTGTATAATACAAAAAATCTTATTTGATTAGGCATAAAATGAGATGACAGATTATTCTCAATACCTTTCCCATTTCATAATAAAGTCATTCATATAGTAGCCCTGACCAATATCAAAATCGTCTACATGATCTATTTTAAAGCCCAGCTTGAAATAAAAATTTATGGATTTATAATTACTGCGATTTACAGTCAAGATAAATGACTGAACCGAAGAATACAAAGCGCTTAGCTGATTAAAAACCTTAGCCCCATAACCTCGTCCTTGAATATCTTGATCTATATAAAATTTATGAATAAACATACTTTCTCCTCCACTAACTGATAGAAATCCAACAGGCTTATCTGCCAATACCAAAAGATAGAACTGATGCTTCTTTATGGTCATCTGCTCCGTAAGGCCTTCAGTCGAATAGATTTTCCCAAGCATATAATCTACTTGTTCTTGACCCACTATAGGTATATAGTGATGATTCCATATTTTCAATGCTAGAGAATATATAATCGGAATATCCTGTATATTAGCTTTTATTAGTTCTATCATTTTATAAAATCAATTGGGTTATTATTAAGGACAAAGTTATAGATCGATTACAATTCGAAAGAAGAGGCTAAGGTGTATGCGCTCAAACTAGCACAGCCACTTTCTAGCAAACAATGACCTGCTGAAATTAATGTGGCACCCGTGGTCACCACATCATCTACTAGAAGCACATGCTTGCCTTGTATTTTTTCTTTATTTTCAATGATAAATGCCTGATCTAGATTCTGAAATCTATTTTCTCTATTTAGTTTGGTCTGAGAGGTGGTTTGCTTACTGCGTTTCAAAATATCTATCGCAGATGGAATCTCTAATATTTCACTCATTCCTTCTGCAAAAAATGCTGTTTGATTATATCCACGCAACTGCAATTTAGTTTTATGAAGTGGTATCGGGATGATCAGATCGACCTCTCTTTTAAAACTTTCTTCGTTTCCTGCTATTGCTAGCCGACCTATTTCTTTGGCCAGATGCCTATTCCCATTGTACTTTATCTCCCATAAAATCTGCTGTACCATTTGATTTTCAATGTAAAAAAGAAATGACCCTGCTGCACCCAACGGGATAAATGTCCTCAACTTATCTAAGACTATATTGCTCTTAGAAAAATTGAAGTAAGTGCGAGGCAGCAATCCGTGACATTCTATACAGAAAACATGATCTGAACTTAAAATACGCTTGTTGCAGTAAGAACAGGTATTTAGAAAAAAGTCCATATTATTTTTTTCGAATGATATAGACGAAAACAAAAAAACTACAAGCACCTATAGTATTACTTACAGCATCTTCCCATGAAAAAAATCTGCAGATAGGCAGTATTTTCTGAAGCACTTCCATCGCTAATCCATAGAGACCCAAAACCAATGGTAAAATAAATATACGCCATGAAATACTAGACACTGTATCTAAATGACTATAAAACCCAGCGACTAAAGCGTATGCCATACTGCCATACATAAGAAAGTGGACAATTAAATCTGTCCTAGTAAATCCAACCTTTGGAAAAGTTTCTAACGGCAAAAGTGACAATATAGCTACCAACAGTATCAGTGCCGAGAACAACCACCATTGGTCTCTAATAAAAGCAGGGAATAAATGGTTCTTAACCCACGATAGCTGCGTAATCATCCGCACTAAGAAGGTCTGCTATTTCACTTTCATCTGCTAGTTCTATCTCTACCATCCAGCCTGCGCCATAAGGGTCAGTGTTGACTAATTGAGGGTCAGTCTCAAGCGCACTATTCATACCTAGTATAGTACCAGTCACAGGCATATAGAGATCAGAAACTGTTTTTACAGCTTCAATTGTTCCGAAAATCTCATTTTGAACTACTTTTTTACCCTGGCTACTAATATCGAGATATACGATATCACCCAATTCTTTTTGTGCGAAATCTGTAATTCCAATTTTAGCTTTATTACCTTCTACGAGTATCCATTCGTGTTCTTTGGTATATTTTAGATTAGCTGGGAAATTCATTTATACTTTATTTTTAGAAATTAAGGAGCAAATTTAACTAGGAATATAGAATTGATGAGAGAAATTATTAACTTCTAGTTTGATTTTAGCCAAGGTATCCTCGTTATCGTGATTTATAAGTGCGGCATCTATCCAATCTACTATTTTTTCCATATCTATTTCTTTCATTTGTCTCGTAGTGATAGCAGGTGTACCTATGCGAATACCTGAAGTAATAAAGGGAGATTTATCATCAAAAGGGACCATATTCTTATTGACTGTAATGTCTACCTTACCCAAAGCAATTTCCGCCTTTTTTCCTGAGATATTTTTATTGCGCAGATCGATGAGTAGAAGGTGATTATCCGTACCTCCGGATACTAGATGATATCCACGAGATAAAAGCGCTTTTACCATTGCTTGGGCATTCGCTAATACCTGCTTCTGGTAGGTTATAAATTCTGGAGATAAGGCTTCGCCAAAAGCTACAGCCTTGCCGGCAATTACATGCTCTAAAGGTCCACCCTGTGTGCCTGGGAATACAGCTAAATCTATCAATTCTCCCATAGTGCGAACGGCGCCTTTAGGATTCGTAAGTCCCCAAGGATTATCAAAATCCTTACCTATTATAATGACCCCCCCACGTGGACCACGAAGGGTCTTGTGAGTAGTAGTAGTGACTATGTGACAATGTGGGATAGGATCTGACATAAGACGAGCTGCTATCAGCCCAGCCGTATGAGATATATCGGCGAGAAGTAAAGCGCCTACCTCATCTGCTATCGCTCTAAACCTAGGGAAATCAAAATCACGTGTGTAAGCAGATGCTCCGCAAATAATCATTTTAGGTTTGCATTCTATAGCTTTAGCATGGACTTTGTCCATATCTATTCTACCGGTCTCCTGCTCCACCCCATAAAACTCTGCATGGTAAAGTTTTCCAGAAAAATTGACTGGCGAACCATGAGTCAAGTGTCCTCCGTGAGAAAGATCCAATCCTAAAATAACATCGCCTGGCTTCAGACAAGTTAGCATCACAGCAGCATTGGCTTGTGCCCCCGAATGCGGCTGCACATTGGCATATTCTGCCCCGAAAAGTTTTTTCAATCTGTCTATCGCTTCCTGCTCCACCTTGTCTACTACAGCGCAGCCTCCATAATATCTGCGACCTGGATAGCCTTCTGCGTATTTATTAGTAAGACATGAACCAATGGCGCGCATGACACTTTCTGAAGTGTAATTCTCACTAGCTATGAGCTCAATTCCTTCGCGCTGTCTTATGTATTCTTCTTTTATTAAATCTTCGATTAACTTATCAGGCATTTTTTCTACTTTTCAAGCAAATGTACATTAAAATATTTTTGAAACTTTGTTGATTTTGTATGAATGATATTTTCCAAGCCATTCAGGGTAAAATAGAAATTCAAAGATTTTCAACTATATTGTTTTACAAAAAAGATAAATAAATCCGAAATTAATTAAAATCTAGCTGAAAACAAGAGGACTAAATAGAAATATAGTCTATGTTTGAACTAAATTATGGATATTTGAGGCTTTATTCAAAAATGAACACCTTGATTAGGCTAAATAAATATAATATCACTCTGCTTTTTGTCCTATGGACAGCATGTGCCCATCTTTCTGCTCAGGATAACACATTCAATATAGCCGCTATCCGTGTGGAAGGACCCGTAACCACAGATAAGGCTATGATAGTAGCTCTCTCAGGTCTCAGTGTAGGCCAGACGATAAATATCCCTGGACAAGAAGTAACTCAAGCTATCAAACTACTATGGAAACAAGGTTTGTTTTCCAATATTGATATTCAATCAGAACGCTATCAAGGAAAAAATGTATTCTTATTAATCAAACTAGAAGAAAAACCCAGAATAACCAAATATAAAATTTTAGGTGTCAAAAAAGGAGATATAGATGAGCTAAGACCAAAGCTAGAACTTAGAGCAGGATCAATACTCAATGATCAGCTTGAAACTAATATTCAGAATATAGTCAGAAACTATTACAAAGAAAAATCCTTTATTTACCCAAAGGTAATCCTTTCTAAAGTTACAGACTCTTCCATTCCTAATGGGGTAGCTATTCAAATCAAGATAGATAGAGGATTTAAGTATGTAGTTAAGGATATTGTATTTATAGACAATAACAAAGCATCAACCTCCACCCTCAAGAAGGCCATGAAGGAAAATAAAACACAGGCTTCAGCGCAATTAGGCGAACTATTTAAGTTTAAGAAACACCTATCTAACCCAGGGTGGGATTGGTATGACTATCTAGGATCTTTGACTCCGAAAAATATTAAGAATTATATCTCCGAATTCGTACAACCTAATATATTTACAGGAGCTAAGTATAAACCAGAAGAGTTAAAACAAGCTGATTTCGCCTCTATAAAAGAACAATATGCCACCCTAGGCTATAGAGATGCTAAAATCGTTTGGGACACGGTGGTGGAGGAATCTCAGCAGAAAGTCAAAATTTTCATAAAAGTAGATGAAGGGAAAAAGTATTATATCCGCAATATCACTTGGGTAGGTAATACTAAATATCCTGATTCAATATTAACCCAAATTTTAGATATACGCAAAGGAGATCCTTTCGATCAGAAAAAACTAGACCAACGCTTGCAGCAAAACCCTGAAGGCGGAGACGTATCAGGACTCTACATGGATGATGGTTATTTATTTTTCAGAATAGATCCACAGGAAGTAGCCATAGTAGGCGATAGTGTAGACTATCTCATGCGAGTCTATGAGGGCAATCAATCTACTATCAATCAAATCAGTATATCCGGGAATGTAAAAACGAATGAGCATGTGATAAGACGTGAGCTCAAACTTCGACCGGGTGATAAATTCGATCGATCGAAACTGATACGCACACAGCGAGAACTAGCGGCTATGGGTTATTTCAATCCAGAAGGAACACAGATCATACCGAAACCCAAAGAAGATGGCACAGTAGACATAGATCTAATAGTAGAGGAAAAACCGAACGATCAACTTTCTCTATCTCTAGGATATGCCAATTTTTTCTATGGACAAGTAGGTATGAATTTTACCAATTTCTCCCTGAGAAATATGTTTAACCTCAAGACATGGAAACCACTACCATCCGGTGATGGTCAGACGCTAGCTATCAACGTACAGTCATCTGGTGTGCTGAGTCAGATATTCAATGTATCCTTTACAGAACCATGGCTAGGAGGAAAAAGTCCTACATCGCTTACCGTAGCTGGCACGCATAGTAGATTTAATAATCCTATAGGCAATGGAACAAATAGTATATTTATTCGCAACAACCTTTCTGTAGAGGTAGGAAAAAGACTGCGATGGCCAGATGATTATTTCGTAGCCTTCTTCGGTGTAACTATGGAAAATAACATTCTAGAGAATAATAATCAATTCGGCTCTGACTTCTCTACGGGGGTAGTCAATAACCTCTTTGGTCGATTCACTCTATCTAGAAATTCCTTAAACGGCCCTATTGGTCCGCAGATATACCCTACTACGGGATCTAATCTTTCCTTTTCCGTGCAGGCTACCTTGCCATACTCCCAGATATTTAAATCAAGAGATCTGAACTACGAGGATCCTAAACTTACCAATGCAGAGCGATGGAACTGGATAGAATATCACAAATGGAAATTCTCTACCGATATGTATATGCCAATAGCTGGCAATTTGGTCGCTCGTTTTGCATCTAGATTCGGCACCATAGGTTCATTTAATAGTAGATTTGGCATCTCCCCTTTCGAGCGATTCAGAATAGGTGGCGATGGTCTCGTAGCATGGAATCAATTCGGACAAGAAACCTATGCCCTCAGAGGCTATGATGATAGAGAAGTGACTATCAATAAAGAAGGCGATTTCTTTCAAGGAGCTACTGTGTTTAATAAATATATCTTCGAACTTCGATACCCTATCATGCTCAATCCAGGCTCCTCTATCTATACCATGCTCTTCGCTGAAGCGGGCAATGGCTGGGAGCGATTCAAAGATTTCGATCCATTCAATGTCAAAAAATCATACGGTATGGGTGTGAGATTCTTCCTTCCTATGTTTGGACTCCTCGGATTCGACTATGGTCTTGGGGTAGACAAATTCGTCCCTGAAGGGCTTCGAAATGCTAGCATCTTCGACAAATACGGTAAGTTTAGATTTATCCTGAGCTTCGAGCCGCAGTAAGAAGAGTTAATTATTAAATCTTAAACTCCGCCTCTACTTTTAACTTCATCTCTTCCAATGATCTAGGATGCTGAAAGCTCAGTTCTTCTGCGTGAAGGTATAATCTATCGGCTCGTATGCCATAGAGATCATCGCCCAATATAGGGGTATTGAGGCCTAGCTGATGTGCCGCGTGAACCCGCAACTGGTGGGTGCGTCCGCTGATAGGATAGAAATGAATGAGGGTTTTATTCTCTCGGCGGTCTATGACTTCATAGCGCGTCTGTGCTGCTCTACCCTCATCATAGCAGACTTTCTGTCGTGGTCTATTTTCATAGTCACCCGCTAGAGGCAAATCGATGAGACCACAATCATTCTCTAATATTCCATCGAGCACAGCTACATATTTTTTGTGAATGGTTCGGTTTAGAAATTGCAGTTGAATATGCTTATGTGCTGCCTTATTCTTAGCAAAAAGAATCAAACCCGATGTAGACATATCTAGGCGGTGCACCACCATCAATTCCTTTAACTCTGGATAATGAGCCTGTATGCGAGTGTATATAGAATCCCCTATATTCCTGCCGGGCACGGACAGAAAATCATGGGGTTTATTGATCACAATAATATCATCATCGTCATATACAATATCTAGCTGAGCTAGTTTGGCAGGATTGTCTTCTAGTGGATTGGGATCTACATCAAGACCGATGAGCATGTGCGTGAGTATAGGCAGGCACTTGGTTTTACAAGCTGGATAGAAATAACCATGTTTTCTGATTTCAGAGCTAGGAGATTTTCCATACCAAAATTCGGCTAAACAAATAGGAGTGAGACCATTTAGATAGGCATAATGTAGGAGCTTAGGCGCAGCGCATTCACCAGCACCAGAGGGGGGCAAATCGCCCTGACTGATAGGAAATATAGCGTGCAAGCTTTTTGTTTGTTTCACGGCGTTGAGAAAGGTGTAGTTTTCAAATAATTTGTGCTGAAGCGCAATAGACATCTCTTTCCGTTGCTTCTTTAGTGCATTTATTTTGGCTTCGTGATGCTCTATTTTGGACCTTAGTTCTTCTATTTTATTCTTCCAGTGAGCAGTGAGATGCTTCAGTTCATAATGCATTTGTGCACTCTCCCTATCAAGCTCTTTCTGAGCAGCATGTCTATCGACTTCTATTCCGGTAGTTTTGAGATTTAGTCGTTTAGATTCACGAATCTCTTTGGCTTGCTTTTTTTGGGCTTTAAATGATGCTATTTCTCTATCGCTATCAATGATAGTTTGCTTTAATTCTGCTTGCCGTAGTATGTATTCCGGAGCCATTTCTAATTCCTTCACCTGGACATTTAAGAGATGAATTCTTTTTTCTTCAGGCTTGTAGAATCCTTCACTAGTGAGCATATCATAGACCGGCGGCACGAACCGATCATAATCATTTTTCTTACCAAGTTTACCCGAAAAAGCGCTGATATAACCTAGCAGTCCACTAGAATTTCTGACAACTAATACGCCAAACATTTTACCGATTCCATTGGATTCACCATTCATGCCGAAAGGATGTCTATCCTCAATTTCGGTCTGAATATAATTTTGCAATTCACTCGCTGCTACTATAGCCAATGGCTCCGGAGAGTAATTAAACGGGTAGGTAAATTTCTCTGGTATAGATAGAGAACTGACATCGGCTAAGAAGGGAGTGAAATAGGTCATAAAGCTCTAGACTTTCTTCGTTTATTTAACTCTAATATAATAAATAGCAAACTAAATAAGAACAATGCGCCCATTTGAAGATAATGCAATTGTTTTATCTCAGGTTTATCATAGTTGAACTCTACTCGGCTTATGCCAGGTTCTAAAACAATTTTCGGAAAGAAAGAGTCTGGAATAAATGCTCTTCGCTGACCATTGACAGTGGCCGTCCAGCCAGTGAAATAGTTTTGCAATAGAGTACAGGTATCTCTGACTTTAGAGTTAATATTCGCGCTCATTTGATTCGGTGAAAATCGAGTTAAATCGACCTGCGAAGTTTTATTAGATGTATACACAAATCGATGGCGATCAATATCTAGTATAGATTTCCATTCATAATATTTTTTTAACTTGTAATTATCATATCCATGTATGGTTGGAGTTTTAATTAGGAAATTTCCATTGTTTAGAAAGCTGTCTATATGTCTATTCGAATAAGAACTGTAATTAATTAATTCTTCGGTAGCTATATAGTCGAAACTTCGATTATACTGAGCATATATTTCCTGAAATCGATATACTGAGAGCTTCCTATTATATACCAATAATGGCGCCAATACCTGCGTAGTACCAATCATATCGAGTAGAATACAAAGACATAAAACTATTTTTTTAGTTTCATCAGATACAGACTTTTTGAGTGCATATTGAGTTCCAAGAAGGGCTATAGCGGGGAAAATAGTCATGATAAGCGAAAACTCTAATAAGCGATGCCAACTAGGTGTGTTTAGAGCGAAATAAATTAAAACTGATACGAAAAATAACCCATAAAAAGGAAGGTAATAGTATAGTATGTTTGAAAATTTAACCCAAGCCTTATGCTCGACTATATGATAGGCACTAGTGATGCTTATGGACAATAGCAATAACTCTGGAACAAAACGAAACAACGCACTATATTGAAAATAGTTCATCAAGGGCACGTAATGATAAAGAAGGGTTCTAAACCAAGAATAGTGTCCGAGACTGAAGGCAAAAAATAGAATAGATATACTGATCAGCGTCCAGAAATATTTGCGTGGCAAATACCGGCAACCATAAAAGAATAAAGGTAGAAATAAAGCGCCTAAATAAGCACTTCGCATAGATAAGTCCGTATTAAATAACCCTGAATCTGATATTATAAATCCGGGATGAATTAGGGTTACAAAACTCCATGGGGAGAATGGATTTCCATTCGCTAATTCGAGACTGACGCCATCCGTGCGTGTGATCTTATTAAAGGTCAGCGCTAATGAATAGAAATAGCCACTACACAATATTGTGAAGATAACTCCCGACCCCAATAAGTAAGCTATAGACTTATAATTTTCAGTTTTGAAAAGAAGATAAAACCCTAATCCTAGATACAAGTATAACTGAATAAAACACATGGGCGAATAGCCCCCTAAAAGAGAAAATGCCAAACTAATTCCTAATGGTATCGCAAAGCGACTTTCATCATAAATGATGACTTTATATAAAAAAAATAAGTTCCAAATGAAAAAGCAAAAACTAGTGATAATCCATAAATGCTGCGCATGACCCAGCATAAAGCCTGACAAACCAAGAACGATACTAAACGTGATATTTAGCAAAATGGCCTTATGAAATAGGGAGAAAAATTTATACGCCCCAATGGCAGTGCCGAGATAGACTAGAAAAAACTCGATATGTAAACTGAAAAAACTATAACCTGTAGTATAAGAAAACAACCATATAGGCGGGTAGTGATAGCGACTCACTAGGTCTCCATAAAATGGCGAGCCTAGATGTATATATGGATTCCAGTAAGGGAAAATATCATTTTGAATGCATTGAGAAATATAATTGGAAAAGATAAAAACCTGACTTGCATTGTCAAATTTTAATGCCTTGGTAAAGAAAATGACTTGAAACAATGCTAGCAAAAGTATAACTAGAATAGAACAATAGGGGCGCTTTTCTATTAGCTGGTTTATATTACCTAGATTAAACTTTTTTTTCAATATCAGCTAAATAAAGCTATGGAATAGCGCAAAAATAAGGCATTCACCTTTTACAAAGGTCTAATTTTAAAAACTACTATATTTGTCTATAATTAATTCAAACGAATATGCCCCATTATCATAGACTAGGCTCCGTTCCGCCTAAGCGTCATACACAATTTCGTAAACCAGATGGCAGTCTCTATCAAGAAGAGCTCGTGAGCACGGAAGGGTTTTCCAATAATTACTCGTTAGTGTATCATAGCCATCCACCAACTACTGCTACTAAGTATCATGAAGCATTTTCTGTAGCGCCTCCCATAGTTGAGGTAGAGCATTGCAGACCGAGAGCCTTTATGGGTTATAACCATGCTCCAACGGATGATTACCTCAAAGGGAGAAAACCGCTCATGGTCAATAATGACTGTGAAATAACCATCTGCGCGCCAACTAAATCCATGACAACGTATTTTTATAAAAATAGTTCGGCCGACGAATGTATTTTCATCCACGAAGGAGAAGGTATTTTCAAGTCTGTCTATGGAGAGTTAGAATTTAAATATGGCGATTATATTATCGTACCCCGTGGCACGATTTATCAGCTACATTTCAATTCAGAAAACAATAGATTACTGATCGTGGAATCATTTGGCCCCTATGAATATCCAAAGCGATATTTATCTAAATACGGTCAACTCATGGAACATTCTCCATACTATGAAAGGGACATTATACCTCCCTCAAATCTGAAAACCCATGATGAAAAAGGCGAATTTTTGGTTTACATCAAGAAAAATCAAATGATGTATCCAACCACCTATATGTATCACCCTTTTGGAGCCATAGGGTGGGATGGATGTCATTATCCATATATATTCTCCATCCATAATTTTGAGCCGATTACAGGTAGACTGCATATGCCACCACCGATACATCAAACCTGGGATGGCAAAGATTTCGTCATCTGTAGTTTTGTTCCTAGAAAATATGACTATCATCCACTTTCTATTCCTGCACCATATCATCATGCGAATGTAGATAGCGATGAAGTTCTATATTATGTAGCTGGTGACTTTATGAGTAGAAATCATGTAGAGAAAGGTATGTTTTCTCTGCACCCGATTGGTATTCCACATGGTCCGCATCCGGGAGCGATTGAACGCAGTCTAGGAAAAGAACAGACAGATGAGCTAGCCGTTATGATTGACACGTTTCGACCACTCAAAATCACGCAATATGCGCTAGATATAGAATGGACGGAGTATGCGTATAGTTGGGTGCATTAGTATGTAGAAAGTTTCAAGTTAAAAGTTGAAAGTTCTTTCTTGCTGTTTTTTTGTCAAATTAACGCAAAGTAAATGTATAAATCTTCAAGGTCTTGCGACTTTTATAAGCAACATTAATTTTTGAAATTTTTGAGAATGGAAGTACAATACCTACAAGGGTAAAGAAGATAGAGTTAAATTGAACTAGGAGGTGCGTTCCTACCTATTATTTTCTAAATAATATGGCAACATGATTTTTAAATTTTCATTAGCCTTTTCATTATCATGAAAAACAAAAATAGATCCGTCCTGAGCCGATTTAATTTTTAGTTTTATTTTCTCTATAGGGTCTATATCATCCTTCCAGTCTTCAGTGAGGATATCCCAAAGCATAATATTAATATGTTTTCTTTTTAGATAACGATACATAGACCATGTAATTTTTCCATATGGTGGGCGATAAAATGAAGCAGAAAATAGTGCTACACATTTTTCAAAATCTTCTATAAATTCCTTATGGGTTTGCCGCCATGCATTGACATGATTATAAGAATGATAACCGACCTCATGTCCTCTCTCCAATATAGCTTGAAAATAAGAGGGATATTGCTCTATATTCTTGCCTATACAGAAAAATCTTGCCTTCATCTGATACATATCTAATAAATCAAGTATCCATAGTGTATTTGGGCTCGGACTGTCATCTATAGTAAGGTACCACAAACTAGAATCAGGAACATAAAACTGAAGATTTGGGAATCCTCTTTGAATCCATTTATAAAGCCATCTCACATGATTCTTTTTTTCATTTTTACATGGGGTATGCCTACTTCTTCGAACTCCTCCGAGATAATGTCAAATTTTAATTTTTGATAAAATGGCACAGCAATCTTTCTCGCATGACAATATATTTCAGCTATTCCTTGTTTTTTAAGTTGATCTTCACAGTATAAATATAAATCTCTACCGATTCCCTGGCCCTGAAATGCCCATGATGTAGCTACCTGACGCATTTTGGCAGTGTGCCCGAAAAGAACGAACTGACACGAGGCCACTATTTTACTATCCATTTTAAGAGCAAAAATAAATTCGCCTTCTTCCTTTTTTATGTCCTCCGCACTATACCTCAGACCGAGTGGTAACCGAAGAACTAGTTCCCGCAATCTCAATACATTCCAATAGTCCTCTGTATCATAAATAATAGTGCTGAAACTCAAAATATTAATTAAATTTGTATTTATACAAAGTTAATGAGATTCTCATTCCAAATTGAAAATTAGTTTTAAAAAAAATGCGTATTGCCATTCTATTATTTTTATTGACATTTGGATTCTATATTCAAGGACAAACACTAGCCATGAAGCTCAAGATGCAAGAGCCAATTAGTGAGTACCCTTTAATAATTGAAGCGAATCCTTCTGATCTAGAATTTTATCTTGAGACGCATAAAGCCATCAAAATTGGTTCTTCAATAGGTAACTTCCACACTATTTATGTAAATTCTGCGCAAGTAAAAGAACTCTATATCCAGAAATGGATTAAACGTATCGAAGATGGCAAAATAGAAATTCGTCCACTTTTGGATTCTGCTAGAATATTAAGCAATATAGACTCCATTCACTCCGGACTAGCTCCTTTATCCGCAGATTATAAAGGAAGAAATGTTCTAATAGGCATTATTGATTTCGGTATAGAGTGGAGACACCTTGACTTCAAAAACTCTCCTACTGATTCTCGCATTTTAGGCATTTGGGATCAAAACAAAGATAGTATAGCACCGAATGGCTACACTTATGGTCATTGGTGGAGTAAGTCTTCAATCGATTCTGGATCATGCAAACATCCTGCCAATGGTTTTTTTGGACATGGCACAAGTGTAGCGGGTATAGCAGTTGGGAATGGAAATTCATATTCTCCTAATGTGGGTATAGCTCCACAAGCAAAAATTTTAGCCATCTCCTTAAAAAACAATAATGCGTGGCTATCCAATATCTTAGATGGCATCCATTTAATTTTTAAAACGGCCGATAGCCTTAAAATACCAGCAATAGTTAACCTCAGTGTAGGGAGCTATGATGGATCACATGATGGCCGAGATGCTAGTACTCGCATGATAGAGGCTAGTCTGAACAAAAAGGGTAGAACAATAGTTGCTGCAGCTGGCAATGCTGGGCATATCAATCAGCATATACGATTTACTCCGAATAATGACACAACTTTTACGGACTTCACATATAGTGCGGGATTTGCAGGTACTTATTTTAATTTTTGGGCAGATACATCTCAGGTGCAAAATCTAACGATTGGTATTCAAGCTGACTCCAATCCTACGTTATTGCCTTTGTCCCTTCCCTACTTTTTTTCTTTTAAAACTAGATTCTTGGATTCCCTCTTTCGTTACGGCTATTACGGGGACTCTATGTTTATCAAAAATGCACTCGACACTATTTTTGGTCAAGCTTTTTTTTATATTTTAAAACAAGAAAATACGGTTAATTTTCAATGCTATATCAAACCTAAGAAGACTAACTATTTATGGCGATTTACTGCCACAGGTAAAGGTTTATTAGATATGTGGGTACACCCTTCTTTACAATCTACATCTAGCATATACTCGAGCCCTTTGCCCTCACTGGCAGCAAATCCATCGATTCATCAATATAGACTCTCTGATCAAGCTTCCTCCTTGGTATCTGGCTTTCAATGTTCCGATAAAATCATCACAGTAGGTAATTATGTCAATAAATATGGAATCACAGATATCGATAACATATATAGACCTATAGGAGGTAAACAGAATGAAATAGCTAGCAACTCGAGCAAAGGTCCTACGAGAGATGGTCGGATCAAACCTGATATAGTAGCGACAGGTGGACAAGTTATGACAACTATAGATTTTACGACAGGGGCAGCATATGCTGCGAGTCCTGGAAATAGAAAAAAATTAGGCCCGACAGGTAAATATGCCGTAGCAGGAGGTACTTCAATGGCTAGTCCAGTCGTTGCGGGAGCATTAGCTCTTTTAATGGAAAAAGACACCAATTACTGGAACCATCAAATAATATACCTACTTAAAAAGACTGCAAAAAAAGATACTTTCACAACTGCCCTAGACAATAATACCTATGGCTATGGTAAACTAGATGGATTTAAACTTCTTACATATACACCAAGCTACGGATGCAGGGATACTGGAAGTATAAATTATAATCCCAGCACGGATTTTGAAGATAGCGGCTTGTGTGTAAAAAAAAATTATGGATGCATGGATACAGGCAGTATCAACTATAATCCTCTCGCCAATATAAATAATGGTTCGTGCATTAAAAAAGTATATGGATGTACGGATACGGGCAGCATTAACTATAATCCACTCGCCAATGTAAATAATGGTTCGTGCATTAAAAAAGTATATGGATGTACGGATGAATTAGCTAGTAATTATAACCCCGCAGCCAATGTAAATGATGGCTCTTGTCTTTATACTAGTGTTATAGCCTCAAGCCAAAGTTTCCCATTGTCGACTATTTACCCGAACCCAACTAAAGATCAACTTTTCGTCGTGCTTCCGAACGGACAACCTAGTGCTCATATAGCAATATATAGCCAGCTGGGGAACATAGTTATTGAGAAGAATATTCATAAAAAAGAGAGGATATCGTTAGGTCATTTATCAAAAGGAACTTACCTTGTTATTGTCTATTATCCTAATCATTTAGAAAAATATAAAATTTTATTGGAATAAAATCTTAAATTTGTTCAAAATTCAAACATATGATTAAAAGCATTCACGGCCTCATCGCCTATTTATTTTTAATTTCAACGCTTGCATTTGTCATTTTTTCTTTGATTAGTTTTTTGAAAAAATCTGATTTCAGGAAAACGAACATGTCTTTGGTTAAATTAGCCTTTATCTCCAGTCACGTGCAATTAGCACTCGGGCTCTTGCTCTGGTGGTCTCAAGGCTATCTATCGCAGCTTAGTCTGGATGCGAAGGCCGTAATGAGTAACAAGGCCCTTAGGCTTTTAGCAGTAGAACATCCTGCTACCAACATTCTTGCTATTGCGTTGATTACTATAGGTTTTATTTCGATTAAAAAATCTGCCTTAGATCAGACGAAACATCTCAAAGGTATTATTTACTTCGGCATTGCACTTTTACTTATTTTGTCTCGTATTCCATATCATTCATGGTTAAATCTATAGATACAAATCTTAGACCTATTTTAGATAATGTACAGCTAGAGTTTATTTTACATAGACTGGCTCATCAGCTGATAGAAGTTCATGGCGACTTCAAAGACTCAATTATACTGGGAGTGCAGCCTAGAGGAATTACGCTCTGCAATATTATCCACCAGCTAATAGAATCCAAGTTAAAAACCAAGATCTATCATGGCTCTATTGATATATCGATGCACAGAGATGATATTCATCTTCAAGGCACTAATTTATCTGTAGGAAAGACGGAAATTCCTATTTCTCTTGATAATAAAAATATAGTGCTCATAGACGATGTACTCTATACAGGCCGCACGATAAGAGCAGCTTTAGATACCCTTATGGATTATGGTAGGCCCAGAGATATAGAACTCCTCGTTTTGATAGATAGACGTCTGTATAGGCATGTCCCTATTCAGGCTAAATACGTAGGACGCGCTATCGATTCTATAGAAGAAGAAAAAGTCAAAGTAATCTTAGAAAAAGATTCTAAAAAAAATAGAGTAGAAATTCTCACACAGGAATAATTGAAATCATGTTTAAGCACAAGCATTTACTCGGAATAGAACAGCTAGATAAGAATGATATCATTCAAATTCTGGATCAAGCACAACAGTTTAAAGAAATAATAAATAGACCTGTCAAAAAAGTGCCTACACTGCGCGATTTCACTATTGCCAATTTATTCTTTGAAAACTCTACGCGTACTAAAATTTCTTTCGAGCTAGCACAGAAAAGACTTTCAGCCGACGTTATCAACTTTTCTAGTTCGAATTCCTCTGTTAAAAAAGGAGAAACCCTTTTGGATACCGTTAATAATATTTTAGCCATGAAAGTGGATATGGTCGTCATTAGACACAGTAGTCCTGGCGTGCCCATTTTCTTATCTAAACATATCAATGCACATATAATCAATGCTGGAGACGGCACACATGAACACCCTACACAGGCCTTGCTAGATGCTTTCTCTATTCGAGAAAAACATAAAGAATTCAAAGGTCTGAATGTAGCTATAATTGGTGATATTATGCATTCTAGAGTAGCCCTCTCCAATATTTTCTGTTTGAAAAAACTAGGCGCCAATATTAAACTCTGTGGCCCACCTACTTTAATACCAAAATATGTAGAAGAGCTAGGTGTAACCGTGAGTCATAGCATAGAAGAAACTTTAGCATGGTGTAATGTAGCCAATGTACTACGTATACAAATGGAACGCGCTGACGACGCCTATTTCCCATCTACTAGCGAATATGCAGCTTTCTATGGCTTGAATATGGAACGACTGAATAAGCTCTCTGAAACCATTACGATTCTTCACCCTGGACCCATTAATAGAGGTGTTGAAATTACGACTGATGTAGCTGATTCAAAACACTCTGTCATACTAGATCAGGTAGAAAATGGAGTGGCTGTGCGCATGGCGGTCACTTATCTGCTATTTTCTCAGCGCATGCAGCAGAGAAATTAAGCTATTACCCCTTCTTACGAAGCACAAAATTCTGCCCCAAATAAACTTTTCGCACTTGTTCATCCTGGCTCAACTCCTCGGCAGTACCAGATTTCAGCACACTACCTTCAAATAAAAGATATGCACGTTCTATGATAGAAAGTGTTTCCTGTACATTATGGTCTGTAATTAAGACCCCAATGTTTTTATCCTTGAGTTGAGTGACTATTTTTTGAATATCTTCTACTGCTATAGGATCTATGCCTGCGAAGGGTTCGTCTAATAAAATAAAATCTGGGTTAGTGGCCAAGCAGCGAGCAATCTCAGTGCGTCTTCGCTCACCACCAGAGAGTATATCTCCTTGGCTTTTTCTCACATGAGACAACCTGAATTCAGATATTAGACTTTCTAATTTTTCATTTTGCTCTTTTTTTGATAGTCTAGTCATTTCTAGAACAGCTAATATGTTATCTTCTACGGTCATCTTCCTGAAAATAGAAGGCTCTTGTGGTAGATAACCAATACCCATCTGGGCGCGCTTATACATGGGTATCTTTGTAATATCCTCCTTGTCGAGGAATACCCTGCCGCTATCAGGCTTTACCAATCCTACCGCTATATAAAAAGAGGTCGTCTTACCAGCACCATTTGGTCCTAGTAGACCCACGATTTCTCCCTGTTTGACCTCTATAGATACATCGTTGACTACTTTTCTGCCGCGATATGCCTTTACTATATGCTCTGTACGTAACGTTTTCAAATTGTATATCTCTTTTAAAACTATTTCGTGTTTTTATACCCTAGCTGAATAAGCAAATCTTTTGTCTTCTGCACATAATCACCTTGAATGATAATCTCTCCATCCTTTACTGAACCACCTACACCTAGCTTAGTCTTCAATTGCTTAGCTAGAACTTCTAATTCATTATCAGATCCTTCAAAACCATGAATAATGGTAGCTTTTTTTCCGGCTCTATGCTTAGTTTCCAGTCTAATTCTCAATTTCTGACTAGATATCTCTTTATTTAAATCATTCTGTTCTTCATTTTCTTCTGGAGAATAATCAGGATTTGTAGAATAGACTAATTTATTTTTACTCATATAAAATTAACCCTCAAAAATAAGTGAAATTCAGCAACTGCTATTTAATTATTACATTGAATTAGCATTTGACACACTACTAGGCGTGGAGCTGATATGCGATATGGGTTAAGTTAAAACTTTTCCAAAATGGGATAAATAATGCTAAAGATTTCGTCACTGTATTCTGCGAATAAGCAGAGACTTCGCAAATCTTCGATCTTTGATTTTCTCATCCATCTCACATCTGCTACTTCCTCATTTATCTTTAACTGCTGGAGCATATAGCTAGGTAGAAATGCTTTAAAAATAGTCACTATAGAGTGCCCAACAATTAACTCATTTACCAATTCTAGGACTATTTGAGTTTTTCCGAGACCCAGCTCTTCGCTTACTTCTCTATAAGCAGCTAATTCTAAATCGCTCTCCCCTGATACCACGCTCCCAGTGGTAGTAGCCCACCTTCCAGGAAACCAGGCAAGATGCATGGCTCTCTGCTGAATAAGAAATTCATTTCTTTCATTGAATATCCATACATGAATAATGCGATGATAATAACCTATAGGAATAGCCTCTCCCCTTTGAATAGATTTACCTTGATGCTCTCCAAGACTATTATACAAATCCCATGTTTCCACCCTTCTATCGGATCAAAGTCACATTGCCTGATTGAACTATGCGCTCATTGTCATAAGTAAAAGCCTCTACGTACCATACGTAGACTCCAGCAGGACTAGGCTGTCCTTCATAGCTTCCATCCCACCCTTTATTGATATCTGTGGTAGTATATATTTTCTCGCCCCATCTATTGAAAACCTTGAAATAAGACATAGATCGAATATTGAGATGTTTTACAATCTTAAATTCATCATTTATACCGTCTCCGTTGGGAGAAAATCCGGTCGGTATCAGCATTACATTTTTTCCGTAAACAAATACGTTGATACTATCCCGACCGACACAACCTCTGTCATCTGTCGCTTCGAGCCAATACATTGTCGTATCTTTAGGACTGACGTGTATTTCCTTCACAAATGGATTCGTCTCAACTACTCGTTTTGGGAACCACTCTAGCTTTTCTGCTGCTGTGCGCCCTACTATAGTTATTTCTTGACCCCTATATATACTTGTATCTTTTCCTAAATCTACTTTAGGCAGGGTATCTACATAGACATCTACTTTGAGAGAATCTAGAAAACAATCATTAGAAATGAAAATGGTATATGTGAAAAAAGAATCTGGAAACACTTGAGGAGTTCTAGATAGGGTATCGCTAATATTATAATTGGGCTGCCACAGATAATAAAGTCCCCCTTCAGCATAAAGATCTATAAACTTTCCTTTACATATTCTTACAGGTCTAGTAGCATAGGGACGTATAGGCTTTTGTACATTAAGCACAAAACTATCGGTCCAGGTACACTGATGAATATTGGTAGCTTTAATGTAATACTTAGTTGTTTCTTCTGGAAACGCCTTTACCGTCTTAGCAGTATCCGAACTGAGCCCTATGGGCTTCCACCAAAGATAATCACATTTTTCCTTAGTTAAGGCAGTCAGCTCTATCGTATCTCCTTGGCAAATATATCTAGGTATAGTTGCAACGCTCAGATAAGGCAAATCATGCACTAATAGTCTAATAGAATCGTTATTGACACAGGTATTCGTATCTATGACTTTCAGAATATAGGTTTGACTTGTGCCAGGCTTAGCTGTAGGATTGTAAATTTTTCGATTACTAAAACTTGGTTCGGAAGTAGTCCATGTATAGTCGATATGATAAGGGTTAGATAGAAACTGATAGGTCTCCAAAAAACAAATCGAATCTAGCGCTTTCAAGCCTACAATTGGCAGAGGCAGTACATTGACCATAATCGTATCTGTTTTCGTATAGCAATAATTGGATATACTCAGAATATATTGAGCAGTAATGAGCGGCTTGAGAACTGGTGTTCTCATATTTGGATTCGAAATCACTAAAGGTGAATTAGGGGTCCAACTATAAGTAGAGAATTCTCCCTGATCATGCGGAAAAATCCGAAAAGTATCTCTAGGACAGATAGACGTATCAGTCATAAGAATTAAATTAAATCTCGGGTCTAGAACTATGACTCTGACCGTATCGCGCATGAGGCATCTGTTGGTATCTATGCCATGGAAAATATAATCCGTATTTACTAATGGTCTAGCAGTTGGCGTAGACGAGTTCGAATTGGTCAGTGTGCTAGCTGGCAACCAATAGACTGAATTAAAAACTCCTGTACCGTTGAGTTGTGCAAAGATTCTAGCATTAGTGCTAGGTGGTAGACAGATACTGGTATCTGGACCCGCATTAATGGCTGTTTTAGTATAAAATTTTATCTTGACCGAATCAAAATTAAAACACTGATTCGCATCTGTTCCTTTGACTACATAGATGATTGAATCTGGATAAGGAGGCGCAGCAATTGTTGCAGCAGAATTAGGATTCAAAAGAAAACTAGATGGAGTCCATTGATAGATAGCTCCACCTGTGGCGGATATAGGAGTCGGCTGGTCATAACATAAAATCGTATCTCTAGATGCCCTAATCGAAGGCAAAGGATTGACGATAAATGGGAAATTCAAAGAATCTACACAACCAAAATTAGTGACAGCCCATAAATTTATTGAGCCACTAGCCATAGTGGCAGGAGTGTAAGTAGCATTGCAGGCAGTCAATTGAGTGCCTGTAGGCAGGGTCCATCGGTAACCTGATATTACGGAAGGAGGATTCACTGTCACATTGCAGACTAGATTCATAGGTTGCCCTATACAACCATTAGGAACGGTAGCTAGTATATTCGGCTTATCATATAAGGATATTGGCAAGCTTGTATCGCTAATGCAACCATTTTGTGACGTCACTTTTAGTTTAACCACATAATTTCCGGAAGCTGGATAGGTATAAATTGGATTTTTGGCAGAAGATGTTTGTCCATTTCCATAAGTCCATTCCCACTTTACTATAGCGCCACTAGACTCAGAGGTCAGGTCTGTAAACTGCACTGGTTTCCCTTGACACACTTGATTCTGAAAATTAAAATTTACATTTATGCGTGGATAAATTTTACATATTCTTCTTGTAGTATCAAAGCAAAGCTGACCATCTATTCGTCTTTTAAAAGCTCGCAAAATGACAATAAATGTACCCGTATCAGAAAATGTGTGAGTCGGATTAGCAGCAGTGGATGTATTATTCGCTCCACTAGCAGGGTCTCCAAAGTTCCATTCATATCTATCCGCATTGGTGCTTACGTTATTAAAATTTACATTAAAATCGCCACAGAGAATATAGGTACCAATATCCTGCTTAGGATCATAGGTGCCACCGATGAATGGAACATCTGCATTCGGTAGATCGCAATCTACCACATTATATTGAAAATCTCGAGCGAATGAATCTATGATAACCCCATTTCTTCTTTCTTTCACCATAACCGAAGCCACAAATCGTCCTACTCTATCTGGCTTACAAACTAACAGGCCTGACTGTGGGTCAATGCTCATAGGTGGTGCGCCTCCTATGATATTCCCTGTATTATATCCATTAGACCATTGAACAGGTTGGACATTTAATGTTTGTTGCCTACTAGTAGGATTATCTGAATTCAATCCTGCAAGTGGTGCAGTCAATGAATACTCCAGTTGATCTCCATCCTTGTCAATAGCTGAATGATCAAAATAAAAACTCTGATTGACACAAATAAATATTGGAGGAAAAGCCTTAAACCTAGCTGAATTATTGGGATAAGTACCATGTGGTGGAATAAATGTACGAAGCGTAATGCCGGGCTTATCCTGGTTCCCTGGTTGGTTTCTAATATTCAATATACCGTCGTTTCTGCAGCAGCGCATATGCTGAATAGTATAGCCTTCGTTATTGGAAGGAAGGTCGATAATGGTCTCATAAAATCCTCGTTCCACACAGGTATTCTTATCCACTTTCAGGCAGGGGTTGACAATAACCGGATTTATTTTTAGTGCCGTGCCTTGAAGCTGAAGTGCGTTGGTGAAAAATGGAGGCAATGAAGCGGCTATATTGTTATCTATATTTCCTCTGAAAACACTAAAATAAAATGGAGGCAATTGTTGATTAGGATTATTACTTGGAGTGCCATCATAACCTACCACAACTGCTGGACTGCAATCACGGTAAACTTCGAAAATTAGTTTATATTTATTACCTCCTAGATGCTCATAATATATAACTCCTCCTACAATATGCGTAGCATTTATAGACCCTACTATTAGTAGAAATATGAATAGAATAAAGTAAAAAAAGCCTGGGCGTTTCAAGTATAAATAATTGATTACTACAAAATTAATCAAAACTAGACTATTATAATATTATTTTTTAAATGATTTCTATCGGATTAACAATATTTTGCATGGGTTAATCTTTTTTATATAACGCAAAAGGTGGACAGAAATTTATATTTGCAATAAAAAAATAGAGCATGGCAAACAGCGCTACAGACATCAGAGAATTAAATGATATAGTCAACAAAGAAAGTCTTTTTATAGAAGTCATCGAAAGAGAGTTAGCTAAAAAAATAATAGGCCAAAAGGATATGATTGACAAGATTCTTCTTGCTTTATTATCGCACGGCCACATACTTCTAGAAGGTATGCCTGGACTGGCAAAAACCTTGACAATAAAATCGTTGGCTGACTCGTTAAAATGCACTTTCAATCGAATTCAGTTTACGCCTGACCTCTTACCTGCGGATATAGTAGGTACCATGATTTACAATCAAAAATTAGGAGAGTTTCAAGTCAAGAAAGGCCCTGTATTTGCTAACTTTCTCTTAGCAGATGAAATTAACCGAGCCCCTTCTAAGGTTCAATCTGCTCTTCTCGAAGCTATGCAGGAAAAGCAAGTCACACTCGGAGATCAATCATACAAACTCGATGAGCCTTTCCTAGTCATGGCTACACAGAATCCGCTAGAGCAGGAAGGCACCTATCCTCTGCCCGAAGCGCAGCTCGATCGATTTATGATGAAAATAATCGTAGGCTATCCTACCAAAGCGAATGAAATAGAAATTCTCAAACAAAATTCGAGTGACTACCGATCAGTTATAGAGCCCGTAGTAGATAAAATGGCTATTATCAAAGCGAAAGAAATAGTCAAACAAATCTACATGGATGAGAAGATCGAACAATACATCGTAGATATTGTATTTGCTTCTCGATTTCCGGCTGATAATAAATTGGATAAATTGAAACACTTAATTTCCTATGGTGGTTCGCCTAGAGCCTCTATCAATTTAGCTATGGCCGCCAAAGCAAACGCCTTTATGAAACGCAGAGGCTATGTAATACCTGAAGATGTGCGACATGTATGTTATGACGTATTGCGTCATAGAATAGGTCTGACCTATGAAGCGGAGGCGGAAAATATTTCAACAGATGATATTATCACTGAAATACTAAATGCCGTAGAAGTACCATAGAGCGAATGGACGTATCTGAAATCATAAAAAAAGTTCGTAAACTCGAACTGAAAACCCGCAATCACAGTAAAGATCTATTTACGGGAAATTATACCTCTACATTTAAGGGTAAAGGTATATCTTTTCATGGCGTGCGTGCCTATAGCTATGGAGACGATGTGCGCTCCATAGACTGGAATGTCACCTCTCGAAGCCA
>Ga0208082_1000012_pt1 | contig 54495 bp, 45 predicted proteins | sample LakMenE09Jun09ns_FD_150683 | JGI IMG/M metagenome (GOLD analysis project Ga0208082, IMG submission 150683) | Freshwater microbial communities from Lake Mendota, WI - 09JUN2009 deep hole epilimnion ns (SPAdes) | ecosystem: Environmental > Aquatic > Freshwater > Lake > Epilimnion/Euphotic zone ... | reverse complement strand
CTCTATATGATTTATATTTTTCGTGGCTGAAATATCCTGTAAAGAAAAACCGGACTTAATTCATTTATTTTTCAACCATTCTGCTATCATGGTTCACTAATTCTTTACCTTAGCAGAACTAGCTTGCAATATTTCACTGCTATTTGCATTGTTTATAAAACTTATGATATATAAGTTCTCAGCTTTATACTTAGTTTTTGAGAAATCTTCTAATTCTATTTTCTTTAAGTAGACTCTTCCCTTCTTATAACCACCGCCATCTGCTATTTCCTTTTTAAGTGCATTTCCCAGGGCATTTGTATACATTTTTCGCATCACATGCTCATGCTCATATTCCTCTCTGACTTCACTACCTTCTTTCTGTGGCGCATTGAGTTTATTTTCAATGAGCATGATAGAAAAATTTAAGTCATTATCAATATCTTCTAGAATAGTATATTCAAGTTCTAAAAGTGTTTTGCCAGATAAATCATCAAAATATACTCTAGATTTTACGTTTACTTTTACAGGATTGTTTATGACCGATTCCAACTTTTGCTTCCATACAAATCGTCCTTGCACGATAGACCCATCAAATTCTTTTCTGTCAATAGTGCCTGAGGGCAAAGAACTAACTCTAAAATTATTAGCTATTAATCTTGCCTCTTCTGTTCTGAAATCTTCTCCAGAATGCACGGGGGCTGCTAGCACATTACCGGATGGATGAAGACCGACGGCTATTACCCTGTTTCCATATTGTGTAAGAATATCTTGTGCTATACGATGTCCGTCTGGGCAGTTTACACAACTAGCGCCTGTATATTCCTCAAAGACCACCACCTTAGGCTGTGCACTGGGAATATTGGCAGTCATATAAGTGGAGTCAATGGAAACAGTAACCACTCGTGCAGGTAGAACTTCTTTACAAGAGTGCAATGCTAAAACAACAGGAACCATCCATAAAATATTGAACAACCGCATAAAATAAATTTAGAAAGACAAATATACGTCAAAAATTTCTTTTTGAAAACTTTCTAATGAGCAACCTGCCTTTATGTTCGTTCGTTTAACTCCGCCCAGATCTTATATAGTTTTAACTGCCCATAATCAAACTCATCATTAAGATATGCCCTCATTTCAGTCAAACTTTCGAAATCTGTCTTCCCATTTAGCTTCTGATAAATAAGCTTCAGTTTATCTAGTTCGATTAATTCTTCTACAGCTAATTCTCCCTTTTCTACATACTTTACTAAATGGCCAAATACAGTTTGATTTGTGAGTTTTCTTATACTAGCTACCTCCTTAATATCCTTTGATTTTTGCCAGAGCTCCATCGTCAACTCATAGGTAGATTTCTTTAATTCCTTATCCCCACTTTTTTTTCCTTTGTCTGTCTTGGCTAAAGATTTCAAATCTGTCAATGGAATATCCCCAATTTCTTTTATCAGATTCAGTTTTATATTCTCTATTCCTTTGGAGGAGAGAGATTGCTTGTCGAGTGGAATGCCAGCGCGCATGCATTGTATCAATTTTCTGATACGCTCTAAATTTCTGAGGTGACTCATTACATAGGATTCAATTTCTCGCACATCATTCTCAAATTCCTTTACCCTAGAGACGTAGGCTAATTCATGCAATTTTTTTAATATCATTTTTTCTGCCTCTATCCATCGTTCATGGAAATAGAGATAAGCCTTATCTATACGCTCAAATAAAAAGTTCAATTCAGCAATCTGTGGTCCCAAAATGTGTTTCAAACTCGCTTGAAATTTTTCTGCTACTGACACCAGTTCGTCGATCTTTAAATCTAAGTTTTCTATCCACTTACGTTCCTTGTAAACGAGAGTATTTTCTCCTGCACCTCTTATTTCTTCTCGCATTGCATTCGACCAGCGTTTCACATCTTTATAGTCAAATGAACGCATGCAGATATCATTCAAAAAATCTTGTGTATAGCTAGTTAGATTTTTGGTTAATTCTTCCTGGGATGTTTTATACTTTTCATAATTTAAAACAGCTTCTTCGATACTAATATTTTTACTCATGACAGGCTGTAAAAGCTTAAGTCCATTCAGAGAAGTCAATCTAGAAAGAGCCACATAAGCCTGCCCTGGGGCGAATATCTTGGAGATATCTATCGCTGCTTTTTCAAAGGTGAGCCCTTGACTTTTATGCACGGTAATGGCCCATGCGAGTCGCAGAGGATATTGTGTAAAGGTTCCCATGACATCCTCCTGTATTTCCTGTGTCATCGGATTTATAGTATATCGAATATTCTCCCATACAAACTTTTCTACCTCTATCTCCATATTCTCTTCTGGAAAACGAACAATTAACTCGTCTCTTGATATTGATTTTACAAAACCTATTTTACCATTATAATATCGCTTCTCAAAAGCTGGGTCATTTTTTATAAACATCACCTGCGCACCGCGCTTGAGAAGCAGTCTATGCTCTATAGGATAAAAGTTTTCTGGAAAGTCACCTATGATATCCGCATCAAAACTTACCTCTCGTTCGCTAATATTTGCTAAAGCAACTTCATTGATACTATCTGCTTGCTGATTGTGCGTAGTAAGAACAATATATCCTGGATAATCTTTTATGTCAAAATTTGGATCCACATAAGGTGCCAAGGTGTCTTTTACATCCTGATCTAATTCGTTTATTCTCAGTTTTTGTAGCAAATTGATAAACTGTTCATCTGATTGCCTCCATATTTTTGTCAATTCCATATATATCGGCTGCTCCTGCCTTAGCACATGGGAATGAAAGAAGAATTTCCCATCGTAGTATTGGCTCATCACATCCCACTCATGAGGACGAATAATTGGAGACAACTGTAGTAAATCTCCTATAAATAGCATCTGTACACCACCGAAAGGTTTTTTGTTGAATCTAACATATTGTAACATGAGATCTATCGCATCCAATGTGTCCGGTCGCAGCATACTCACCTCATCAATTATGAGTAGCTCTAGACTATTGAGGATAGCTCGCTTGTCAGCCCTCACTTTAAAATGCCTCTGTATGGTTTTCTTAGTCTCAAATGCGGCGTGACCATCATAATTAGTATATTGATCTGTAGGTAAGAATGGGCCGAAGGGAAGCTGGAACATAGAGTGAATAGTTACCCCACCAGCATTAATAGCTGCTACTCCCGTCGGCGCTACAATGATGTAATTTTTATATGTACTGGCTATTATTTTCTTAAGTAGTGTAGTTTTGCCAGTTCCTGCCTTCCCAGTTAAAAATACATTTTGATTGGTCTGATTTATGAGCTGTATGACTTGGTCCCCACTTTCCATTTCTAAAACTATATTGTAGTTAAAATTTTCGGGTCTATCATTAAATGTGATTCATTAAAAATACATTCCCCATTTCGCACCACAAGTAATTGCGGAGATTCATGCCTAATATTTAAAACTTCCGCCACATAATTAGAAAGAGGTCTTTGTTCTATGACGCCCAGATAATAAAGATCTGCTTGATCCTCTAGCAAGGGATACTCTGCTAGCATTTTTTCATATGACATTCTGGAAATAGGACAAACCGTGCTATGTTTGAAGATCAGCTGAAGTTTACCATGCGATAATTCAATAATCTTATCTATGTCTTGTATTTCATTTAATGTTTTCATGTGTACTTAATTTGATCTTAGTGATTAAACATTGATTCTACGCTCGCATTTAACTGGGTGAACATAATGACATCTTCTTCGATGAATTTCACTTTCTGTCTTAGTTGATTATAAAGTTCCATATTTCTAGGACTCGTTTTGGCCGATTTTCTAAAATCTAATGCCTGACAGGCCGTCATAGCCTCTATTCCTAATATTCTCTCTACATTTTCTACTATTTTTAAGCATTTGGTAGCCGCATTAGCTCCCATGCTTACGTGATCTTCTTGGCCATTACTGCTAACTATACTGTCAATGGAAGCAGGAGTAGCATATTGTTTATTTTGTGAAACAATAGAGGCAGCAGTATATTGAGCTATCATAAATCCTGAATTTAATCCTGGATTGGCTGCTAAATATAAAGGCAAGCTGCGCTGTCCGGAGATCAAAAGATACGTTCGACGTTCACTAATACTGCCCCATTCGGCGAGCGCTATCGAAAGAAAATCCAGCGGCAGCGCCAAGGGCTGGGCATGGAAATTTCCTGCGGAAATAATTTTATCTTCCGCTACAAAAATATTTGGGTTATCCGTCACCGAATTGATTTCAACCTCTAAGACAGACATAAAATAATGAAGCGTATCCAATGAAGCTCCATGTACCTGGGGTATGCAGCGAAACGAATACGGATCCTGAACATGTTCTTTAGCTTGCTTTATGATTTCACTACCTTCAAGTAATTCTCTGATTTCCGTTGCAGTTTGAATATGTCCTGCATGCGGTCTCACTTCCCCCACAAGCGCATCAAAAGGTTCTATCCTGCCATCAAATGCGTCAATAGATAACGCAGCTATTTGATTTGATTTTTTTGAAATTTCTTTAGCCCTAATAGCAATATGCAACGCATAGCCTTGGATAAACTGTGTCCCATTGAGCAGAGCTAGACCCTCCTTGGCTCTTAATTGCAATGGCTGCCAATTCAATTTTTCCAGAACCTCTGATGCCGACATTCGCTTACCTAGGTAGTATACCTCTCCTAATCCTAATAGAGGCAATGCCAAATGTGCTAGTGGTGCTAAATCTCCACTTGCACCTAATGACCCCTGAGTATAGATCACCGGCATAACTCCTTCGTTATACATGTCGATTAGCCTATTTACCACCTCTAATGTAACTCCGGAATGGCCATAAGATAGAGATTGAATTTTGAGGAATAATATCATACGCGCTATCTCCACTGGGACTATATCACCCATTCCACAGGCATGAGACACGATAAGATTATATTGGAGCTTTTCCAAATTTTCTGCACTGATAGAAATATTATAAAGAGAGCCGAATCCTGTATTGATGCCATAAATTGGACTATCACTACTTTTTATCTTTTCTTCCAGATAAATTCGACCTTGAACGATTTGTGATTGAGATTCGCGAGAAAGATTCAATTTAGAACTCGACATAAATAAAGAGCCTAAATAATCAATAGTCAGTCTCTTATTAGAGATTTCATGTGTCATTTTGTACAATATAATCGTCAAATATACATGTAAATAGATTAAAAAAATGGGTTTATGTTTGGTTAGTTATCTAACTTTGTATCCCAAAGAAAATTAGACCTAATCAGAATTTGTAATTGAATCAACCATGAGTATATTATCTACAAGAGTTCTAAATATGAAAGAGTCTGCCACATTGGCTATGGCTCGCAAGTCCCGAGAACTAAAAGAGCAGGGGGTAGATATAATCAATTTAAGCCTAGGTGAGCCAGATTTCGATACGCCAGAAAATATAAAAGCAGCTTGTAAACAAGCACTCGATAAAGGAGACACTAAGTATACCCCTGTATCAGGAACAAAGGCATTGCGTGAAGCCATTTGTCGAAAACTTAAAAGAGAAAATAACCTAAACTATACCTTCGATCAAATCGTTGTAAGCAATGGTGCGAAGCAAGCTATATCCAACGCCTGTATGGCCTTATTGGATCCGGGAGATGAGATGCTCGTTCCCTCTCCTTTTTGGCTAAGCTATGCAGCTATAGGCGAGTTAGCTCAGGCCAGGGTCATTGAAGTCTATGCTGGTGCTGATGAGAATTTCAAACCTAGTGCAGATAAGCTGGAATCATTTATTACTTCACGGACTAAAGTCATCCTTTTTTCTTCTCCTTGCAATCCAACAGGAGCAGTATTCAATCAACAGGAACTGGCGGCTATGGTAGAAGTATTAAAAAAATATCCTAGGATTCATGTCATATCAGATGAAATCTATGAACACATTAACTATGCTGGTCAGTATAGCAGTATAGCTCAGTTTGACGAAATAAAAGATAGGGCCATTATAGTCAATGGATTCTCTAAAGCATATTCCATGACGGGGTGGAGACTTGGCTATATGGCTGCATCTAATGAGATAGCATTAGCCTGTGATAAAATACAAGGTCAGATCACATCAGGGGCCTGCAGCTTTAATCAAACTGCAGCTATAGAGGCCTTAGATGGAAGTCAGGATAAAGTACATTTCATGATAGAAAAATTCAAATCTAGAAGAGAGCTCGTTTTAAATCGCCTGAAGGAAATACCTGGCATAAACTGCCCGCAGCCAGATGGTGCATTCTATATATTTCCAGACGTTCGTTACTATTTTGGTAAATCTGCAAATGGATATATGATTCATAACTCTGAAGATATGTCCCTGTATCTATTAGAGATAGCTCATGTGGCTACAGTTGGCGGCAAGAGCTTTGGCGATGCGAATTGTTTACGTATTTCATTCGCTGCATCGGAAGAAATGATAAATAAAGCTTTTGATAGGATAAAGGCAGCTCTAGAAGAATTGAGCTAAAACTAAATTTCACATTTATTGCAATATATTAACACAATAAACGTTTAGAAATTAAACTTGAACTGAAAAAAAATATCTTAATGTCATAAAAAGTTATTACTTTTGTGATAGATAAAAATAAAAAAGTATACAAGAAAGGCGCCTATGGTATAAAATCTCTACTCAATATTTATTTATTAACTTTCTAAAAAACGTTGAGTATGAAGACCAAGGTAGCAATGCAGGATATCGATCTTATCCACCAGCATGTAAACGGTGATGACACCGCTTTCGAGGCACTATTTCTCAAGCACAAAGACAGGGTTTATACTTCTATCTATGTTATAGTCAAAGACCATGAAGTAGCAGATGATATATTCCAAGATACTTTTATCAAAGTGCTTCATAAGTTGCGCGAAGAAAAATATTCAGAAGAAGGAAAATTCATCCCATGGGTTTTGCGCATAGCACATAATCTTTGCATGGATCATTTCCGAAAGAATCAAAAGGAAAAAATAGTAGCTAATGATAATCCTGAATACGATATTTTAGATAATATCGCTATTCTAGAAACGCACAAAGAAGACCAAATCATAGGAGACAAAGAAAGTATAGATATAGCTAAATATCTAGAACTCCTTCCTGATGAGCAACGAGAAATCATCGTTCTAAGACATTACTATGATTATAGCTTTAAGCAAATCGCAGAAATGACAGGCACCAACCTTAACACTGCTCTCGGTCGTATGCGATATGCCTTAATTAATTTGAGAAAATTAATCGCCAAAGGAAAGTAGTTTTCGAGAAGAATCTACTTAGATTCTGAGTTTTCTTTCGAGAAGACAAAAAAATTTTAATTTTGCGCTCTAATGAAAGAGCACCCCCTCCAGTCTTTTGACTATAATATTTCAGAGTCTAATATCGGCAAACATCCTGCCGAACCTAGAGATATGGCCAAACTATTGGTCTATGACACACAAAAGGATGAAGTACATCTAGATAGATTTTATAATCTAGCCAACTATCTGCCTAGCCATAGCCTTATGGTGATGAATAATACAGGGGTCATCCCAGCTAGAGCCCTCTTTACCAAAGATACAGGAGGTAAAGTAGAAGGGTTATTTCTATACAATGAAGGAATACAAGACGATGGAACTATTCCCGTCATCGTGATGAAAAAATTAATCCCTGGTCGAGAACTCACCATTGCAGATTATAGATTTAAAATTCTGAGACAGCATCATCAATATTTTTATTTATTGCCCTTATTTGACATTGCACTTCTGCCACAGGTTATGATTCAATATGGCACTACTCCCACTCCGCATTATTTGGGCCAGCTAGACCTTGAAGAATCTCAACTACGAGATCGCTATCAAACCATCTATGCAGACGAGAAAAAATCAGTAGCCGCACCCACTGCCTCCTTGCATTTTACCGAAAGAGTATTTGAGCGAATAGCAGAGAGAAATATAGAACGAACCGAAGTGACTCTCCATGTAGGTATGGGAACTTTTGCCGATGTATCCGAAGAGAATATAAAGCAGCGCCGACTGCATACAGAGCCTTTAGCTATCTCTCTATCCACTATATTAAAACTGCGCGAAGCAAAAAAAACAAATCAAAATATCATCGCAGTAGGCACTACGGCTATTCGCACCCTAGAGTCTCAGGCAGACTTAATCTTAGATAAAACGCTGAACGATAACATCATCACTAACACCGATATGTTTATAATGCCAGGCTTTGACTTTAAATTGACAGATAGTTTGATTACCAATTTCCATGTACCTAAATCATCACTCATGGCTCTAGTTCAAGCTTTTCTGGATCATAAAAAAGCCAAGCGAGATCTCATTAGTCTATATAAAATAGCTATTGAAAATGAATTTAAATTTTACTCCTTTGGAGATAGTATGTTGATTCTATAGAAGAATTGCTCTTTTAAAAACTAACGCCAACGGCCTATATTCTGCCAGTATTCTGTTTTGGTCAAATTCATTGCAGCTATATTTCCGAAATGTATATGATACGTCCACCAAATATTGAAATAAATCGAACCCGACCATAAAAGAAAAAACAAGACAGTTGTCCATTTTCGTTCTAATAAAATGTGTATCAGACTAGCTAATGGAAAAGCTAAAATAGGAAAATACTGAATAAATGCTCTACCAGAATACCAACCATAATCCGTGATATCCCAAGCACACGTAATATAATGCGAAATAAAAATCAACAGAAAAATGACAGGCATAAATTTTATAGATCTTATATAGCTGATAAGACTTAGATAAGCTAAAATCATACCTGGACTATAGGTTAGAAAACCTGATTTGAAACTAAAAAGTATCTGAAAGACATGTGGATGGAGCCAACTAAAACCTTGATCGCGATAGGAGTATGCAAACCATTCGCCTAAAACATAATACCAATAAAAAAATTGCAAACTTGGAATGACAACAAATGCTATACTTGCTAGTACTATCCAATCCTTTCTCCTTAACCAAAATTGAAATCGAATCTGCAGATCTTGCCAATTATATATTCCCCAGAATAATGGAATAAGCAGACAAATAATATCTGTAGGTCGAATAAGAGTCATTAAGCCACAAAGAAGAGCTATGAATAAAAATCTATTCCTAGAAGGATTTTTATAAAACTGAATAGTAGTATAAATCAAAACAGTATAAAATGCAAATAAACTAGAATTGGCTTGAGCCTGGTCAATGGAAAGATAATTTAATAATACAGTAGCGGATAAATAGAAGAGTAAAAGATAGCTAACCACTTTATCTGAATAATAGCTAAGTAATATTTTTCTAAGAAAGTAAAGACCTATTATACTATATAAAAACATGCCGATACCCAGTGCAAACTGATATGGAAAAGAAAACCCATCTGCTAGATGGACTACTGAAACAATAGCATAAATGTGCCCTACTAAGAAAAAAGGCAGCATAGCGATAGCTTGTCCGCAGTTGTATTGCATGATTCTACCCGATGTATGGTTATATAGTCTAGCATTTTCAAAATTAGGTGTGGGAGAATATTTATCTCCTATTTCTTTTTGAAATTTACATTCTCTCAAATCATGATATATAAATAATGCTGGCAAATACATATAATATCCAGATACATCCCATGATATAGTTGCTTCATTGCCTCCTTTATACCACTTAGGATAATAGAAAAATCCAGTGTAAATCATAATGCCATAGCAGAAGCATAATGCGATTAAGGAAATTTTATTCTTCATAGTAACTCTACCCACTCTTCCTGTATAGACTGGGTAAGATCTAGTTTGTAAAAATTAGAAAGTGCATCATATCTTACTCCATAAGACTCATTGATTACGGGAGCTAAGACTTCTTTAGCTTTAGCAGAGCGAGGTCCCCATCGAAATACCTCTTGACCTTTCTTATCCAATCCGAATACGACTGGAATAGATTTAGAACCATTGGTGAGAAATAGTTGCATAAGATCTTCACTCCTATCACGAAGATATAATCTGATATCAATACTAGGATTGGCAATTGCGATGCCTTTGAAAAGAGGCATAATAATGCAAGCGTCCAGACACCATGCCTCTGTGATAAGATGCAAACTGGCTGTTTGTGTTTTCTGCACAGCATTAAAAAATTTCTTTTGAAGCGAAAATTTGGATTGCATATCCCTTTCTAAGTCATGATTCTTAGATACATAAGGATGCATGTCTTTAGAGTATATTTTTTCACTCCCTGTACGAATGACTTCTTCTATTATAGTTTCAAATTCACAAAGTGAATAGGATATAGACTGATTTATAATCTCACTTAACATATCACTTGAATTTTATTATCTTCAATTAAATCCATCTGATGAAAGGCCCGATAGAGCTGAATGACAGCTATGACATCATTCTGACAGTATTGCACTATTCTTTCTAAATCATTTTCTTCCCAATACACTTTACCTACTTGACTGCCATCTATATCATTCTTAGGTGTAGGAATATGGAAAATAGTCGTTAAGGTTTCTAGAGAGGTGTAGTTTTTATAATCCCCGAATTTCCAGAGCTGCAGTGTGTCTATCAATTCCACTTCCCAGGGCTTTTTATTTTGAAAATCTAATAACTTAGGAATAGCAATCTTATTAATTAAAAATCTTCTACACAAATAAGGGACATCAAATTCCTTCACATTATGTCCACAGAAAACATAGCTATTTTTTAGTTTTTGGCAAAAAAGTTCAAAGCTTTCCAATAAAGATTTCTCATCATGATTAGCAAAAGACTTTATTCTATACTCATCATTTACTTTGTGATAATAGCCCACTGAGATGCAAACTATTTTGCCGTATTCTGCGAAAATAGCAGCCTTATTTTCATAAGCCTCAGAGACATTTAGTGCGTTGAGGTATTCATTTCGCTCATACTTTTTGCTCCAGACATATTTGTAATCTTCCGGCATGTCCTCATAATTCTTATATTGAGATACTGTCTCTATATCTATAAATAAAATGTTTTCAAAATTCATATTCTGTCTTTTAGGATTAAGAAAATAAGACAATATCCAAAAATAATTAATTTACTAATGTCGGATTAGAAATATTTTTTTGGCCACCACTTTTTTAGCCATAGTAATACTTCGTTTTCTCTTGGATTATTATTAGGTTCATACAATATAGAATCTTTAATTTCTATAGGTAGAAAATCTTGATCTGCAAAATTTCCTTCAAAACTATGCGCGTATTGGTAGTTTTTCCCATAACCTAATTCTTTCATCAACTTGGTCGGCGCATTTCGCAGATGGAGGGGCACAGGTAAATCCCCTGTGTCTCGCACTAGCTTTTGAGCTTTTCGCAATGCCATATAAGAAGCATTGCTCTTAATCGAAGTCGCCAGATAAACAACGGTATGCGATAAAATAATACTGCATTCAGGATAACCTATTTTCGATACAGTATCAAAGCAAGTATTGGCAAGCAATAGCGCATTCGGGTTAGCCATGCCGATATCTTCCGATGCGAATATAATCATGCGCCGGGCTATAAATTTTGGATCTTCTCCACCTTCTATCATCCTTGTCATCCAGTATACCGCTGCGTTCGGATCAGAGCCGCGCATCGATTTTATAAAAGCGCTAATTATGTCATAGTGAAATTCTCCGTTCTTATCATACTTCGCACTATTGCTTTGCACGAGAGAATGAATCCAATCATTTGTTATGGTTAATTTTTCCTGCGATGAACTCTGTGCCGCCAATTCTATCATTCCTAGCAGTTTTCGAGCATCACCTCCAGAGAGTCTCAGTAACGCATCCCATTCTCTGATTTGAATGGTACGTTTGCTCAGAAGAACATCTTTTTCCAATGCAGATAAAGTAATTTTCTTTAAAGAGTCTGTACTGAGTTCGTCTAAGACATAAGTTTTACACCTCGAAAGAAGAGCGCGATTGACTTCGAAAGATGGATTCTCTGTCGTAGCACCTATCAGTATAATTCTTCCTTCTTCCACCGCCTTCAATAATGAGTCTTGCTGGGATTTATTGAATCGATGGATTTCATCAATAAATAATAAAACACGCCCGAGTTCATGACTTTTTTCTATAATGTCTCGTATATCTTTGACCCCAGAAGAAATAGCAGAAATAGAATAGAATGGCAAATCTAATTCGTGAGCAATTAGGTATGCAAGTGTAGTTTTTCCCACGCCTGGATTGCCCCAAAAAATAATGGATGGACAATTTTTCTGATTGAGAAACTGCGAAATGATGCCTGTATCAGAAATCAACTTCTCCTGCCCTATATAATCATCCAAACATTGAGGACGCATGCGCTCTGCGAGGGGCTGAATTGCGTTTAAGTTTTTTTCCATTTCGCGATAAGTAGTGGTAAAAATACGGACAGTAAGATCAAAACTACTCCTGCATAAAATTGGAAATTAAATCCTCGATGTTCTTGAAATAGAATTGCTGCAAAAATCAAACCATAAATTGGCTCTAGATTGACAGTCAATGTTACCACAAAAGGTTCTAATTTTTTTAAAGCATAAATAGAAAGTAGAAATGGGACATTGGTGCAGACGAAGCTGAGAATTAAAATATAAGCAATATCGGACGTGTTTATTTTCTGTATAAAATCGAAATTTGAAAATAGAAAAGTAAAAAACAACAAACAAATGCCGCCAGAGAGCATTTCTACAAATGATAAAACTGAAGGTTCTACAGTATTCGACATTTTACCATTCATAATAGTAAAAACAGAAGCTAGTAGGCTGGATAAAATACCGTAAATAATAGCCCATTCATAATGACCAGGAGCTCCTAGGCTAAATGCTTGAAATTTGTTCCCATTGGCTATAAAATACATACCAATTATAGCAATGACACTTATCACTATTTTTTGCAGAGAAATCGTTTTAGAAATTCTAGCAAAATATTCTAACCAAATGACGAACATAGGACTAGTGCCCAGGCAAACCAAGGCAATAGATGATGAATTATATTCTTTGATAGATTGATAAAAGCACAACCAATGCAAACAGATGATAGCGCCTATGCCAAAGAGTTTTAATATTTTTGTACAAGATAGTTTATTTATATGATCGCGTGTAAGTGATAAAACAAAAAAACCGAGTGCCGCTAAAAACATTCTTATCAAAACCAAGCCCAAGGTATCAATAGTAATAAGCTTGCCGAGGATAGCTGTAAACCCCCAAAGGAAAACCGCCAAATGAATCTGAACCAGAGGGTGTTGAAAAAAACGAAGTTTCAAAATAAACGTATAACTTTGTAAATATAGCATCATAACCATGAATCGAAAACAATTTATTGCAAACCTAGGATTAGGCGCAGTGAGTATGCCATCATTGCTGAGTGCTCCTTGGACTTCTCCACGTGAAATCAAACTTCCTTCAACTGATAGTTGGCCGGAAATTCAAAAACAATTTCTACCTATTACGGACACTATCTACATGAATAATGGCACTATGGGCATTACTCCAAGGCCAGTGCTCACAGCACTGCAAGAATCTTTTGAATTAGTTGCTAAATCTGGACATTATCCTTCAGATTTAAAAACTATAAAAGAACGGCTAGCGCCATTAATAGGGGTCGACACTAAGACAATAGCTATCACCAAAAACGTTACCGAAGGAATCAATATAGCCTGCTGGGGAAATGAATTGTCAGCAGGGGATGAAGTCTTGATGACTACCCATGAGCACGTAGGAGGCTGTGCTGCTTGGCTCTACCGAGCAGCTACCGAAGGTATTAAAATCAAGACCTTTGCCTTAGGTGCTACAGCGGAAGAAACCTATATTAACTTTAAAAAAGCGCTGAGCCCACAGACAAAAATAGTAGCTGTGCCGCATATTCCGTGTACGATTGGCCAAATTCTTCCTGTAAAAGATATCTGTACAGAGGCTAGAAAACGAGGCATAACTTCTATTATCGATGGGGCACATCCACTAGGGATGATTCAGTTCAATATAGCAGATATAGGATGCGATTACTACGCTGGCTGTCTGCACAAATGGCTACTAGCTCCGCTCGGATTAGGTTTTGTCTACATTCGCCCAGACCGATTAGCTAATACCAAAATACATAATATAGGAGCCTACAGTCTTTCTGAATTTGATATGACAGCTGAGAACCCAATGAATAAAAACCTAGTAGATGAAACCCAGCGTTTCAGCACAGGGACTTTCTGTTCTCCACTATATGAAGCTGCTGTGCGAGCTGTTGACTGGTATCAAGCCATAGGGCCAGCTAGAATAGAATCGAGAGTCAAGGAACTGACCCTTCATGCTCAGACGGAACTGCGAAAAATGACTAAAGATATTCACGTGTTGACTCCACTAGAAGAAAAATCCCGTGGAGCACAAACCACGTTTAGTTTTCAAAACAAAAAGGCTCCCGACTTTTTAAAATACGCGCAATCTTTCAATCCTAAATTCATACTCCGTCACGTGCATGAAGGCAAATTAGATGCTGTCCGCATCTCTACTCACTACTACAATGATCATGAGCAGATAGATGCACTGATAGAAAAAGTGAGAGGGTTTGTTAAGGGGTAAGAAGAATTCCAATAAAAATCCCAGTATCACCAGTTCAACTGCTGACCATAGGAGGATACTTTCTACTTTTTCCTTTCTAATAAACTCTATACCAATTAGTTAAGACTATATAGCGCGTCTCCATACATAAATACATGATAGAATTGCAGATGGGATTTTACAACTAACCTTGACTATTATTCTAGATGTTTATTCGTTTTTATTATATTTGTAAGCTAGACCAGTGAACAATTGAATGAATAAAGCAATGCAATCAAAAAAATTATTCGAAAAATGCTATAGTTTTACGAGAGCCGACGAAGTTAAAAAAGCAGGCATTTACCCTTATTTTAATCCTATAGAAGATAGTGAAGGGCCTGAGGTGCATATGAATGGCAAAAAAGTAGTTATGGCAGGTTCTAATAACTATCTAGGTCTCACCTCACACCCCAAAGTCAAAGAAGCGGCTATATCTGCAATCAATAAATACGGTACTAGCTGCTCAGGTTCTCGATATCTAACTGGTACTATCGACCTTCATAATGAATTAGAGGCCAAATTGGCGAAATTTGTGGGCAAAGAAGCTGCTCTGCTCTTCAGTACAGGTTATCAGGCAGGTCAGGGAGTCATAGCGCCATTGATGGGTCGACACGACTATATCATCAGCGACAGAGACAATCATGCCTCCATTCAAACGTCTAATATGCTTGCCAAAGGAACTTTTGGTACAGAAATACTGCGCTATCATCACAATGATATGGAGGACTTGGAGAAGCGATTGATTCAGGTAAAAGATAAGGATGGGGCAAAATTTATAGTAACCGATGGTGTATTCTCCACCTTCGGAGATATCCCTGATCTTCCGAAAATAGTTGAGTTAGCTAAAAAATATGGTGCTCAAACCTTAGTTGACGATGCTCACGCATTTGGAGTTATAGGTAAAGGTGGTAGAGGCACAGCTAGTGAGTTTGGGCTAGACAATGATGTGGATTTGATTATTTGTACATTTTCAAAAACCTTAGCATCTCTTGGTGGATTTGTAGCGGGGGAAGAAAGAGTTATCAATTATTTGAAACACCATTCTCCCGCCTTGATTTTTAGTGCTTCTCCTACGCCAGCTTCAGTTGCAGCAGCATTGGCAGCATTGGATATTTTGATAGAGCAACCAGAGCTTGTCAAGCAATTGAATGATAATGCCGACTATGTAAGACAAGGTCTTATCAATATGGGCTATAATGTATATCCCTCGCGGACTGCCATAGTATCCATCATTATTGATAATGACAATAAAGGCTTTGAACTCTGGAAAGGACTTTACGATGCAGGTGTATTTGTCAATGTATTCGTTCCTCCAGCAGCTCCACCAGGTATAGCTATGATGCGAAACAGCTTCATGGCCAGCCACCGCAAAGAGCACCTAGATGTGATATTGGATAAATATCATGAGATAGGAAAGCGATTGGAAATCATTTAATTTTCAGAATATGTTGACTAAAAAAATCAGTCTTGGAATTTTGTCGATATTCCTATGCACGAGACTGTTTGCAGGTGAAGGAGATACCACCAATATCAATTTTTTTACGAAATATGATTTACAGCAGTGGAAGGGCACGTGGAATCATAAAAAATTCGACTATCTAGATCCGAGCAAGAATTATAAAAAAGCTTTTTTAGTCTTAGAACTCGGATGCGCAAGCTATGGATGTTGCGTCTGGGATTATAATTTTCATGCATTGATAGGGAAACCATTAGAAGGCTATGATACCTTGAAATTTGGGAAATTAGATTCTGTCACATGGAATAGCAAACTGACCGTTTTGGATTCGCTTTGGGTGACACGAAAGTCATCGAATATTGAGGTGGCGAGACTTATCACACCTTATGGAACCTATATGCGAGCAGGGTCCAATGGATTTACTAATAATTGGACGCATCCATATATATTCGATGTGACGGATTATATTCCTTTATTTAAAGATAGTTTTGGGCTAGTGATACAATCGGGCGGCTATGATGGTAAGAAGGGATTCAATCTAACGAGCAATCTTATTTTGATAGAAGGCAAACCAGATGCTATGCCTAAAAAAGTCCAAAAAGCGTATGGACGAAGTTTTACTTTTCAAAATGAAACCCAAATAGATACATTAATCAAGCCGTATCGCTTCAAGTTAGATGCAAATGAAAAGCAGGCAAAATTTAGATTAATTGTAACGGGTCATGGTGCACAGGGAGAATTTAGTCCAGTGGAATTATATATTAAAATGAATGGAAATCAAATTTTCACAAAAAGGCTCTGGAGAGAAGATTGCGACGAAACTCATGTACAACCGCAAGGTGGGACGTGGATTTTTAGCAGATGCAATTGGTGTCCAGGAGAAAAGGTCATTGATTTAGATATTGACCTTACGCCATATTTAAAAACAAATGATTCGAATGAAATATGGATTTCATTCCGAAATATGGAAACAACGAGTGCTACGATACAAGCTAATTATAGTGTAAGTGGAAACATAATTACATTTGAAAAAAAGCCTGAGAAAGATATTGCTTTGATAGATGTCATAGCGCCGAGTAAGGATAAAACCTATTTCCTTCATAATCCATTGTGTCAAGGACCTATAGTAAAAATAAGAAATGAAGGCACGAAATCAGTCAAAGAGGCATATATTGATTATTGGGTAGATGGAAATAATAAAACGACGCACATTTGGAAGGGAAATCTGATGCCTGAAAAATCGGAAATAATTCAACTACCTGCTTTTCCATGGATGAATGTCGACTATACCTCTCCTATATTTTTTGCCAATCTTCAAAAAACAATAGATAATTTAGTGACATGGAATGATAGTATTCAGTCTAAGTTTGATATTCCAGCAGTATTCCCTTCTCAGAAATTAAAGTTTGATATAAAAACAACTAATGATAATAAAGACAATACCTTGAAGATTTTTGATGAGTTGAATCAAGAAGTGATGTCTAAAGTATATAAAGGCGACAATAAGACCTATTCAGATACGATTACCTTGCCCGATGGTTGTTACCGTATGGAACTCATAGACTATGATGATAGAATCGAGTGTGGCGATGGTCTGAATTTTTGGTGGTCCACGCAACAATTATCTAAATCAACAGGAAGTCTTACGATACGAAATGCTATTAATAACGCTGTCTTAAAAACATTCAATGCAGACTTTGGAGCAAAGATCAATTTTCAATTTACCTTGAATAATGTCAAACTAGGAGAGTATACCCCTAAGTCAAATTATGAGTATAGAACATTTAAATTTCCAGATACTATAAAGACAGAAATAGCTTCTGCTAATAATGATCATTGCTGGGATTTGAGTCCTAACCCATCGTCAAATGGTCATTTGAAAATAGAGACCAAAGGAAATGGACAAGAGATTTTAGGAGTTAAAATATTTAATCTCAATGGTCAAATGGTTTTCCAAAAGGCAACTAAGAATTTATCTATGATTGAAGAGTTAAATCTTGGTCATTTACCAAAAGGTATTTATATCCTACGCGTTAATATAAATGGCAGGGAAGATGAGAAAAAATGGATTTATAGGTGATACCATTTTTTATTTGGCTCAATTTATTATGGTATTATGCCGACTTACATTTGTATAACAGTAATATAATAAAACTATTTGATAAGAATCGTCGGTATAAAATCCTAGCGTTTAGTCTTCTAATTTTTTGTGTACATTATGCTATAGCTGCTCAAGATACAGTCAAGATCATCTTCTTCCAAGACTCCAATATTCAGCAGTTTCGTGGTGTAGAATGGCATAGAATTCAGAAAGACTTTCCTGCGGGCAGCTATGAAAAAGCAATATTAAAAATTGACCTAGGCTGCGCCACTTATGGTTGCTGCGCTTGGGACTATACCTACAGAGGGTTTTTTTCTAAAAAAATAAGTGATTCAAGTTATAAGGATATAGAAGTCGCTCGTTTAATTACACCCTATAGTTCTTTCATGCGGAAAGGGAGACATGGATATGATTCTACTTGGGTTCATCCTTATTTCTATGACGTCACCGACTATTTACCATTATTGAAAGGGGATTCCATTTTTTACAGTGCCTATACTGGAGGATGGGATGATAAAGGGAAATTTGGATTTAAACACACGGTTACTCTATACCTCATCAAAGGAGATACACTCAGAAATCCCGTCAATGTTTTGCCTGCATTTCAAGACAACTATCGCTATCAAGACTCCATTCAGATAGATAGTATGATAAAACCTTTTCGATTTAAACTGCGACCTGGTGAAAACTTTGCTAAACTCAGAACTATCATAACAGGTCATGATCAGGAAGGTGAGTTTTCTCCAATTAACTTTCATGTAAGGCTCAATGGAAAGCCAATCTATCAGAAGAGATTATGGAAAACAGACTGCGACCAAAACCCCATTCAGCCGCAGTCAGGCACCTGGATATTTCCCCGCACCAACTGGTGCCCAGGTGAGAAAGTCAATGAGATCGAAGTTCATTTAGCAGATTTAAAATTAGAAAGTGATAATGAAATAGAAATCTATTTTGGGAAAATAGAAACCGAGAGTAAGGAGATTCATGCCATTTATTCTATAGAGTCGCATGTGATAACTTATAGATACAAAGACTCTTTCGACTTGGCATTAGTCGATATAATCTCCCCAAGTAGAAATCCGAATTATAGAATGCATAATCCTTCTTGTTCGAGAATAAGGTTCTTAATTAAAAATGAAGGTAGTCAAAAAGTTAACACCTTTGATGTAAAGGCCGGTTATAAGAACGGTATTGGAATCGTTTATCGAGTTTTTCTAGATCTAATGCCTCAAGAAGTTAAAACCTATGAATTAAACTTTGATGAGCATGGAGATACCTTTGTAGAATTGGAATTAATGAAACGACCATTGAATGTAAACTTTAGAAATGATTTTATTAAAGCTGAAATCTTACAAACACCAAAGTTACAATCAAGAGAGATTATTTTAGAAATATCTACTACCAACGATAGCTCGAATAATTGGCTTGTAATAAGAAGTGGAAACAGAGATACAATTTTAAAAAAAGTTTATTTCAATAATAACACAACTTATAAAGACACCATTCAACTTGCGCCAAACTATTGTTATCAACTAGAGCTTTTTGACTATGATAAAAACTATCAATGCGGCGATGGATTAAGTTTTTGGTATTCAAGCCGTGTGATGAAGAAGACTTCGGGGATATTTAAAATTTATGATGCCAAAACGGGGAAATTATTGAAAGTATTCAACCCTGACTTTGGAGGCAAGATAAACTATGAGTTTCGGATAGAGTAGGATTTCTTACTTTTTTGAGATAATTTTTAATACTTTTATACGTTAATGAAACTCTCTATGATTCGAATTTTTCTAACCCTTGTGATCTTAACTACTTCACTATCTGTCAATAGTCAGAATGTGCGCATCTATGGCACCATACTAGAGAACACGGACTATAGTACTGTGATTCTCTCGCCTGCAGTATTTTCCAAACTATTGGATTCTAAAATAGAAACTAGTCCAAAAAAAGGATCTTTTGAGTTTAACATCAACGTGACAAATGCTTGCTTTTACAAGCTCTATTATAAATCTAAGCGCATTCAACTTTTTATAAAGCCTGGAGCTAATGTCCAGCTGACAATAGATAATACGAAAACAACGAATTATACGATATTCTATGAGGATTTAATACAAGAGAATACACTACTCAATCTCGAATCTACTCCATACCTGGGAAATAAGGAAGATAGAGAAAATTTGAAACAGGCAGCGCAGCAAGGGCTAGAAGTTTATTACAAGGAAATAGATAACGCTTATAAACTTCGCTCAGCAGAATGGAATGCACTAGTAGAAGAGGTGAGTCTAAGTCAAGAATTTGTAGAATTATATCCGCGCAATTATATAGAAATGGCTTCCTATCTCTATAAATATTACTATCCAAAATATCATGGGTTACATCAGGATTCCTTCATAGCAGTGCATGCTAGTTTTCTAGACTTCTATAAGTTCATGCCCAATCATTCAGATTATTATCATTGCCCCCTTTATATAGATAACCGCATGAATATTCTAAAGGCCAATGTAAATAGCAAAAATAAGCCCCTTATAATCAGTAAAAATACAGATGATTTAGAATTATATAAAGGCTATATACGCGAAGCAGAATTAGAACACGATTCTTATCTTCGCGAAACTTTGATAGAAAATTTAATTGGAGAATGGGTCAATAGCTATGGAAGAACTTCTGAGCTTAAACAAGAAATAGTAGCCTATATAGATCAAGTAAAAGATGCCGATAGAAAGATAGCACTTAAAAAAAGGTTGGTCAATTTAGCCCAATATGAAACTGGTCAGCCCGCACCGAATTTTAGCTTTGAAGATTATTCAGGGAATAAAAGACACTCAAGAGAACTCGTAGGTAAAATAGTTTATATTCATGTGTGGTCTAGTGCCAATGCCACTAGCATGGCAGAATGGAAGGCTGCGAAAGAAATCAACACCAAATATAAAGATCAGCCTGATTTCATGTTTTTATATCTATCTATAGACGAAGATAAAGAAGCATGGGAAGAAGCTATCAGAGACCACAAATTGATGGATGAAATTCAAGCCATTTCATTCCCAAATGGTTTTAATTCTGACTTTGCAAGGAAATATGCTATTCAATCACTACCCTCCTATATTCTCATAGACAAAAGCGGGAATATCATATCCAATAGAGTGCCGAGACCAAGTCAACCAGAAAAATTGATTCCTCTACTAGATAAGTTGTTAGGAAGATAGTTTTTATACCACGATTACATTTCCCATTGCACATAATGGATTTGACTGCCTTGACCCATGTGTAACTTTTCATAATAAGTCTGAACACGCAATATGTCTTCTATCTTTTTATGTTGACCATAAATATTTTCTATACAACGAACAATTTTCTCTCCTCGGCCATCCAATACTCCTACTGCATATCTGAAGAGCGGAAAATTATCAGTTTTTAGATGGAAAATTATTTTTTTTCCATTGAGAAGTTTCTGATAATAATCTAAAAACTTTGGAGAAATTAAACGATTGCCTCTGTCTGAAAAGCTTGGGAATGGATCAGGAAAGGTAATCCATATTTCATCTATTTCTTCACCTAGAATAAACTCATGCATCAATTCTATTCTGGTTCGGAGAAAACACACATTGGATAATTTTTTTTCCAATGCTATCTTAGCTCCATTATGAATTCTATTTCCCTTAATGTCTATGCCTAGCAAATTTTTATCAGGGTATTTTTCGCCGAGTGCTACAGAATACTCTCCTTTACCACAAGCCAGTTCAATAATCAAAGGATTCTCATTTCCGAAATGTTTAGATTTCCAAAAACCCTTAGGGTTATCTTCCTCTTGATTTCTAAAGAGATTGGGCTCTGTGAAAGAGAAATTTTCATAGACATTCGGCATAGACTTCAATGCCTCAAACTTTTGCAGCTTGTTTAGACTCATGACCTTAAATAAATTAGGTTAATCTCCAGAAAGTTTAATTCTACGCACAATAGTGTCTGGTCTAATAGTGTCTAGCTTAGTATTTTTATATAATTCTTGTATACTTACATTCTCTGCTTTAATGCCCTTACCTATTCGTATTTCACCAGTTTCAGCTATCGCTGTTTTTAAAGTTTGCGCTTTTAATATTACTGCCCGTGGTTTTTGAGAAGTTTTGGATTCTAACTTAGTCTTTTCTTTAGGAAGGATAGATTTTAAATTTTCGCTCGCTGGAGCGTCTATCTCTAATCCATTTGGGAATAAGGTATGTATGCGAAGGATTTGACCTACCTTTAAGCCCTGTTCCATATTTATAGCATTCCAAATTAGAATATCATTAGGGTTACAGTTATATATTTTTGAAACTCTAAAAATAGTTTCCTTTGGCTTTACACTATGATTTATCCAAACTTTCTCACTAGGGCTTATTTTTTCAATAGTTGCGCTATCACCTTTTTTCTTTACTGAAGTGATATCATTTGACTTATTTGCCTGGGTTAGAACATTATTTATCATCGGAGAAGTATCTTTTTCTTCTATGGTCATCTTCGGCTGAATGTTAACCACTCGATTTGATAAAGGTTCTGCAATTTTAGATGATTCAATTCTAGCATTAGCTGGATCAGGTTTGGGGGTAATATCCAAGGGAATGGAAAGTTTAAGATTCTTTTCAATACGCTCTCTTTCAATTTGATAAAAAGGACGAGACTTCATAAATGACTCTCTTACACCACTAAGATATATTGTATCTTCGGCATATGGTTGCTCCCAGGATTCTAACTTATTATATTTTCTTAATTGCTTCAAGCTAACTCCATACATCTGAGAAATATCGTAAAGACTCTCTCCTTTTAGTACGATGTGTTTCGATTTTGCATTTGCTTTTTCCTTCTTACTCAGGAAAAAATTCTGACCCAATCTCAACGTTTGTTCTCCTTCTACATCATTAAATTCCATGAGTTTGTTTACAGGCAATTTTTTCATACTTGCCAGCTTATATATGTCGAAATCCTCATTGACTATCACTAGCTCAATATTATTAGCAAGTTGCATTCGCAGTTTTATAAGTTCTTCCTCGCTAAATTTACGAGGAGCGGTTTCTAGAGGTTTTATTGTTTTTAAAGAACTTTTTTCCATACCAAATTTGTCAAATTGATACAACTTCAGTTCTTCAATATATTTAATAAGCATAGCTGGATAATTAGGATTCGTAGCATATCCTGCTTCCTTAAGTCCATAGGCCCAGGATCTGTAATCAGTCATGTCATAGCTAAATAATTTGCCATATCTGGGCTTCAAGAGAAATAATGAATGATCTCTGTAAGATTCCTCAACTGCTCCGTATGCGCGGAAACACTCATTCTTGGTATCATCATCTTTTATGAATATAGCCCCTGTCCACTCTGCTTTACATTTAATGCCAAAATGATTATTGGCCTTAGAAGCGAGCAGCGAGTTGCCACTTTCAGTTTCTATCAAGCCCTGAGCTAATGTGATACTTGCTGGTATTTTATAACGATTCATCTCTTCTACCGCCAGAGAAAAATACTTATTGATATAGTCCTCCTGCGTCATTTTAGTCTGAGCTGAAGACGATGACAAACAAAAAACTAAACATAATAGGACAAAAAATAACTTCATGAAACACTTAATATAGCTACAAATATAGTTTTAAATCTATTTTATCAACTGAAAATACTTTTCACTTAATTTTTTAAAGTATGGGTTGAGGCCTACTGGTGTTCGTTGAATTTGAGCTTCATTTTGCTTTTTATTCTCTAAATACTGTTTGAGCTCTTGGGGCATATCTGGCTTTACATTTTTGGCGCGCTCACTTTCTCTTCTGGTCTCTTCACCTTGCTCTCTTTCTGCCTTAGCAGATTCTAAAAGTTTTATCTGAATCTCTCTTTGACGCATCATCATCTCATCGTAAAATCGCTTATTAACCAGATCTTTCTCGGTTTGATTCATTTTATCCATGGCATCTTTCAGTTCATTACCGAAGGGTTTTTTGCCAGATTTATCAGGACTATTAGATTGTTCTTCTATCTTCTTAAGTAGATTGCGAATAGCTTGCTGCTGAGCAGCTATCTTAGCAAATTCTGCCGCGTCCTTTCCATTATTGCCATCTTGGCCTTTCTGCTGTCCACTCTGCCCCTGTTGTTCCCCTGACTGCTGTCCATTTGGATTTTGTGGCATTCCATATTTTCCAGGCTGCTGAGATTTTTCCTTCATTTTCTTCTGTAACTGTTCCATTTGCTCATTGAGCTGTTGTTGCATCTCTCCCAGTTTTTCGAGACTCATACTCTTCTTTTTCTTTTTTCCCGGCTTAGGATTATCGCATTGCTGATCTGAGTCAGAACTATTTTCGTCCTCATCCTCATCTTGCATATTTTTTAGCGACTCGCTGAGCATAAGTCCTAATTTATTATAAGCTGACATAGAGAACTGTTCATTAGATATAGCTAAATCTATTCTCCGATCTACGAGCCTCTTCACAGAGAGATCTGTATTGCTATTTACCTTATCTACCTCCTCAAAAATAAATTTTCGGATTTTCGCCTGTCTCGAAGCTATTTTATAAAGTGTATCTTCAACAAGTTTAAAATCCTCTTTTATCTTTTGCTGATATTGAATTAGCTTTAAATAGCTAGGACTCTGTATGGAAGTCGTTTTTGTTTTTTCCAATATTTTCTCCTGCTCGAATGATAGAAAAATAACATTTTCCAGCAGCCGTCGCATCATCTTCGCATCCTCAGCTTTTTGCTTTTTCTTTTGATTCTTCTTTAGTTTACTCAATTTCTCTTTAGCATCATTCATCTTCTCAGAAGCTTTTTCCTGCTTTTTACCTCCTGATTTTGGACTGCCATCATTCATTTCCTTCTCTGCGCCTTCCTGCTGCGCTGCCGCATCGTCTATATCCTTCTTAGCCTCCTCAAATTCTATTTTATCTGTTTTGTTGACCTCGCTATTGAGTTTAATAAGTTCATCCATTTTCTTCCGAACTTCCTTCATCTCCTCGTTTAGACCTTTTTGTGCAGTCTTAGTGTCTTTTTGCATTTCAGATTCTAAAGCTAGCTTTTTCTGCTCTTTGCTCAAAGCTTCTAGCTTATCTATCATGTCATTTAACTTTTGCTTATAGTCGAGATTTTTGTATAAATTCAGAAGTCTATCCAAGTTTTTCTCCATCTTTTCAGATTTAACATCCATTTGGTTTATATTCTGAAGTAGTTCTTTTTTATCTTGTTTCTCTAGCAACTCATTGATTTTCTGAAGCAGGTCTTTGAGCTCCGGATTTTTCATCTGCTCTATAATCTCTTCTAACTGCTGCTGCTGATTGAGCATTGATTGCTCTTGTTTAGTAAGTTCATTTTTTTTATCAAAATTTCTTTTGATATTCTCTTTGCTATTCTCGAGTTTTTTCTGAAGTTCATCCTGCTTTTTAAGCAAGTCTTCAATCAATTTCTTGTCATTAAAATCCATCTGATTTTTTTCTAGCATCTTCTTTTTCATTTGCTCTAGATCTGCTTGAAACTGTTTAGCATCTTTAAGCGATTTTGCCAGCTCATTTTGTATCTGCGCCGTATTATTGTCTACAACTTCCTCCAATTCCTTCTCAGAAAGCTTTTTCTGAGAAAACATAGAAGATCGTGATGATTTAGATCCGTTCACTTGATCATTATCGTATACTTCAAAGTAATAGTTAAGCTCAGCCCCTTTTGGATATTTATTAAATAACTTCTGTGTGGAAAAATAAAATGAAGGATTCTTGCCTGCCGGAATATTGACTTTTAATCTCTCAGACATACCAGCATACTGAATGACAAAGTAAAGCACCGAAATACCATAGTCGTCTGACACATCCCCGGCATAATATTTAATCTCTTGGATACTATCATTAAATTCACGGAGAGAAATAATAGGATGGGCATCTGCTACTAATCCTATTTGATAACGCTGCGAGTCAACAAGGCTCGATCTATTATTTTTTACCAGAACAGTATAACTAGCAGTATTTCTCAAACTAGCCTTTGCTCCGAAGCCGTTACTAAATGACTCTACGGAAAGTTTTTGGTCTGCTAATTGCAATTGTATATTATCTACATTTTCTGTTTTAAATTTCCAAATTGCGATACTGCCCTCAGGCGCTTGAATATCGCCAGAATTATGAAGTGTAAAAGGTTTGACTCCAGTATATCTAGGAGGAATCACATCGATATCAAATGATGTAATCAGAGGTCTAGGGACTATATCTAGTGCATATTCATCAGATAAAAAGCCTAAGGACTCCAACCTAAAATTCGCTTTATTCACAACATTCTTCAAGGTAAAATCATACACTCCATTTCCAGAAGCGACCATAGGATATTTAACTCCCTGATATAATATATTCAAATCTTCTGGTAAGGACTTTCCCTCTAGTTTAGCTTTTATATTGATAGATTCAAATTGCGCCACCTTTAGGCTAGAGTTTAAAATGACAAAATTAAATGGGGCCTTGGGGGAGAAGACTTGATTGTAATTTATAAGTCGATGTGTACTTTCTTTAAATAAATTTGGTATCCAAAAAATTAATACTAAAAAAATAGAAATGGGTATGAGTAAATATTTAGCTAGTTTCCTATTCTTTTCCCAATCAAGAGCATCTGTAAATTTAACCCAAAGAAGCGATTGCGATTTTTGTCTTATTGATGCATATATTAACTCTAGAGATGTGTCTTTACCCTCCATTTCACCTAGATAAAGTACATTGAGTAGTTTGTCTTTCACCTCGGGAAAATGTTTTCCGATAATCTGTGCGGCTTGTTTGTCATTTATCCGCTTCCTATTTTGAACGAACTCTAGTAGAGGACGCAATACCCAGAAATAAAAAAGCAACAAAAATGCTACCAAAAATAAAAAGAAAAGCCCCCTTCTGATATCTGGACTTAAATATAAATTATATTCTAAGGTAGTAGTCAATAAATAGATAGTCACAAAGACTATTAAGAATTGTAATCCTCCTTTCAGCCATTGATGAAAATAATAGTTAGAAATAAACTTTTTAAGCCTATTTCTTAGAAGGTTATAGTCATCGATTTTATTGTCCTCTAGCATACTACAAAGATAAAAAAATTATCTCAATCTAAAAAGGTGGAATCATCATTTTCGCACACTGACTATATAAACTCCCAGTAATATAATGAGAAGGGAGACAAAGTGCACCCAACCAATAGATTCTCCATCGAGGTAGCCCCAGAATATGGACATTAGTGGGATAAGATAGGTGTTCGTAGAAGCGAATAAGGCATTGGTGCGCTTTAGTAGCATATAAAAAATGAAGGAGGCTACCAGAGAACCGATAAAGCCTAACAATAGCATAGCTTCTAAGGACTTCATCTTTTGACTTACCGCGTCTGGACTAGTTATCCAAAAAGTGGTACTGAATTTATGAAGATCTATATGTTCAAAAACACCTAAGTATAGCACTATCGGCAGGTATATGCATCCTAAGATGCCAAATACCCCGAGTAAAATATCACGTGACGGAAGATGACTCAGTTTTATCTTAACTATATTCATATTGACCCCATACATCATAGTGGCTATTAGAGGAAACATAGCATATTGTGCCTGAGCATAAGTGGTACTTTTTTGTGTAAATAGAATCAGAACGCCAAAAAAGCCAATAAAAATTCCAATCAAACTAATCAGACTGGTCTTGTACTTAAGCCAAATAATACCCACAATTAATGTAAATAATGGCGTCAGTGAATTGATGACTCCATTGAGATTGCTATCCATTCTACTGGCCGAATAAGCATAAAAAAGACTGGGTATCGCGCTGCCTAACATGGCAGATACGAACATCCAAAATAAAATTTTGCGATCATATTTTATCATGATTACACCTAAAAATGGAAGCGCAAGGATACCCCCAAAAAACATTCTCAAAGAGGAAACTTCTATGGTAGAGAATGCTCGAGTGCCTATTTTCATAAGCATAAACGAACTTCCCCAGATAGAGCCGAGGAGAAACAAGGTAATCCACTGTATCGCTGCAACCTTAGTCTTTTCCAATATTCTGTGTGATTAAAATCTGCTTAGGAATACCCTGAGACACATGCTTTTCTTTGAACGCATTGATGACACGACTATGGGTATCATTATACACTGTCCAATAATTCGGCTGAGTGCAGTAGGGTCTCACAATCAACTGGATTGATCCTGACTGAATATGCTGAATGTAAATTTCGGGTTTAGGATCTGACAAAATAAGGCTATGATCTTTTAGCGCCTCTAATGCAATATCTTTAGCTAACTCTATATCGATATTCGCTTCAATACTAAAGGGTATATCTACCCTAATTTTTCCTTTTCTACTCCAGTTAATGATAATACCCGTAGATAATAAACCATTGGGCAAAAAGACCGTTTTCATATCGCCTGTTAATATAGATGTATTAAGTATTCCGATTTCCTGCACAGTACCGCTCACTCCATTGAATTCTATAAACTCGCCTACCTTAATTGGCTGATAAATAATAAGCATAAACCCTCCTGCAAAATTTCCTAAAGAACCATTAAATGCAGAACCTATAGCAACGCCCACACCTGCCAGCATAGCTGCCACTGAGGTAGTTTGTATTCCTAGCACACCTATAATGATTAGGAATAAAATGATACGTAAACCTATCTTGATAAATGAAAGGAAGAAGGTTTCTACGGAAGGATCAAACTCCTTGGCATCTAGTATTTTTTTAAAGACTCTGTAGGACCATTTGATAGCAATAGAACCTATAATCCAAATAAGAATAGCCGCTATAAGTTTAGGAATCAGCGCCTCCACCATTCCGACCAAGTGGTTGATCAATTTCTCTATATTGAATGACATATTCGCTAGCTAGTGGGTTGTTTATTCATTTTAATAGCCCATAACATCATGCAGCTACCCACCAGTATCATAAAAATAGACATAAACTGCGCTTGAGATAAATTGAGTCCAAAATAGTTATATTTATTGTTGATACGGACGAATTCGATAAGAAATCTTTCGAGTCCGTTAAAGATAAGAAAAAGACCAGTGATAGCGCCTGGATAGAAAGTGAACTTTTTTCTTAACTTCCATAAAATAAGAAATAATATCGTGACAAAGATGGTCTCATAGAGCGGGGTAGGCAAATGTGGCTCAGCCAATTTCATGCAGTAAGGCTCTGTACAACCGGGGATAAGCACCCCATCTCTATTTACATTATGCGCATAGGTATTTCCCCAGAGAAAATCTGGAAGAAAAAAAGGCTTCGTAAGCCCTGCTGTGGATATGCCCCAGCAGCCATCTCCTGAAAACTGACAACCTAATCTTCCTACAGCGTATGCCAGAAAAAATGGAGGAGATAAGCTATCTACAAATGGGAAAACCTTAATCTTATTTTTAAATGCATATATTATCAGTAAAAAAGAAACCGTGAATAATCCGCCTAAAACACTTAGTCCAGATGTCAATGAACCAATAGGATTTGATAAAAATTCGGACATAGACTCTGGATTATCAATAGCATCCAGCAATTTAGAACCTAAGACACCACCTATCATGGCTATAATTAGAATATCTCCTATTCTATCTTCTATATTATTTGATACTATTTTCTTTATAGGCTGTGATTTTTTATTCTTCCATTGATCATAAGCGGTATATCCCCCCATGACCAGCCCGAATAAAATACCCCCTGCTAAAGAACCTTGCATCGAAAGAAGAAAGCCCTGAGGGTCCGCTATAAATAAATCAAAATTTGAAACTATACCTATGACTTTTAAGCCGAGAAAAAATCCGAAGGCACCATAAAGTAGAACTTCAGATAAAACAATGCCTTGTCCTACCAAAATTTCTTTAGTTTCTTTCGGAAAAAATCCCAGTTCAGTTTTTCGTGCAAGTTCTTTTCGTGCTAGATATATCCCTACTATAAAAGCCATCGCCATCATAAATCCATAGGTGTTCGGTGGTATTGATGGAATATTAGTACCTAAAATAGAATTGACAAAATCCCAAATAGAAGCATAGGCGCGTAGTAATATCATATAGGGTGTATTTATAAAATTTTATTTATTAATCATTTTAGCGCCTCCAACTAGCACATGTAGTCTTTTTTTAAACTTATATGCATAAAATAATTGATATTTAAATATATAGAAGGACTTTCCTCGATAATCCATGGGTTCACTGCTAGCTGTCACATATAGATTTACAGGGGGACTGTCTATCTCAGAACATTTATACTCCATAATACTCTGTGCATAGACAATACCGCAATTGAATCCAGAAAATAGAGAATTTAATACCGCAAGTTTCATCTTAAATGCTAATATTGTTCCTTCTCATTCGGAAAGCTTCCCGACTTTACATCTGCTATATAATTTTTAACCGCACCGTTTACTACTTCATGTAAATTGGCATATTTACGTATAAACCTCGGATTAAAATCCACATTGATGCCTAGCATATCATGCATCACTAGAACTTGTCCATCCACACCCCCTCCAGCTCCTATGCCTATTACAGGTATGGAAAGTTTCTTAGCAATTTTATCCGCTAAACTAGCGGGAATTTTTTCTAATACAATACTAAAGCAACCTAAGCTCTGCAGAAGCTCTGCCTCACATTCTACTTTGAGGGCTTCCTCTTTTTCTTTTGCTCTTACGTTATAAGTACCGAATTTATATATACTCTGAGGAGTTAAGCCTAAATGCCCCATGACTGGTATTCCTGCGCTCAATATCCGAATTATAGATTCCTTAATCTCTTCACCACCCTCTATCTTCACCGCGTGGGCGCCCGATTCTTTCATGATACGGATTGCAGATGTTAGAGCTAGTTTAGAGTCTCCTTGATAATACCCAAATGGAATATCTACTACGATAAGGGCTCTCTCTACGGCTCTGACCACCGAGGTAGCATGGTAGATCATTTGATCAAGCGTTATAGGCAGTGTTGTCTCATGTCCTGCCATTACATTAGAGGCGCTATCTCCTACTAATATGACATCAATCCCTGCCCCATCTATAAGTTTAGCCATAGAATAGTCGTAAGCGGTAAGCATCGAAATTTTTCGCCCTTCTTTTTTTAATTTCTCAAGACTTTGAGTGGTGACGCGCTTGATTTCTTTATGAATAGACATGATCGTTTGTTTTAAAATTTACCATTTTTCAATGGCTAATATTGCCTTACTATGTTTAATATTCGTTTATTCCAAGGTTCAATAGAATCAATTTGCAAAAATAGATAGCCTAAACTATAACTGCATAACTATTTGTAATAAATAGAATATATTTATCTTAAAGTAACATACTTAGCTGCTATTTGTAAGATGGTATCCATGGAATGTATACGATCCATAAAGTATTCACGCTTATTAAGCCTAGCTTCTGCTTGATTCTTATATAGAAAACTATCTATAGCGTTATTAAATTCATAAGAACTAAATACCTGAATCACAAAATTAAGACGTACGTATTCTTTAGCCTCCTCGCTTTTTTCTATATTTTTCCCTATAATGATAGGGAGACTATAAGCCATTGGTTCTATAAGACTATGTACCACTTTATCGAATCCTCCACCGACATAAGCTACATCAGCATATCGGTATAGTCTGGATAATATTCCTATAGTATCTATGATGAGTATATTCGTTCTCTTACTGAAGTCATATTGGGAATACCGCTGCGCTCCTGGAAATTGGTCTTGCAATTCTTGGACTCTAGATAAATGTACCTCATGTGGTACGAGTATCCACTGCATATCGGAGCTTGAAATTATCTTATCCCCAATTATTCTATCATCATTTGGCCATATACTTCCACAGATTACAACTTTTTCATAATTTACAAAATGCTGAATTACATCATCTTCAAATGGGATTTGGACTATTTGTTGCATTCTACCATACCTCGTATCTTCAATTACAGTAGAAGCAAAGCCAAGCTTTTTCAAATTTAGTTTTGAATTCTGATTAATGACACCTATCTCTGTGAAGCATGCTAAACATTTTTTTAAATACGGCTGGTAAAACATAGAAGTTTTAGATCTAAAAACTCCATTTAGAAGAATGATTGGAATTTCCTTAGCTTTTAAAATAGAAAGCACATTGAGCCAAAACTCATATCGAATCCAGAATACTAATTTAGGCTGAATAGTCTCGATGAACAATCGCACATCGGATTCAAAGTCGAATGGTAAATACATAACATAGTCTGCATACTTAAAGTTTTTTCTCACCTCATAGCCCGAAGGTGAGAAAAAGCTAACTAGAAGTTTTTCGTCAGGATAGTTTTTTCTAATGGTTTCAATAAGATAGCTTATTTGCTCGAATTCCCCTAAAGACGAAGCGTGAAACCAAATACAGTTTTTGATATCTAATTCACCTATTCTTGATTGTATATTTTTTCTACCATCTATCCACTTCTGTGCCTTAGCATTTTTAATAGCAAAGAAATAGATGAAGAAATAATAAAGATGCAAAAAAACCTTATAGAAAAATAGCACAATTAGCGTTTAGTAAAAAATAAATATTATTTTCTTCTCATGAATAGCCACTAATGAGAAATAATTAACGATGTTTATCTCAATTATAGAAGTATCCATCCGATTTTGGATCTTGCTTCATAAATCGTTTCAAAACGACTGTCATTCCGATTTTAGGACCTATAAAGAAGCTAGACCTAGCTGATTGATCGTGAGCTAGTCCAGTACTGTAATCTAACACACCTTGAAATTTAGTAACACTGTAAATCATTTGTAGCCCTATACTGCCATTCACTAGCTTACTTTTAGAATATAACGTATACCCTAAAAAGCTGTTGACGCTCCATCCACTCTCTAGTCTATTGTATCCATTGAAATACTCTCCACTTAGCTGGGTCACCGATCTGACATCAGCTGTATTATATGCTGAGTAAAATAAATAACCCACGCCTCCTTTTATATGCAGCCCACTATTTTTATTCTTGTTATTTAAAGGGAATATTTTTCCTACTTCTACAAAGAAATTGCCTCCTCTTCCCTCCAATTCTGGCGTTTCTATTGAATTATCCTCCCCAATAATAAATCCACCTGAGGTTACCATATTACCAAGTACACTTAAATCTTTATATTGACTGCCGAATAGAAATTGACCTTCCACCCCCAGTGTAATATTATTTCGTAGTTTCACATTAAGATTGAATCCTAGATTATTGTTAGAGCCATAATGCTGGCTTACATCGCCAGATAAAAACTGATACATGTAATGAGCGGTGCCTCCAAAAAATGTTTCCTGGGAAGCCAGAATTTTTACGCTCAAAAGGCTCATGATAACTAAATAAGTTTTTAACCACTGTTTCATTAGACAAATTTACATTTAAATATCTGGTCAAGATAAAAAAATGCCACCCTAATTGGGTGGCATTTTTACTTGGCATAATTTTATATTTATCTTACTTCGATTTTATCTAGATATACTTTCCCATCTACTTCCGTACTAATGAAATAAGTTCCTCTAGCCAAATTAGACTTAAATGGAATTACTGAATTTGCTATTTCCATTTTACTATCTGATAAGGTTTTTCCATCCATACTAGTGACCACTATTCTTGCATTTCTCTCTCTATTTCCCTCTACTTTGATATTGAAGTCACCATTTGTAGGGTTAGGGTAGATAGACACATTGAGATCATTCGATACAGTTGAAATACCTACGCTGTATTTAAGAAACTTGCACTGACGGGAAGGAGCAGTGCGCGGCGGAGTAGCTAATGCATCAAAATTATTTGATACCTCAAGACATATAGAATCAAAACTTTTAACTGCGTTAGGAATATTTATATTTAGCAAATTTTGAGTTGCACCGATTGTAACAGGTGCTGAGGTGCCTGTTTTTACAGTCCATTTGTAGGTATTTGATGTGCCAGCCTCTGTAAGTATATCAAGACTGGTAGACCCTTTAGCGCTAATTTTATTGACGGATAATGCCTCTTCAGTAATTTTTGCTGTTGGTGCTACACCTACTATTACTTTCCTAGTGGCTGTTGCTTGATTATTGGCTCCGTCTTTTGCAGTATAAGTTAATGTATAAGTACCCTTGGTGGCTTTATCTACAGTCCCTGATTTAGTCACAGAGGCAGAAGTACATGGATTGTTATCACTCACTTCGGATCCCGGATCTACATAATTTGGTCCATTGAGATATACAAAGCCTGGGCTTGCACCTAAAAGGGTAATGGAAGGAGCCACTATGTCCTGCAATATCTCCACACCCATATTTAGTGTGTCATAAAAGGTGTTTCCGATTCTCAATGTGAGATTGCCTGCTTGGTCTCTGCCTGTAATTCTTATCAAACGGTCTCCAGCTATACTAGTATTTATGGTATCTAGACCTATTATAGTTAAAAGTGAAGTATCTTCACTGAACTCCACATAGTTATTATTTATAAATGACTTTGTCTTAGAAAATGTCTTACCAGTCACCGTATCCGTACCACAACCTACAAAAAGGACAGCTTTTACTTGAGTTACTCCTTTTCTGACAACCAAGTTTTGGAAATTATTGCTAATACGCAACATTGGATTTGTAATATCAGTAGCTGGATTAACGATGTCTGCTACTGGGACTTGCGCATAAAATATTTTATTGCGTGTATGTATTGGTCCAGCTTGACTTCCTGTACCATTGGTGCTGCCAGTCACAGTCATTACTGCATTACCATATAGATTGTCTTCTTGATACACCAAACGAACTTTGTCATCCACCAATCTGGCCATAGACGGGTAAGTGTTTTCTAATGTAGCACTAGAAGTTACATTTAATGGACCCGTCCACGTCAATCCATTATCAGCAGTTTTCATTACGTACACATCAAATAAATTGTATCCCGTTGGATCTGCATCTTTCCCTATACCTGTATTAGCGGGAGTAGTATCAATGATACCTCTATTGTAGGCATAAGATAAATAAATAGTACCGGAGGCATCTATTCCGGTAGAAGGCCAAGTGGTTGAAGCCGTTCTATAAGCGTTGTAGGTAAGTGTTTGATTGGCTGTGTTATACCTATTTATAGGGGAAAGAGGAGCCGCTATATTTTCACGAATGAAATCAGTTCCCGAAATTAAACGAGGGGGTTCATTCCCCATATCCTCATTCCAGTACATGATCCCTGTTCGTGTTGGGTCATATCGACCCTCTGTACCTAAGCTTGGATCGACAAAAGTGACATATCGTGGCCAAAAACAATGTACTTTGTTGCTATTATCGACAAGAACTGAGTAACCCCCATCTGATCTATCCGCTCTATCTAATATTTCACCGTCAGGTATAAAATTCGCTGAAGTAGGAAATATACTTTTTTTAGTCCAGTTAGCGCCGAAATCTGTTGACTTATAGAGCGTCACATCATCTGTACCGGTCAATATAGCAATATTATTTCCATTAAGGTCTAACGCATATCTATCTCCACCTACTACAGTATAGTTGTCTTTATCTATCCCTGGAATGGCAGCGGGAGCACTCCATGTTCCTCCGCCATCGCTAGATTTGATGAACATAAGACCTGCAGTGACTTCATTAAAAGACGCATCAAAATGAGAACTAATTAAAACCACATTATTTCCACTTGCGGCGGCTCTTGGCCATGTTTCTGTTCCACTAGTTACATCAAGATTGGTCCAAGTACCAGCACCGGCAGCAGCTCTGGATGTCTGATAGATACCATTTAAGCCAGGACTAGATTTATGGGACATTACGATCTCTTTATTTCCTATAAAAAGAGGATTTGGCCAACCTATTCTAGTCCCTTCCATTCTACCGTAAAATGTGTCAATTGGCGGAGTAATAACTGAGTTCTTAGAATTAGACCATTGTGTGGTAGCATTGTTCCAAAAAGCATATCCACTTCCTCTATCGTCATAGGCTCCGTCATTTTTCAGACTAGCTGTAAACGTTGCTATGACATCTTTTGTAGTAGGATGAACCGCTACTCTTCGTTGTATAGAGTTATTTGTTTGTAAATCATACAGTGTGGTACCGATGTGCGTTCTTACTATTTGAGCATAGGAGTCAGTCAGAATCAATAAGCCCAATAAAATGAGTAGAAATTTTTTCATTACTTTAATGTTTAAATTTATAAGGTGTTTGTTATTATTTAACGTATAATTATTTTATCTAAATTCAAAAGTAGCACAATTCTTACTTTTTTCCTATAGTTTTTTTTATTTTTTGTTAGGATTTTGTTGCATCTTCTTTTGTTTTTCAGCTTCTTCCATCATTTGAGCCATTTTTTTCTGAAATGCCCCTTGCTTTTTAGGAGTTTTCTTGGCTAATTCCATTTCGGCTTTAATTTTATCTTCCTTGATAATGAAGGTAGTAAAAAACCATTGCTGTAGCATACCTAGCACATTCTGGAGGAAATAATAGAAGGTGAGGGCCGCTGGAAATGAATTGAACATAAACAAGAACATTACAGGCATAATATACATAAGCATTTTCATCTGCTCAGCTTGTGGACTACTAGGCTGTAAACGTTGAGAATACCAACTCATTCCTATCTGAGTCAAGGCACTCAGCATAGCGAAAAGACTGATATGTGCCCCATAGAATGGTATATTGAATGGAAGCTTGACAAAAGAATCATAGGTACTAAGATCAGTAGCCCATAAGAAAGATTCGTGTCTCAACTCTATAGAGGAAGGAAAGAACGAAAACATCGCAAATAGTATAGGCATTTGAAGTAGCATGGGGAGGCAGCCTCCAAATGGACTCACCCCAAATTCTCCATAGAGTTTCATTTGCTCTTGAGATAGTTTAGTTTGGTCATCCCCAAATTTAGCTTTCAATTTATCCAACTCTGGCTTCAAGATCTTCATTGCCACTCCTGATTTATAAGTTTTATAAGAAAGTGGTGCCGTTATGACCTTAATAAATATAGTTAATAATAGGATAATAATTCCGTAATTTGATACAAACTGAGATAAAAAATTAAAAACAGGAATGATCAAATAGATATTAAAAATCTTCATCCATCGGAAAATTAGAATATCTTGACTAAGCGGAACCAATTGTTCTAGTTCTTTGCCTTCTTTTTTTAATAACTTATAGTCTATAGGTCCTATAAAATAATCGAAGGCAGCGGTATCGCTGGTTGGGATCATTTCTGATTTGACTGTGTAGTTTTTTACATAACTCTCATCCGTCTCTTGAAATTTGACATCTAAGATGGATTTTTGAAATGGTTGCGATGGAATGATAGTTGTATGGAAAAACTGTTGCCCAAAACTAATCCATTGAAGAGGGGCTGCCATATCTAACGTTTCATTGCTCGAAGTGCTTAGACTCTTTAGGACATCATCATTTTGAGGCATATACTTTAAGGTGGATAACTGTCGTTCTCGACTCAGATTAACTTCTTGTCGATTCATTTGTGTAGAGAAATTTACTGACACCTTATTTTCTTTACCACTTGGCAATATCCATTTCTGACTAAGTTTATATGAATTAGGGGCCAGAGTATATATCACTCTCAATCCTTGAGAAGAAGACAATTCTATGCTTTCTTTTGATTGATTTATCACTTGAAATGCAATAGTTTTAGAACTCATAATTCCTTGAGGTAAAGAAAATGTAAAGTCAAAATCTGTTTTTTTATCAGACAATAACTCTACTAATTTCTCTTCGTAGGATGTATGTTTTTTCAATTGAGCAGAATGTATTTTGGCCCCTTTTGTATTTACTTTAAGACTTATCAGCTCATTAGATAAGATTAAGTCCTGTCCTGGAATACTTAAAGAAGCTGTTGCGAATTGGGAGCTGTCGTTCTTTATTCCATTAGCAGACTCTAGAGCATTTACTGTCGACACCTTTGCTTGAGATACTATATCTTTTGCCCTAAGGGCTTTTTGAAGCTTCTCACTCTCTACTTTCTTCTCCATTTGATTCTTGGAGTAGTTAAAGTAAAACATGACCATGGTGATTATTAATAGGGCACCAATAATCGTATTCTTATCGAAATTTTTAAACATATCTGTTTTTATATTATAAGGGGGTAAAAATAGCCAACTACAAACTAATATTGGTTGTTATCTACTATAATTTGGACTTTCTTTGGTAATACTCACGTCATGAGGATGGCTTTCCTTTATTCCTGATGCAGTTATTTGAATAAATTGAGCCTTTTTAAGTTCCTCAATATCTTTCGCACCGCAATAGCCCATGGAGGCGCGCAGCCCTCCTACATACTGATAAATCACTTCACGAAGGTTTCCTTTAAACGGCACCCTTCCTACAATTCCTTCGGGTACTAACTTCTTAATATCATCCTCAACATCTTGAAAATATCTATCTTTTGAGCCTTCTGCCATAGCGTCTAATGAGCCCATACCTCTGTAAGATTTAAATTTACGGCCTTCATATAGTATCGTATCTCCGGGTGACTCTTCTGTACCTGCAAAAATAGATCCTGCCATAATACAATCAGCACCTGCGGCTAATGCCTTCGCAAGATCCCCAGTATAACGTATACCTCCATCAGCTATTAGCGGTATCCCAGCCTTGGAACACGCTTCTGCTGCCATGAGTATAGCCGAAAGCTGAGGAACACCTACACCTGCTACTACTCTGGTAGTGCAAATAGAGCCTGGCCCAACACCTACTTTAACGCCATCTACCCCAGCATCAATAAGTGCCTGCGCTCCTTCACGTGTAGCTACATTGCCAGCGATGAGTTCTATGTTTTTAAAGTCTTTTTTAATTTTCCTTATATTGTCAAGGACTCCAGCTGAGTGGCCATGAGCGGTATCAAGACATATCAGATCTACCCCTACTGCTAATAAAGCCTCTAACCTTTGAAGCATAGTCGGATTAACGCCCAAAGCTGCCCCCACTAGCAATCTTCCTATTTCATCTTTATTGGAATTTGGATTATTCTTTACTTTTAGAATATCTTTGTAGGTAATGAGGCCACAGAGTATGTTGTTCTCATCGCATACTAATAATTTTTCTATTTTATAATTTTTTAAAATTTCCTCAGCTTGCAACAGATCCGTACCGACTTTGGCAGTAATCAGATTTTCCTTTGTCATAATTTCGGTAATTGGCCGAGCTCGATTCTTTTCAAATCTTAAATCACGGTTCGTGATAATACCTTGAAGCTTCTTATTTGCATCTACCACAGGGATTCCCCCTATTTTGTTCTCTTCCATTATTTTTAATGCATCCCCAATAGTTTTATCTGCACTAAGCGTAATAGGGTCCACAATCATACCACTATCCGCACGCTTCACTTTGCGTACTTCTTCTGCTTGCCTATCAATACTTAGGTTTTTGTGAAGAATACCTATTCCACCTTCTCTCGCTATTGCTATAGCCATAGCAGATTCCGTGACGGTGTCCATAGCAGCTGAAACTAAAGGAATGTTTAATGAAATGTTCCTACTCACCTTAGAACGAAGATTGGTCTCTCTAGGTAGAACGGATGAAGCTGCCGGAATTAGAAGGACATCATCAAATGTGAGTCCAAAAGTCTTTATTTTATCAGAGTGAAAGTGCATACTTAGCTTCTTTCTCGGCAAAATTAGACTTTTTAAATTGAAAAGGTCAATAAACTATATTGTATACCTTTTACTGGAACTATTAGCCTCTGAATTTAGAGTGGTAATCATATTAACTTGCTTTCGCCTTTTTGCGTCTTTCGTTTATCTCATTCTTCTTCCTTTCTATTTCAGCTTCCAGGTCTTGAGCCTTTTTCTCCTTTGTAGTTGAATCTTTTTTAGGTTCTTCTACTTTAGCGGGATTTTTGGGAGTCTGTTCTTTAGAACTTTTAGTCTCCGGGGAGGCCACCTTATCTTGTGGATTAGTAGTTACTTTTACCCCTTTATCTTGCGTAGATTTAGCAGCTGTATCTACCTTAGATTTTAAATCTTTTTTGTCTTGAGTCTTTTTTGTGTCCTTAGTATCTTTTGCGCTTTTTAGTCCTTTCTCTATGATTTGAGTCTTTTTATCATCCTTAGAGACCGTTTGAGGAACAGTATCCGTCGATGAGGCAACTGCCTTTACTGTATCAAGAGGAGTATAGGTAGGTACAGGTCTATTTTTTTGCATTTGGATAAAAAACGAATCGACTATTGCTTTGTCATCTGTCTTCATTTGAGATAGCATTCTTTCTTCTTCCTCAGGAGTTATTAATTTCACCCTAGCTAATAAATTCTTGGTGGATTCAGATTTAGGGGTAAAGATTCTATCTGCTAATACCTGCTCTCTAGTTCGAGTATCAGGAAGTTTACTTGGAGGATCCGTAGAAACTGTTGCAAACATCTCTCCCGCATTAGGGTTTTTAATTAGGAAATTTCTTTCTGCTTCCATAGCTGCCTTTTGGGCTGCTAGCACAGCTTCTCTTCTTCTTTCCTTTTCCCGCACCATAAATGCACTATCTTCTACATACTTTTTAGCTGCTAATAATTTGGCCACGCTGTCTTTAGCTGCCTTAACTCTGGCCACAGCCTGCTCTATTTCCATAGCCTTGGCTTTGCGAATAGCTAAAAGTGAATCTTGCTTTTTTTGCTTATCTAGAGTTATTAATGAATCTCGTTCACTTTTTCTGCGTTTAAACTCTTCCGCTATTTTAGCCTTTTCAGCATTTCTCTTAGCTATTTGTTCTTCCCTAACTTTTTTCTTATCTGTGTTCTTATCTTTGTTTCCATCATTTTCAGCGGATACAGACTTTTCTATTGGAATACTTATGACTCGTGGTGCACCATTTTCCTCTTCTTCTATTTCCCTAGCTATTCTTCTTAAAGCCTCACTGACGGTCTCGGTACCCGATCTTCGAAGCGTCTTCTTCGCAATAGATTGAGGCTTCTTTTTCTCTATTGCGGGTTCGTCATTTTTTGGCACTGAAGCTGATTTATCCGCTGGGGTTTCTGACATACTTTTTGGATTCAATTTGGCTTTTTCTTCTTCTCGCTTCTTTTTAGCAGCCTCTATTTTTTGGCTTATTTCGGCTTTCTTTGCCGAATCAGCTTGTGTTTTTTCACGAATCTTCATGGCCAAGGCTTCTTTTTTAAACCTTAGTATGGAGTCTCTTTTGAATTGGATTTTTTCCTTCTCCTCTTGTTCTACTTTTTTTGTAGCTAAAATTGACTCTTCTTTTGCTCGCTTCGCACTATCCAATGCTATTTTCCTCAACTCTTCTCTTGCTCTCCTCTCTGCGAGTTTAGCAGAATCTAATACTGGGATAGAAACCGGCTGTTTTAATTTGGGATTTGGAGTTGTGGTTTTTCCAATAGAATTAACTGCATTCTCTAGCTTTGGGTCCGCCGGCGGAGGCAGCGGTGGTATATCGCCGTCTAATTTATAGTTGTTTGCTTGACCAGACTCCTTAGAATTCTTAGATACAGAGTAATTAGCTACTTGACTATTTAGGTTAGCATCATTCACTATACTGGAAGCGCCAATTGTATTTATCGCTATGTCAGAACTTTGAATAGATTTTCCCCCCATGGCGTCATTAAAATCTGCATAAAATTGATCAAGAAGACGTTTCATGCTAGACCACATTGCTACATTGGCTCCCTCCTTTAAATCTGAATTGAAAGCTTCCTTATAGCCATTTATATTTTTATTGAAGAACGTATACTCTTGATAAGATTTAGTGAATAATTTCTGTGTTCCTTTGCTCACATTCATATTAATCTTGGATAAAACCCAGTAGCCTTTATCCGGAAAAAGGACATAATTTGGGTAAAATACATCTATGGTTGGTTCAATTTTATAAATATTTTCGCCTTGTGCTGAATAATCGACATTGACATTGGCTTTAGATAAATCTTGATTTATCTTGTTTTTAAAAATAATTGCGACAGGGAAATTCCAAAAATCACCAATTGATTCTATTTTAACTGAATCATTAACTTGCTTATTCCAATTAATGGAGCGATTGTCTTTCAATTCAGTGATGTAAACAGTAGCTCCACTTTGATTCGTAAAACTAAACTGAGAAGGACTATAAAACATGGATGTACCATTACCTTTTAATTCCTTCTTTAAAGGATTCTGACCTATCATAAGGAAAGGAAGTATTCCAAACAAGAACAATAATCTATATCTCATACAATTGATATACCTTGGAAGGGTTATTTTATTTAAAGACCAAAAGTAATGTTTTTTTATATTTTAACTGAATAAAAAAAGCTAATACTACAAAATGAGTTGATTTTAAAACTCAAATGTAAGACCCTCAATGGCTAATTCTGTATTCGGGAAAATATTTTGAGCTTCATGGAGAAGAGGCATAAGGTCGATGTAACGTGCTGAAAAATGACCTATGAGTAGTTTTTTTGCAGCTACTGCTTTAGCTACCTCAGCGGCTTCTTTAGCAGTAGAATGTTTGGTTTCTTCAGCTCGTTTTATATCCGCATGCAAGAAGGTAGACTCATGATAGAGTAGATCGAGATTTTGTATATAAATTTGATAAGAATCGTCTACCCTCGTATCGGTAAGATAAGCATAGGTCTTTTTTATCACGTTATCTTCTGAAATAGATTCAATAGTGACATTTTGCCCGTCTTTTACTGAAAATCCTTGGCTAATAATTTGCGATACTTCGTGTGGACTAAGTTTTAAATCTTCGATTTTTTCTTTTAAAATCCGTTTAGTCGGGAAATTCTTGTCAAATATAAACCCACAGGTATCAATCTTGTGGCATAATGGCACTGTATGAACTGTAATATTGCTGTCTTTATATATTTCACTATATTCCATCGATGTTTCGATGTATCGAATAGGGAAGCGTATAACAGTCTTGGATATTTCGCATTGCAAGTCTACAATATCTTTGAGCCTCGGCGGAGAGACAATAATTAACTCATCTGACTTCTCGTGCATACTCATAGTGGTAAGAAGCCCCATGAGTCCATAGCAATGATCTCCATGGAGGTGAGAGATAAAAATAGCCTTAATTTTATTTTTCTTAATCCTAAAATTATTAAGTCGGAAAAGGGTGCCTTCTCCACAGTCAATAAGATAGAGCTGATCATTAACATTGAGCACCTGACTAGAGGGGTGTCTATCTAAATAGGGGGTGGCGCTGCTACTGCCCAGTATCGTTAATTTCACCTAGTTTTCCTCTTCTGTCAAATCTCTTTCTAGTTCTTCTAAAATAAGTAAATCAATGGCCTCCTTCTCTGAGTAGGCTATTAATAAAACCTTATCTAGCTTAGCTATGCGAATTAAATTACTATTGTTTTCATTCAGTCCATAAATCACCAGAAATCCCTTATTTTCTCTCGCAGTGCGATCCGCATTTAGCAGAGCTCCTAGTCCGCTAGAGTCCATAAAATCTAGTTCTGTTAGATTTAATAGAATGGAATTATAGCCTTCTGCTACCAAAATGGCTATCTCTGACTTTAGATCTGAGCTATTATGACTTGTCAAATTTTTCTCCTTAAGAGAGAAAATAGTGTATCGTTCGTTTTTTTCTATCGTACTTTTCATTTCTTTTTATTTATTGAATGGATTGAAAAATTGAAATTACCAGAGTCCGAAATGAATCGAGGTAAATGCCGTAGGAATAATCTGATTGAAGGTCAGTTCGTTTTTCATAATATTGATTTTAACTCCTGTAACAAGATAAGAAGTCTCTGAAAATCTAGAAACAATACCCCCGCCTAGGAAGGCATTGAAGTTGACTTTACTATAAGTGTCAAAACCTTTTTGACTTGTAGAATTATAAAAACCAACCCCTTCTACCTGTAAAAATATTTCTGGTGTGGGATAAGCACGGAGTATAGGCCCAGCGCTAACCGAATGCCCATTTATATCTCCAAACGTGCCTGTATAAGAATAGGAAGTTGTTAAACCTCCCTCGAAGTGCTCAGACATGACATAGGTAAACTGAGGACTAGCCATCACAAAAAATAAATTTCCCTGAAAGCCAGCAGTTTCATAATAGAATGATCCAAGATTAAATGCACCACCTATTCGGATATTTCTTTTAAAGTCAGACATGCCTTTAAATGCCTTAGAATTATCTTCATTAAGTTCTGGCTCTGGTTTCTTCTTATCAGAGACATCTATTGAGTCAGATTTTTTCTCAATAGGTTCGGTTGGTAACTGCTTCTCGGTCTTTTCATACTCGTCTTGAGCCTGCACTGAAAAAGTAATAAAGAGTAGCATTAAGGTCAATACATAGTTCATGAATTTTTAGCTTTTTATGATATAGTAAGGCGACAGGTTATAATTAGCAAATTTAATTGAAACTAGCTAAACTCTATAGAAAAAAGTCTGTAGTAAGCAAAAATTAATCCTTGCGAGTTTATAGAACCATATTCACTCCAGCCTAGATGATTTTCTTACCTATTTTTCATTAAGGTCAATATATTTGTAAGTATTGATATTTAAAAATGAATTTTCTAAGCAGAAGTGAGCTCCTCATAGGTGCGGAGGGATTGGTTAAACTAAAAAAATCGCATATTCTAGTGATAGGCCTTGGAGGTGTGGGCAGTTATGCTGCTGAAGCCCTAACTAGAGCAGGAGTTGGAGAAATGACAATAATTGATGGCGATCACGTAGTCCAATCCAATATCAATAGACAACTTCAAGCGTTGCATAGCACTATAAACCAGTCAAAGTCTTATCTCATGGCTCAGCGTTTAATGGATATAAACCCTGAGTTGATTCTTCATGAAATCAATCAATTTCTAAAGCCCGATGATATTGAAAGTATTCTAGATCATCCCTATTCCTTTGTGCTAGATTGCATAGATTCCGTTACTCCTAAATTGTCGATAATTAAGCGCTGCAAGCAGAACAAACTTAAGTTTATTTCATCTATGGGTGCAGGCGGCAAAATGAATCCTGACCTTATCAAGATAGTAGATATAAGTGAAACTAAGGACTGTTATTTTTCTCGAGAAATAAGGAAAAGACTTCGAAAGGAGCATTACAACTACGGCATAAAAGTGGTCTACTCGAACGAGGTAGTAGCCAAAGACAAGATGGAGTTAACGCATGACAGCCAATATAAAAAGTCATACTACGGGACTATCTCATACATGCCAGCTATGTTTGGACTCACGATGGCTAGTTATGTTATTAAGAAACTAATATCACACCCTAAATCATAGAAATTATAAGCAGTCTCATTCTTCTATGAAACTCCTTTTAATTTTACCACTTTTCCGTCTTCAAATTCATAAATGTCTCCACTGGGACAGTGTGCTTGACCTTTCTCATCAAATTTAAGTCTATGTCCTTTTTCGCTATACCACCCTTTCTGTATAGCAGGATTTCCGACTACGAGTGCATAAGCATCTACGTCTTTTGTTACTACACTACCTGCTCCTATAAAGCAAAACTCTCCTAAAGTCACTCCACAAACTATGGTAGCATTGGCGCCAATCGAGGCTCCTTTTTTCACTAAAGTCTTGGCATACTCCTCTTTTCTATTGACAGCACTTCGCGGATTAATGACATTGGTAAACACACAGGATGGGCCTAGGAATACATCATCTTCGCATATGACGCCCGTATAAACCGATACATTATTTTGGATTTTGACACGTTCCCCTAGCTTTACGCCTGGACTAATAACTACGTTTTGACCAATATTGCAGTTCTCTCCTATCTCACAATCTTTCATCACATGACTAAAATGCCATATTTTAGTACCTCCACCTATCTTACATGGCTGATCTATATAGGATGATTCATGGCAAAAAACACCTTCTTGTGTCATAAGAAAAAAGATTTAACAGTATCAGTAATATAAAGTAATTGCTCCGCATCCATCTCTGTATGAATGGGAAGTGAAATAACATTTTTAGCCAACGATTCTGAGATTTCAAATCGCTGCCCAGGCAATAAATGTTCTTTGTAGGCTAGCTGATGATGAAGCGGCACTGGGTAGTATATCATCGATGGTATATCTTTAGATGCAAGGAATTCTCTAAGTGCGTCTCTATCTGTATCTTTTAGAATGAGTGTGTACTGATGAAATACATGACTAGAGTTCTTTGAACGCACTGGGACAGATATATTTGGGTGGTCAGAAAATGCCTTGTCATAAAAGCTGGCTACCTCATTTCTATTTTTTTCGTAACTGTGTAGATGCTGTAACTTGATTTTCAAAATAGCAGCTTGCATGGTATCTAGTCGAGAATTGCATCCAATGACATCGTGATAGTATTTAATGCGCTCCCCATGGTGCGCTATCATTTTCATTTTCTTTGCTAGGTCTTCGTCTTGGGTATAAATAGCTCCACCATCGCCATATCCGCCAAGATTCTTAGAAGGGAAAAAAGAGGTAGTTCCTGCATGACCGATAGTTCCAGCTTGTTTTTTACTGCCATCCGAAAAAGTATAAACTGCACCAATCGCTTGCGCCGTGTCTTCTATTACATATAAATTATGTTTCGTTGCTATGCTCATTATTGGTTCCATATCCGCGCACTGTCCATAAAGATGCACAGGCACTATGACCTTCGTTCTTGGTGTAATGAGTGACTCTATTTGATGCACATCAATGCAGAAGGTCTGAGGGTCTACTTCTATAAAAACTGGCTTCAGCCTCAACAATGCTATTACCTCAGCGGTTGCTACATAGGTCCAAACGGGCACTATGACTTCGTCATCTGGCTGCAGATCCATAGCCATCATAGCTACTTGTATAGCATCTGTGCCATTAGCACAGGGTATGACGAACTTAGAACCTGAAAATTTAGCTAAATCTTCTGTGAACTCTTTCACTGCTGGTCCGTTGATAAATGCAGCCGTTTCCATCACTTCGATGACTGCCTTGTCTACTTCTTGCTTTATTTTTTGGTACTGACTTTTTAAGTCTACCATTTCTATTTTTCTCACCTTGGTATCCAATTTATAATCTTGCAGCAAACTTATACAAAATTCCTTCACAATATAGCCATTTCTGAGAATAAAGTAATTATGAGTCTAACTTCATCTGCTAAATTTTCCTAAAAGCCCTTAGAAGTCTTTTATTTTTACCAATTTAGCAGAGATAAGCCAGGTCACAATGCGCATAACTAAACTATTTACTAACTTCTTCGAAAGCGAAAAGTCAGCAGGACTTATTCTAATAGCCTGTACTGCTTTATCTCTATTGCTATCCAATACAGCCATGGGGCATGAATACATGCACATATGGCATATAAAGATAGGCACTATGAGTCTCGAACATTGGATCAATGATGGACTTATGGCTATATTTTTTCTTATGGTAGGCTTGGAATTGGAGCGAGAAGTCTATAATGGTGAATTGTCTAATTTTAAAGAAGCACTGCTGCCATTTAGTGCTGCACTAGGGGGAATGATAGTCCCAGCAGCCATTTATTTTTTTATAAATAAAGGGCTGTCAAGCCAAGCTGGAGTCGGCATCCCTATGGCCACTGATATAGCTTTTGCCCTAGGTATTCTATCATTACTAGGTCATAGAGTTCCAGTGGCATTAAAAGTATTTCTCACGGCTCTGGCTGTTATTGATGATCTAGGAGCCATAATTATTATTGCCTTATTTTATACTAAATCGCTCGCTTGGCCATATTTAATAGGTGCAGCAAGCATCATGCTCGGACTATTCATCCTGAACAGAAAAAAGGTGTATGTATTATGGCCTTATCTGCTTGGGGGTATTTTTTTATGGTATTGTATGCTTAAATCAGGAGTGCATGCCTCAATTAGTGGGGTACTTTTAGCCTTTGTTATTCCCTTTGGCAGTGGAAGCAATGATAGTATATCGAATAAATTGGAAAAAGCCCTGCATATGCCTGTTGCACTATTTATTATACCTGTTTTTGCACTGGCGAATACTGCTTTTTCTATTAGTAATTTTTCCTTAACACAGTTAATTAGCCCCCTCGATTTGGGAATCATTTTGGGTTTAGTCCTTGGCAAGCCTGCAGGAATTGTTTTATTTACTTGGTTCATCGTTCGAAACAAATGGTCTAAATTACCTGCGAATGTATGCTGGAGGCACATCTTGGGGGTAGGCTTTTTAGGAGGAATTGGTTTTACAATGTCTATCTTTATTTCATTTCTAGCCTTTGATGATGTAGCTCTAATCAACCAAGCAAAGTTAGCCATACTCATATCCTCATGCATGGCGGCTGCTATTGGATATTTTTTCCTTTCGAGAATTTGTAGATAATTTTCGCCTTGGCTTCAATTATTTGTACATTTGAGTCTATAAATTTATTTCTGTATGCATAAGATTCTATCCATTTATACTTTCATATTTTTAGGATCTAACCTCACAGGGCAGCTATGGATTTCTAAAGCTGCTACAATTACTATTTTCTCAGAAACCCCTCTTGAGAATATAAACGCTAAGACTCAAAATGGAAGTATAGCACTCAATGAAAGGTCCGGTAAAGTTTTGGTAAAAATGCAAATCAAGAGTTTAAATTTTCCGAAAAAACTAATGCAGGAACACTTCAACGAAAACTATATGGAGTCTGACAAGTATCCTATGGCAGAATTTGATGGAGAGATACAGAATTTGCCAAGTTTTAGCGAGCAAAAAACACATGAACTGAGAGTTAAAGGCACTATGACTATGCATGGAGTAAAACGGGAAGTCGAGATGCCATTAAGTCTCACAATAAATAAAAATAAGTTGATAGGTCAATCAAAATTTAAAATCAAATGTGTCGACTACAAAATTGATATTCCAAAACTTGTTGTAAAAAATATAGCAGAAGAAATAGAAGTGACTATCTTAGCTGAACTAAACCAAATTAAAAAATAGCCTATGCAGCTTTTCAAATTAATTTTTCTTGGAGGCTTTTTCATCAGTACTTTGAGCATAATGGCACAGGACGAAGACCTCTCTAAATTATTGGATAGCTCCATTACTACAGACCCACATGAGCCAGTCATAGCTAGTTTCAAAACAACAAGACTAATCAATCTCACCACAATAGAGCAGGTAAAGCGAGGTGAACTCGACTTTAGAATTGCACACAGATTCGGAGATATAGCGGGAAAGAGTGGTGGGGCTAGTACATTTTTTGGATTTGATAATGTTTCTGATATCCGTTTTTCTTTTGATTATGGGATTTTGGATAGATGGCAGATAGGTATCGGGAGAAGCAAAGGTGGTGGATATGGTCAAACTCAAGTGTTTGATTTGAATACCAAGGTTAAACTTATGCAACAGCGTAAGAATGGATTTCCGCTTGCTATATCACTATTTGGAGGATTGACTTTTACCACTATGGAGTCTAATTCTCTAGCGAGTAGCATAACAAATTTTGATAGAACGTCTGCCCACAGGTTTAATTATTTTGGACAACTATTATTTGCTAAAAAAATCAATGACCAATTTTCAGTTATCATTGCACCTACCATAATTCATAGAAATTTAGTGTCACTTGGAGATAACAATACACAATTCGCCATAGCAGCAGGTGCTCGAGCTAAGATAAGCAAGCGAGTAGCCATCATAGCAGATTATTACCACCTACTCAATGTGAGTAGCTTTCAAAAAACTATAGACCACCAAATGCCTATTGGTCTAGGACTAGAGATAGAAACTGGAGGACACGTGTTTCATGCGTTATTCAGTACCAATACTGGCATTATGGAAAGTCAGTTCCTACCAAATAATATAGCCAAATTTACAGCAGGTCAGGTAAGACTCGGCTTTAACATTTCTCGTATATTTACTATTTCAAATAATAAATAACTAACCCTAAAATTTTAGTAATATGAAAAAGATTTCCTTCGCCATTTTTTTTGTCTCTATTCTATGTGTCTGGAGCTGCACCAAAGATAGTACAGCGTCAAGCACAACTGTAGATTGCACCAATGTAAGTGCTAAGTTTGCAGCTGATATTCAACCAATTTTTAGAGCAAAATGCGGAAACTCAGGCTGTCACCCATCTAAAAATATGGAAAACTATTCAAGTCTAAAAGTTTTTGTAGATAATGGCCAAATTAAACAATATATTGGAGATAGATTAAGCCCTCCGAGTGGTATGACCCCGGCTGGTAGCTGCACGGAAGAAGAAAGTAAAAAAGTCGCTTGTTGGCTGCAAAATGGAGCTAAAAATGATTAATCGTTTTAACCCCATCTATACTAGATATCATTACACTATGAATCCGGATGGTATTGTGGGTCATTCTACAAATGCTATGATAGAAATTAATTCAACAAAATAGATTAAAATTCAAGTCGAGGAAGCAGTATGTCTCCATTATTTAAAATACTCTTTTCACCGTAACATAAAACCTATGACCAATATCATTAAATTAATTCCAGTTTTATTTTTGATAGCTGTTTTAGGATGTGCCAAGGATGGCCATGATCATGCTCCTTGTGCATCGAATAGTTCTACGACCGTTTCTTATAAGAGTTTTATCGCCCCATTAATGACATCTTCATGCAATAGTTCAGGTTGCCACAGCATATCCAGCAATGCTGGGGGACATCAATTTACTACCTATGCTGGAGTAAAGGAAGCCGTCGACCATGGACATTTTTATTCCGTCATGGCTAGCGGTTCTATGCCTAAATCTGCCTCCAAGCTTCCCGATAGTGTTTTGATTAAAGTTAAGTCTTGGGCGGATGCCTGTGGACCGGATAATTGATTAAAAAAATTTAATACGGAAACTATTTTAATAACTAAAATGTTCAGATATTTAAAATAACAATATGAGTTTTACTTTCTTAATGATTTTAGCAATGGGTGCGGGTTTTCTTATCCAGATGATGCTAAAAAACAAAATGAATCAATATTCTCAAGAGGTGAATCCTCTTGGAATCACAGGACGCGAGATAGCTGAGAAAATGCTCAAGGAAAATGGCATTTTTGATGTGAAAGTCATTAGCACACCGGGGCAGTTGACAGATCATTATAATCCTACAGATAAAACGGTCAATCTCTCTGAACTAGTATACGAATCGAATAGTATCACCGCCGCCGCTGTATCTGCCCACGAATGCGGACATGCCGTGCAGCACGCCACAGCATACAGTATGTTAGGATTTAGGAGTCAATTGGTTCCTGTATTAAATATTACCAATAAGATTATGCCGTTTGTAATCATGGGCGGATTTCTTCTCTTGAGATCCGGTATCACCTTTCCTCTCATCATCGGTATAGCATTATACGGTCTTACTACTCTTTTTGCCATCATTACTCTGCCTGTAGAGTTTGATGCTTCCAATAGAGCTCTAGCATGGTTGGATACTAAAGGCATGCAAGGTGAATCGTATGACAAGGCAAAAGACAGTCTCAAGTGGGCGGCTATGACCTATGTGGTCAACGCTATCGCATCTGTGCTGAATCTGCTTTATTATATTTCCATTTTAAATAGTCGTAGAAGTTAACGTATTGCGATGCTAAAAGAAATATCAACAGTAGACGAATATAATCAACTCCTATCTGAAGGAGTCATTCCTATAGACGTGCGAAGCTCAACTGAAATAGCTGAAGGAAAAATACCGGAAGCAGCCACGGGATATGATTGGAATAACGGAGAGTTTCACGATAATTTTGACCAACTAGATCCAGAAAAATCCTATCTTTTTATCTGCCGAAGTGGCAATAGAAGTATGCAAGCCTGTCTATTTTTGCAATCCCAAGGTTTTGACAATGTATACAACCTCAAGGGCGGTATGATGAATTGGGCAGGAACTAGCGAATAATTATTATTTTTGTTTAGTAATACAAATTTAAATTGAGAGTATAACCTACTCTCAATTTTTTATGATGCACGATATTATACAACTTCTTCCCGACCACATATCAAACCAAATAGCTGCTGGTGAGGTAATCCAGCGTCCAGCTAGTGCAGTCAAAGAGCTGATAGAAAATGCTATCGATGCCAAAGCGACTAAGATATCTCTCATAGTCAAAGAAGCAGGAAAAGCGCTCATTCAAGTCATAGACAATGGCACTGGTATGAGTATGACCGATGCTAGATTGTGCTTTGAAAAACATGCTACCTCCAAAATACGTACGATTGATGATTTGTTTAAGATCCACTCCAATGGATTTAGAGGAGAAGCTCTAGCTTCTATAGCTGCTGTAGCTCAGGTAGAGATGAAAACAAAGCGAGACATAGATGAATACGGTACAAAAATAGTCATTGAAAATAGTCAAGTAGCCTCTCAGGAGCCCACAAGCATGGCTAGCGGGACCCATTTTTCTATGAAAAATCTGTTCTACAATGTACCAGCGCGTAGAAATTTTCTAAAAACGGATCCGCAGGAAATGTCCTTGATTATAGCCGAATTTAGTCGACTAGCCATAGCTTACCCCGAAATTGAATTTTCACTCTACCACAATGAAAATGAACTCTATCGTTTGTTGCCAGCGAGCAGCCTAAGAAGGATTTGTGATATTTTTGGCAAAAGTTACAACGACAAATTCGTACCCATAGAAGAGGCAGCAGATATATTGAAGATATCCGGCTTTGTCTGTAAGCCCAATGCCGCAAATTCTAAATCAAAAGGCAAGCAATACCTCTACGTCAATAAGCGATTTATCAAAAGCCAATATATTCAGCATGCGATTTACTCAGCCTTTAAAGAATTGATACAACCGGGAGATTATCCCTACTATGTCATTTTTATAGATATAGATCCCAAGCTGATAGATATAAATGTGCATCCTACGAAGCAGGAAATCAAATTTGAAGATGAGCAACTGGTTTATGGCTTTATCAATGCTACCATTCGACGATCGCTCATGCAGTTCAATCTCGCACCTTCTATAGATTTTAGTATTGATAGCGTATTTCACAATATGGATGCCGTAGCTAGACCCAATACCTTAAAAAATGAAATAGAAATAACCAATACGAGCTCTGCGAGTAATGGCCGCGTGGGCTTAACTTTTGGCAAGCAAAATGAAAAGAACTGGGAAGCTATCTTTTCCCAATCACTTCAGGATGAATACTATACAGGTGAAATTAAAGACGTAAATAGAAATACACTCCTACCTAAAAACCTTGGGTTTGAGCGTGCACCCATAGAAATAGTAGGCAAGCCCACACAAATTCTAAACAAGTATATAGTTCTCCCTGCAAATATAGGATTGCTATTACTAGACCAGCGCCGCGCTCATGAGCGAATTTTATATGATGAAATGCTCAAGCTTTCTTTAAAAGAAAAAATAGCTAGCCAGCGACTTCTCTTTCCTATCTGTATTGATTTTTCTATTCAGGATAGTTTCGTATTAGAAGAAATTATGAATGATCTCCTGCATCTCGGATTCGATATTAGTCCTATGGGAAATCAAGTATTTGCTATACAAGGTATTCCTGCTGATTTACCCAGTGGAAATGAAAAGGAACTATTAATAGAGTTAGTAGAGAATTTTAAAAACAACTTTAAAGCTAACAACTCCAAAAAAGAAGCAATTCTAATATCTATATGCAAAATATCGAGTGTAAAGCGCAGCCAAACTTTGTCAGAAGAGGAGGTCAGCTATCTATCTCAGAATATTTTCCAGAGAGAAAATTATCAGACTACCCCTGGCGGTAAACCTATTTTTTACACACTTCCTTATCAGGATATAGAAAAATATTTTCATGAATAATATAACCCCTGCGGTAAAGAACTTAATCATTTTAAATGTTATCATGTTTATGGCAGATTATCTTCTGCCTTTTGTATTTCCTATTATAGACTTTAGTCTTAAGGAGAAATTAGCTCTCTATTATTTCAGCCATCCGAATTTCCATCCATATCAATTTTTTACACATTTCTTTATGCATGCCAGTTTGGCCCATATAGCATTTAACATGATTTCTTTGTTTTCCATAGGTAGCCTTTTAGAGAGGTTTTGGGGATCGAAACGCGTGTTAAATTTCTATCTAATTTGTGGTTTGTGTGCAGGTCTTTTTTATATGCTCATTCAGGCAATTATGGTCTATAGTGAACTAGGGCATTTCGTGCCCAGAGAAGAAGAACTCGCAAACGTAGGACATATTGTCGGCAGCTCTGGTGTTGGAGCTTCTGGGGCTGTATTTGGAATTTTTGCGGCTGTCGCTTTGCTTTTCCCTAATTCTGAATTCTTTGTATTTTTCATCCCCTTTCCCATCAAAGCAAAATATTTATTGATAGGAGCTGCAGTTATAAGCACAGTTTTAGGTGTGGCAAGTTTTCAAGGCGATAATGTGGCTCACTTCGCTCACCTAGGAGGAATTCTTACCGGCTATTTGCTAACCAAATATTTTAATAAAGACAAACGAAAATTCTATTAATGATCGTGTGGGGGGCAATATACAGTTTTTTTAAAAATATAAAAAACGCTATACTTTTTATTCTATTTACTGCATTCAGTTTTAGCATAGCAGCGCATATTGTATCCCCGCAAACGACTATTCTTTTTGCACCATTTGGACTGGGCTTTATGCCCTTATTAATCGCCACATTCATTATAGGCATCATTTATCTGAAAAGAAATAAATGGATAGCACTTGCTGCACTTCTTCTAGTTGGCTTATCATTTAAGTTTATCGCTGGAAGTGTAGCGCTCAACTTTAATCAA
>Ga0208082_1000010_pt1 | contig 61108 bp, 61 predicted proteins | sample LakMenE09Jun09ns_FD_150683 | JGI IMG/M metagenome (GOLD analysis project Ga0208082, IMG submission 150683) | Freshwater microbial communities from Lake Mendota, WI - 09JUN2009 deep hole epilimnion ns (SPAdes) | ecosystem: Environmental > Aquatic > Freshwater > Lake > Epilimnion/Euphotic zone ... | reverse complement strand
AAAGTCCGTATTCCAACCACAAAGTCCGTATTCCAACCACCAACTGTACCGGACTACCAAAAGTGACGTGGCGCGATTACCCTGGGAAATTACTTTGTGAGTGGAATACGGACTTTGTGAGTGGAATACGGCGGGCATTTTTTGCGGAAGGTGTCCCTAGGGCACTATGACCGCCCCTGTATTCCAACCACAAAGTCCGTATTCCAACCACAAAGTCTGTATTCCAACCACCAACTGTACCGGACTACCAAAAGTGACGTGGCGCGATTACTTTGCGGTAGGTTTGCTTACACGCGTCGCGCGGGTGCGAACACAGGACCCGCCGGAACGTAAAACTGCGGTGCGTCTCGTGGAGTCTCGTGGTACAACTCATCCGCTGTCGCGGCAGGCGGCGAGGCGTCCACGGTCATGGGGCCGTAGCTGTGTGCAGTAGCGCGCATAGAGGCCCCGGGCGATCGGCATCGGCGACGCAATGCGACGCCGGGCACGCCGGGTTGCCCGCTGAAGCCGTCCTCTTCCGTGAAAAAGTCACCGGCGGCGCCGCGGCCGCGAAGCGCATATCGTTCGGCGGCCGTGTCGTAGTTGTTGCTGTCAGGCGCAAAGTGCCGCTCGAAGCATAAGGCGCACACAAAACCAGCGGTGGTCCACGACAAAACTAAACAGGCGAGTTGCAAACGCAGTCCGCTCAAAAGGTTGATTGAGAGGTTCGAGTAGTAAGGTTCATACGTGGCGTTGCTGATCCACGCGTCCATAAACGAAACGTGCACGAAGGCGGCGGACAACAGCCCCTGTGAAGCCACAAGGCCGGTATAGAGCGGTCCACACGTTGCGGTGGTGCGCGTCACTGCTTTTAACAACGACAGGAACACGATGTTTCCAAGAAGCAGCGTGGCCAAGAGCACACAGTTGCGCGTGCTTCTGTATGCGTCAGTCGGCGGCGTCGCGGTAGCTAGCTTGTCCAAGTCGGTCAAAAGGACCGTCCAGACCGCCAGCAAGGCGGCGGTTCCCAGTATGACGACGCCGACGAAAAACTTTTGAATCGCGTACGCCGTCGTCATTGCACACGCTGTTTGCTTGTGTTATTTTTGATCAACGAATATACCAACTGAAAGTTTGGTGCTTGCAAACGCGAACACGCGACGCCGAAAATTGGTTATTGTTGCGCCATGCATCGCGCGTCATTCCTGTGAGGCTTTTTTCAAAAAAATGTCGCTACAGTCACCCCCAAAAACACCGCCGACAGAGCAGGAGATGTCTCGCGAGCTGCTCAGCGTGCCTTTTTTACACGCCGTCGCTTTTGGGCTACATCTGGTGTCCGGTTTCGGTGGCCTTTCCCTGATTTCTGAAAAAGACCCGCGCATCGACGTCGTGGCTCACTATGTGAATCTGGAACTCTCTCCCGATCACGCGATTAGCCCGTTTCAACCCATCTCTCAACGTCTCTTCACATGGCGTCCCATATTGGGTTTCGTGGCGCTGGAGTTTGTCCTGGCGTTTTTCCACGCCGTGTATTTTTATCGCTGGAGGGGGACACCGCCACCGCCGCCGCCTCCGCCGGTGGAGCCTCCGGGACCGCCAGAACTCGCCTTTCAGCCGTCCGCCAACTCACTGCGCTGGTTAGACTATGCGGTGACCCAGTCGCTCACTGTCGTCTTCTTGGCGTCGGCGCTCGGTGTGCTGGACGCGTACGTGCTGCTAAAGATGCTGGTGGAGTGCGTCGCTCTGCAAACGCTAGGATGGGTGCTCGAAAAACTGGACGCGCGCGTGCCACGCGAGGCGTTCGCCGGCGGCATCCTGCTTGTGTCATCCTTCGTATCCAGCATCAGCACCGTGGGTGTGCTGGCGTGGAGCGCTGCTGCATCGCGCCTCCACGCCATGGCGTTCGCTCTGTGTGTGCTGCCCGTTGGCTTCCACGCACTCGCAATGGCGTACGTGATCACTCGCAACTTCTACCGCCAGGGGGCGCTTCACGACGCCGTCTATGCCGAAAAGGCGTTTATCCTGACATCGCTCGCGTGCCGACTATCCACTTTTTGGATCGTGGTCACCACATGGCTCAGTGTGTATCAAGATCGTGGTCTTATGGCGCGCAGCGCGATCGCTGGTGGGGTTATGGACCTAAATGCAGTACGCATTTCAGCTATCGTGGTGCCACCCGCCCTGACCGTCTTCCTGCTGAGTCTTGAAGCGCACTCCTACACGCCGGCGCCGGTGCAAAAGACCATGCCGCCGACGCTGTGGGAGGCGGTTCGCCTGGGCGCGCCTGTGGGTGGACGGCGCCGCGCACGCTCGCCGATGCAAGGAGGCGCGGTGCGCCGGCGCGTTCGCACGCCGCCCAAGACGCAGCCCCCGCCGATGTCGTTCGGGTGTTCTGGTGGCGGCGCGGGTGGCGGCAGACGCGACTGGGGGGACGAAGCATACGTTTTAGAGCTTTGAATCAATCATCATTTGCTCGCTGTTGTTGCATCAGCCTCGGGCCCAAAAAACGCTGAAACTTTTCGTAAACTTCTCCGCGAAGCCGCAGCGACGCATGGGTCGCGTCTGGAACTTCATAAAACTCCACGTTCTTCGGCGAGTGCTGCGCGGCCCACTGCGCGATGGCGCGCCCGTGGCTCGTGGGAATAACCTCATCAGACGTGCCGTGAGCGACAAACAAACAATGGCCGTTGCGAAGCGCCGCCGTCCGCATGCAGAAAACGTCAACCGCCGAGTAAAAGGGCGTGAGAGAGAGCATCCAGGAACGCGGCGCCAGCACGACCGAGGCGGCGCTCACAAAAGGCGCCATGAGCAGCACTGCGGCAGGGAAGTCGTCGCGCCGGTGCACGTCCGCGGCGTGCAACGCCACCGCGCAGCCTAAAGAGTAGCCCACCAGCACCACAGGCAGGTCGCGGGTTTCGCGTTCGCGTCGCGCCAGATGGCCCACGAACACGGCGCTCGCGTCGAAGCAGCCAGACTCGCTGGGCGCCGTCGGTAGAGAGTCTTCGCGATGCGCAAAGTACCCAGCGTATTCGAACGCAAAAACGTCCGCTTTGAACGTGCGAGAGAGCTCGGCCACGAACCAGGCACATGAAGCTATGTTTTCGTTGTTGCCGTGTGAGTACACAATCACCATTTGAGCCTCCGGGTGTTCGCAGCACACGCTCGGAATCTTCGTCGTCAAATAAAGCTCGTGACACGCATCTGTCACGCGCGCATGTGAGTTGTGCGATGTGCGCAGCTCTTCATACGTTGGAAGCGGCTTTGGTGGCCGAAAAAGCAGGTTACTGATGTAAGAATTCATGCTCATTGGTCTGTTGGTGTTTTGCTTTACGGACGCACTGCGAGTTTGTACAAAGCGTACTTTCAACTTCACATGTCAATCATGAGCTCTTCGTCGTATGCCAGAACAGTCTTTGTCTTGATCGCGTGCGCATCATCACTCACATCGCAGTGGGCGATGTCGGCACCGTCTGCCTCCCGCGCCTCGATTTCCACGCGCTCCCGCTCGAGTTCTTGAATGGACCGCATCAGCTGTCGGTGCTGGACCCTGAAACGCGCCATCAGTCGGTCCACGCGACGCTTGCTGGCGTACAGCGCATCCTCCGTGCAAGAATGAGGCCGCCTGGTGGGGGGCAAGCCCCCCATACCCCCCCAGGGAAACGGGACGCATCAGTCAACTTTGCTTCGCAAAGTTGTGCAAACAACCGCGGGCGGGGGGTGTGGGGGGCGCAGCCCCCCAGGGGCGCAGCCCCCTTACCTGCTCGCGCGCTTAGAAAGCTCATCATCGCGGTCTAGAATGCATCGCGTCACGCGGCAACGCCCGATACCGGGCGATTTGCGGGGGGATGGGGAGAGCATTCCCAGAGTGGCGAGGCACGCCATGCTTGCTGTTTGTACTTGGAACTCATAATTGTTATGTACAAACGCTTTCACAGCTCGCTGTCGCTGCAGTCGGACGCCAGCTCCTCCACGGGGTGAGGCCAGCTGTAAGCAGAGTCATCGGCGCTCACGCGCGGCGGCACGTGCGCCAGGAACTCCAGCGCGACGTGACCCACACCGTTCTGGCCGGCAAACATGTGCTTGCTCAGCTTCTGCGGCTTCAGGTGAATCTTCAGGTTGGAGAAGTCGAACGAATTGGCCGACACGTCGGCGAGCTTGGCGGCATACGCGCTGCGCACATCAGAGTACATTTTCTGCGGGATGCGCAGAAGCTCGGGGCTGTCTTGGAGAACATACTGCGGGTTGAGCAGCAGGCGTGGGTTGCTGACGACGCGGTTGCGCACGGAGAGCGCATAGTCCAGCATAGCCGCCGCGCGGCTGTCACGGCGAACAATCTTGAAGCGCTCGTTGGTGGCGGGGTTGACGAAATCCGAGGTGCCCTGGTCCAGGTGGTCCAGGCTGGCGTGCCAGTACTGGTTGTGCGCATCGGTCAGCTGGGGCGGCTGAATGAGGATGCGGTCGCGACCGCGGCCCAGCATGAAAAGAGGGAACCCGCTGTTGTGGTGGCTGTCGCTGCTGTTGTGCTTGTTCAGCCACGGGGTGAACAGGGGCTTGTTCTTGTTGTCGAAGACCTCCAGCGTGCAGTGGTCCTGCAGGTCGCCCAGGCTTGTGCCCAGCACGCGAACCGAGATGGGCACAACCTTCGTCGGGTCGTATCCGCTCAGCTTGGCAGCCAGGCCAGCCTCCTGCGTGGCACGCACGATGTCGGACCAACGCAGGTTCACTTCGGAGGCACCGCTGGACAGCGCGCCCGCCAGGTCAGAGAAACCCGCAACGGCCGTCATTTTGACGCGGGAAGTGCGAGGCACGCGGACAAAAGGACCGAGGGGTAGCGAGTCAAAGTCGACCTGCTGGTCCAGTGCCGCCACAAGGCCCTCCAGGTCATCGTCGGCGACCGGCGACGCGCGGCCGGAACGGCGAACATCGATAGCAGGCCCCAGCGGCCGGGAGTCGAGGGGAGCCTCAAAGAATCCCTGATCCGGAAGCGCATCAAGCACCAGCTCCTCTGAGCGCATCGACATTGAAGCGCCTCTTCGTATCTTTTACATATGCACCGGGTCGAATATTAGTAAGGCACTCGCATTTTTGCGCGCTACTTCACTTTAGCCCCCCATGGTTCAGTGTGGTTCGGTATGGTTGGAAGTAAGGTTAAGGTTTAGGGGTATCCCTAAAGCAGCCCGTAGCTCGGTGTTGCCTTGCGACGCGTAAAAGATCGCATCGGTGCTTTCCGGACCCATTTGGTTGTTGGAAAGGTCAATGTCCCCCCGGAGCGTGGTGTTGCCTCGCAGCGCGTCAACAAACGCCATACCGCCTACCGGACCAAACTCGTTTCCATCGAGCTTCAATTCCTTCAGGTTGGTTTTGCCCCGCAGCGCGTTAGCAAGCGCCACACCGCATTCCGGACCCACTCGGTTACCGGAGAGACCCAACTTTTCGATCAAAACGAGGCCCTGCAGCGCGTTAGCAACTGCTGCACCACCTTCCGGCCCCAGTTGGTTTTCGCCGAGTAAAAGCCACTCGAGTGAGGTTTTGCCATGGATTGCAGCAGCAATCGCCACACCGTCTTCCGGACCTAGTTGGTTTCTTGAAAAGTCTAGCACACGTAGCCGGGGGTTGCCCCGCAGCGCGTTAGCAAGCGCCACACCGCTGCCCGCGCCCAGCTGGTTGTTTCTAAGGTTTAGCAACGCGAGAACGGTGTTGCCTTGCAGCGCGCCTGCGAGCGCCTCACCGCCTTCCGGTCCCAGCTGGTTAGAGGCAAGTTCAATAGAAACGAGCGTGTTGTTGCCTTGTAGCGCGTTAGCAAACGCCACACCGCCTTCCGGGCCCATTCGGTTGCCGTTAAGACTGAGCCACCTGAGTGTGGTATTGCCTCGCAGTGCGTTTGCAACCGTCACACATCCTACCGGGCCCAGCCCGTTGTTGGCAATGATAACAACCCGTAGCGCGGTGTTGCCTTGCAGTGCGTTAGCAAGCGCCACACCGCCTTCCGGACCTAATTCATTTCCTTTGAATTGCCAACACATTATCGTAGTGTTGCCGTGTAGCGCGTTAGCAAGCGCCACCCCGCCTTCCGGGCCCAAACGACAGTTCGCGAGGACTAGCCGCGCGACCGAAGTGTTGCCTTGTAGCGCGTTACCAAGCGCGGTGACGCTATCCAGGTCCAGTCGAGTGCCGTTCATATTTAAGGTGTTGTATGTTCCAACCACATTCCTGAGTTCGAGCAGCGCGGCCCGTCCTGGGGCGCTCAAGTGCCATGGAATGTGGCCGGGTGCGGGAGCCACGACCGCGTTTATGTCAGGTGCGCGGCACAACGGACACGAGTCCGCTCGCTGCAACCAGGGAGCCACACACGCTTCGTGAAACTGGTGCGTGCATCTGAACGGTGCGACTGTACGCATACGCGCAAAATAATTCTCTTGTTCATACGAAACAAGCGGGTCCAAGCAAATGGCACACTTGTTTGCCTGTGACCGCGTTGTGGTCGGCCCAAACGCGATCGACATGGTTTCTGGACGAAAAGCGTAAGGGTCTTTAAACCGTCTTTGGAACAAATTGATATAATCCCTCTTTCATTAGGCCATCGTGATCTTCATAAAACACGCGGCGCATACGCCCGCCATGACCCACGCGATAGCCTCCAAAAACAACAAGTCCTTACGCAAGTTGTTCTGAAAATAGACGTCAATCTTACTGCCGGCGTCGTTGCTTGAGCGAATAAACACACGAGCGGGCGCCAGCGCGTCGACGAGATCGTTGACACTCACGCCTTCCAAGTTTTCCACCGTAATTCTTAGCGCGCGCTTCCTAGGGTCTGGCGCTCGAATTCTAACGTTTTGCATGACGCCCGCAGGCGAAAGACGCGTCACGACGCGGCGCACGCGGTCAGCCGCTTGCGCAAAAGCATGATCCGAACTCATTGTTTTTGTTTTTGTACATGTTTTTGCAACTCAACGTCTACGTTTTGCGGACGTGTCGTGTCGCCGTGGCGAGCGCTACCAAACAAAACGCCACGCCGACAGCCGCGGCTGCGGAAGGACGCTGCGATGACACGTGCCATGAAATCACGATCGTCAGCGCACGCGTGAAGGTCGCCGCAAATATGGGCTTGCGCTCTCCTTCGGTGCCTTCGCGCGTGTGTTCGCTCGCAGCAACCACCACGGCGTTGATCGACGCGGTGGCGCACGAGAGCAGCAGGTATGCACCAGCTTCGCCACTCAGCACCGCCTCCTCATAAGGCGACGAGATGCGGAACGCCACCGCCAGCCCCATGATCACCAGAAAACCAAAGGCGTTCGCGTACACGGCTTTCGAGAACGCGTCGAAAGCAACCGGAGGTGCTGGCGGCGGCTGCGGCGCCTCCGCTGCGGGCATCTCTGCGGCCGCCGCGAGAGACTCCTTTCGGTGCGCTTCCAGAGCGGCTATTTTTTCGTTACGTTTCGCTTCGACCACGCGCAACTCGCTGCACGACATAACCGAGAGGAAAAGAAACGCGCACGCGGTGCTGCCGTCAAACTGCGTCAGCGGAAAGAGAGAAGGCCCGCGTCGCAAGTCTTTGCCTGTGGCGAGAGCGCACAGCAAAGCACCCGAAACCGAAAACACGAGCGTCGTCGCCACGTGTTTCGCGCGCTTCGTTTCCACCGCCGCGTCCCGCGGTTCGGACGGCGGCGGGGCGCGTCCTATGACCATAAAATGCTCGTACGCGGCGACGAGCGCCGACACCACGAGCACCGCTGCAAGGCCGAAACTGGGCGCAGCCATAACCTGCGTCGCCATAAAGAGGTACAGGGCACTTGAGAAAGTCACCTGGTGGGGGGCAAGCCCCCCATACCCCCCAGGGAAACGGGACGCGTCAGTCAACTTTGATTCGCAGAGTTGTGCAAACAATCGGGCGGGGTTTTTAAGGGGGCGCAGCCCCCTTACCTGTGCGATGAACATCGCGTCGTCGCTTCCCGTCACTCGGGCGACGCGATGCACGTCGGACGCGAGCCGCGACCCGACGGCGCCCGTAACGGCTGCGGCTGCAAACGCGGCGTGCAGCATGGCCACTAAGATAGGGTCACCGACAAAAGTGACGGCGGCAAAAGTGCACAGCGCGTACACCGGCTCCACCACGGCGCGAGCGACGACGCGCGCATGAGGTGCGGTCGAAACTCCTTTTTCTGAAGTGACTGTGGTCGGAACGCCCAAGGCCACTTCCACCGCGTCGGTCGGCATCGCGCGCACGCCGCTGCTTACATACACGCACACGATGGCGCTTATAAAGGCGGCCACCGGCGCGATGGCCACTGGCGGGAGAACCACCGGTGCTATTCGAACCACCACACCCTGGGCGCCCTTCGCGCTTCTCGCCAGCCCGGCGGAGGAGGCGTCGCTGTTCGTGGATGGCAGCACACCTAAGCTGGTAAGGGGCCTGCGGCCCCTTGGACCCCGCTCCGCACCGCACTGACGCGCGGGGGTGTGGGGGGCGCGCCCCCCCAGGTGTTTACACAGAGCGCACTGCAGAAGGCGACGCTCGACAAAGCTTTCGTTAACGAGCGTTTCGTGCGTCGCTCCTGGGATGCGAGACGGTTTGCCAACCTCGATGCGGAAACGCGGGAGGCCATACCGCCGGTTGTGCTCGTGGACGCGCCGAACGGCGCTCGACAGCGCGTCATGAAACCAGAACGCGTGTTTGAAGCCGTCAACAGCGTGCGCTTCGCGTCGAGCGACCGCGACGCCTCGGGTAAGGGCGGCGACGCGTTCGCGTGCGTTTTTTGCGCCTTCATCAACACGGCGCTGGCGACGCTGTGCGCAGCGTCGGACGTGCGCCTGCTGTGCGCGCCGGTGTTTGACGAAACGGTCGGGGAGGACGCGCCCGTCGCCGCTGCCTGGGGCGCCGGAGACATTTTTGTGCGCGTGGCGGTGTTTCGCGTGGCCGAAGAGAGCACACCTGGTTCTGGCGGGTGGGCGTGCGCCGTGGCGCGCGGGAACGCCGTGCAAGCGGTGCTGGCGTTTGGAGTCGGGTCGAGCAGCAAACCCGCAGTTAGGAGCAGCGTATCCGCGTTCTTCGCACCGCTGGGCGCCTTTTCCATGTCCGCTGACGCCGATATTGTGATTCACGCCGACTCGAGCGCCGAGGATGCGTGCGCACGCGCGTGCGCCGCGGCGTGGACGGCGGCCTGTTTTCGCGAGCAGGAGTTTGTGTCCATATGGCAGCAGACGCAGTGGCCCAGCGACGGCTTCGTGGCTGGCGCCACGCGCTGCGAGGAGGCGGCGCGCATGGCGCTGGCGCACGCGGTCGTGGGATGCTCCTCCTCGCTTGCAAAGGGCTTGGCGGCGCGCAAGCTGCTCGGCGAGGCGATTCTTTTCGAAAAGAAGGCGCGACGCATCAAGGTCGCTGCCGTGTACCAGGAGACGGACGCGCGACGCATCTTCATGGCAAACCAGATGGAGAAGGCGGATGCCACGCGCATAGCGATGGCTAACCTCCCGGACGATTTTCCGCTCCTCGATTATCCGCACAACACATCACACCACATGTACCTCTGGTCGCCAAACTTATAAGTCGGATTTACTGACACTTGATAAAAATGGCCGATGACGCGTCTTATGTGAATCAGCCTTTACTGACCTACCTGGGAAACAAACGTAAGCTCATCGCTCCTATCGTCAAAGCCGTGTCTGAAATCTGCGACACCCTCGGCAAACCGAAGTTGAACGTTCTGGATGCTTTTTCTGGCAGCGGCGTCGTGGCAAGGGCGTTGGCCCTTCACGCCAAAGAGCTGCACGCAAATGACTGGGAGCTTTACTCATACGCGCAAGCTCAGTGTTTCGTCGTCAAACCAACCGAAGACCAAAAAAAAGATATTAAATCTCATATTGAACGAATGAACGCTCTCGATTTCGACCACGAGGGTATCGTGTGTCAACACTACGCTCCAAAAGACTCTAAAAACATAGAGATGGGTGAGCGATGTTTTTTCACGCGCGAAAACGCTCTACGGATCGACACTATGCGCAAGTACATCTCTCAACAACCGGCAACCCTTCAGCCCTACTTGTTAGCTCCGCTGCTCATCAAATCGTCCGTGAACACCAACACAAGCGGGCAATTTCAGGCCTTTCATAAGAACCGGGCTGGTCTGGGTGCGTGGGGCGGAGAGTTTGCAAAATGTACATCGCGTATCACCGGTGACATCAAGCTCGAAGCGCCTGTGTTTTCCAAGAGCGACTATCAAGGTTTTGCGCACAACCTTGAGGTATTCCAGTGCCTGCAAAGCTTCGCAGACGGGCACCTAGACGTAATCTACCTTGACCCTCCATACAATCACCGTCAGTATTCGTACCTCTACTTCCTATTGAACGTCATCGCTGAGAACAAACTCCCCGAAACAATAACCGCTGGGGCGGGGGCCACAGACCCAAAGCTTCGAAACAACTCAGATTTCTGCATCAAAAAAAAAGTGGTCGACTTGTTTGTCAGACTGGTGAAACTGTGCACGCTAAAGAGCAAGTACACTCTTCTGAGCTACTCCAACGAGTCGCTGGTCAAGCCGGACGAGATGCTTAAAATTTTGGAACCTTACGACGTTCGCGTGAGCGTGCGCGAGCACTCGAGATATAACGTGCGAGGCGACGAGCACACGCGCGCCGCGTCTAAAACAACGGAAGAGTTTATTTACGTCATCAGCTCCAAAAAAGGCACGAAGAGAAAAAAAGACGAGTAATATTAGAGATGTCTGAGGACGAACAAGAAACCCGATCGTGCGACGTGCGATGTCAATACTACCGACGGGAATTCCAGAATGTGACACTGCTTTCGCTACGGGCACTCTAGCTGATAAAAATGCGTGCGCTAAAGAAATCAACCGACTTAAGGTTACCGACGTCAGCCTTCAAGATCTTCGCGTCGAATACAAGAAGCTCAAGAAAGCCTACACACCGCTCAACCTGCTCATGGAGCGAGCTCGCGACATTCCGCTCGAAAGCGTATGGCCGGGCCGAGTCCCGTCTTCGAATAATCATGGGTTGAGCAAGGACTACCTGCAAGAGTTGGTTAAGGCGGAGGTTGAAAAGGCGCTGCCGGCCGGCCATACGCGATAAACCCGGCCATAAATGACGTCTCGATATTTTGCTCGCGTGTAATCGTACTTACAAAGTGGTTCACAGATGAGCATTCTATTTCCCACGACCTTTGGGTTTGGCGGCGAAGAAGAATGGGACAGCGACGAAGAGGCTGGCGAGATCGTCTTTCTGGGAGCCAAAAAGAAAACGAAATCGAAACCAGCCGCTAAAACCCCTACGAAGACTCCCAAAAAAGCGAAGCCTGCCGCTAAAAGCCCTTCCAAATCCCCCAAAAAAGCTGCCGCTAAAAGCCCTTCCAAATCCCCCAAAAAAGCTGCCGCTAAAAGCCCTGCCAAATCGCCCAAAAAGGCTGCCGCTAAAAGCCCTGCCAAATCGCCCAAAAAGGCTGCCGCTGAAAGCCCCGCCAAATCGCCCAAAAAAGCTACCGCTAAAAGCCCCGCCAAATCGCCCAAAAAAGCTGCCGCTAAAAACCCTGCCAAATCGCCCAAAAAGGCTGCCGCTGAAAGCCCTGCCAAATCGCCCAAAAAGGCTGCCGCTGAAAGCCCTGCCAAATCGCCCAAAAAAGCTGCCGCTGAAGAGAAATCATCAAAGGAGGCTGCTGCCCGCGCGAAACGCGAGGATAAAGCGCATGAGGCGGCCGAAGCCAAGGCGGCAAAGGCGGAAGCTGCGAAAGAGGAGAAGGCACGCGCCGCTGAAGAGAAATCAGCAAAGGAGGCTGCTGCCCGCGAGAAACGCGAGGAAAAAGCGCATGAGGCGGCCGAAGCCAAGGCGGCGAAGGAGGAGGCTGCGAAAGCGGAGAAGGCACGCGCCGCTGAAGAGAAATCAGCGAAGGAGGCTGCTGCCCGCGAGAAACGCGAGGCTAAAGAGCACGAGAAGGCCGAAGCCAAGGCGGCGAAAGAAGAGGATCGCGCCGCCGAGAGCGAGCGCGTCGCCGCAGACAAAGGCGATGCTGCGGAGTCACCCGCCGTTGCCGACGACTCAGAGGCGCCTGCAGAGCCCGTCGCCCCGACCGACGACGTAGTGGCACCCACAGAGCCCGTCGCCGCGACCGACGACGCAGCGTCACCTGCAGCCGAAACTGGCGGCGTTGAGGCGGACCCAACCGTGCAAGAGAATATTGAAGTTTTCCAGCAGCGCATTGCGGACCTCCATGCGGAGACCCCGGCGGCCAGCGAGTGAAAATTTAATCGATGTCTAATCACAATCCCTTCCCCCCTCCTCCCCGCCCCGCCGCGCCCGAGTCGATTGCCCCCCCGCGTTTCGATTGCGGAGCGCTCGATTGAACATGGCGGGAGCCGGCGCCGGGCTCGACGATCTCGCGGTCGGAGAGCACGCGCACGGCGGCGCGGCGTGCGCGGACGGCGCGGCGTGCGTCACGCGCAAGGGGCCGTTCACGCTGCCGAGTCCGGGCGGCCAGGCGGCTGCGGGGGAGCTGCAGAGGTGGCCGGGGTACCTCACATTAAAATCCAGCAAGTTTTGCCAAGGCCACCCCCACGGCGCTGACCAGTGCCTCAACGATAAAAGAAACCGCAAGATAGCGACCCGTGGGTACAACACCAAGCAGTTTTTTTTCTGCAAGCCGTGCGCCGACGAGGCGTGCGCCGGATACATGCCGATGACAGACGTCAAGACCAAGATGTGCGCGGTCGAGGGGTGCTCGACGCAGCCGAAATACGGCGCGTCCTTTGGCAAGGAAGCGACTCATTGCTCAATTCATGGCAAGGAGCTCGGCATGAAGGACGTAAAACACGACACGTGCGCATTCGCGGGGTGCCCGACTCGACCGTCTTACGGCGCCGATTCCGACAAAGGCGCAACGCATTGCTCGACGCATGGCAAGCCGCTCGGCATGAAAAACTTAGTGATTCCGACGTGCGTGGTCGAGGGGTGCACGAAGGCGTCTTCCTATGGCGCCGACCACGAAAAAGGCGCAACGCACTGCTCGCCGCATGGAAAGCCGCTCGGCATGACGGACGTGCGCAACGCGCGATGCGCGGTCTATGGGTGCTCGACGGTGCCGTGTTACGGCTACCGCGACGGACCGCCGACGCACTGCGCGGAGCACGGCAAACCCTTTAGCATGACAAACGTGCGATCCGCGCAGTGCGCGGTCGAGGGATGCCTGACGCAGCCGTGTTACGGCGCCAACCCGGGCAAAACGGCGACGCACTGCGCTGGTCACGGAAAGAAGATCGGGATGGCAAACGTGGGAAGCAAGACGTGCGCGGTCGATGATTGTCCGACGATTCCGTGCTACGGCGACCGGACTGGCAAGCCGGCGACGCACTGCGCTGAGCACGGCAATGATCTCGGAATGAAGAATGTGACGAGCCCAACGTGCGCGGTCGAGGGGTGTTCGACGCGACCGTCTTACGGCGAAAATCCCGACGAAGGCGCAACGCACTGTGCGGCTCACGGAAAGCCGATCGGCATGACGAACGTGCGGCAACCAACGTGCTGCGTCGCGCAGTGCACTACGCAGCCGAGCTATCCGTGGGCGCCTTACTGCGCCGTATGCTACGCCGACCTGCATCCGGACGACCCCCTCGTACAAGCGCACAACAAAACCGAGGCGAAAATAAAAATGTTCCTGAACGACTCGCTTGACGCGGGCATCTCATCGCTGAGCACCTTCAACGCTATAAACGTGTGCGGCAACCGCGCGCCGGCGTGGATGCGGCAATACGAGTTCGATTTCGTCATCCTAGGCGAGCGCGGCATAATTCACTGCGACGGCGATCAGCACAAGCGCGACGTCGCTCGTTTCAAGACGAAGGCTGCTGACCAAATTGAGAACGACGTCAGCAAGAGCGTACTGGTTCTGGACCGCGGCCTTTTTGAGGTGCGCATCGACCAAGACGACACGTGGAGAGACCGCTGCGACTGGCGCAAGCTCCTCACCGGTATGCTTGCTTTTGGGGTCACGCGCAAGCTCGCTGGCGAGGCGACGTGCGTGGTTGGCCGCCGCGACGAGGCGGACCTGTCCTACGCCCCCTACGTCGACGCGATGCTGCAGACGCCGCACGCCGACCGCGTGTACGAGGCCTTCCTCACGCCGAACGAGCGCGACATGCTCACCGTCATCCACCGCGCCAGCGGCGCGCGCACGCACTGGCGCATTCCGTCCGATTTTAAGCTGGCGCGCTGGCCGGACGCGGACGCCGCGCCCACCGCACCGGCCGTGCCGACGCAGCTCACCATCGAGGGGGCGTTCAAGCGCCGCAAGGTCGCGTGATGCGCGTTTTGGATGCCGCAGAGTATAAGTGGGTCGCTTTCACGTAGTGTAAATCAGTCACCGGTGAGAGACTCTCGCGAAGAAAAGATGACGACTCTTGCCGAAGGGTGCGTTCTGCCAATCCGACTATGATGTATGATACCAGCGTCTCACCGCTTTTTCAACCCCACAGGTCCGCGTACTACCAGGGAGCTCCGTAAGTATTTGTTGCACGCCGTTTTGCGCAACGCACAAAACTGTTTCTAACTTTTGTTTTCGCTCTGCAGTGTTACGCAGCAGGGTACGTTTGTGTTTTTCGCATACACCTTTACCAGGTTATTGACAAATCGCTTTGTTTACAGCGGTGGTGACCGTTAATGCACTGTTCGGTGCGTTTTATTCATTCTGCTGACCAAGGCTTTTTTTTGACTGACACTCCACTCTGAAAAAAAAGATCGGTTTTTCTGTAACCATAGGAAGACGCTCAACGGCGATGCGACGACGTTGGAGTATGCAGCGGGCGATGACTCGAACTACACAATTGCGCAGCGAGATTTGGTGTTTCGCCTGAAGCCATCTGCCAACGCCTTGATCGGGCGCGGTGACTCAGGTGCGAACTGTTCAGCAATACTTAGTCGGTCTCTTTAACACAATAATTTACTGACTTGTGCCGCTTCGTATGGCCCACAAAAAATCAGGCGGTATCATGGACATGAAGGTGCGAACTATGTTTCGTGTATGCCTCTGATCAACCTCACGTGTGTTGATTCCCAACGCAGCTCAAGACTTTTTCGTCCCTGAACAACTTCCCAATGCGTCTTCTCTCTGGGACGAAGAATGCCAAGACCGACCCGCACGCACGCATGGTCGCGCTCCGCGCATCCGTCGCGTTCGTCGGCGTCGCCTTGCAGCCTGTCGACTACACCAACAAGAATTCTAAGGACATGGTGGCCGTGCAGGTTTGTTTCGTTCATTAACTGCACCCCACACATACTGACCGCAATCTCTCCGTGCAGGTTGCTGGTTCAATTACCATCGTAAATTCAGGCCCCTACACTATTCGACCCGGGACCCGTGTGGCCTGGGATATCCCCGCTGCGGTCATCAGTGCGCACAATTCGCGCCCGTCTCTGAAGCGCCCTCGGTCGAACGTTCGCGGTCAGGTACGAAAACGTTCAGCAAACTGGCCGGGACCCAAAGATTTACTGACGTATGGTCGTGTTTGGTCGTTTTTCCGCGCAGCCGCCTACCAAGGACCTGTTCCAGACCATTCCTCTGGACGAGCTCGTCGCCAACAGCGTGGAGGGCCTGACCGAGTCTATGGTGCAGCGCGAGAGCGACATCATCAGCCAGATGCACACGGCGCACCCTCACGTGGGCGTGACCGCCGATCCCAACAACACGACGGCGGCCATTCTGAAGAACGCATACGACGCGATGGTTCGCGCGGCGGGCGGGCCGGATGCTCGGGAGGCTTCTATTTTCTACGGCCAGCTCATTGCCGCGTACGTTTCCGAGGCGACCAACCGCGTGATCGGCATCGCGCTGAGCGGCGCTAGCCCCGGCCAGCAATTCGACATTCTCCTGCAAGCATCTTAAATTTCAAGTCATTTTTCACGTCACAAACTGTGCGACTCGTTCCGGCGGCACGTGATGCGCCGTGACCCAGCCGTATGGCGCGACTGCGGCATAGTGAAACGACGGATGGTTTACCAGCGTCGCGTTGCCGTCGAGCGCGCACCAGCTCGCCTGCACATCGTCCGCGCGCCCAGCGCCCGAGTCGCATCGCGCAAACCAGGGCAGCAGCTTGGCCGAGAAAGTAAATCCCGCGCCGCCGCCACAAAAAGCCCGCGCCTCCCATCCCGCTTTGTGGCAGTCCCCCAGCATCCACAGCTCGGCGTCGTGCGCGCGCGGGTCGGGCAGGCAGCGAAGCACCTCCAAAAAACGGTCGGGATGAATCACGGTATCGTCGTCGACGTGCGAGACGAGCGCCGTGCGCACGTTGTCGCGCAGCCACTCGGCGTGCTCGTGGAACAGCGCGTCGCAGTGCTCTGGCGGTCGCTGCACGCACATGATGGGCCCCACGTCTCGAGGGACGCGCACGATGCGCGAGTCCGTGTAGTTGCCTTCGCCGGGGCCGACGAACACCACCACGGTGGCGCCGCGGCGTTCCAGCTCGGCGACCCAGGTGCGCTCTATGGCTGGAAACCGCGAGGCGTACGTGGCGGCGCTGCTGACGACGTATACGGTGAGGTCTTCGAACGTGACGGTGCTGTTTTGGCACGGCATCTGCGCGTAAAACGCAACCGCATGTTCGTTGCGGTGCAATTCCAATTCTCGCGACCTTGCGCGCGGCGGCGGCGGGGCTGGCGGCGGGGGCGGCGGTGGGGGCGGCGGTGGGAGCGGTGGCGGGGGCCACGCGGTCGGCGGTGCGAGTGCAGATGGGACGGGCCGTGGATTCACAGACGTGATGGGGTGCACGGTAGTGTGCGCCATGTTAAATATACAAGCTCCGAGTGCAAAACCTGATGAAAAGATGACCAGCACCGTCAGCTTGACTCGAAATCTGGTCTTGACAGTTCTGGGCGCGAATGCGTGACCGTCTAACGAGTTCATTCTTTTACTGCGCGCTGCTCCTCGTACTCATAAGTTTTGAGGTCCAATCGAGCGGCGCGACGTGTACGGAGCCGAACGACGTTCCGCTGCGCGTGGTGACCAGGTAAGGGGGCTGCGCCCCCTTAAAAACCCCGCCCGCCTGTTTTCACAGATTAGCAAAGCAAAGTTGACTGACACGTCCCTTTTCCTGGGGGGGTATGGGGGGCTTGCCCCCCACCAGTAAGTGCAAAGAGGACGTGCGCTGGCTCAAAACAGAATTTCCGGGGGACCAGTTGGTGGTGTGCGCCAAGCAAGAGTGCGGGCTGGACGACAACGCCGATGCGGGGTGCAGCCTGACGGCGAACGCCGGGCTGGAGACTGCGCCTTTTATGAAGTACATTGCGAGCCGACTGGAGTCGGGCGAACGTTTGGCGTGCGAGCTCGCGTTCGTGCACGGGCACGAAATGGCTTGGCATCATCGCTATCAAGGCCCATTGACGCACGCTATACGGCGGAGCAACGCCACCCGGTCTGGCGACGGGTTCGTGAGCCTGAACGCTCGGTTTCTGGGGCCGCTTCCGCCAGCGCACCTGAGCGAGATTGCGGAGATGTGGACGCGCGTGGTCGCGCCGTACATGGGCGAGTGGCCTTGTGCGGGCGGGTTGTATCCACCGTGCTGTGCGCAATTTCGGGTGACGCGAGAGCGCATCCTCGCCGTGCCTCGCGGCGCGTGGACGCGCTGGCTGGACTACTCGTTGGAGGGGCCGGCGCAGGCCAAGCAGTTCGAGTTCATCTGGCATGTGCTATTCGGACAACCGTGTGTGATGCCGGTGACTGATGAAGACGAGTATATCGCAAAAAACTTTCAAAACTGAAGCTGGTTTGCCACGCCGCTTGCTGACCGCGTGCGGTGCTTTTACGTGTGAAATACATCCTTGTCACACGAAGCGTGTGTAGAGAAAGAAGATGAGCGTGATTACTGTTGGGGCGCCTGATGGCGAATCGAACGGCGCATCCGGCTCCGGTGCCGTTGAATACAAATGGTTATACCCGGAGCTTGAGCAGTGTAATGCTCGACTGACAAATGACACTGCCAAAGTTGCCAACTTCGGCCGAAGGTCGCCCTTGATGTGGGAACTGGTGTGGGCATACTGGAAAGCGTTCTTGCTTGTGCAAGACTTTGGACACGTAAACATGATGGCAAATATGGTCGATCGATATCATGGAGGCGTCACAGAGACAGAGACGCCCCAATATTACGTCAACAGCATGGTTCGAGCGTTTAACGGACACTTCATGTTTGACGCTACGGTGTATGGAGACACGCGAGTCATGCAGTTGGCATGGTACATTTCCCACGAAGAAGTCGAACGTGAAGTCAACGCGCTGTTCCCCATGCTACCCGAACGAGCAAAACAGGCTTCCAAAATTATGAGTAATGCTGGCGCCTCCCTTGTCGCGCGTCACATTAATGTGCTTGCTTTTCAATATCTTGAGCACCCAATCGAGTTTACTACAACGAGTTCGTTTGACCTACGCACGGCGTGGAACGCGTGGACCAACCTGCGCAAAAAGACTATTTCGGAGCTGGCAAAAAAGCTGCCGGGCCTTGACCTAGAGTTGGTGGAGACCATTGCACACACATTTGAAAGATACGGTGACGATGTCGCTCATCAGGTGGCGTTGCCACCCTCTATGTAAAAGTGAATTTCGATTCAAAGACGTAAAGGCGCGATGTCTGTGTTTGTCGGCGCGCCATCACGCACGGCACAAGGGCACGAAAGCGACGATTCAGACGTGACTTACGATCCGCTTCAGGGCCCCCCTCCAAAGAGACGTGCGGTGGCACGCCGCGCACACACGGCTGCGAGCAGTGGCAACTCTTCATCGTCGTCTGACGAATCGAAAGGTTTCACGCCGAGAGACGCTGCAAAACTGCGGTTGGTGCGCGAAAAGGTGACTGAGGCGTTAAGCGCCCCAGAAGGCGACAAGTATGTTTTTGTTGAAGTGAGTTCTCGGCCGAACCGCTGGGACTACGAATTATTAAACTCGGTTCGCCGCTTCGACGCATCAAATGAATCCTTCGAGCTCTCTGACGGCACGGTGGTGGAGCTCGAAAACGTGGCGGACAAGGGCGTACGCACGGTGTTGAGGCGGCCGGACGGATCGCAAGACACGTTCGGTGTCGTTCGTTTTTTGGCCACGGGAGAGCAAGCCCCCATCGCCGAGTTTATTTGGCATTCATGAACAACGAAAAGTGTGTTTAAAGTTCTTCGTGAATATCAACAGTCTCCGCGTCTTCACTCGCACGCGTCTCCGACGCGTCCGCCTCTTGAGCGGGAACTGGAGTCTCGGGCTCTTCCTCCGCAGGCGCTGCAACAGCAGCCTTCTGCTCAAGGTACGACTCGATGGCGATGCGCGTCCGCGCTCCGTTGTACGTGTCGGTCAGCTTGCCGTATTCGAGAAACAGGAACGTGGGGAAACCCTTGACGCCATACGCGTTGCGGAAAGGAGCAGCCTCTGGCGTGCTGCAATCCACCAGGTATGTGGGCACCTTCGCCTCCACCTCCTCGAACGCGGGCTTCGCCTGCACACAATGCCCGCACCATGGCGCGTATGCAAATACAAACGCCATCGGGACTTCAGCAAGCGCGCCCTTCGCCTCTCCCGGAGGCAGCGTCGGCGCCGCAGCCAACGCGCTCGCCAAGAGCATGGCAAGTACCGAGAAACGCATGGATGCAGCTGTTTTATCATTTTTTTCAGCGAAATACTTGTACAATCAAGAGGAGGGCCGCGAAGTGCCTTGATGACGTGGCGGAGGGAGGGGTAGGAGCAGGCGCAGACACAGACAGAGTAGTTGTTGCGCGTACCGTTCTCCTGTAGTATCACAGATAATGTCGGTGGAAATCAATTTCGGCCCCAGGTGCGAGCCTTCTTGTTTCCCACCCCTTCGTTTGAGTTGCGTTTGTCATTTTATCTGACTTTGCCAAGCAGGGGCCGGCCGTGGGTGGAAGAGGAAAAAGAAATCTTGGAGCAGCTGTACCGCGAATATCCGCTCGGAAGACGTACATACGAGCGATATGAGCAAATTTTGGCAGACGAAAGAAGCCACAGTTTGCCAAACTATCAAAGTTCCTTGATTAAAATTCAAGGTGCAACGACTCCGACAGAACGACACGCCGCTTTGAACGATGTTGGAAAGACTTGGAACAAAGTTATGCTTTTGCATAATAACAGCTTGATTCAGCATCGCAAGCCCCACCCGGCCCAAACATCGGCGAGACGTGCCGACTACCCGCCATCGGAACTTGACCGCGACAACCAGCGCGCGGCTAGTTTGCAAGAAGTTAAAGCTCGACACGGCATTGAGCGAATTGCAAACGCTCTTGAAACCTTTCCCGAAACCTTTCCAGAAACCAGCAGCGTGCAATAAAAGCGGGGAATTTCGACATTTTCGGCCTATTATTTAATTTAAACGCGAAACTTTAAATACATTTTCCCCTTGTAGGCAAGGAGTTTCAGGTTTAGGGTTTAAACCTAAAACCTGTCAGGTCGCGCGTCATCTAGTCGATCAGTTCCTCGCGCGCGCGTTTGCGCTCTGCCGACAGCGCCACCGCCATCCGGTCCCAGCGCTTCAAGCATGCCGTGTGGTTGGCGTGAGTGCAGGGTAGTGGTAATGGGGGAGATAGACATACATACACCGCTGACGGTCTCTTTCAGCCACGCGCATCAGCGCCGACGGCCCGCCGCTTGCGGGCCAGCAGAGCCTCCACTTCTTCGACCGTCAGGTCGCGCGTCATCGAGTCGATCAGTTCCTCGCGAGCGCGTTTGCGCTCTGCCAACAGCGCCGCGGCAGGAACGTATGGCGGCGAGGTAGGGTCGTATGCCGGCGAGGCAAGCTCGTATGGCGGCGAGGTGATAGGCTCGTATGCCGGCTCGTATGGCGGCGAGGTAGGGTCGTAGTCAGCCTCTGCATACAGCGCCACCGCCATCCGGTTCTCCACCACCACATCGTGACCTCCGACGGCGGCGGCGCGAAGCGCCTGGTCGTCTTGGGCGTGCACGCGCGCGCCGGCCGCGCGCAGGCGCGCCACCACCGCGTCGTGACCGCCCAAGGCAGCATCGCGAATCGCCTGGTCGTCTTGGGCGTGCACGTCCGCACCGGCCGCCAGCAGGCGCGCCACCACCGCGTCGTCACCGTTCAGGGCGGCCATGCGAAGGGCTTCGTCGTGCTCGGCGTGCACGTCGGCGCCGGCCGCGATCAGGCGCACCAAAACCGCGTCGTGACCTCCGGCGGCGGCCACGCGAAGCGGCCAGTCGTCTGCGACGTGCACGTTTGCACCAGCCACCAGAAGGCGCTCCACCACCGCATTGTGACCTTTTTCGGCAGCCGCTCGAAGCGCTGCGTCGTTTCGGGCGTGCACGTGCGCACCGGCCGCGAGAAGATGCGCAACCACCACTTCGCGGCCTTTGAAGGCAGCCGCGTAAAGCGCCTGGTCGTCTCGGGCGTGCACGTTTGCACCGGCAGCAAGCAGGCGCGCCACCACCGCGTCGTGACCTTCAGCGGCAGCCGATTGAAGCGCCAGGTCGTCCTCGGCGTGCACGTTTGCTCCGGCCGCCAGCAGGAGCGCCACCACCGAGGCGTGACCATTCGAAGCCGCGTATCGAAGCGCTCCGTCGTTTTCGGCGTGCACGTCCGCGCCGGCCGCAAGCAGACGAATAACCACCGCGTCGTGACCTTCAGCGGCAGCATATCCAAGCGCCGGGTCGTCCTCGGCGTGCACGTTCGCTCCGGATGCGAGCAGGCGCGCCACCACTGCGTCGTGGCCTTTAGCGGAAGCCACACGAAGCGCTACGTCGTTTCCGGCGTGCACGTTCGCACCAGCCGCCAGCAGGCGCGCAACCACCGCGTCGTGACCTCCGCGGGAAGCCAAGTGAAGCACCAGGTCGCCCGCGGCGTGCACGTCCGCCCCAGCAGCGAGCAAGCGCGCCACCACCGCGTCTTGACCTTCGGCGGCAGCAGCCTCGAGCGGCGTTGGTGTATATTCTTCTTCTTCTTCTTCGTCTTCTTCTTCTTCGTCTTCTTCTTCGGCATCTTGTTCAGGGTTCAAGAAGCGGTCAAAGACGGCGCGGCACGTCGGGCACGTCGTCTGCCGGCGTTCCCAGCGCTTCAAGCACGCGGTGTGGGAGGTGTGGGCGCAGGGCAGCGTGGTGACGCCATGAACGCCTTCGTCGTGGTCGTGTGGCGAGTTGACCGTGAGCGACTCAAAGCACATGGCGCACGCGTCTGTCGGTATGACGTCCGCCATAGGAGCAGGCCGCGTGCGACGTCTTTAGTCTGTCGTTCAAAAAAGGCGTCAGCCCCCTAAACCCTAAAAACCGTGGCCGACTGAAACGCTGGCCAATCGAAGCGGCGGCCGACCGAAAAAAAATGTGTGGCGTTTTGCGGCGCGATGCAGCGTGCCGCGTGACGCGCACCGCGGCGCGCACCGCGGCGTGCGCCGCGACGCGCACCTTAGGCGACGGCGACACAATCGGAGGCAAGGAGTTAGGAGCGGCCGCGAAAGTGATTTTGATGACGTGGCATTTCAAGCATTTCAAGCTTGAATCTCGCCTGCTAGGCGTTGGCGGCGGCGGTGACCAGGTCGGACACGGCTCTCAACACCACCAGCCCGCGGTCGGGCGTCAGGTCGCGCAGCGCGAACCACAGCAGGCACAAGCGGTCGAACGCCACCTCCGCGTCCGCCACCTCCGCCAGCGGGCACGTGCAGCACGAGGTGCTAGCGCCAAACTTGACACGCAGCAGCCGCGTCTCCGTCGCCCGGCGCTCCTCGACCGGCGAGCCGAGCGGCGCCAGCTGCGCCAACGCCGCCCGCTCGAACGTGTCGCGCAGCAAGCGCCGCCACTCCTCCCGCGTGCGCTTGGAACGGTCGCCTTCCAAGCCGTGGAACAGCGCCACCCACATCGTCGCGCTGAAGCCGCGGGGCGTCTGCTCCGCCGCGGGCCGCGTGCACAGCTTGCCCAGCTCAGCGATACCGCGCAAGTTGAACTCCCCCTCCTGCTGCGCCATGGCGGTAGAGCGGGCTCGGAACGGGCGCGGTTCTGCTGTCGCTGTCAACCCTAATGGAGGGATTCACCTGGCTGTGATGACGTGGCGATCGCGGGAGGGACTGTCTGAATTAGGGTTAGGGTGTCACTGCCACCGGTTGCGGCCCCGCAGCGCCTCCACCACGCTACTGGCGCGCGCGCTTTATTGCCTGCAGCGCCTCCACCACGATACCCGCGAGCGCGACACCACCCGCGAGCGCGGCGGTGAGCAACCACTTGCGAGCGCGTTTGCTCGCCGCGACACGCAGACGCGCCGCCACCGCGTCGTGACCTCCGTGAACAGCCTCGCGAAGCGCGGCGTCGTCTCTGGCGTGCACGTTTGCACCGGCAGCAAGCAGGTGCACCAAAGCCGCTTCGTGACCTACAGCGGCAGCCCAGCGAAGTGCGCCGTCGTCTCCGGCGTGCACGTCCGCGCCGTCCGCAAGCAGAAGCGCAACCACCGCGGCATGCCCCCTTTTGGCAGACGCGCGAAGCGCCTGGTCGTCGTTGGCGTGCACGTTTGCACCGGCAGCAAGCAGGTGCGCCACCACCGCGTCGTGACCTCCAGCGGCAGCCCAGCGAAGCGCCCGGTCGTCTCCGGCGTGCACGTCCGCACCAGCCGCCAGCAGGCGCGCCACCACCGCGTCGTGACCATTGTAGGCAGCCCGGCAAAGCGGCTGGTCGTCTCGGACGTGCACGCCCGCGTTCACGTCCGCGCCGGCGGCGAGCAGGCGCTCAACCACTGGGTCATGGCCGTTCTCGGCAGCCCAGTAAAGCGCGAAGTCGTTGTCGGCGTGCACGTCCGCACCGGACGCCAGCAGGAGCGCCACCACCGCGTCATGACCGTACGTGGCAGCAACCATAAGCGCGTTGTTGTCCTCTGCGTGCACGTCTGCGCCGGCAGCGAGCAGGCGCGCCACCTCTGCCTCGTCACCCTCCCACGCAGCTTGCGCCAACGGCGTGAACAACTCTGGTTCGTTCGAGTCCGAATCGTGACCGTTAGCTCGTTCCTGGTTCAGGAAGCGCTCGAACCGAGCACAGCACACAGGGCACATGGCCTGACGGCGTTCCCAGCGCTTCAAGCACGCCGTGTGGTTGACGTGGGCGCAAGGCAACGCGGTGACGCCGGAGACGCCCTCGGCGTGGTCGAGAGGCGACTCGCCCGCGCGCGACTCCAAGCAAATAACGCACGCGTCATCCGGTATGCCGTCAACCATGGCCAAGAAGCCAACGGGTCGGGAGCAGCAGCGAAAGTGACTTGATGACGTGGCACAAGCGGGAGGAACTGTCTGAATTCAAAAATTGAGCGTGTTCAGTTCAATGGCTGAGCTGGCGCGCGTCGCGCGTCCTAACACGTCCTCCACGAAGCCACCGATCTTGCGGTCTAGGAACAGCACGCCGCGTCGCTCGTCGTGCACGTGCCGCAGCCAGGCAATCACGCCGCGCGCGAGCGTCGGGTACGTGTGTACCGAGTCATACGCGCCGGGCTCGCGACGCCTGTGCAGCAGGTACGTCGCGTCGTATGTTCGAATCAGCAGCGGCGGCGGCGCCAGGACGCGCTCGCGCATGTGCGCTATGAAGCGCGTGCGAACAAGGTGAGGGTCACTGTCCAGCACGACCAGCCTGTCGTTGATTTCGAAGTTGCAGTTCTGCGCTATGAGGTAGCCGGCGCACGCCAGCAGCAGAAGGCCTAGGTCGTGCTCGTTTGGTGGTGGCGTCGTCGCTTCGGCACTGACCGCTCGGATGCCAAGAATACACGCCGCTGCGCGCTTCTCGTTTCGCGTGAATTCCATGAAGCACGCAGACGGCTTTCGCGTTCCCATGCGGCGCAGCGCCCACGGCGGCATGCTTGCGCGAAACATGAGCTCGCGCGAGCGCTCCGCTAACGCCTCGCCGACGTTGGCCGATTTGGAACAAAGCCACGCGCGCGCCGAGGTCACCTCAGCGTCCGTCACGTCTGCCGACGGCGGTGGCGGTACCGCCGACGCGCGCAGCTGAAAAGCACCCGAACATCGCAGGCAGCAGTCTGCGTCCATCTCCGCGGCAAAACGCAGGAACGCTTCCTCCGCTTGGGGGGCTGCGCCCCCCAGACCCCCCTCCACATGGGGGGCCGTATCCGTCGCCGATGGCGGGGGGTCTGGGGGGCGAAGAAGCCCCCCACCCCCAAGGCGAATGAGCACGTGCGTGGCGCACTCGCCGAGGCACGCCGGCCAAGCGTCCTCCACGCGGCGCTCAAACCATGCGCCAGCCGCGACGATGGCCGCGTCGCGCCACGCGGCGCGAGACTCGTGCGGAACGAAGCGGCCCAGACCTGCCAGTTCTTCGCGTCGCACGGAGCCCCGCCAGGCACCCAGCTTCGAGTCCAGTGCCGTAAGACGCGCCGCGTCGCCGTTGACGACGTCAAGGAGCACGAGTCGCGCCGCGCAGGTGATGACCGCCACCGCCGCGCGGGCGTCTTCACCTAACATCTTTGTGGAGAAGTGGACTCGCCAGCGACACATCGCTTGGAAGAACTGGGCGTGCGCCGTCGCGTCGGCATCGGCGAGGTCGCCAGCTCCGAGCGCCGCGCGCGCCAGCGGCCACACGTCAGCGCACAGGCGCACGGTGCGCTCATCGTCATCGGGATGGTCGTTACGCCACATGCGCAGCCTGAACGCCTCCGATGGAGAATCAGGCGGCTGCAAGCTTGCGCACATCGCAGTACACCTGTTGGACGTGCGCCGGTGTACACGTTTTCACGAAAAGCTTGCCGTCCTTGAGAATGTAGGGTGGAGAACCGGTCAAAGACCGTTCTGACGCCTTGGGCGGCTCCGCGAGAGCGTTGACGATGGCAAAGTCGGCGACTATGTGGTTATCTTCTATGCACTTTTTCCAGTGCAAAAGAAGTTCTGGCGCTTCAACGTGCCACGGCGCGTACACGAGTGTGAAAGCTGGTCGCGGTTGTTCGGGGACACTGGACGACGAGCCCATGCAGCTGAGTGTTTTTGTTTGCTTTGCAGGATGGCTCTTTGTACAACTTCACATGAAGTCCTGAGCCGAATCTGCGTTGATGTCCCACGCAAACTCCGCCATGGCACAGAAAGATTCCGCGTCTGGCTCGAGCTCAACATACTTGCCGACAAACTCGAGTTTCGGACCGCGCTTCACCTCCGAGCACAGGCATAGGTCGAGGTAGGCTGATTGGCATTCGGCGGACAGACAGCTGATGCTGTTCCACACTCGCAGTTCTAGCGCTGCCAACGTGCGCAGGTTGACTTTCGGCGGCTCCAACTGCACCAGAGTGTCCTTCTCACCGATAGCATGACTGTATGGCCAGCGATTGTTTTTAAGCCGGAACTGCTCGATTGCGCGCGCCACATACAAGGCGTCCGTGCGCTGCAGGAAACCGACCAGCGCGGTCTTTTCGGTCCCCTTGGTGCTGAGACCGAACGACCTCTTGCGGCGCGCGTCGACCACGGTCCACACGGGCTTAAATACGAGCGAACGGTCGCCTACGTGGATTGAAGAGTAGAACGCGGACATGGTCGAGTTTGCAATCGAAAAGGCAATCGGACGCGACAATCGAAGCTCGCCGTGAGCAATCGACCAAGAAGGTGTTGGGAGGGGCGCGCGGTTGTGGTCAAGAGACGTTATTCGACCCGCGGCCGATGTCAAAAACGCGCGATTAAAATCTGGCGCGTCTCTCAAAGTCAACAATCTCCCCAGCATCATCTCCGAGATCTCCGTACTCTTCTTCAAAATCATCCATCTCTTGTTGAGTGCCCTGCTCGCGTCCTCTATCCCACGAATAGACGGGTTCGTACCGGCGTTTCCATCTTTCAATAATAGCAGTAATAGGATGCAAGCCCAACTCTCGGCTCTTCATGAGCGCAGATTCTCCATCGAGATAGGCGTTTACTTGGCCGCTTTTCAGAAGCCACCTCACAACAGCTGGTTTATTGTATGTAACCGCAAGCAGCAGATAACGGGGCTGCATCGGCACGCCGTCGTACAATTCAAGCGCTTCCTCTTCGTCGTTCAAATCCGCGCCGTTATCATGTAGTATTTTCATTACTTCAACGTGGCCTCCTTGTATGGCGTTTTCCATTGGTTCTCCATCGTAATAGGAGTGCTGATCGTTTTCGCCATAGAGCACCCGATATCCCCGCGCGTCGACCCCCTCGTCAATGAGTCGGCGCACCTCTTCTACGTTGCCTTCGCTACACGCTTCCGACAGTTTCTCCAACGGGGTTCTGTCATCCTCTTCTTCCTCTTCCTCTTCGTCCTCGTTGTCCCGCGGTCTTTCCAGGTTCCCATTCACGCATGGGTCCGGTATACCGGCCGTGGCAAAGACGTCCGCTCGCTCTTCGGGTGAGAAAAAGGTGTTGGTGCTTGGGTCACGGTTAAAAAAATAACCACCTCCATTCGTTCTAGAAAGCCAATCAGTAAGCTCGGTGGCTGTGAAACAGTACCCTGAATCCGGATGTCGCTTGTAGATTGGGTCTACAAGCTCACCGTAAGAGATAAACTTGTCTTCGTAAAATTCGGACAAACGCTTGCCTTGCGCGTTCGAATTCTGGGTGAGATTGGCGGGACACTGCTCTCGAGGAACACGAGGGCCAACAAACACACTCATATTTGCATATGTTTCAAACTAAAAGGCTATACAGTGCCTACACATTTGGGTGGATTAATTCATTTAAACTTTGATATCAAGTCGCTCATCGTGTTTACTTGCGAGGCCCATAGTGTGGGTGTCCAACAGAGGTGGGTGCAATCCGTACATACGCTTTCGGGGTTGGTTCGCCGCCCTTCGGCCTCGCAAAACTTTTCCTCGCGAACGTTCCATCGTGGCAGCGTTGTGTTGTAAAACGGCAGGATAGGAACTTGGTGTTTATGAGCCAGGTTCCACAGCAGCTTGTTCTGGCTCCACACAACGTTGTCAAAGGCGGTTTCAGGTGGGGTTTCAGCACACATTGTTGTCTTATCAGCCCCGGGCGACCAGCTGCCAGTGCGATCGAACGCCTGCGCTGATATCTCGCGAAATACCGCCAACTTTCCTGGCCTGCGGTTGAAGTTGTCCATCTGCATGAACACATCTTCCATGGAGGATTCAAACTCAGCTTGGTCGTGATAATGCAGACCTGGAGGGAAAAGTCAGTTGTCAAAAAAAGTATAATAATCAATAAAAAGAGCGCAGACCGTAGTTGATGACGGCAATGTCCGTTAGGCTTAGAAAAGCGGCGGTGTCTGTCTGACTTGATTTCGCCCATCCCTTCATGGCTATTATTGAGTCGGTCTCTACGACATACACGTACATGTGCGGCGCGCCTTCTCCGACCCAGTGGTTTTTCGGAACGGCGCCGAATTGCCTCACAAACTCTTGCAGTCGCGGGTGATTCTCGGTGACGGTGAGGCCGTGACGCGCTGCTTCGCAGGCAAACCCGTGGTAGAACAGGTTCGTTATGCTGTCGCCTACAAGCATCAGCGTCTTTGAACGAACTCGGTTGTGTAAAAGCTCGCGCATCGTAGTCCACGAATGGTTGCGATGAATGAATGGGTCAAATGTAGGCCACTGCGAATCCAGACGTAGTTGCGCGCACCGTGTCGGACTTGCCCAGTTCCATCGCACGCACGGTGGCGTCCGGTCGCACTGCACAAATGGTAAGCCGTCTGTGACGGCATCTGCGGGGCACGGCGCGTGGTGGTTCTCGCTCGCTATGCACGACTCAATAAAAAAACCAGCACAGTACAAAGACAACGCAACCCCCCGCAAGAAGCGCGATCGGCTCATACTCGATAACCTTTGTTTTACCCGGCCTGTTGTGCTCTTCGGTCATTTTGATTGCAAAAATCGGTCGTTTAAAATAGGCGGCGACGACGACCCTCGTGCCTACCAAAAAACAATCGCGTCGCCGGTGGGCCATTTATTGCGCGCCCCCCTCCGAAACCAATCGAGTCGCGGGGGGCGACTCGACAATCGAGTCATTTTTTCAAAACCCATTCCCCCTCCCGCCGCGTTTCCAATCGATGGGGCTTTCCGCTGGGTTCAAGCAATACGTGGCCAAAGAGTTCCCCGACGCGTTCGTCAAAGCGAGCGATCCTGCCGTCGCCGACGTGACAATCGTGGACGCCATGGTGGTGTTGCACTCATTCAAACCTGATTCGAACTCGCCGCATCCGGGAGGGCACCAGCTCGCCGATCGTTTTTACTTCCTTCTGTGGAAGTCGTCGGTCGGTGTCCTGTGCTTCGATGACGTGCACGGCACGCCGCGTGCTAAGGAGCAGGAGTGGTCGGAGCGCGCCAAGACCACGGGAGCGTGCAGCCCAGACATGCTGGAGCAGCTGTTGGCGCGGCATGAGCTGCCACCCGCCTGGGACGACTTCATATGCGATCGAACCGGCCGACAGCGGATCAACACGTACCTGCGCGACGAGCTGTTCAAGCGCATGCGCCTCTCGCGCGGCCTGGTGGATATGCAACGCCTCCTGGTGTTCAACGCCGGCGACGGGGCGCCGGCGGAGGGTGTGTGGAAGCGCGAAGAGCAGCACGCCCCGTTTCTCAATGAAGAGCTCATCGTTCGAGAGCGCGCAGACTGGACCGCCGCGCTCGTTGGAGAGGGGGAAATGTGCTGCATCCGCGCTGCGATGCTGCTTCGCGACTCGCTGCGCCCTGGTGCGCGGGTCGTGGTAAGCACCGTCGACACCGACGCGGTGCTCATCGCCATGCTCAACTCCTTTCCAGGACTGTTTGTGGAGCTATCTCACTTCGACAAAAAGGCGGGCGCGCCTTCGTACGCACTTGTGGACGCGCACGCGCTGGCTGCCGCCGTGGAGCGGCGGCTTCGTGTCACAAAGCACGACTTTTCTGTTATTGCGCTGTCGAAGGGCTCTGATTTCGTAACACAATCCGTTGCGGGAATCGCTGATTGGGCAAAGTACGTGGACGCGTGCTGTTCGCACATCAAGCTGACAACACCCGTGGTGACTGTCTCCGCTAGCGAAGCGCGCGTGGACCTGGTGCGGGCCGACGCCATGCTGCGATCGCTCGGCACGCTGGGAAAGCGCGTTGTGCCGAAGTACGATAGTGCTAATCACCTGAAACGCCTGGCTTGGAACACGCTGTACTTTTCTTACGCCGCTAAAGGCACAGCGAGCGCCTCGCTGCAGCAGCTGGAGAGTTACGGTTGGTGTGTGAAGGGGGGAATGATGGGGCCCGACGAAAGGGTGGTTGGCATTCGCAGCGCGCCCGCCATTGCCATCGCCATTTAAACCTTATTGGTTCGCCTCCGAACTGCGTGCTGCGGGTCCATATCATGCACCACCACCACCGCCCCGCCGCTCTCGTGGTCTCCTCCGTGTAAATCACCCTTTGCTCCGAAAAAAACCGTGTGCTTGTCCTCTTCCCCTTCCGCCTTGACTTTTTTCTTGGTTTTTTGGATAGCTGCAAAGACAATTTGCATGATCACGATCCCTCCCGCCAAACAGTAGGCTGAAGTGGCTACGGCATCAACGATCACAGGAACAGGCACCACCTTGCCCTTTACGTTCCACGAGCTCGTGACTGCCACGTTGCGTCGCATGCTGTTTCCAAACACCAAACGCAAAATAGGGTACCACACCGCGTCTCGGAACCTCGACCAGTACGATGTGTACTCCTCTGGTGTGTTGTTCGATGCGGTGCTGACGAACACGGCGCCAAGCGAAGCGCCCGCAACGTCGGCGTCCGTTACTGCCGCAGTGACGGCTGACTGAACAGTGCTGATCGAGTTCAGCACGGCGATGCGATACGAGCTCTGAAATGCTCGCATCGAGCTGAGCGCGCTCGAGAAGCTCAAGTCGTAGCGAACGTTCGCAGCAGGCGGTCCGTACGCCAGCAGCAGCTGGTGGGGGGCAAGCCCCCCATACCCCCGGGAAAAGGGACGCGTCAGTGCCTAAAAAAGGTGGGGGTTTATAAGGGGGCGCAGCCCCCTTACCTGGTTCTGCGTGTTCGTGTTCATAACGAGCGCGTTTTGCGTTCCAGCCGCCGTCTGCAGCGCCGCCTGTGACGTTGCGAGAGCGCTCTGCACGCCTGTACCGGCGGCGGTGCATTGGGATACGAAAGTCGCTCCGGCGGAGCCTCCTCCGACGGCCGTAGAGCCCAGCGTTCCGGCGTCAGCCACGGCACGCTCGGCCGTCACGTTGAAGCGCGCCACGGACTGCACGACTGCGCTCTCAAAAAGGTAAGATGACGTTTGAAGCTGCGTCTGGAACGTGCCGAACTGAAGCAACGTGTCGGTCCACAGCGCTTCGGCTTCGGCGAGCGTCATCGAAGTGCTGTAGGCGGCGAGGTTTGTGACGGTGGCGTTGAGCGGCGCTTCAAAAGCAGGGTTCTGCCACGTGGATGCGAGCGACGCCTCCGCTGCGTGCAGGCTGGCGTTGTACGTCGCAAATCCGGAGTTCCACTCGAACCTCACCGTCTCGAACGCGCCGTTCAAGCGTCTTTGCGTAGCGGTCTCTAGCTTCACTGAAGAAGACACGGGTGCGCTCATGACTGCGCTATACAGCGACACGCCGTCGTTCTGCTGCAGCAGGTGGCGTCCGACTTGATTGGTGGTGGGATGACCGACAGCTGGCCCCGATAACCCGTGCACGAGGTGCGTGCGCGTCATCACCACCAGCACGTCCAGACCCAGAGCACACGCAAACAGCAGAACTGCAAGCGCTTTCGTACGGCGAACGAACAAAAGCGCAGCTAGGTCGATTCCCATCGAACCCACCAGTACAGCAGATGCGATAAAAGAACGCACGATGAAACTCCAATTCATCAACCAAATCTTCACGCCGCAATAAAGAACAAACAGCGCAACATCGAAGCGCATTTGCGGACGAGCTCCCCATAGGCTCCACGCACGCTGCAGGCCCGCGATACACCCTATGGCCGTCGTGGCGGCGGCGAGGAATACCACGCTAGGGACGCTATAGATGTTTGGCAGATTGCAGTATTTTACGCCGAAAGACCACGGCGTGGTGTCATACCCCGTCAGACAACACCGGTTCCACAGACAAAGCGTGTTGATGAGTGCGTACGCGTCAACAGCGACTATAGAAAGCACGATTGCGGCAGCGAAGGTGGGGAAGAGCACGTCATTCTTTGTGCTGCTGTACATGAAAAATAAACCGACAAATGTGGCTGCGTGCGCGCTGAAAAGCCACCAAAATGGAAAACGCAAAATAAAGTACAGCCCGAGCATTGCGCAACCGAAAATGACGTCGCGCAACGCATGGACGTAGATTTCGACATCACTTGCCTTTCCCATTACGGGGTTCCACACATTTTTACACTTGCCTGTCATTATAGCTAAGTACAATTATAACGTGTTTGCGATCGTTCGCCGTCACTCGCACGTGAACTTCTTTAGTGAGAACGACTCGATGTACTGTTTCATGTGCTTAGCGATGGCTTCATGTTCGCAGATGCGCGCAAGCGCCAGCGTGTCGCCGTCCGCGGTGTGTGCGCCCGTCATTTCTTCGTCGAATAAATGCTTGTACACTTTACCCAGCGTCTTGGATGGCAAGCGAGGCAGCTTGTCGCGAGCAATCACGTATGCGTCGCATGAAAAGAGGCCCTCCAGCAGGTTCTCGACCACGGCCCCCGCCTCAGCGCGCCGCGTCTCAAAAACGAGTAAAGGGTTGTCGAAACGGTTGCCATTGTAAGCCGATAGGATAGGACGAGACCCTCCGTGGCGCGCGACAAACTCAAAGAAGAGCGGCGCAACAGAAGCCCATGTAGGCGCGTTGGCAACGTGCTCGTCAAAAATCTTGTGCACGTTTGAGGCACCGGCTGGAATCGGAATCGTGGGGTTCACGAGGCTGTAGAAGCGCTCTTCGCGACACGAAGCCGCGACGCTGACGATTCGATCTTTTTTCACATCGACACCGGTCGTTTCAAAGTCGAAGTAAACAACGCCGGTAGGAGCGTTTTCGGATGTCATGTTTTCGGATGTCATGTTTTTAACAGGTTTAGAAATAAAGCATATATACTCAACCGCCCTGCCTCCGTCCCCGAGCCACGAAACGCTGCGCTGCCCGAATCACCTGTTCGGCGGCTGCGTCTGCTCTGGCGTCCAAAAAGTCGAGTGCGGCTCCAACCCACAGTTCGCGATGACTTACATGCAGCACGTGGTGAGCCATGCGTTCGTTGGTCTCGACGGCCCCGGCAACGTCACTGAGAGGGCCGTCTGAGGGCTCGCGACGACACAGTCGCCGCACAAAGCGGTCATGCGCCCACAAGTTCAGCGTACGGTGCGATAAGCGCACAAGAATCTGAACAACCTCTTTGCGACCAGGCTCGAAACCGGCCCCTTGAGCTTCTTGTGCGCGTCGGCGCGCATCACGCGCCCTGCGACGGCGCGCGCGATCGTCCTCTTCGTCATCTTCGGGTTCTTCTTCTTCATCTTCCATTCCAAACGGGTTGGCAGGCGGGGCGTTGTAGTTTTGCGGCGCGTTTCGGTCATCGGGGTCGTCCATGCGCACGCGCGCGTCTGCAAACGCCACGTCTGGAAAGGCGCCGCGTCGGCCGAGGTGCTCGAAGAGCGCCTGTCTGTGTTCCACAGCCCAACGACGACTTGCCGCGTCCCAACCTTCCCACGCTGTTTGACACGCGTCCCAGACGCGCTCGCACACGTCGAAACGCACCGCCCCGCCCCGCGCGTCGCGACCACGGTGCAGCCACCTCTCTGGGGCTCGTATGAAAAGACCCGATGCTGGCGGGTTCACGAAACCGTCATGCTCGTCGTCAGAAGACGCGCCGCTGTCGTCAGACATTTACGTTTCTTTTTACAAGCCGTTATGTAGACTCTTGCATCACACGAGTTCTTCCGCCATGATGCGGCGCTTCACGTCTTCGGCTTGGTTTTCCCAGCACGCCTTCTCTCGGCGCCCTTGATGCACCGTGCAGCTGTTACACGCCCGCCTCTTTGACGTCAAATCGAGGCGCGCCGATTTGGCAGGGCTCTCTGTGTTTTTGCACCCGCACGGGCAGGCGCACCCGTCTGGAATCGAAACGACGCCAGATGGGGTCGGGTTCTCGACGAGCGGAATGGTGTCGCCATACACGCGACGCGACATGCCGAGCAAGTCGATGTTGGCGTACATCAAGCCTTTGCCACGTCCCAAACCGACCGGCGTGGGTGCAGGATCGGCAAGTGGGGGAGGCTCGACGACCGCGTCCTTCGGCGCCGCGCAGCCCGGCGCCGTCGCCGCGATGGCACTTGCCAACTGCGAATTCATTTCGCGCATGAGCTGTTGCTGAGACTGACCAGATTTCCGCGTTTTCTTAACGGGCTTTCCAGCGGGCTTTTCTTTTTTGGCGCCCTTCTTCAACCGCGGTTCCTTTTTGTTTGGCACGTAGATGGCAAAATACGTCTTGTCGGGCCGCTGAAAGACGCCGATCGAGCACTCTTCTGGAATTTTTTCCCACATATCGCATATTTTTTTCGACAGTGCGATGCGTTCTTCGCGTGAAGCCCCGGGCGCCACGTTTTCCGGCACTGGACTGTGGACTTCCGGTAGGCAAGCGATGAACGTGCGGCGAGGATTTTCTGGTGTATCTTCCAAAGAGTCACTTGGGGGGCTGCGCCCCCCAACCCCCCGCCCGCTGCTGGGGGGGTATGGAGGGCTTGCCCCCCACTGAGGAACGGAAAGGTGCGGCAGCAGCCCCAAAAGGCCTTTGTAACGACCATGTTTGTCGAGGTCGTGCATTGCATGCGCGTCCGTAATAGGCGAGTCCATGAGTGTTTTTGGGGGTTGTCCGATTTATACCAATCGAGGCACGCAATCGAAGTGCGAAATGCAATCGAAGTGCGGGCCGCGCAGAAATCGGAGAGGTAGGGTGGGGGCGTGCGAATGAAAAGTCGCGGCGCGCCACGTCACCCCAGCGCACTAGTTGTTGTACAAACCGAAACGTGCGGTGAATGGCAAAAGCGCAGGATGCCTCGTAAGGCCACCGCAGCGTCTGTGCTGGTGGACCACTTGCCGCCTCCATCGGATGGACCGCCACCAGCCGACAGAATAACACACGATATCTTACGAAACTATGTCGAGCTAGAGCGCATGACGTACGTGAGTGATCTCATCGTCGCGGGCGCACGGCCCGAGCATCTGGAAAACCAGCCGCTTGCCGTGCTTCTCGTTGGCGTACGCGGTGACAAAGGGGAACCATTCGGGTTGCACGTCATGCAAGCTATGAACCCGTTCTACACGATCGGCCGCTTGTTGGCGAGTCCATTGGGCGAACAGATAACACAAGAACTCGCTGCGTTCATGCATATGGACGCTGCCGCGTTGAAAGCCGGCGGGCTAAAGGCAGAAGACGTGCGCGCCGTGGGGTGGCCACTTTCACGTTGGTATCACGTTTTCAACGTAGGAATAGATTTCTTCCTCGACCTGGGTATGAAACGCCGCGAGTTTATCATGGACGATGCCGAAGCGCTGTCGACGGCGGGGCTTTCTCTTGATGAAGGAGACGGGGCAAACGAGCCGGCGCTTTTTAAGATTGATTTGTAAAACAAGCGGTTTGGTTGCGATTATCACATGCTGCCAGCAGCGGGCCCGGGGAGCGGCACAGGGCTTGACACAAGCTTGCGGTTGAACATGTCGTTCTTGATGCGCCCGACGCCCACGCCGCCGTCATAGCACGGCAGGTTCATCAGGATAGAAGGCAGCTGAATGCGCGACAGGCCGTTGCCGGACGCCGCAACTTCCACCATGGGCGCAGCAGCCATGACGGGCTGCGGCGCGGCGTGGGTCCACTGCGGCACCGGTGCCGCGTTAACCGCCGCCACAGGCGCGTTCATGCGCTTCGCAGTGCCCAGCTGGTTGTGCAGCGCGCCGATCTTGGCGATGGCCTGGTCGAGCGCAGCGTTGCTGTAACCCTGCACGGTGGTCGTTGTCGCCTGCACCGCCGCCATCGCGGAGGCTGCCACGACCAGCGGGCGCACGTAGTTGAGCGCGTTGGGGTTCTGCTCCATGACGTTGGAAAACTCCGCCTTTTGCTCCTCCGTGAGCTTCACGTTGGGCGCGAAGCGGCTGTACAGGTCAGACAGCACGGAAACGACATCGCTGACGATGGTCTTAGCCGACTCCTTCGAGGCGTCCTGCGCCTTCTCAAGGAGAGCCTTGGCTTGACGCAGCTGCTCCACTTCGTGCTGGTTAGCAATCTTGTCCTCCACAGCCTCGCCGATGAGCTCGGCGATGGACTGGAGCGCCTCAGCGTCCGTGATTTTGCCGCTGATGTTCTTCAAAAACTCCATCGGGTCGTCGAGGCGCTTGCGCTTGATGCCAGCAGCCGCCTGGTCGGCGCCCTCTCCGGTAGAGACGGGCGCCGCGTCCATTGCGACCGCGTTGGTGGTGACCGGCGCCGTCTCGACGGCGGCCTGCTGCTGCTGCTGCATCGCCTGCTGGGCGGGGACGGGGGTGCCGGCCGGGGGCACGACGGCTACGGTGTCGGCGAGAGAGGCCATGGCGACCGGTGCTGCGCTTTGTTCTTTGTTGAGTGCGCCGTCCGGTGCCTTATACTGCGCGTTATCTTCGGCCGCTGCCTCAGACGCCTTGACGATAATCGTACCGGGGCGCGCCCCGCGTTCGCAGAGACTGACTTCGATGGGGTCCAGCCGCCCGTCCGCAAACACGGCGTGCTTGAGCGACAGTTCTCGAATGGCGTTCAGGTCCGTAAGTTTAGCCGCGGCCCAGCCGGCGGCGTTGTCTTCCAGCTCCCATTCGACAACCTCTCGGTCCCCAACCAAGCTGGCCGAAACAACGCGACCGACAGTCGTATTGGCATGCTCAACCCGAATCGGCAGACCCACCAGGCGGTCGCGGATGCTATCGAATTGCTGGAGACTCATCACGAAGTGGTCGTCGCGCGGCGGGTCGCTGTAATCATATACGACCCCCTGCTGCCGCATCATGTTGTTTTTTGTTTATGCGACGCCTTTCGCATAAATAAACAGTATGCCGCCGCCGCAAGTGGACGATCGCGCCGAAGAGAGAGCCGCACGTTCAAAGGAGCTGGCCGAACTTGAGGCTGAAAATGCACGCCTACGCAAAGTGATGGAGGACGGACCAACCCGCCCTGAATGGAGAAAAATGACACTGGAGGAGAGATTGAACACGTTAAATTGAGTTGAGTCGGTTCACCCTCCAAAGTCCACTGGTGGTTCGTAGCAAACACCGTGCAGCGCGCACGCAACGGTCCCAAACAGCGCCCCGGTGCATGCTACGCTAGCCGCCCCACTGAGCAGCACGGCAGCGCCACTCAGCGCAGCCGCTACGCCTTGGCGCTGCACGCGCGTCGCGCTTTTCAGTATAGTGACGCCCACATGACGCGTGTCGTAAACCAACCAGGCAGACGCGGCTGCGGCGGTTGCGACTGCGAGCGCCACGAGCGGCGCGAGGCAGAGGCTCGCGAGTGCACTGGCGGCCACGATGTATCCGTAATTAGTGCTGAACTTTGACATGTTGTGTGTCATCTTGGCGCGTGCCTGATCTGCAGTTCGCGGCTTATGCCAACCGTCCGAATCCGCCATGGTTCTCCACGGTGCCGGTTGTGGCAGGTTGTGGACCAACGCTTTCAAGGCGGTCACAGCATCCGCAAACGTGCCGGGTGTGCTCGATGAGACGAAGGTGCCAGTTGTCGTTTGTTTAGAGGGCGCCATGGGGTTGACCACAAACACAACCGTCTCGGCTGGGCACACAGGAGGTGATGCAGCACCGGATGTCACAGCCTCTTGTGTGGTGGGCCCAAAAAGAGGAGGTCTCGCGTGCAGAGGAAACATACGCTCGCTTTTTACAAGCAAGTTTAGCTGGCGATGAATACGAAAACCATCACACCCAGGAACGCCGGTGCGGCGTCTGCTATCTTGCCCCCAGATGAGAACGCATACGCCCCCACAAAGTGCACCGTCGTGACGGCGAGACTTTCTAACGGACTGGAGTCCAGGGATGCACCCACGCAAGCCACCGCCACCAGTGAGTACACCACGTAAGACTCTCGTTTGGACCCCGCTCGTACGGCTGCCGCGGCGCGCTCACCCACCTCTTCATCGACCGACGACCCTTCTTCGCCGTTCCGCGCCGGAATTTCGGCCGTCGCGGCTGCTGCCGCGGAAGCAGACACCAAGGCCACCCCCAACGCGTGGGATATAGGCGCGCCGGTGGCTGCAAAAAGCAGCGCGGTAATCACGCCGACCAAGAGCACGCCAGCGGCGGTTCTCCGCGCCCTGAAAGCGCTCCTGTAATCGGTCTCCGAGTGTTTGGCTTTGCCGACGTGCTCGTCCAGTAGAAAAAAACTTTCATTCGCCACGTCGTCTAGCGCGTTTTTTGCGTTTGCGTTCCCAGCCCGTATGCGTTGGGCGAACGTTCGAGCGCACTCAACGGCAGCCTCTCGTCCGGCTTTGACGACGGTGAGCAGTTCTACACGGAACGCGGACACGGCACGTGCGTGCGCGTGCGCCGCCAGTGCCGGCGTTACCTGCAGCGCGCACGTGGAGAAGGTGCTCTTTGATGCGCACAAGCCCGCCGCGCATGCAGCCCATGAAAGCGCGGCGAGCGCGTCCGGATGAACGCGAGACACTCGAGACAGACACGCGTGTGAACACGCGTAGAACGCCACCGCGAGTGCCGGTTTGCCCGCGGTAAGCGCGAGTGGAACGCCCACGGCACCGCCCACGGCGGTGCTCCATGCGGTAATGATGCGCGCTGCGCGCACGCGGCGACGCATCGGGTGGAGGCGACAGCCGGCGGAGGTTTTTATAGAAGACTTTTTTATTGAAGGTATGTACATTTTCAGAGGCGCAGGGTCGAGAACGCATCCGCCGGCGCGCCATACGTGGGGGAATGCGGTGGAGAGTTACGGCTGCGACGAGGGGAAGGAGAAGGCGACCGGCTCGGGTATCGGGTGGCTGGAAAAGACGGAAGCGGCGGCGGTCGCGGGTATGTGTTGTTTCGATAAGTTTCGTAATCGGGAAACCAAGGACTGGAAGACGGATATACTGGAGGTAATGGATCATGCCGGAACTGACCTTCCGAGCCAGTTGCCTCCGAATCGCTGGAAGTGCCCAAAGAAAATTCTGAGCTCTCCGCACTGCGGAGAGATTCTGAATCGGAAGAACTGGAATACGGATATACTGGAGGTAATGGATCATGCTGGAACTGACCTTCCGAGCCAGTAGCCTCCGAATCGCTGGAAGTGCCCAAAGAAGGTGGTTCTGAGCTCTCCGCACCGCGGCGAGTTCCGTCAGGATGAAAGTGGCGCCGGTGTTGTTCCCGAATGAAATGCAGAGATTCAGGCCCCTTGCCCATACCAAGGCCACCAGGGACGGGCGCCCGCGGCGCTGACTGTAAACTCGGCTGGTCGGGACCGGCCGCGCCGCCTGCAGCGTTTCTGTGTTTATCATTCCAGTCTTGAATTTCCGTATTGATTAGTACCTCGAACTCAGCAAAGGTGTTACTTTGTTCTAATAATATTTTTCTCCACGTTCCTCTTCCATTTTGGTTACCCTGTTGGATTTTGCGTTTGTTAATGTATACCATATATTCTCTGGCAAGGGTGTTAATATCAGCTTCGTCGACTCCTTCGAGAAAATCAGGTGAAGGATTCGGCTGTTTAAACATTTTATCATTTAATGCATTCATCAACCTATCCAAGATACTTTTGTGTAAATCACAAAGAACAAGGCTCTCGCCCGGACCAGGCCTTGCTGTGCTTTCTTTAAGTTCTTTCGAGCAAATAAAACACCGACTTTGTCTATTATTTTTCTCAATTCTTCTTTCTTGTCTTGTGTTTCTTCGTGGATGCCGTAATACTAAGCGTGACTGAGGGTCCTGAGGAGACTCTCGTTGAATAGTTCCAAAGTATGGCTGAATGATGCTCATTTTTGAGACGTCTTTACTGTTTTTACAAGAGCAAACTCAAATACACAGGGCGTTTTTTTGCCTCAGTTGTCGCCGACGCCGTCGTCGTCCTCATCGTCATCGTCATCCTCTCCTTCGTCCTCGTCACCATCATCGTCGCCCCCTTCTCCGTCGGCATCCTCATCATCGTCGTACTCCTCCTCATCAAAAAGGTGGTTGTGTCGGTTCACAACGGCATCGGCCTCGCGAGGCCGCTTTTTGGAGATTTCGGTCTCGGTCTTTCGCAAAGCAAGTTGCTTCATCACCTCGAGAGCCATCTCAGGCACGTCGTTGAACTTGTCTAAGGCACCGGGGTTTCCCATAACGGCATCCGAGTGGTCGCACAGGAATCGAAGCGCTATGTCCTCCATGCGTTTGCAACCCGACTTGCGCGCGCTTATCGCCATGTCGCAGCACGTGGCCTCGGTCACAGCTGCTTTAGCATAAGGTACGCAAGCGTCGCAAAGCGCGTCGAAACGAAACACGTCGGCCATGGTAAAAAGCTGCTGCATCAGGTCGCCGTTATTTACCACGGCGGTGTCGATCTCACCCCCGAGATACGCAAACTTGACAAAATGCTGGATGGCGGTCTCCGTGACGCCAGTCGGACACGCGACGCGCATCTTTGCGGTCGCGCCGCTTTGCTCCGCCTCGCGAAACAAGTCGGCAAAGAAGGCGCTCGAAGCTCCGATGACCAGCTTGTGAGCGCCGACTGCGCCGCTCGGACATCCAGCACCCGGCAGGAACACCATGTCGCCGCCGTCGGCGCTAAAGCGAAGGATTGCGTGCGCACGCGCGCTGAATGACTCGTATTTTTTGGTGGCGGCCCCAGGAGCACCACCGGGACGCGCTGCCTCGGCGTAGCCCTTGTTCATGAGCACCGTCACGCGGAGCGTCATGACTCCCTTTGGAGCGAAACGATTGGGCTCGCGACGCATCTGCTGGTGGGTGACAAGGCGCTCCGACCCGCATATGCCGCTGACGGTTTTCAGATCGCCCCAAGTGCGCCCAGCCACTTCGCCGCGTGCACGTCTTTGGTCGCTCTCGTTGATGACGTGCATGTGAAGCGACACCATTATTGACTCCGACGCGATGTTCTTCTTGACTTTCCGAAGCGCGTCCCGGTTTCGAATGCTATCCACAGGCACAGCTTCCAGTGCCAGAAAAACCGCGAGGTGCTGTTGCCTCGGTCCGGCACGAGGGAACACGACCAAGCGTGCACGATTGTTGTCAGGCAGAGAGAACACGTTGCTGACTATTTTGCCGTTCAAGTGAAAGAATGTGTCGATGGTTGCGATGTCCAGGGGAAAAGACCACTCGAACTTGTTGCCAACCAGAGAGTTTGAATTTGCGGCCTGGTGGGGAACGGGACGCGTCAGTCTAGTAGGGGGCTGTAAGGGGGGCTGCGCGCGCCCCTATGTGGGAATTGCCCCCACTTACCTGGTGGCTGGTCACAGTCGACCATGGCGGGCCGGTCGGCACTTGCGCGCCATCGGGTTGAACAGGCCGAACGGCACCGCCTTCGATTTCCATATCTGAATGTAACTTAAAAATTGGCACGCGGAAAGACCGAAACAGGGCCGACCGTTTCGTGGTTCAATCGAAGCGCGGCGCAATCGAAACGCGGTGCAATCGAAGAACGTCGCGGAGGAGGGGGTGTGGGTTATGGCGGGTCGGCGCGCCACGTCACGCCATGGCGCTGACTTTGTCTACACCGGCACAGATTGCGTTGAGACTTGGTCTTTCTCGTCGTAAAACATAATCTCAGTGTTTCCACCTTCCGTTATATGGAGAGGCCTTACGCGATATTTCGGCCGGCGCTCTCTTTGATAGGGGTCGCCGCCTTTACGAAAAAACGATCGCGACGCGTTCGTATCACTGAATATGACGTATCCAGCACCACCAGTTCCATTCTTCCGGCACACCAAGTGGTGTTCGGCTGAGTATTCTGATACACTGCCCTCATTCATACCAGGCCATGTGTGTGCTACAACTATTCCTAATACGGTTGGGACATGAAAGCGCGTGTTGTGTTCGTTCAGCCGACTTATCACCGCTGAGATATATTCCGACATGTCACGATGACTCGGGGGTCCATTCACCTCACTGAAAGTGCGGTCCCATAGCAAAGAGTTTTCGCTGTCGTTCCGGTTGACCAAGTGGTAGAAGTGATAAGTTTCATCAGCGGTGGCGGTGCCGTTCCAAATCGCCCGCGAAACTGTATTTGCAAGCTCGTAGAGATGCCGCCCGTGGCGGTCTGCGTATTCGAGCGCTTCCAGGCTGATGCCACCGTGGACAAATACGTGCTGATTGAGCTGAAAAATGACGGATGCGTTGCATTCGCCAACTTCGTAGTTCATTATGTTTCCGGGTTGAAACTCTTTGACGCGTGAGTAAACGGGGTTGGGATCAAGAGGATACATAGTCTGATATGAATGGCGAAGAAAACTACTCATGTAGCGTTTAGGGCCGATTTCGCTGAACGGCTCGTTTAAAGGTTCTAACCGGTTGAGGAACTCATGATTCCCAAAAAGCTTGATGACGATCGAGCCGTTCCTCTGTGCTTGTTCCGATAAGTCGTTGATTGCTCTCTCTAGGTACTTTTCCTCAAACTCCAATTCGCCTACACTTGTCTCTACGCCAGGGTCACTGGGGCGAAACCTGTCAATAACGTCACCGACAAATATAACGGCGATGTTCGTGCGGGGTTGCGTTTCTTCCATCATCCACTCAATTTCGGGTTTTTTATAGTTTTCTCGGTTGAAAGTTGCAATATTGCACATTTTTAGGAACTCAAAGAACAGTTCGATGTCGCCATGCAAATCACCGTGCACATAAACGTGATCAAACCGATGTTCTTCTATGGGATACCCTTGATGGGATACAAAATATCCAGCTTTCATTCCTTGGGACATAGGCCCTGCGTTGCACTCGAGTGCCGGGAAATACGTCAAGCGGTTCCAATCTGCCTGTCGAATGGCATCGCGTCGAGCTTCGGCGACGGCATCGACGCTTCGACCAGTGGCGTGACTTTCGTTGAAATGCTGAAGAACGCTCATCGCGCTTCTTTGCAAAGCGCAAGCGCGCACGTCTTTTACACATTGAATCAGATTTTGAGCCGCACAAGTGAATCCACTTTCACAAAGCCGTTGCTTGAATCCCAGCCCGCGTCTGCCAAGAGCTGCAGCTCGCGTTTCGTCCATTTCTGTTCCTTTCCCAGAGTGCACGGGAATGCGCTCACGCTGCTGGGTTGCTTCCACGACCGCCCGCCCACGAAACCACTGGCCTCGCCGTGAAACCATAGGCACCCCGAATCGGCGTCCGGGCCACGCGGTACCACAACGCCGCGACGCGCCAGGTGCGTGGGCGTGCACCCGCTGTAAAAACAGACGCCCGTGGATGCCGCGGTGTCCGCGCTTGAAGCGCGCACCTGAATAGGCGAAGAGTCGAGACAATTCCAGTTGGTGTGTACAGCTTCCGGTGCGCTTTTCTTGCGCTGCAGGCCCATCTCGCGAAGCGCCAGGTCGATGAAGTGTGTTCGTATTCGCTCAGCGAGCGCGTGCGTGCGCTCGAACACTTTCCTCTCAGAAAACTCTTTCCAGTTGTCATTTCGGGGGTTGGTGTACACCACGTGCACCAGCTGGTGGGGCCAAGCCGAGAAAAGAGGACGCGTCAGTCAACTAGTGGTGGGGAGCTGCGCCCCCAGCGGGCGAGGGTGTGGGGGGCGCAGCCCCCCAGCAGCCCCCCAGCAGCCCCCTTACCTGGTCGACCACCTCCGGTGGCAGCGAGTACTTGACAACCAGGTAAAAGTGCACCTGCCCGTTGGCGTGCCCAGCCACCTCGCGCGTAGATGCGCTCACGTCGCCCCATGTAGACGAGCCAATGAAACAGTAGTCTTCGTTGCCAAGTCGCACTCCCTCAGGTGTCCAGTCGGGTCGAAACGTCCGCAACAGCGGGTCTCGTGGGTACTTTGAGCTAGTAAATGGCTCGAGGGCTTTCAGCGTGTCGTGCAGTACCACGCCGGGCAACGCGTCCGGATCTGTGTCGCCGTACGCCGTCGCGATAAACATGTCACGACGCTGCAGAGCATCCTTTGTGGTGAAGTAGTCGGTGGTGAGCACCAGACCGCGGTCATCAAGCTTGTTTTCGAGTTCCACGAGCGTCATGCCCGTGCAATACTCCATGTTGAATGGGAAGAATGAATGTTTTGGCCTAATGTCGGCCGGTAACACGTATGCGCACCCCGTAGGAAACCGCATGCTTGCATCATTTCGGCAGTTAAACAGCGGCACAAACACCAAACACCCCCCTGCGTTGCGTTTCCACGCGGACAAAGCTGCGAGAGGCATCCCCGACAGACAGCCGCGGCCGGAGCAGCTAGGGCAGCTGCGCGCGCAGTTGCCGTGCAGCGAGGTGGATACCTTGGACGCAAGAGCCTCAAATAGCGCAGGCGCGTCTTCGGCATCATCCCATGACATCGATATCGTGTACGCGAGGCTCTTGCCGGTCGCCTTATCGGTGACGCCAACAACGTCGCCACTCGCGTTGACTACCAGTCGCACCGTCGAGCTGCCTGACTCGCCAGCAGGGACGGGCGCCCCAGAGCCCGTCTTGCTGCGCGGTCGCGAGCCCGTGCGGGTTGGGTCCTCGGACGCGAGTGCGTCGGAGCTGCTTGATTTTTTGTTCATCGCAACAGCTTGATCGCGAGGCACAGCGCGGCGCGCACGCCTCGTACCACGCACGCACAAATAACGTGGCGTACAGGTGGCATGCGCAAGTGAAGCTCGGAGTCTTTTGAAGGTGTTACGACAAAAGACGATATATTACGCGCCGACGGGTTTTCACGTTTTGGCGCGCCGGCACGCGCAGCAGGGGGCGCTGGCTGGGCCGGGGGCGAACGGCCCAAACCCTAAAAAACAAAGGACGCGGCGCGCGTCTTGGGAGTGCCCCGCAACGACGCGACTGAGAGCGCGCGCGCCGCGTCGGGCGGCGGCGCACTCGACGTACGCGACGTGCACTGCTTACGCGGCGCGTTCGCGCTGCGTGCTCGGCGCGCGCAAACCCCCGTCGTAAGAACAGCGGGCCGCCAGCGCGCCGTGCGCGCGCCACAGTGGCCGCGCGCTGTGACAAGTCGAAGCGGTTTGACGGCGGCGGAAGTGCGGCGGGTGGGAAAGGAAGCGGGCGGGGCCACCCGCAGGCGGCGCGACCCGACCGCGTGACGTGGCACACGCCATTCGCGCCTCCTCTCCCAACCTCATATCACTTCGAACCGCAAGAAGGTCGGCGCCGGACGCCGCGACGACACGCCCGCACGGTGCGCCGGGCGTTCCGCGCTTTTGCCCGCTGCGCGTTGGCCGCGGCGGGCGGTTTTCCACCTTCGATTGCGTTTTCGGTCGGTTTGCGTTTCGGTCGGCTTTTTTAGGGTTAGGGTTAGGGTTTGACGCGTTTCGGTCGGCTTTTTAGGGTTAGGTTTTGAGACCGTCGATCTCCGTATACCGCCCGCCATGGCCACGCACTTCTCCGCCTTGGCCGCGTACCGCGCCGCCGACTACTACAAAGCCGCCCAAAAAGCGACGCCGCTAATCCTCATCGAGAAGGATTCGCCGTTTGCGCCTATCTACACCGACACTTCGAAGGCGAGCACTTCGTGGTTTCCGCTCGAGTGCAAGAAAGCTTCCGTCTCGGCGGAGACTGCTCGCAACGAGGCGCCCCCAACGGCTGTTACCCGCGACAAGCACGCGTCGAGCCGCTGGAAGACGGAGCACTGGGAGAAGTACTGGGATTACGCGGACGAGAACTTTCCGCGGCTGCGGTCTCTGCACAATAAGAGCAAGACGGCGGCAAAGGCGTTGCGCGCGTTTGAGAAGTCCACCGACAAAGACGTGGACGAGGAAGCAGAGAAAAACCTGCGCCGGCGGTTGGACAAGGCGGACTTCAAGTACGAGAAGTACATGGACATGGTGGAAGCTGCTTACAAGAAAAGCCTGCGCGGGGACTCTTCCGACTCGGACTTTGTGCCCGGTCGGCGCGACTTTGAGAGTGACGAAGAGGCAGAGGACGACGAGTCGTTCGACGCGGAGGCGGCGGAGGAGCCGGAGGATCGGGAGGAGCCGGCTACGGACGACGAGGCGGCAGCCAAGAAGAAGAAGGTTTCCAAGCGCAAGTTCAGCAGCCCTGCAACCAGTGACGTCAAGAAGAAGCCGCGCGCACCGCGCGGCTCCAAGCCGAAGAAGCCGCTGAGTAACGGATGCAGCTGCTCCTGCGGCGTCTGCACCGCGACCGAGACCTCGGAGATTTGCTACGACAAGACCCTGAAGACCGAGTGCTGCAAGAAGTGCTACGCCAAGCAGACGGCTGCTTTTAGCTACTTTTGGAGCAAGAAGAAGCGGTATAACCCGGCTCATAAGTGGACCACCACCAAGACTTGCTGGACGAACCAGTGCATGGAGGTGAAGGACCTGGGCCTGGGCGGCGGGCGCTACATCAAGACCGGCCCGGTTGTGGCAGCTGGAGAGGATTAGGGGACGAATGAACGCTCTCAATAGTGTTTTATGCACCAAATGTTTATGCACACGTCAGACGCCATGCGGGTAGGTAGTGCCGCATAATGACGTCAGCAGCCCCCACTTCCCGCCGCCTTCCAAACGTGTACGAGGGCTCGATTGCGCGCAATCGGGCCCTCGATTGCGCGCCTGTGAACGATCGAGCCGCGTATACGGTTCCCAATCGAGAGCAGCGTCGCATTCTGTTGGAGACTGTATGAAGCCGCTCCTACTCGGCGGTGTCGGCGCCGATTTCTCTGGTGCCAAGAAAGATTTGCCGCCGACTTACGTCACGGGGGTGGCCCCCTGCAAACAGAAAACTCCCGGCGAGCTTTCCGACTTCGAGGGCGACGTTGAACGCCTGAAGGCGTTTGATTTTGAGGATGAGAGGTTCCTTTCTTTTGTAAAATCCAATTATAAAGAGGAGGCGCACATTTGCGACGCGTGGACTTCCGCAAAAAAGGCATACAAGGCGTGTGCTCAAGGTTCGCTGAAAAAAGAGCTGAAAAGGACGTACGAAGCGGCCAAGAAGATACACGGCGCGCTGCTGCGCAAAGCTCGGTCAGCATATATGGAAAACGGGTCCAACGCCGAGAGTGGCAGCGCGGGCGCCGCCAAGAAGACGCCCTCGAAGCATCGAAATAAACGGAACACCATCGAGCGCACGACCCTAGACAAGCCGTGTGGGTGCAGCTGTGAAGGGGTTCACTGTGGATTTTCACGTACGACCTCGACGGGGCGGTATGACATCACCACACAGCGTATATGCTGCAATGCGTGCCGCGCGAACCAGAACGCGGCTATGAAATGGTTGGCGACCAAACACCGTTCCCTGTTTTACGCGACCCGAAAGACGTGTTGGCTCAACCAGAGCGAAGACGTTCGCAAGCTGGGGGTCGGCAGCGGGCGGCAGTACGCTCGGCGCAAGGTGCTTTCGCCTCACTGAGAAACTCTCACCGTTTAGAAACTCTTAGACGCGATGAATCACAAAGACGATAAATGCGGGTGTCGACATGTGGTCGTATTGCGCTGGTACTCGCAGTGTCACTATGCATAAACACGCCCGTCGCTCGTGCTCAATACACGAAGCTTATGTCTTGCAATGCAAACGCGTTTCCTGATGGACCGACGGTCATAACAACCGGCACGACGCTGCCCCTCACGCAGATGTGCACCCTTGCGCCCCCGCCCAGTACGGAACCTTGCATAGGCGACACCATCATGGTGACCATGCCAAAATGTACCAACCCTCTGTACAACGACCTGTTTATAATCGCGCAGAGCTCTGGCGAAAATCTGACTGACGCGTATAATGACGCTGAGTTTCCTGTGACGCTGACACGAGTCATCGCGCAGTGGACAAACCTCGGCGAGCCCCTTAATGGGGCAGGGTGCCCGGCTTTCTCGGGAAAACTTACGGGACCGGACTTTCAAGGATTTGCGCCCGACTTTGTGGTTGGCATTTACGGCACGTGCGCTTACAACCCTATCACATCACCCAACGGGGCGGGACAATTGTGCGGCAACGGTACCGTGGAGGTGTCGTATATTCGCAGTCCGAATGCGGCGGCGTGCGCTCAGCCTCCGCCACCCGGTGGCACCTATGCGCCGTATCCGCCGTCGCCCCCGCCGCATCCGCCAATCAGCCTGGGACCTACCGGTGTGGCGCCGCCGGCGCCGCCGACGGCGTATCGACTGTCACCGCCGCCGAGCCCGCCGAGCCCGCCGAGCCCGCCGCTCCCGCCCAGCCCGCCGGCGAAAAGCCCGCCGCCGCCGAGTCCCAAGCCACCGCCGCCAGGGCCGCCGAGTCCGCCACCTCGGCCACCGCCGAGGCCGCCTCCTCCGAGGCCGCCACCCAGCCCGCCGCATTATCTGGGGAAGTACGGGTGCAACGCGCGCGCAGACGCAGACTGCAAAGCGTGTGGCGGGAAAATTCATCCCGCCTCCTGTGACTGCCTGTGCCCCTTTAGCAAGTGGGAATCGATTGTGTTGGCGCACATAGGTTTCTTACTCGTGTCAATATTTATGCTTTTTTAACGCTTCACTTCTCATCACCGTCATCGTCATCTTCATCGTCTTCCTGAAGCTCGTCTTTCGCAGTGTCGAAGTAACTGGTAAGCGCTTCCACCCCGCTCGCCGCCGCTCGGAAGAGGTGCTTTATCATGACCAAGACGATGTGTATGATACCGATGCCGAAAACAAGAAATAGCACCAACAGCGCCAGCGTGGGGAACAGCACCGGAAACATCGTTGCCGCACACGCCTTGTAGACCGGATCATTGAGGGTAGAGTGCGGAACTTCCTGATACATGGTAATCAGGTTGTACATGCTGCTCTGTGTGCTGAGCAGCGTGGTGACCAGCGGCACTTTTCGACGCCACATCGGCAAGTTTGCCTCGAGAGCCCACAGGATGTACCGCGCGCCGTCGTACAGCTGCGTTTTGGCAACGCAGTCGACAATCTGGTCTTTTGTAAGCGTGGTGGCCGTCTGCGACGCGCCAAAGGCGTTCGGAATGATGACTGTCGTGCGCTCGCCGTTGACCAACAGCGCCGCTGGCCAGGGAATATGGCGTGCAAATAAACTGTTGAAGATTGGTAGGACGTCGTCAAGCAAGCACACTGGGAATATGAAAGGGGGCAGCATCGTGCATCCGAAGGGGATGTCGTAGACAAGCTTGAACAGAACTGGCACGAAAAAAACGCTCATAAAGACGTTGGCCAGTAGAGTGAGATCGAGCCCCAGGAACTTTAATCCCAAGTTGACGACGACCACGCCAAGGCCGAGTCGAAGAAATCCTTCGATGAGCGACATGTTGCGTTTCAAGCAGAACGGCGATGAGTTGTAATCGCACTGAAGAACGCGTGTCACTTCCGTCAAGCTCTGTTGAACCACCGCCGGGTTTGCCGGAGAAAACAACAGAATCTCTTGGACCCATTTGTTGAGCGAACCAGACAAGTCGATGCCCGCCAGGCCGCCCACGCCTCCTAAGATTTCTCCATGCAGCGTTTTCAGGTTCGGGTATGCCGGCACCACGGCAGGCGGCGCCGCCGGTGGCTTCGGGGGTGGCGCGCGATACGGCGGCGGGCGTGGCGGCGGCGGCGGGATAGGCGTGCTTGCTTTGTAGTAGTCTTCATATCGCTGCGGACAGTTAGGGCGCTCCATGAACACGCACACGGCGCGTGCTCCGTTGTACACGTACTGGTTTTTGATGTTGGCGACGACTCCCACGGCGACGCTGCGCGCCTCGGACAGCACCCAGCACGTCGTGTCTGGCAACAGGAGCAGCTTTCGCGTCCCCTCGCGGCGCACTTGATCGGCTGTCTCCAGGACCTCGACGACCGATTTGGGTGCCATGGCGCGCAAGCGTCGCGATGTCCACGCCAACGAAGAGGGTGTGCCATCCCACGCAGAATCGGTGGTATTGTCGCCGTTTCTAGATGAGGTCGCCGTTTTCTCGCTCTCCGCCATCGTTGATGCCGCTACTGCCGCCGCAGTGCGTGCCACCGTGCGAACGCCATCCGCCATCATGATGGCGGCTGCAAACAAGTCGTCGCGCTTCGGTGCCTTGTTCACCGCCAGCGCGAGCTTGACGCCCGCATCGGTCGTCGTGGATGCCAGCTGCGCGGCGCGCGGAAACTCCATGGCGACGCGCTCAAAGGATGCGCCCATCGGCGCGCGTAGACCAAAGTATAACGCAGGCTCCAAACCCGCCTCACGCAGCGCCGCTTCCAGCACCTCTGTCGGGGACCCGGCGTACACGCGCTCCAGCACGCCACCAGCCACCACCGTGATGAAGACGCGCAGCGTCTCGCGCACGTCATACGCCACGCTCGGATCCAGCGGAGCGCCCGTGACGATGGCCAAAAACTGACCCACGCGATAGAGCGACGTGCACTCGCGCAGCGACACATACTCCAGTGCGCTCAGGTCCGTGCGGTTGCCGTACGCGCGCCCCACGACGGCACACCGGCTGTACCCCTGCCACACCGGAGGCGGCAACTCCGCCTCGTACTCCGGCGCGGGCGGTGGCGAGATGCACGTGCACTGCGCCGATGCGCAGGTGTAGCCCGTGAAGTTGGGTTGCGATAGCCGCAACGGGCACGCCTCGCACGGCACCATCGTGCCGTCAGGCCGGCGACATGCAGCGTCTGGTGCGTCGCAGTGCGCTTCGCGCACGCACGCCGTCACGCCACCCGAACCACTCGGCAGCGCCGGGTTGGCGTACGTGCCAGATACGTAGCGGTCCACCATCGTCACGGTGCGCATCGCGAGCGTCACGTTCGAGTACGTCCCCACGCTGTACGGCCCCGCTGCGTCGCTCGTCGATGCAGCCAGGCTGCGTCGGTGGTGGTGGCCGATGGTGGCAAACTCGGGCACGTACGGAGGCGCGCCAGAGCCGCTGCCCACGCCCACGCCCACCAGGCAAACACATCCCCACACCGGATCTTGCAGCATCTGATTGTCCGTGTTAAAAGGTGATGGATCGCAGAAATCCCTTACGAAAATCGATACGAATGTCAGTGAAAGGAACGCAAAGCGCACTGTGAGTGCATGAAACGCACCTGCATAGGTAGGGGCCTTGAACCTGGTTGGTGTTGAGCAGGCCTTGAATGCAAGCTTCAAGCTGCGAGGCGCTCAGCGTAGCGCCGTTCGGCGGCTTACACTCGTACACGGGCAGGATGTTGCACATGGCGTTCCAGTACACGGTGTCCTGACCGAACGGGTTCTCAGAGATGGTCTGCAGGTCGGCGCGCAGGTCCGCCGGCGACCCCACGGGGCACTTCATGATCGGGTCGCCGTACACAGCGATGCCGTACTCGCAAAAACCCGTGGCGTCTGCGCGCGTAAGTCCGCGTCAGTAACCCTCCCGTGAAAACAAGGCAAGCGCGCGGGCACTTTCAATTGCAGAAAAAGTTGGGGCCCGCCGTCTGTGTGCACAGGCACGGCATCGCCCACTCCTCTGCGGGTTTGTACCCCCCAACAACGTTGTTCCATTGTCCAGGAGCTCCGCCTTCTGCGCATTCGTTGGGGTGATGAATGAAGCAGTAGGCTGTCGCGCCAACGCAGTCGTTGATGGTCGAGCACGGCGTCGCTTCATACGGACGGGGCGCCTGTTGGGGAATAATATATCACTCTTAGAAGCGAGACGGTTTTGGCCGTGCATGATATGCTCTGTAAAAACCTCGCACCTGTCCCTGAATGTTGCACGATATCTTTTTTGGTATGGGCACGGTGGGAAGCAATTTTAGATGAGCGCCTAGCTTTCGTAGAATGCCAATGATGCCGTTCAGAACGCCCACAATCGCGTTCAAGCAAGGGGCAACGACGGGAATCAGAATGTCGTTAATAATCATCGCGATAATTGGACACAAATCCTTAATTCCGGGTAAGTTCAAGATGAGCGTCTCGAAAAACTCGATGGCCTAAAGTTATAAAGCAGAGACGCGTTAGATAAGCGGTGTTTTATGAAATTTTTTTCGGGGCGTGTAAAGAACGCACCTCCATAAGAAGGGCCATGACGCGATGGAACATCTAAGGATGCAAAAAGGATATAGAGCTTGCGTCAGCACGCGCAAGCAAGCTGCGGAAAAAACATTACGCGGGTACGCACGTCCATAATGTATTGAGATAAGTTGCTCGGATCAGCGACAATCCCCTGTGCGAAAAAGTTAGATAGATGATGTTGTTACTCAAAACAAATGTCTTACCATGAAGTCCTAAAAACGCCAGAAAAAGGCAGAACATGCGAAAAAGGGAGTTAGTTACTTGTCACCTTTGTTAGCGGCTTGCTCTCCGCTGGTAGCCCAGCGAAGGTTGTCTGCTCGGTTGTCCAAACGGTTGCGGTTCTTATGGTCCACTGTGGTGTGTTGTTCCGTCGGTGGGGCCCCGTGAAAAACGTAGCACACCAGGCGATGGAGCTGTATGGATTTGCTAGTGCCATTTTCGGTTCGAAAACTCGTTCGGAGATAGCCACTCGCGTTTTGGGAGACTGTGGCAACCTTTCCGTGGAGGTTTTTTAAGTTGCCAAGGTTGGAAATGGAATAACCGCTTGCCAAAGTGGTGCCTTCATAGGACATAAACGGCTTCCACATCTCAACGGCGTCGGAGGCAACTGCTATGAGCTTATGCCGCCAGTAAAGCTTAGCAATTCGGTAACCTTCGCGAGTTTTGCGAGTGGCACAGCGAACCCGGTGTGGCGTAATGTCATACTTTTTGGCAGCCTCGTGTGCGTCGAGACCGTCATCAACAATAACCTTGAAGTCTAGGGTTGTTGATGTCTGGAACAAGGCTCCATCTGACCGTTGGCTCGGCATATTTCGGTTCAAGGCTTGATCACGCTTACTGGCCCACCGCAAGTTGACTATGCGGTCATCAAATTTCATAGCCGAGTTGATATGGTCGCACGTCTCGCCATCCTTTGGGTTGCTGCTAGCAAGTAGTATGCAACGACCCCGCCCTTTATTGTTAGCACCCGACCCGGTAAACTTGATGTACCCTTCAAAGGGTCGGCCAATAAGTTTCTTGGTTCGCGCATTCCGAATTTGGCCAGCCTCAAAGTTGACCTCCCACTTATTCCACAGACGGTGTACCACCCAGAGTGAAGGTGTATTTGCATGATTCACCATGATCTCAACATCATTTGAGCTCAGCCTGGGTGCGCCCGGATAAAGCTGGGCGTATTTTTTCAAGGTATGAAGTATAGATGGTCCATAGTCCATGGTTGTTTTGATGAAATTTCCAAGCCTGCATAAGTACCCTGCCCCATCTACCCACACCCTACGCACCTGTGCGATATAACCGAACTGCAAAAGTACTTGAAACCCCTGCAAACCATTTGCATCATATCAGCGCGTGACAAACGTTTCATGCGATGGCGAGGGCGCGACTCACCTCGTTGACCAACAACGCGACGAGGTCCTGTGACGAAGTACGCAATGCAGCGTGAGTTTCCGACGTGTGTTAACCAAGTAAACAAAAACAGTCGCACCTCTGCAAACTCAACCAGCTCCTCCATGGCCAATTCAAAAGATTTGAACTGCGACGGCAGCACGCCTCGCGAAAGCACGAAGATGAATGAACGTAAAAACGTGACGAAGGCGATAATGTTGTCGCGAATCGCCAGCGTCCCGAGGCGCACTGCGCTGAGAATGACAAAGTACTGACGAGGTGTTCATCCCGCGATGTGGGGCGCGCGTCAGAATTTTCCAATAAAATACAGGGTTCCTAAGGAGCGAAGCCTATTACCTGGTCCTCCTGCATCGTCACGAAGATGTTCCCTAGCATCGTCGTGATACCCGAGACGCTTATGTCGGTCAGCGCGAAGGCGTTGGCCAGGCGCTGCGCGTGAATAAAGGCGAGGTACTGAGGCCAGAAAATCATGTTGTTCGATACGGCAACCAGAAGCGTGACGAACGCCGTCTCCAGCGGGTACCTCTGGTAAGCCAGGTGGGTGTGCGTGTCGACGTAGCATCCTCCACCCTTGGCCCCGAGCCATTGGCAGTTTTCACCCATGGCGGCGCACGACTCTGCGTTGGTGGCGCCAGCGCACGAGTTGGGCCCGTGCCGAATAGACACGTACGTGAGCAGGTCGCCTGGCGTCTCCCGTAGCAGGTTGTTGTAGGCTTCGTTGGACTGAGCCCCGCTCATAGCGCTGTCTGGTCCAAAGTAAGATTTGTAGACGAGGTCAAAAACTGGCGAAAAGAGCGACACGAACGTGTTCGCCGATCGGACCACGAGCGTCTGCATGTCGTTTAGCTGCTTTCCTAATAACACCACATTCTGCTGCAAGGAGCTCGCCGTCGATTTGCACACGTTCGGGTCCCCCGGGGCGATGAGGCACGCCAACATAGTCACGATCTTCGCCTCTGTGAATCCGACCGTCAGGCGCGCCGTGGTGAGCGTATTGATGTATAGCTGCGCCAGCATGTCGCCCGTGTTACAGAGCGCGTTGTTGTTAAAGTCGCTGTACCCCAGCGTGTACGTGGGGCACAGGTAGCTGTTGTAGAACGTGCACGACACGGGCGTGCCATCCTGATAATAGATGTTCGACACTTCTGAGGCGAACATGTACGCCTTGAGGCTCCCCGTCATGATGAAGTTGTGCGTATTGTGTTCCTTGCATATGATGTGCGCATTCTCAGCGTTCTGTGCTTTATTGATGTCCAGGAAGAACGTGAAAAAGTCGGGAATGCTGAGCACGAAGTTGTCTCCGCTCACGCGCGCCGTGCGCCCGACGCTCTCGATGCACGCGGCACTGGGCGGCTCAAACAAGATGATGCTGTTGATGAGGTATGCACCTTTGATAAAGAGAGAGTAGTAGATTTCCATGATCCAGTTGGCTCCAAACTGAATCAGCGGGCTCAACGGCGGAAAGTACGGCGCGATGGCGTCGCCCAGGGCGCTCGTGGCGCTGTCCACCGCGTTCACGACGAGATTGTATCGCGTCGCGGTGTCCCACAGGCTGGCCCATATGTTTTCAAAGACTTCTTGCTCGTCGGCGGTGTTCAAGATGCAAGCCGGAAACAGCGCCGTGTTGAAGATGTTCGGCTGGCCGTTGCTGTTGGCCACGTACCCGGGCGGCACGCTCCACCCGACCAGGACGCGTTCCACCAGTTCGTACGTCACCTGCAACACCGCTATGGGGATCTTTGAGAATTCCGACAGCACCAAGGACCAAGGAAGCAGTACGTTCTTGGGTACGAGCACTGCGAAGTTTTGGATAAACACCGTGTCCGGAAGGATGTTCGCCTGCACAAACAGCTGCGTTGCATCCAAGAGGGCGTACTTGCGAATGCGCTGTGGTTGCCCAAACACAAAAAAGTCGTTGATGTTGAGTGTGCACCGCGCCGCTATGCGAACCGTTTCCAGTATCACCATGGCGAGTTGCTGGGGGATGCTCCAAAACGGTGGTGGTGTCCAGTTGATTTTTCCAAAACCAAAGTCATCGATATTGAGCAAGTTTTCGATGAAAGTGACGATGTTATGCGTCAGCTGGTTGAGTAGCGGGCCCAAGTTGGAAACAAACCCCTCAAACTGGTTGATGACGTAGTCGCTGTCTGGCGGGTCGTAGGTGTTTGTGCGCACGCTGGCCACGATGCTGGCCAGCAACACCTGCGGAATGCTCAGAATGCTGTTGATGCCGTAATTCAGCGTCAGGTCGATGACGGTGGACTGGTCGTTGATGATTCCGATGGTGGCAACGCTGACCAATCCTCGATTTCCTTCGCACGCACAGTCCACGCGCAGCAGCAGGTCGTACGCGGCGAGGCGTAGCTGTGCAATGGCGGGTACAAAATTGAGCTGACCGACGAGGTCGGCGCTGAGCCAGTTGGCCACAGCCACAACGGCCGCCGCGATGGCCTGAGCCAACGCGCTCAAGATATCGAAAAAACTGGAAAAATACCCTGTGCACGCCAGGGTGTGCTTGAAGAAGTTCCACAGAAACTCGTACAGAAACTGATGAACTGCGTTGTGCAGCGCCACCCACAGGTCGTAAAGCAGCACGGCACCGTCAATGACACGGCGAAGGGGTACGATTAAAGCAGGATAGAGCGACTCATACGCCGAGTCGACGCCTACTATGAGCTGCTGTTGGTAGTTGACCACGACATAGGCCAGGGCGCACCCAAACACCACCAGAACGACGCGCCCTAGGTTGCCCACGAGAAAAGATATAATTTGAACTATGTAACCCAATAAAACAAAGACCGGCTCGACTACGGCATCCACAAGGCTTCGCGCCGCCTCCTTGGCTAGTCGCCGCGAGTCGCTAGAGTCGATAGTTTTGTTTCTTGCGGTGGCGACGGCACTGTATGCGACGCACGCGCCCACGAGATGGAAAAAGAGCCACGCAACTGCGGCGCCCTGAACTGCAATCAGCCAGTGTATGACGTTGGGCAAGATAAACAAGTCGGGGCCGAGCCCGATATTCCCTAGTCTCCCGTTGCCCGACATGCGTTACCGCGCGGCGCGGCGCCTTTGCGTGTACTCACTGTGTCTGGAATATACAAGTCATCGGGCGACGAGCTGCGTTTTGGTTATGGGGCGAGAGGAGGGGCGGCGTGGTTCGAACCGCCATAATCACCCGCCCTCCCGACGCCGTATCCGGGCGCGCGCCTTCGATTGCGTAAATCAATCGGAGTGCCTGTTTCAATCGGAGTCCTGTTTCGGTCGGCGCCCTGTTTCAATCGAGTGCTTATTTTTGGTCATGGTGGCCGGCTCAAGCAGTGCCGGCGGAAGCAGCGCTGGTGGCGGCGGCAGTTCTAGCGGCAACATCGCCGGTCGCCGTGGTTCGGCCAGCTTCGATTGCAATATATGCGCGGAGACGGTCAACGGCAACCCGCTGCCCTGCCTGCATTGCGGTTTTTCGTGCTGCGGCGAGTGTGCCAAACGCTACTGGGCGGACCGCCCGTTCAATCAACCGGCGTGTTTGGACTGCCGAAAAACTCTGACCGTTCCAAACCTGGAAATGTGCTTCAGCAAGACGTATGTCAAGACTGACATGGAGGCGGCGCGCCGCAAAGCGCTTTTCGAGTCCGAGAAGGGTTTATTTCTGCAGACGCAGGAAGTTCTGTTTCCTATCGTGCACGCGTATGAGGCGCAGTTGGCCGTTGCGGAGAACCTGCGGCTGAAACTAAGCGGCGTCGAGCAGCGACACTTTGACTTGGAGATTCGCGTGGCGGAACTGGAGCGCGTGTTTGTGCGCAATGGTTCGGATAAGGCGAATCCGGTTTTTCAAGAGTGGATGAGCGCGCGCGCGCAAGTTTCCGAGCTGGAACCGAGCCTGGAATCGGCGTGGCGCGATCTGCGCTATGCGGCTAGCACTGCAGAGGCACTCGTTCGCTACCTTTGGGACTTCAACCTGACCGGAACGACGGCCGTATTTCAGCAATACGTCGTGCGGCACGCGCATTCGCTGCCAGCCGGAGTAGTGAAGCGCGTTATGGGCGCCTCGATGCCGACGGCGGCGCTAGCGGCGGGACCGGTGGACGCCGCCGCCCCTGCCGCGCCCCAAGGGCCCAAGCGCGTCGCCCCGTGTACTCGCGCCGGTTGCAAGGGCATGTACTCAAGCGACAGTGGGACGTGCATGGTGTGCAACGCCGAGCACTGCACGAAGTGCGCTACGGTGATCGAAGCTACCGACCCCGCGTCGCAGCTGAAAGATACCCCTGTTGCGTTTTCCGTCGCTGGGGCAGCGTTTTCGGTGACGGTTGATGCCGAGCACACCGATGCGCCGATGAAAAAAACGGCGCGCCACAAGTGCAATCCCGACGACGTGGCGACCGCCAAGTACATGGCCACGACCACGAAGCCGTGTCCGCGGTGCCACACGTCTATTCAGCGTGAGAGCGGCTGTGCTCAGATGCTCTGCACCAACTGTCACACGGTATTCAACTGGAACACGTTGCAGGAGGAGAAGGGCGTGATTCACAATCCGCATTTCTACCAACTCAGCACGGAGATGCGGCAGCGCATCGTGGATGAGCGCGCGAGCCGCGGCATCGCGGCCGGGAGGGAGGACCGTTTCCTGGCGGGCGTCGGACCGCGCGGCGGCGGCGGGTGCGACGCTGCCGCCGAGCACGACCCGCTGTGTGTCGAGTTTACCTCACCCGTGTTCCTGCGGCTGATAGAGCGGGCGGTCAAGGACGACTTGGTGCTTCTTCGAACTGTCATGGAAGTGCACCGACACGCAGTTCACTGCTCTCAGGTTGAGCTGCCCGGCATCGAAACCTTGCTGGGAAGTGCGACCCGTTTCGGTGAACAGCGCACGCGCTCCATGCGGCTGGCGTACCTCAACGGCGGCAATTACGTGAAAGAGCTCGTGAAACTGCCGACTAAGTCACACCCACTCAAGTTCCGAAGCAACTTGTACGTTGTGGTGGACGGCAAGAAGCCAGTGACGCAGGACCTGTTCAAGCGGCAGCTGATGCGCATCGACACGGAAAGGACCAAGATGGCGAACAAGGCGGAGCTAGTGCGCACGTTTGCGGCAACGTGCGAAGACGCGCTGCGTCTCGCGCTGGCTTCGACCCCCGGCGAAGCGAAGGAGCTGTTTCGCAGCGCCATAGATATGAAGGTGACGCTGGGGCGCGAGCTGGCGGCGCTGAACTCTGTGGCTGGGAATAAGCGTGGTCGGGAAGAAGCGTGAGACGCGACATAGACGCTTAAAGTGTTTTTTATCATTACCGAGTTGGTTTAAACAATACAACTCGTTCCGCGGCCGCGACAGCATAAGCGATATGAGCGTCATACGGGAGCTGCTCCCAGCAAACCTCGAGGATGTCCCGCGAGACCTCGTGTTGAAGAAACTACCATGCAAAGATGTGATCAGTGTTTGTGCTACAGATAAGGCGCACAAGGCCGTGTGCAGAGCAGAACGGTTCTGGGAGGAACAATACAAAGCGCGGCACCAGGAAAGCGTGGAGAGCGCCGCTCGTTTCCGAACGAATCCTTCCGTCTGGCCGCTCGAAGGAGGCGACGAGCAGCAGTTCGGTGAAGAATGTCGGTTCGTCCTCGGACGGGTGCCCAAAACGTTTGAGCATGACTCCCCAGTGAATTCCGTGGCGTTCAGCCCCGACGGATCCACGCTTGCCACAGGGTCGACTGATTGCACCGCCAAACTGTGGGACGTGGCAACGGGCAGGGACACGGCGACGCTTCGGGGACACGCCGGCGTGTTGAGAGCCGTTGCGTTCAGCGCAGATGGCCTGACGGTTGCCACCGGTTCGGATGACAACACCGCCAAACTGTGGAACGTGGCGACGGGCGAACCCACGGTGACGCTCGTGGGACACACCAGCTGGGTGGAATCCGTGGCGGTTAGCCCCGATGGGCTCACGCTCGCAACCGGTTCGGGTGACTTCACCGCTAAGCTATGGAACGTGGCAACGCACAGGCTCACGGCAACTTTCGAGGAACACGGCGGCGGAGTGCAAACCGTGGCGTTCAGCCCCGACAGCCTTACGCTCGCCACCGGCTCGCGGGACCACACCGCCAAACTGTGGAACGTGGCGACGGGCAGGAACACGGCGACGCTTCAAGGACACACCGGATATGTAACTTCCTTGGCGTTCAGCCCCGACGGAACCAAGATCGCCACCGGGTCTCTTGACAACACGGTCAAACTTTGGAACGTGGCGACGGGCTTGAACACGGCGACGTTTCGGGGACGTTTCGGCGGAGTGTATTCCGTGGCGTTCAGCCCCGACGGATCCACGCTTGCCACAGGGTCGACTGATTGCACCGCCAGACTGTGGAACGTGGCGACAGGTGAGAACACGGCGACGTTTCGGCAAAACTGGGATTGGGTGATGTCCGTTGCTTTCAGCCCCGATGGGCGTACGCTCGCCACCGGTTCGTGGGACCGCAACGCCAAGATTTGGGCCGTGGTTTGATGCGCATGTTCTTTTAAGCAATACAACTCTTTTTCACGCGTCGCGCAGGCGCTTCGCCGATGCCGGCAGATCCGCCCACTTTTCCTCAATCACCACCGCGCGTGCAAGCAAGCAGCTCAACATCCGCATGTCGCGCGCGCGCTCTTCGGCTAGCGCCTTCTCTTCCTCGTCCGTCAGAGAGCGCGTAGCCCCCGCGGCAGATGCGCTCACGAAACCAATCACTTCACCGTCACGCACAGCCGTGAAGCGCCGCTTGAAAATCTCAGCAGTCTCCTCCTGCATGATCTGCAGCGGCCACACTTTGAAAGTCGGCATATCTGGATGGATCTGCACCAGCGAAAGACTTGCGCAGTCGATGCCGTAGTGCTTGCGCAGCATGTGGGCATAAGCATTTTGCTGGACCGTGTAATGCCCGTGGTTGGTGTTGGGCAAGTATTTGAACGGCTCGTACCCCGTCTCTCCAAACGACGTCTTGGTTTCAATCTTTGCACACCGCTTCCAATCAACCATGTGAAATTCTCCGTCGGGCGCGACCCACAGGGAATCGATTTGACCCGCAACGCACGCCTTTTCGTCGTAGACGGACCACTCCGTGCGGTATGGCACCCAAGAGTCATACGGCGGCGTTGCGCGCCACGCGTGGAACTGCGCCAAGTCGGTGTTGGAGATGTCGCAGCGAGAGTCGTCGTTGAGAAAAAGCTCGATATCCAGGTGAGTTTTCGTCCCGGCGCCAGAGGCGGCGTTACCGGCGGCATTCCAAGACGCTGCGATCTCGGCCTTGATGTCGTCGTCGCTGTCAACACCGACAACGTGGCGGAGGTAACGAATAAGAGAAAAGTACTTGGACTGCTTGTTCTCAGACCAAGCCTTGTAGTACTGGTTCACCACCTTGGAGGCGTCAAAGTGTGGGAAATAGTCGTGCACCAAACCAGAAACACTGATGGTGAACATCTTGTCGCCATCAACGTAGTACTTGTGTGTGGGTTCGTCAAAAACGATGCGGGCGTCACGCGGGTGCGCGTTGACGCGTTCGAGCTGCATGAGCTCCGGAACGGTCGGCGGCATGGCAATCGAGCTTCGCAGCTTCAATCGAAGCGCTGCGCGACAATCGAAGGCGCGCGGAGGGGCGGGTCGATCTGAACATACGCCGGACTGATAGAACCCTGGGAAATTACTTTGTGGTTGGAATACGGACTTTGTGGGTGGAATACGGACTTTGCGGTTGGAATACGGCGGGCATTTTTCGCGGAAGGTGTCCCTAGGGCACTATGACCACCCCTGTATTCCACTCACAAAGTCCTTATTCCAACCACAAAGTCCG
>Ga0208082_1000009_pt1 | contig 63395 bp, 53 predicted proteins | sample LakMenE09Jun09ns_FD_150683 | JGI IMG/M metagenome (GOLD analysis project Ga0208082, IMG submission 150683) | Freshwater microbial communities from Lake Mendota, WI - 09JUN2009 deep hole epilimnion ns (SPAdes) | ecosystem: Environmental > Aquatic > Freshwater > Lake > Epilimnion/Euphotic zone ... | reverse complement strand
CTCTACAGTTTCTCAATTAGGTCTTATGTTCGTAGCACTCGGTGTAGGAGCCTATACTTCGGCTATGTTTCACTTGACCACGCATGCCTTCTTCAAAGCGCTGCTCTTCTTAGGAGCCGGGTCCGTAATACATTCTATGAGTGGCGAGCAGAATATACTCAGCATGGGCGGTTTGAAGAATAAAATTAAATTGACTCACTTCACCTTTGCTATAGGAACTTTAGCTATTATTGGAGCTCCATTCATGTCAGGATTTTTCTCTAAAGACGAAATATTAGAGAAATTATATAATCGTTCTCCCATTATCTGGGGATTTGCCTTGGCTAGTGCGGCTATTACCATTATCTATATGGTTCGGGTCTATACCCTAACCTTTAGTGGAAAATTCAGAGGAACTAAAGAACAGGAAGACCATCTGCATGAAAGTCCTAGCAGCATGACTCTGCCTTTGATTATTCTCGCTATTCTTTCTGTTTTTGGAGGAGTTTTAAATCTGCCTCATCTCATTGGTGGTGGATCCAGTCAGAAAATGGGTCTTTGGCTATCCAAAATCAATTCTTTAAAAGCAATCCCTGCCCACCTTAGTCATTTATCACATAGTATGGAAATTATGCTTATGCTAATAGCCACTGCATTGGCAATCGTATTAGGCAGTGTTTCCTATTTCAAGTATAAAACACAAAGACTTGATGAACTAGGTGAACCTCGTCGAGGCTTCTCTCTATGGGGCGAGCATAAGTTTTATGTAGATGAATTTTATCACAACATTTTTGTCAAACCTCTGGAATCACTAGGAGACTTTTTCTTCTACTACATAGAGCATTATTTCATACAGCCGATCACCTTTGGTAGCTCTCGAATAGCATATAGCGTAGGACAGCTGCTTCGTATAATGCAGAATGGAAATATAGAGTATTACCTAGTATATATATCCATAGGTGCGGTTCTCGTCTTATCTTTAAGTATGTTTGTTTTTTAAATATTAAATTATAGCATTGTGCATCTGATATTAATATTACCTCTTGTTGTGGCTATAATAGCCTTCTTCATGCCTCATAAGCTGGTTAAAGAGTATAGTCTGGCCTTTTCTGGCGCGTTCTTTCTGCTATCACTTTATGTATTGTTTCAATACAATCCTTTAAACTATTATAATTTCACCTACTATAATGAGAGCTTCCTAGCAGGAACTGGAGGCAGTTTACACCTAGGATTAGATAGTATAGGTGTACTTATGTTCGTCTTGACCAATTTTGTCGTATTCTATGTCAATATTCTAGCTAGAAATAAATCATATACAAGTGCTTTTTACGGTTGTATATTTCTTATGCAGTTTGCCTTAATAGGAGTATTCTCAAGCCTTAATGCTATTCTCTTTTATTTCTTTTGGGAGTTAGCACTTCTTCCAATCTACTACATAGTCTATCAATGGGGCAGTGGAAAAGACCTCAACAAAGCCTTTGTGCGATTTTTTGTTTATACCTTCGTAGGTAGTTTATTTATTCTTACCTCATTCATATTATTTGCTATTGAGACTAAGACGACTAGTTTCGAAATCACTGAAATGGCTAAAAACTCACTCACTGGGCCTACTCAAATACTATATACTCTTTTCCTTATTATAGGTTTTGGTGTAAAAATTCCAATTTTTCCTTTGCATTCATGGCAAGCTAACACCTACAGAAAGGCTCCCGCAGAAGGTACGATTCTCCTATCTGGCATTATGCTAAAAATGGGTCTATTCGGTCTAATTCGCTGGTTAGTTCCTTTTCAGGAAGAGTCTTTACCTATTATTCAAAAAATTATTTTGGGGCTATCTATTTTTGGCACGATTTACGGAGCGGCAATAGCCTTGAGGAGAAATGACATGAAACTCATAGCTGCCTTCTCCTCTTTATCGCACGTAGGACTCATAGCTGCCGGTATTTTTTCTTATAAATATATTGGCTTTCAAGGAGCTGCACTCCAAATGCTCGTGCATGGTATCAATATTGTAGGGATATTTTATATCATAGATATCATAGAACGAAGTTCTGGCACTCGTTATCTATCAGAATTAGGAGGTATCGCCTCTAAGGCTCCCGTCTTCTCCACTCTTGCTTTTATCATCATATTAGGCAGTATTGCTGTGCCACTCACTAATGGATTTCCTGGGGAGTTCTTGCTTCTCATGTCTGTATTTATGTATCAGCCTATCCTAGGGGCTATCGCAGGTATTACTATTATACTCGGAGCGGCTTATATGCTCCGCGTATTCCAAAGAGCATTTATGGGTGAAGTATCTGATCATGTATCTGAGTTTAAACCCGTGCCTAATGCTGATCTTTATGCTTTAGGGCTTATAGTCGTTCTAGTATTTCTTCTCGGTATATATCCCCAGTATGTGCTAGACCTCACAGCCAATGGCTCTCAGTATTTAACCAACTTGTTAGAGTTAAAAAATAATTAAGAAAGACGTATGCTAACTATCCTTATTCTATTTCTCACTGGGCTTTGCACTATGTTTGCCAGTTTTATGCCTAATAAGCAGCTGCCGAAGTATCTCGGCGTATCAGGTATTATACTTGCCTTAGTCACTTTACATCTTCGCCTGGGGTTAGGCTTGGAATTTCCAACTTTTTTTACTATGTTTCCGCTAACTAGAATCGTCAGTGTAGTTGCTTTATTTCTTTTGCTAGTTATCTTTCTAGCGCACAGAAAGTATGAAGAAGACTATGATTGGTCTGCTGTATATTCTTTAATGCTATTTAGTACTTGCGGTGTTATTTTACTTTTTGGCCAGCGAAATCTTTTGACTTTATTTCTAGGAATTGAAATTATGTCCATCCCACTCTATGTATTAGCTGCCAGCAAACGAAATCAAGCTATATCTCTTGAGGCTGGTTTGAAATACTTTATTTTGGGATCTTTCGCTAGTGCTTTTTTACTTTTCGGCATAGCTCTGGTATATGGCAGCACCAGCAGTTTCGTTCTAGATGAAATTATGTCCATACAAGAAAATCATGCAGATCAATTACCTGCCTATTTCCATGTTGGATATATCTTTATTATTGTTTCTATTTTATTTAAAATGGCGGTAGCCCCGTTTCATTTTTGGTCTCCCGATGTATATGATGGATCACCTACAGTAGTTACTAGCTTTATGACTACCGTAGTCAAATTAGGGTCATCTATTGCTATGTATTTTTTACTCGCCGGTTTTTTTAAATCACAATTCGAAAACTACTCCAAATTTCTTCTACCGATCATAGCCTTTTCCTTTCTGCTAGGCGCTATATTGGGCTTGGTTCAGAATAATGTAAAACGTATGTTAGCTTATTCTAGCATTTCACATATTGCTTTTGTATTAGTGGCTATTATACTAAGCGTAGCTATGAATGATCAAGGTATTTTTATATTTTATCTAATGACCTATTCTATAGCTAGTCTTCTAGTATTTCTTATTCTAGATTATTTAGAGCAAGGCAATTCTATCTTCCTCGACCAACTTAATGGATTGAGTAAACATCAACCTATATTAGCTTTGGCGCTAGCTATTGGTATTTTATCAATGGCAGGCATTCCTTTTACTGGAGGGTTCATAGCTAAATATCGAGTACTAATGGGAATCTATCAGCTCAATGTTTGGATATTTGCTATCGGACTACTTTCAAGTGCTATAGCCATAGGTTATTATTTAAAAATATTGAATCGTATATTTTTTCATGAAAATAATCAAGAAAATATTGCAATTAAGAACAATTTATTGACTGGGGTTGTATCAATTTTAGCATTAGTTATCCTTACTCTTGGAATCTTCCCAGAGCTTATTTTACAGGTCATTCATAGCTTTTTTGTCGCCTAGATAGTAGTCCAATATTACCCTTAAGTTAAGAAGTAAGATTTTTATAGAGGATAAAATAAAAAATATATCTTTGTGTTAGATAAATTAATCAATATAAATCAAATTAAAATCATAAATTAAAATTTTTAAATTAATAAAACAATGAGTACACAAAAAAATCAAGGAAGCGTATTACCAATATCTAATGCTATTGTATTCGTACTAATTTTCGCTGTAGCCCTATTGCTATTCTTCTTCGTCTTTGGTTCTTCTAGTAATCTAGATGAGCATGGACATGCTAAGCCGGGTAATTATATGGGAATGATTTACATGGGAGGATTTGTGGTACCAGTGCTTTTCACTCTATTAATTTCTACTTTCGTATTCACTATCGAAAGAGCGCTATCTCTATCTAAAGCTGCTGGCGGAAAAGATGTAGACGGTTTCTTAAAGAAAATCGTTCAGTCTCTGGAGAGTAATGATATAGAAGAAGCCAGAAGACTTTGTGATGTTCAAAAAGGAACTATAGCCAATGTAACACTTTCTGGAGTAGATGCTTATGATGAAATGTCAAAAAATTCGCATTTGGATGCAGAGCATAAAGTTCTTTCTATTCAAAAATCAATGGAAGAAACTACCGCTCTAGAGGTTCCAATGTTGAGTAAAAATATGTCTATACTGTCTACCATAGCTACCATAGCTACTCTAGCGGCTCTTATTGGAACGGTAATCGGTATGATCAAGTCCTTCGCGGCTCTAGGTGCTGCTGGAGCTCCTGACCAGACTCAGTTAGCGGTAGGTATCTCAGAAGCCCTTATCAATACCGCATTAGGTATCGGTACTTCGTTCTTCGCTATCTTGTTTTACAACTATTTCAACTCGAACATAGATGGTATGACTTATAAAATGGATGAGGCTCAGTTCTTAATTTCTCAGACCTTTGCTTCTAGAAACTAAAAGCTAAAATTAGATTTTTCAAAAAGAAAATAAATCAAGATGCCAAAAATCCAAGTAAAAAAAGGCTCAGTATTCGTAGATATGACCGCCATGTGCGACGTGTCCTTTCTGCTGCTGACCTTCTTTATCCTTACGGCCAAAGCTAAACCTATGGAGCCTGTAGAAGTCATGACTCCATCTTCTATTGTAGAAATACCTGTACCAGATGTTAATGTCATAACAATAATGGTAGATAAAGCTGGACGTATTTTTATGGGTATGGATAATGTAGATGGTGCACGTCAGCGTTGGCTAGACAATCTCAATACACAATTCAAAATGAATATTACTGCTCCTAATCAGGTAAATAACTTTATCAATGGAGGTGTCATACCTGTATCCGCCAAGGAACTTCCAACTTTTCTAGCAGCTGAGGCTGAAGCCAAAAAGAAAATGATAGAAACGACTAAAGGTATACCTGCGGATGTAGAAAATTCCGATGCCAACGAACTGAGGTGGTGGATATATAATGCGAGAGCGGCGAATCAAAAAGCGGTAGTGGTAGTCAAAGGTGATAAAAAAGCGCCTTATGCAATTATCAAACAGGTAATGAAGACTCTAGAAAAGCAAGGTGTCAGCCGATTTAGTCTATTGACATCACAAGGTTCTAGAGATTAAAAATTATAATATTAAGTAGGTAATAACTGAAAAAAAGAGATAAGATATGGCTGAAATAGCAGAAAATCCCCAGGGCGGGGGAGGCAAAAAAGGAAGAAGTAAAAAACCCTCGCCCCGTGTAGACTTAACACCCATGGTAGACTTAGCATTTCTACTCATTACTTTCTTCATGCTTACTACTTCCCTATCCAAACCAAAAGCTATGGAAATAGCACTGCCTGACACGGAAAATATTCCAGTAGATCCGCCACCAGTAGATGACGATGTAGTTATGACAGTTTTACTTGCGCCGAAAAATGTAGTATTATACTACTTCGGATCTCCAGAGAAAGCTGCGGCTGACCCTAATGGAATTAAATCAACTACATTTGATAAAGAAAGTGGAATACGAAAAGTCATTTTAGATAAGAAGAAAGCGGTAGCCGCTTTGCCAAATGGACTTGGAATTGATTCTAAGAAGAATAATAAAACAATGGTTCTTATCAAAGCGGTAGATTCTTCTGTTTATGGGAATATGGTTGACGTACTGGATGAAATGCACATAGCTGATATTAAGTTTTATGCTATCCTTCCTATTTCGGAACCAGAGAAGACCTTAGTAGATAATTCAATGAAAAAAGTGGTTCAAAAATAATTAAGAAATTAGACATGAATTTAGATCAAGTAATCGCCATGAAAGGTTCATTGGATGACCTTCTCTTCAGAGGAAAAAATAAATCCTATGGTGCCTATGACCTAAGAAAAAGCTACCCACAGCACCTTAAAAAGTCTTTGGTTATATTTCTATTCCTTGTACTAGGCATTGTAGCAGCATATGTAGTTTATGATAAGCTTAAGGATAAGGTAATTTTCAATTCAGAAACGCCGATACGTAAAGTGACGGAGCTAAAAGCTCCTCCCCCATTGGATGAAACAGCACCACCACCGCCACCACCACCGCCACCACCGCCAGTGAAAGCCACTATACAGTTTGTACCACCAAAAATCGTAGAAGTAGCTCCACCCGATGAGGAAATAAAAACAGTAGATGAAATTAAAGAATCTAAAGCCGAAATATCTACAACTACGGTAGTAGGTCAAGATTTAGATGACTTAGATGCTGGTACAGATGCTGGAGTTGGAGTAGAAGCCCCGAGGTCAGATGAACCGTTGGTTTTTGCTGAGCAAATGCCGGAATTTCCTGGTGGAGACGATGCTCTTATGGCTTATCTTCAGCGAAATATAAAATACCCTGCATTCGCACTAGAAAACGAAATAGAAGGTGTAGTTATGGTTAACTTTGTAGTTAACTCAGATGGTAGCATCAGCAAAGTGAATGTAACGAAAGGAATCAAAGGCGGCTGCGATGAAGAAGCTTCTAGAGTTGTTCGTAACATGCCGAAATGGAAACCAGGTAAACAAGGTGGGCAACCAGTGCCAGTTTACTTTGACGTTCCAGTGAACTTCAAAATAGAGTAATAATAATTTAATTAGATAAAAAAATAGCCTGTGATTTAAAACCACAGGCTATTTTTTTTAGATATCCATACGTCCAAATGTTCCTATTTGGTGTAGGCAACTAAAATATCATCGACCGCATCGATATAAATAGTCATGCCTTTCGTAAACTCACCTGCTATGATTTTCTTAGAGATTAGATTGATTATATCTCGCTGAATGAGTCTCTTAAGAGGTCTCGCTCCCAGTTCTGGGTCATAACCATGCTCTGTTAAATATTCAATCGCTGCAGGCAAGATTTCCAACTTCAAGTCTTGCTGTACTAAAAGCTCTTCTATTTGCTTTAGCTGAATAGATACAATTGCTTTGATCACTGATTTTCTCAATGGAAGGAAGAGGACGATATCATCTATACGATTGATAAACTCTGGTTTTATTATAGTCTTGAGGTGTGCCACAAGTTTTTGCTTGACTACAGGAGCTACATTCGCTACATTTTCATCTTCTACATCGTCAAATCCATTGAGAATTATATCCGAACCCATATTGGATGTCATGATAATAATCGTGTTCTTGAAATTGATTAATCTACCTTTATTATCCGTCAATCTGCCGTCATCTAGCATTTGAAGCAGGATATTGAAGGTATCAGGATGCGCCTTTTCGATCTCATCTAAAAGAACTACAGAATAGGGTCTGCGTCTAACCGCCTCGGTTAGCTGTCCACTTTCTTCATAGCCAACATAGCCCGGAGGGGCTCCCACCAATCGACTCACGCTATGCTTCTCTGAATATTCACTCATATCGATACGGATATATGCATTTTCATCATTGAAAAGATATTCTGCTAATGCCTTCGCCAACTCCGTCTTACCAACTCCAGTGCTACCTAAAAATAGAAATGAACCGATGGGTCTATTTGGATTCTGAAGACCTGCACGACTCCGCAATATAGCATTGGAGACAGCTTCTATGGCCTCTTCCTGACCTACCACTCGTTTTCTCAACTCTGCATCGAGGTGAAGTAGTTTCGTTTTCTCCGATTGTAACATAGACTGAACTGGTACACCCGTCCATTTGCTCACTATCTCTGCGATGTCTTCGGAGGTGACAAATTCTTTCATCAATTTTTCGCCGCCTTCTATCGTTTTTAATTCCTTCTCGCAGGCCTCAATTTCTGCCTGTGTTGAAGCCATCATCCCATAGCGAATCTCTGCTACTCGTGCATAGTTTCCAGCTCTCTCCGCCTGTTCTGCTTCTAGTTTTAAAGATTCTAATTTAGACCTAGCATCTTGTACTTTGTCTACGATAGATTTCTCCTTGTCCCATTTCGCTTTGAACTCATTGCGTTCGATGCTCCACTTCGACAATTGCTCTTCAATATTTTTTAGTTTCACTTCATCATTCTCTCTGCGAATAGCTTCCCGCTCTATTTCTAGTTGCATGATTTTTCGATTCAATTCATCCAAAGCTTCTGGAACTGAATTAATTTCTAAGCGCATTTTAGCGGCTGCTTCGTCTATCAGGTCAATAGCTTTATCTGGAAGAAATCTATCCGTTATATATCTCTGGGAAAGAGTGACAGCAGAAATGATGGCCTCATCTTTTATTTCTACGTTGTGATATCTTTCATAGCGCTCTTTGAGACCTCTAAGAATAGAAATGGCAGCTTCTTCATCGGGCTCATCGATCAAAACTTTCTGAAATCTTCTTTCCATCGCCTTATCTTTTTCAAAATATTTTTGATACTCGTCAAGAGTAGTCGCCCCGATCGCTCGTAACTCTCCTCGAGCTAGCGATGGTTTTAGAATATTGGCAGCATCCATAGCACCATCTGATTTTCCAGCACCTATGAGTGTATGTATTTCATCTATAAATAAAACAATTTTTCCCTCACTATCAACCACTTCTTTAATGACAGCTTTCAGACGTTCTTCAAACTCGCCTTTATACTTAGCACCAGCTATTAATAAACCCATATCCAAAGCAAAAACTTTTAAGTCTAATAAATTTTCAGGAACATCGCCATTAACGATTCGCTTGGCAATACCCTCTGCTATGGCCGTTTTCCCCACACCTGGTTCTCCTATCAGCATAGGATTATTTTTTGTCTTGCGAGATAAAATGTGCAGTACGCGTCTTATTTCTTCATCGCGACCAATCACGGGATCTAATTTGCCCTTCTCCGCTTGTTCGTTTAGATTGATAGCGTACTTCCCTAAGGAATCATAAGTCATTTCCGTCGTATTTGAATCTACTTTCTGACTACCGCGAAGTTCTTTCATCGCTTTGCGCACCTCAGACTCCTTGAGCCCATATTCTTTTAAAAGCTTTGCCGTATCATCATTCTGCATTAACAGGGATAGAAAAATTAATTCTGGACTCACATAGCTATCGCCGAATTCCTTTATTAATGATTCTGCTTTAACCATAGCGGTCTGCGCTGTGCGGCTGAGATATTGTCCTGTCTCTGTGCCAGAAACTTTAGGTATTTTATAAAATGATTCTTCTAGCTTATTCAAGATAGGACTCGTCTGAATTCCTAACTTTTTTATGATTTGCGGCACTAGATTCTCCTCATCTTCTATAATAGCAGCAGCGATATGCTGAGTTTCTATGGCCTGATGTGATTGTTTTATAGCTTTGTTCTGTGCTTTTTGAACGAGATCTTGAGATTTGATAGTTAATTTCTTTATGTCCATTTTATTAATTTTAAATGTTGAATTTTGAATTATAAATAATGACAAATGTTAATATACAGCATCATATAGTTAGAACTCAACTCTTTTAATACTAAATATTCAAATCTAATACTTTAATAAAAGAATAGACAAGCTGTCATTAGTTTTAACAAACTGAAAATAAATCTATGACTTTAAGACAATTAGAAGACGAAATGGCTAGTTGTGAAAGATTAAATAAAGTCAAAATGACATTAGAATCTAATGTATAATGGTAAGGGTTCCCATTTTTTCTTGAATGCCGCCTTTGTATAAATTAAAGCGGACGAAGTAGGTGTAAACTCCTTTGGGAGCTGGTTCTCCCTTAAATTTTCCATCCCACATTGGTGTCTTACCTGCATAATCATAAACTTTTTCTCCCCATCGATTGTAGATAGATAAATTCAGAGTGCGAACTGGGCCTCCATTCAATTCGAAATAATCATTTACCCCATCGCCATTGGGCGAAAATGCTGTAGGAAAACCTACATTCTGCACAGGCAATACTTTTATATTGATGGAATCTTGATTATAACAAGTAAATTCATCTGTATATGCAAGTTTGACAAAGGTATTCACTGAAGTTTCTAACCATTGCTTAAGACAGGAGTCGCATTTGAATAATTCTTTCGGAGTCCATCGAAGGCCATTGTAATTGATTCTTCCTGAAATTTTAGGTTCAAATCTCAACACTTCTCCGTCAAAAATAACGGTGTCCTCACCTATCTCTACCTCAGGCATAGGATAAAAATACACCTGAGCATCGTCCGTAGATAAGCAATTATCAATGTTGGTGACAGTAACTGTATATTTTCCTGAGTTAATAACCTTGCGAAAGGAATCTAATTCTCCATCACTCCATATATAGTCCTTGTAGCCTCCTTTGACAGCAAGTATTATCGGATTTCCAATGCACGTGTTCGTATCACGTAAAGTTTTAACTAGAAAATCTGGTTTGACGGTCAAATCCAAACTAAAGAAACTATCGCAACCCTTCACATTGGTATATTTGATAGAATACTTTCCAGTTTTATTTTTTCCTTTATAGATATCGCCGAAACAAATAATTTTCACTTCACTTCCATAAGTTATTGGATTTACAGTTAAGTCTAATCTTCTCAAACGAGAACAACCATTTTCATCTACTATATTATCGAAATAAACTCCCGAAGAATCATAGCCTAAAAAGCTCTCTCCTTCACAAATCGTCTTACTGAGAAACGAATCTTTCGGTATGACACGCAAAGTCAGATGTGTAATAATACTATCACATCCAATATCATTGCGTAAAGTATCAATATAAAAACCCGTTGTAGTCTTTCCCATAAATACATCTCCTTCGCAAATCTTTTTATTGACTGGAACGGTGACCTTATTAGATACCCATAAGTTAAGGAATCGTGTGCTATCGCAACCATTGGCACTGAGAAATTTATCAGAATAAATCCCCGAAACCGATCTGCCGAGAAATGATTGCACCTCACAAATTTTTTTATTAACCGTAAAAAATGCATTAGGCTTCACCACGAGATGCAGGGTGCGAGTGCTATCGCAGTTTCTTGAATTCCTTAGTATATCTACGAAAGTGCCTGTAGTGCTATATCCACCTGAGGTTTTACCTTGACATATCGTATCATAAACCGCGCTTACGCTATGCTTATTGACTGTCAAATTTAAAGTGCGAATACTATCACAACCTTCGACACTTTTAAAGCTATCCCGGTAGGTACCATCTATTGTTTTTCCATTGTAGCTCTGACCTTCACAAATGGCAGCATTGATGACTACATTAGAGTAATTATTCACCTTTAGATTTAAGGTCAAAACACTATCACAGCCAAAACTATTTTTATAATTAAAGGTGTAAGTGCCCGTTGTTGTCTTACCCATAAAAGACTCCCCATCGCAGATTGACTTATTGATGATAGGATTGTGGATAGGATTTACATTTAAAACAAGCGTTCGCAGACTATCACATCCATTCGCACTGACCAATTTATCCACGAAAGTACCAGACATAGATCTACCTAGAAAACTCTCTCCTTGGCAGATTGTTTTAGCAATATTAGAGGTGCTATTATTAAGAATGGTTAGATTTAATGTCACTATACTATCACAGCCCACCTTGTTTTGAAATGTATCTAGATATACCCCAGCGGTTTTATGCCCATTAAAGCTTTGACCTTGGCAGATGGATTTGCTCTGACTAGAAGTCGAGGTATTATTTAATGTAATCTGCATCGTATCTGCACACCCCAATGAACTCCACGTAAATCTATAAATACCTACAGTATTCAATCCAGAGACAGTAGCATTAGGGTTGGTTATGGATGAAAATGTGGCCGAAGCCGGATTGGTTGAATGCTGCACCCAGTTGCCTGTCTCTGTGGCAGCCATAGTCGCTGTTTTTCCTTTGCATAGACTTATATCTGGGCCAGCATTTGTTTTTTTCAAAACTGCTGATCCTGTCCAGTTTAGAGTAAAGGCCGAATTGCCCAAAGGTCTATCTATTAGTAAAAAATAGCTTTCTCCAGCTGAAGCGGTTAACCAGTTCACCCAATTATCTCCTAAATTTCCCGGCCCTTCTGATACATCTGTGCTAGAAGCTCTCATTCCTGTGTGATTATTTGCAGACCCAGATGCTTGGGGATTGGTAGAACTGCAACGTATAGGTGATCCTTTAGCAGTGCAGGTCACATTTGGACCAAAGACCATGAAATCATAATCTTCTATAATACTCGTACTAGATGGAATTAAATTAAAACCTAATGTACCCCCTGTAAGTATGGTAAATCTGAGCCATAAGGAATTATTCTCTTGAAAAAAACACCAACTACTATTGCTGATTTCTTGACTACCCCCTCCTGACACATTTAAGCTAATAGCCTGGTTGCCGCATACCTGAATGTAGTTTACGCAATTATTCTGGGATTGAATTTCTCCAAATTTCCAAATAAAAATGGTAAATAGTACTAACCTTATAATCATAAGCCAAACAAAAATACACAATAAATCAGCAATTTAACAATTCATTTTGTGCAATAGGCAGGATTTGACCTAATTATAAAAATTAGTGTGTTAATACTTGGAAAGGACCATTCATTTTTTTTCCTTCAAATTTGCTTGTAGTAATTTAGAAATAAAAATGAGCAGTGATTTAGAATTAGAATACTCCAAAGACGACATTAAAACCCTGGACTGGCTAGAGCACATGCGACTACGACCGGGTATGTACATAGGAAAAACTGGAGATGGCACTTCTCAGGATGATGGCATCTATATTCTTCTCAAAGAGATCATGGACAATGCTGTAGACGAATACATAATGGGACATGGTAAAAAGGTAGTGATAGAACTCGACAGTGCCGAAGTGATGATTCAAGACTTTGGACGAGGCATACCCCTCGAAAAGGTAGTAGACTCTATCTCAAAAATGAATACCTCCGGCAAATTTGATTCCAAAGCCTTCAAAAAATCAGTAGGGATGAATGGGGTAGGATCGAAGGCAGTCAATGCTCTTTCTTCCTATTTCAAAGTAAAATCCGTGCGAGAAGGCAAGGAAAAAATAGCAGAATTTGCAGGTGGGAAAATCAAACATGAGACTAAAATTCAATCCTCTAAAGATGTTAATGGCACTACGATATGGTTTAGACCAGATAATGCCATTTTTCACAATTATAGATTTATACCTGATTATGTGCAGGAGCAACTGTGGAACTATGCCTACCTTAATTCAGGTCTAAAAATCATTCTCAATGGACAGGAATTTAGCTCCAAAGATGGATTGAAAGATCTAATTAATAAAAAAATAGATGCAGAATCACAGCACTACCCTATCATTCATCTAAAAAATGATGAAATAGAAATGGCTTTTACCCATTCGTCCAAATACGGTGAAGAATATTATACCTTCGTCAATGGGCAATTTACTACACAAGGCGGCACGCACCTAGGTGCATTTAAGGAAGCTATCGTCAAAACGATACGCGATTTTTATAAAAAAGACTTTGACGCATCAGATATACGGATGTCTATCGTAGGGGCAATCTGTGTTCGTATTCAGGAGCCAATGTTTGAGTCACAGACTAAAACCAAATTAGGAACGGTATCTCTAGAAGGAGATGGACGCTCTATGAAGGCATTTGTAGCTGACTTTATGAAGCAAAATTTAGACAATTATCTTCATAAAAATCCGCTGGTAGCAGAGGCACTGCTAAAGAAAATACAAAATAGCGAGCGCGAACGAAAAGACATGGAAGGGGTGCGAAAAATAGCCAAAGAGCGCGCTAAAAAAGCCAATATCCATAACAAAAAGCTTCGTGATAGCCGCTACCATTATACGGATGAAAAATATGCTCAAAATAAAGAGACAACAATTTTCATTACAGAAGGGGATTCCGCATCGGGCTCCATGACCAAATCTAGAAATGCGGAGACACAGGCGGTCTTTTCACTCAAAGGAAAGCCCCAGAACTGCTTTGGTATGAAGAAAAAAATTGTCTATGAAAACGAGGAACTCAATCTACTGCAGCATGCACTAGATATAGAAGAAGGAATAGAAAATCTGCGCTACAATAATGTAATTATAGCTACCGATGCGGACCATGATGGTATGCATATTCGTTTATTACTTCTCACATTCTTTTTACAATTCTTTCCAGAACTTGTCATCAACGGGCATGTGAAAGTATTGGAAACGCCTATTTTTAGAGTGCGCAATAAAAAGGAAACTATTTATTGCTATTCACAGCAAGAGAAAAAAGATGCAATGAAAAAACTCGGAGCTAAGCCTGAAATCACTCGATTTAAAGGATTAGGGGAAATATCACCTGATGAATTCGCTTTGTTCATAGGAAAAGACATGCGCCTGCTTCCTATCATATTGGATGATAAAATCAAAATACAAGAATTGCTCAAATACTATATGGGTGGAAATGATAAAGAAAGACAACGCTTTATTTTAGACAATCTGATCTACGAAATAGATGAGGTGGAAGAAGAAGTATTATAATGATTGGTACCGAGTAAAATATCTAACTATTCCTCCCTCGGTATAGAATCCACAGCGGGTTTGTACTTTTTCACTTCTAAAAAATCAATATAGCAATCTTTTAATTTAAGACCTAACTCGTAGAAGGTAGAGTTTAAAACCTCTTCATGCGGGAAATAGCAATGAGCCTTAATATCTTTAAGCTCAGCGACATCTTCAACCTTAGTAACTAATGATATAAAATCTAAGGTATATTTTTGATTACTGGCATCCAGCTTATTGATATCTACCAAGGCGTTGAGCCTTCTCTGCACTTTTTTATTGGAGTAATAGAAAAAAGATATAGGAGACATTACTACTCCTGGATTGTTTGGATCACTACTAGTGCCTATTCCTGACATTTTCTTATAATCTTTCGCACTCCGGCGAACGGGCTCTAGGAATACAGCCCCCCTGCTGTCATACTTTGGATTATAGAGTACAGACTTCTTAGCTGCCACTTCCGCTGTTATCGTCACAGGTTTCATTCTTCTAGTTTGGTAACTCATTTCTATCAAAAGTTCTTTATCGTCTAGAATATACTGCTGCTGTGCGCCCATACCTAGATATGTAAATTGAATGAGGTCTCCTCTTTCTACGGTGATTTTAAATCGTCCTTCTTCATTCGTTACCGTTCCCATCTGTTTGGTCACATTATATACCGAACATCCTATGAGATAATTAGAAGTTTGTGTATTGACTACCTGACCTTTTATACTCCATGACTGTCCATAGGTATGGGTTACTGAAAATAAAAATATCAAAAAACATTGTACATGACTCATAAAAAAAATGCCCAAGCATAAAACTCGAGCACTAAACTATAATAAATGAAATTAAAAAAACCTTGTAAAAACTAAAAACCTGTTATAAAACTAATACCGATTGTATTTCTCCAATTCCAAGGAGATGTTTTATCGCCCGTTAGTTTATTGCTCACTATGCGCACATCATCATCTTTAAGCACTTGAAAACCAAAATTAAGTGCAATATTCTTAGTTAGCTTGTAGAATAAATCAGTCTGCCAGTTAATATCGATATTTCCACGGCTGCTATTTATTGCATCTATCTGGAGTTGAGGCCTGGTATAGTTGTTAAATAACTGGGCTCTACTTCTGATATTTAAATTTTTGATCAATTCTTTTTCAAATACGATATCCAATCGAGCACCTAATTCAGAACGAATTCTTTGATCTACATCATTTCCAAACCGATTGGCTTCTGCTTTAGTAATAATAGAATCGTTGCTCACAAATGTAAACCTACCTGAAGCTGGTGAAAGAAATACTTTTAAATATGGCTGTGGGGTCCACTCAATACCAGGCGATACATCTAATATACCAGGAGCTAGGAAGTCAGACAACAATTTATCTGATTTGGCTAAGTCATAGGTTTTAATAAATTGAGAAAGGAAATTTGCGCCAATACCTACTTTAAGATTTGCTTTCTGTAGATCGTACAAATATTTAGATGAGAATTGTAGGATATCTGCATTTTTATTAATGTTATCGTTTACGCCACTATCTACACTTATATTTTTGAAGAAACCCAAGGTTCCGTCAAAGCTATTAGACCATGAATGTCTCTTGTTTTGATAATTAGCCTCCAAATGAGCCTGTCCACCTAGATTTAAAGTGCTATTTCCGCCATAAGATGCCGTCCAGTTAGACCCTAGTAGGTTTTGGCCGATATTGACCGTCGCATTTCCTTTATATGTCCATGGCTTGACTATTGGAGCTGGAAGTTGTTTATTTAAATCCGCTATTTGCGATTCGATAGCTGATTTTTGTTTACTTAACTCATCGATTTTGGCTTGAATCCCTTCAGGGCTAGTCTGCGAATACAGATAACCTGAGATAAATAAGCCTAATAAAACTATTGTTTTTTTCATTAAGATAATTTTTAGCAGTCAAAGATAATTTTTTTTGAATACTTTGGACCTTGAATTAAAACAACACAAAACAAGGTTGAGTAAAATAGTTATTTTAGGCCCTGCGCATCCATTGAGAGGTGGATTGGCTACATATAACGAAAGGCTATGTAATGCCTTTCTATCAAAAGGGCATCAAACCTCTATTTATACGTTTAGTCTGCAGTATCCTAGCATTCTATTTCCTGGAAAGTCACAATATTCCGATGAGCCTGCCCCGAGCAATCTCGACATTAAAGTAGTTATAAATTCTATTAATCCTTTCAATTGGTTTAAAATAGGATGGGAACTTAAAAATTTAAAACCAGATATTATAGTAGTTCGCTATTGGCTGCCGTTTATGGGGCCTTGCCTCGGCACTATTTTGAGATTAGTAAAATTAAACAAGCATACGAAAATTGTATGTATAGCTGACAACATAATACCTCATGAAAAAAGAATTGGCGATAGTTTGTTTACAAGCTATTTTATTAAACCAATAGATGGTTTCATCACCATGAGTGAAAAGGTATTGGCGGATTTAGATTTATTCAACATACCGAATAAAACGAGACAATATATCCCCCATCCTCTCTATGATAATTTTGGCGAGATAATTAACAAGAAAAATGCTAAAGAATTTTTAGGACTGGATATGGAGATAAATTATCTCTTATTTTTTGGATTTATCCGCCAATATAAAGGACTGGACCTTCTTCTCCATGCCATGGCTCAATTGAACAACCCTAAGTTTAAATTAATCATTGCAGGGGAGTTTTATGAAAATGCACAGCCTTATCTTCAGTTAATCAAAGACCTAGGAATTGAAGATAAAATAATCCTCAGAACTAATTTCATCACTGATAGTGAAGTTAAATACTATTTCTGCTCTGCTGACCTTGTAGTTCAACCCTATAAATCTGCTACACAGAGCGGAGTCACACCTCTGGCATATCATTTTGAAATACCAATGATCGTAACCAATGTAGGAGGACTCACCGCAATGGTTCCTGATGGCGAAGTAGGCCTGATAGCAGAGCCGAATGAGCTCTCTATTGGGAATAAAATAAATGAATATTTTGACAAAAAGTTAGAAGAATCCTTCAAAAAAAATCTCAAGATGGAGAAACTAAAATATAGCTGGGATATAATGACCAAGGCTATTGTAGACATTGTAAAAAAATAAAATACTAATTCTCCATGTTATCTTTACCTAAGCCTTCTTCATTTTCCCAGTTCTGGAATTTACGAAAAGATATCGTATTTCTTAATCATGGTTCATTTGGTGCGAATCCTAAATTTATTACCGAAAAACAAAAAGAGTATATTGATTTATTGGAAAGTGAACCCGTAGATTTCTCTGTTCGCCAATGGTATCCATTGTATTATGATAATAAAAAAGCCCTAGCTAAATTCGTAGGAACGAGTGAACACAATATCTATTTGGTACCGAATACAACCATCGGCATAAATCATATTTTGCATAATATAAGTGAAACTAAAAAGCAATGGCTCACCACCAATCATGGGTATGGAGCATGTCTGCATGCGTTTCATAAGATTGGTGAGCGCAAAGGAAATGAAATCATTAAAGTAAATATCCCCTTTCCACTTCATGATGAAAGTCAAATATTAGAAGCGATACAGGATGGCATTGGTCCTCGCACATCCATAGCGATGATAGATTATATTTCTTCGGCTACAGGCATTATATTTCCTATCAAAAAAATTATAGAATTATTGCAAAGCAAAGGTATACGAGTGATAGTAGACGCCGCTCATGCGCCAGGCATGGTCGATTTTGTTTTAGATGAATTGGGTGCAGATTATTTTGTCGCTAATTGCCACAAATGGATATGCTCGCCCAAAGGGTCTGCATTTGTATATGTGCATCCAAAACACCAGAAAGAATTCAAGCCCGTCTTTTATAGTTTTTACAACGACTGGGATACAGATCGTGAAGCACATTGGTCCAATCAATTTATGTGGGAAGGTACCAAAGATTATAGTGCATATTTATGTATAAAGGATGCTCTAGAATATCTCCCATCATTGGTAAGCGGCGGTTGGGCCGAAATTAAACAACGAAACAAATCACTCGCTTTGGACGGTGCTACTTTATTAGCTGAAAAACTAGAAGTAGATTTGCCCGTACCAAAATCTATGCTAGGGAATATAGTCACTATACCCCTCTGGGATGATAAAATCCCATCGATTAATTTCAACTACTATACAGAAGTGAAGAATAACCTCTATGATCAGTATAAGATAGAGGTGCCTTGTTTCTTTTTTCCGCAAGCACCAAAGCAGTATTTTAGAATTTCAGCACAACTTTATAATTCTATAGAGCAATATGCCTATTTAGCAGATAGTTTATTGAAAATAAGAGACAAAAAATAGCTTAAAACGCCTGTTCTACCCCCACCAGCCACCTAAACTGAAACTGATCATCTGCTTCATTTATGGCTGGATGAGATAGATAGAATGGCATATCAAATCTAAAAGTCATAGGTCCTAATCCCAAATACTTAATTCCTTTTTTCCATGTTAATGCGGTCCCTATGCCTGCGTCAGCCAATATTGGTGCTTTACTTATGGAAAAACTTGGCATATCAAAATTAGAGAGACTACCAACATCTCCGAATACATAAAGATTCATCCCGATAGTGCGCGCTAATTGGCGGAACTTAATAGGGGAAATATTTTCAAAGTTCAATTGGGTATTCAATGAAAAGCCAGAATTTTGATTAAAGATTTGATATTGATCTAAGCCTGTTCCTACGATATTTCGAAATGAATAGCCTCTTAAATTAATACCTCCGCCATAATGCAAATGGGAGAACTCCTGCGATAAAGACGACAAACTGCCTTTGGTAAATACATCTGAGAATGCTGAAACACTCCGCACAAACTTATTCTCAAGCATTTCTTCACCGCTAGCACCTCCAGCATTTAAGAGTACCTCCGCAGGAATAAATTTAGTCTGGTGTGCTCCTAGTCTTCCAAAAAATCTCCATTTAAAAAGTAATTTATCCAGTTTAATAGTTTCCTTATGCTCAGCTTCGAGATAACTATAATTAGCAACGGACAAAATCGAAGATCGAAGTTTAACTCTTGTGGTTTGTTCCACATTCGGATCTAAACTTTTGTTATTTATCCACTCGAGCCATACACTTGTATTAGCTACTTGATGGTTATCCCATTGAATGGAAGTCATATAATTATAATAGTCTTGGTCTCTTCGATAGCGCACCATGGACTTGGCTCCAATACTTACATAATTTGAATTATCAAACCACTTTCTCCATCGCAGGGAACTCAGAGCTATTCCATCAATATGTCTCGCTTCAAAGCGAACATCGCTGTTTCTAATAAATTTATGTGTAGGCGATGAATAAGCAAATCGAAACGAAATGAAATCATTAATTGCATCTCTTTCAGAAATATTTGCTACATCGCGAACACTCCACTTTCCTATTCTTGTGTTGAGCCATACATCAAGCTCAGTATTATGAAAGTTTCGATTCAAACTACCTTCAAAATGCGCGCCTGCTTTTATTCCGTCAAAATTATTATACCAAAAATCAGGACGCCATAACACTGTATAATTCTGTCTATCACGAGGTGGAGAATTTTTCCTATCAAAAAATAAATTCCATGCGCATGCTGTTGTATTATTCAATTCATTAATATCCGCTAATCTACCACTCGTGTCTATTCTCGCATACTTAGGCGGCTCTGGCAGATTAATTTTTGCGGTATATATCGTCTTCAATTTATTGTCCCAGCCTATCCAGCGCGGCAGTTTGGCGGCTTCTGTCTCCTTTTCAAACCATGTATTGGGCACATAGAAATTATACCGCTTACCACTCTCGCCTACTACAGTAATATCTAATGGTGACTGCATTTCCGCTTTTCGCTTTAGCTTTAGCAGATATTGTCCACTATCAGCTTTTTTTAAAGGGAAAATCTTATAATCTATCACCTTAGAAGTTTCTATCCATTGGTCAAAAAACCAATTCAAATCTACCTTAGTGTATTCTATGATTGAATTCCTAAAATCTTCGACATAGGGATGACGAAAAGACCATTGATTGAAATAGTGCTTCATGGCTCGCTGAAATAAACTATCTCCCAAAACATATTGCATATTATACAGCATTGTCGCCGTCTTATTATATACACTTCGATAACCGCCACCTTGACCTAATGCCCCGCTGAAACCATCACTATGCACATTGATTTCTGTCCTATCTCTATTCATAGCGTCTAGCATATAGCTATCGTAGCATCGGGCATTGCGCGTAGCGGTTGGCATGAAATGCTTAGGCTGCTTTCCAGAAGTGAACATATTTTTTCCATCGATAGCCTCCATAGCCCATACCGTAAGAAATTGAGTAAACCCTTCATCTAAGAGTGCTCTATAGGTTTCATTATTATTCACCATCCCATAGAACCAATTATGTCCTATTTCATGAGCCAATAATCCTCTATAGCCAGGATCTGAACCGCCATCCATAGTAAGCATAGGATATTCCATCCCATCTTGACAATCCGCTACCACCATTTTAGAATAAGCGTATTGACCGAAATCTTTGCTATACACATTGATAACTTTAGCTGAAAAATCGCAGGCGTTTTTCCATCCGCTACAATGAGGTTCTAAAACAAGAGCGACGGTGCTAAATCCCTTATACATTTTTTCGTCCAAGCGATAATGAGGTCCAGCCACCCAAGCAAAATCATGTACATTTTCTGCAAAGAATTGCCATACTTTTCGTTCACCTTTTTTCATAGGTATATGATATGTCACTATAGTATCCCATGGATGGCTCCAATAATTAGAGATATCTAGTTTTTTTCGCAATGTATCAGGGAGCATCTCTGATCTATTCTGCAGGAGTCCCGTAGCTTCTACCACATAGTTCGCTGGGAAATCAAGATGTACTCTATAATTACCGAAATCGCCATAAAATTCGCGATTCAAATGCTGGTCAGTGCACCAGCCAAATTTTCTATCATACACAGCTAATCGCGGATACCAGTGCGCTCCATTGAAGTGCTTCACTCCTTGATAGGTATATGATTTCATTCTACGACGTGTATCTCCACCTTTACTATAATAGGTTTTGAAATCAATTGCAATCTTTAGATTAGTATTGGGTTGCATTGGTTTTTTGAGCCAAGCCTTCAAAATAGAGCCATCGATTTCAGTTTTGACGATTTCTCCATCCACTTTCAGAGAAAGTATTTCATTTCCTTTTCCAGCCTCTTCCCATTTGCCAAAACGAACTTTATTTCCATTCGCTTCTTGTAAATTTGAGAGGTATGACTCCTTTATAAAAGCATTTTGATAGAGATTGAAAAATAATTCATTGAGCGCATGCGGCGAATTATTCGTATAAATTATTTCTACTTTACCAGAGATAATCTCTTCTTTTTCATCAAGTTTAGCCTTTATAGTATAATCTACATCCTGCTGCCAGTATTCACTCTTAGAGCCTAGTTTATTTTTCCAGAAATATGGATTGGTGGGAGATTGGAAGGTTTGAGATACCAAACCACTGCAAAGAAGAAGGAAAGAAATAGTTAATTTCATTGAATGAATTTTATGCTAATATCTGACAAATATCGAAATCATTTCCTAAAAACAAATCTAAATCATATACAACTACCACTTTCCCACACCTAATTGATTCCATGAAACTACATTATAATTGCTTCTCTTCTGTGCTTCAGTACCTCCATAAACCAGTGTCTTTTTTATAGGATTGTCTGGATCTAAGGACTGAAATCTATCCATCTCTTTAAACATATCCGATTTAACTGTTGAGCTAGCCTTTATTTCCACTATTTGAAGATGATCATTTTCTTCTATCAACAAATCAACTTCGTGACCATGCGAGTCTCTCCAAAAATACATATCACGATACAAATTCTGATGAGCAGCTAATTTGTGATATTCCGCGACAACATAATTCTCAAAAAGATGACCCCACAATGCATGAGTAGATGAGAGTTTATTCTCATCCACCCGCAGTAAATGACACAATAGCCCTGTATCATAGAAATAAAGCTTTGGGCTTTTTGTCAGTCGCTTATTGTAGTTTTTATAATATGGTGGTAATAAAAAGGTGATAAAACTAGTCTCAAGCAAACTCATCCAATTTCTAGCTGTCATATGACTAATGCCCGCATCTTTTGCTAAATCACTATAATTCAACAAATATCCTGCTCTAACAGCGCAGAGTTTGACAAATCGATTAAAAGAACGCATATCTTGAATATTAACTAACTGAGATATATCGCGCTTTACATAGGTCTCAATATAATCTGAGTAATACTTAGCAGGGTTAATTTTTCTGTCATATATAGCTGGATAAAAGCCCTTGAATAATTGACTCCCAATTGACTTCATAGCCATATTGTTAGTCGATAATTCTTGTATATCAAATGGAAATAAACGAAATAGACATACTCTACCAGCCAAAGATTGGGTAATATTCTCAATGAGATTAAAACTTTGCGAACCTGAAAGAATATACTGCCCCATAATTTTATCCCTATCTACGACAGATTGAAGATATGAAAATAAGGATGGAACGCGCTGTACTTCATCAAATATAACATACTTATTGTATTGTTTCAGAAAACCATTTGGGTCATTTGTTGCAAATTCCATATGATCTGGATTTTCCAAAGAGACATATCTATATTTTTTAAACTCTTCTTGCATCAATGTAGTTTTACCGGCTTGACGAGGGCCAGTAATCGCTATAATAGGATACTTTGCAGCATACTTTTTAATGTCTTTATATATTGTTCTTGAAATAGACATAACTATCTTATTTTAAAGCACAAATATACGTTTATTTTAAATTTACACAGTTTTTATTTTCAATCTGCACAACTTTTATTTTCAATCTGCACATTTAAAATTTATAATAAATTAAAACACATCAATAGAGTATTTTTAATTTACACAATATTTATTTTCAATTTGCACAAAGAAATAATACAAGAAATAAAGAAGGAAATATAAATTATAAGGAGTTAATCGCTATATAATCCCAATTTTCACTAGATAAATATCTCTATAATCAAGTCAAAAAAACTATTTTTACCCCATAAGACAATAGTTATGAATTTTCTCAAAAAAATAAGTCTCACGCATTGGATATTTATCTCTATGATCTTCGGAATCATAGTAGGAATAGCTTTCCCAGAGTTTTCACAGAAACTTCAACTCATTTCTAAAATATTTCTTCGTCTTATTAAAACGATTGTAGCTCCTTTGATTTTTGCCACTATCGTTTTAGGTATAGCGCATCACTCTAAATTAAAAGACATTGGAAAATTAGGCTTAAAATCTATTATTTATTTTGAAGTTGTGACGACTTTGGCTTTGTTTATAGGACTCGGAGCCATCAACTTAACCCAAGCAGGAAAAGGAATACACATGCAAGCCGAAGCAAAGGCAATAGAAAAAGTAGAAGAAACCAAACAGATAAAACCAAAATCATTTGAAGAATACATATTAGATGTGTTTCCTGAAAATATTACAAAAGCGATAACCGAAGGAAAAGTTCTTCAAATAGTCATTTTTAGTATATTATTTGGGTTAGGTGTTTCTCTAGCACCTACTGGAGCGAAAAATACTATGATAAACTTTGCAGATGGTTTAGCCGAAACTATGTTTAAAGTAACTAATGTCATTATGTATTTCGCACCATTAGCTGTCGGAGCGGCTATGGCCTATGCTGTGGGTCATATGGGGATATCCATTCTACTACCTCTACTCAAACTAGTAGGAACGCTATATGGTGCCTTGGCGGCCTTAATTCTTTTTGTACTAATTCCCATTGGAGTGTACTTTAAAATAGATTTAAAAAGACTATGGCATCATATCAAAGAACCTGTATCAATAGCTTTTGCTACGACCAGTTCTGATGCGGCTCTGCCTAAACTTTTCAAAGCATTGGAAGATTTCGGCTGCAGTAGAAAAATTGTTTCTTTTGTTCTACCTATGGGCTATAGTTTTAATTTGGATGGTACGACACTCTATCTCTCTCTTGCCACTGTATTTGTAGCGCAAGCATCGGGAATAGAACTGACGCTTGGACAACAACTTTCCATGCTATTCATCCTCATGCTCACCAGCAAAGGTGTAGCCGCAGTGCCTAGAGCCTCTTTAGTTATTCTTATAGCTACAGCCTCTGACCTAAATCTACCCATCGCCCCTATTTATCTCATATTCGGGGTGGATGAACTCATGGATATGGCACGCACTTCTACCAATGTGATAGGAAATAGCTTGGCTACCTGTGTTATAGCTAAAAGCGAAGGGGAGCTTAAAGAATGATGAATAAATGAATGTCGTATAAGATTATATTAAATCTTATGGAATTAGTTTTCGACAATCCAGGTTAAAATCAAATCTTCTATTTTCTTATAGAAAACCTCATGGTTGCCTTGATTAGGAAAATTGGAGATCGAATATGGTAAAGAAATTGCAGACGAACTCAAAATACCTATTTGCTCTTTAAAAGAATATAGAGCCTTACTGTGATAATACTTATAGATAGTTTCTTTTGCACTCCATATTTTAGTAATTTCCTCTACATCTGATCCCTGCTCATAGTCGAGTGGATGAAAAAATTTAGTTTTTAATTTTAGGATTTTAGCTTGTATGACCTCTATATCAATAGCTACCTCCTTGGTTTCAGAACAGATCACAGCTACATAATCCTTGGAGTGGGATATGGAAAATTTTAAATGTGAATTTGTAAAATGAGGCTTTCCTAAATCTGACTTTTCTAGATACAATTGATTGTGTTGCTTCGACAACTTTTTAACCCAATATCGAGAAGCTAGCCACTGTCTTCTTTTCTGAGGGTTAACTATATTGTTATATTCCTTATGATCAAATGAAGTAAAATCTATTCCATTTAAATAGAAACTATCTTCCTCTTTCATTTGATAGACAATAAGCGAAACATCTACATCACAGATCTCTAAAACCAAAGGCATAACCTATCCTTCAAAATTTAAAGTAAAGACCAAGGTGCGAGGATATAAGCCGCGAATGGCAGAGTTATTTAAATCACTTTGATTACCGTCGAGCATATTGATAAGGCTATGCGAATATTTCAATTCTGGAGAGAAAATAAAATACGGAAAGAAATACTGAATACCTATACCATACTCCGCCGATAGACCATTTTTTTTAAGGCTAATTCTATTAGGCTCATTAACCGTTCTATTTTGAGGGTCTATATTGTAGTCATATTTAAGACCAGCTATAACAAACACGCGCAAGTCATTAACAGGCTCAGACTTAAAACGCACGCAAACTGGAAGAGTGATATACGTCGTTTTGATCCGATTATCTACAATACCGTCTCTCGTATTATACTGTATATTTTTTTCAGCAAAGGTCATATTCGGAATGAATCGAAGATCGAAATATCGATTAAACTGCCAATTCCCAATAAGCCCAAGATTAAAGCCTGGCGAGGATTTATCTTCCACACTCAAGATACTATCATTTAATGCAGAATGAGATTGTCTATCAATGCTGAAGTTGGAACTATTAAACCCAAGTGAAATACCCCAATAGAGGGCCTTATTCCCTTTTTCATAAAAATTCAACTGCCCACTTAAAAGTGAAAAATGAAAAGTGAAAAGTGAAAAACAAAAAAACCATTTCATTATTTTCTTGCGATGTATAGCGCACACATACCAAACGTAAGTGGATGGTGTTTAGTATCTGTAAAGCCTGCTTTTTCCAGCAATTTACAAAAATATTCACCTTCTGGAAAGGCTGAAACAGAATCTGGTAGGTAGCTATATGCTGAGGCGTCTTTTGAAAACAATTTACCTACTAGCGGAGTAATATACTGAAAATGAATAGAGAACAATAACTTCAAGATAGGATTAGTTGGAAATGAAGGCTCCAAAATAGCAATCATCCCTCCTGGTTTCAGCACTCTAACTAATTCACTCAAACCCTTATCCAAATTTTGAAAATTTCGCACTCCAAACCCAACAGTGATGGCATCAAAGTGATTATCCGCGTAAGCTAAATTTTCACTATCCCCTTTTACCCAGTCTATGACATTTCCTTTATCTTTTGTCTTTGATTTTGTTATTCCTACATTAAGCATATTTTGCGATAAATCCACCGCAATAATCTGAGTAGGATTTAAGGCCAACGCCTCAAATGCAAAGTCTCCTGTGCCAGATGCCATGTCCAATATGCTTTTTGGGCTAATAATGGCTAGTTCTCGAATAGCACGCTTGCGCCAGGCAATGTCTATCCCTGCACTCAACAGATGATTCAAGAAATCATATCTATGAGCTATATTGTCAAACATAGTCTCTATTTGAGCGCTTTTCTGCTCATTCTGATTATAAGGCAATACCTTTTCAACCTTTAATACCATTTATAATTATGTTTATAGTCCAGTTTTTCGTTGGTATAATGCCGACATACATTAACTAATGTTTAAATTGATTGGTCTATTTACAATGTATCGTCGGTATAAGTTCATACTTTGCAAAAGTAATTGTTAATTACTCATTCATAATCATTAAATAGAAATGATTAATTTTGGGGCATGAATATCACTTCTAGGCAGTTTATTGGCTCTTTTAACACCCTGGGTGAGCTACCAGAGTTAGATATTCCTGAGTTTTGCTTTATTGGCCGCTCTAATGTAGGAAAATCCTCTCTAATAAACTATATCACAGGAAAAAAAGATTTAGCTAAGGTCTCCTCCACTCCTGGCAAAACTCAATCGCTTAACTATTTTCTTCTTAACAAACTATGGCATCTAGTAGACTTGCCAGGCTATGGCTATGCTAAGCGCAGCAAATCACTAAGAAGTAGTTGGGAGAAAACGATGTATCAATATTTTGAAACAAGAGAATCATTAGTCAATATATTTTTACTTATAGATAGCCGCATCAAACCAATGAAAAGTGATTTAGAAATGATCGATTGGCTAGGTGAAAGTGGAATCCCATTTGCGATAGTCTATACGAAAGCAGACACTCGAGAGATCAAGCAATGCAGAATCAATATTGAATTATTTGAAAAAACGCTTTCTGAGAATTGGGAAGAACTGCCTAAACGATTTCTCACCTCTAGCGAAGAGAGAAAAGGCAAGGAAGAGATTTTAGAGTATATAACTGAAATTATAAATTCTTATTAATAATTGAACTGTAAAAACTAATACAATCAAGACTAAAATTTTATTATACCCCTTTAAACTTTCAACTTCTCACATTCTATGTCCATCGCTCAGCAACTTCTAGATATAAAAGCCATAAAACTTTCGCCATCCAAGCCATTTATTTGGGCTAGTGGAGCTGAATCGCCTATCTATTGTGACAATCGAATGACTCTTTCTTATCCTGCCGTTCGCAATGCTATCTGCGAAGGGTTTGTAGCTCAGATCAAGGAGAACTATACACAGGCAGAAGCCATAGCTGGCGTAGCGACAGGGGGAATAGCCCATGGCATGCTAGTAGCAGATAGACTAGGATTGCCCTTCGTATATGTGCGTGATAAGCCCAAAGGTCATGGCAGAGAAAATACAGTAGAGGGGCATCTAGATAAAAATAGTAAGGTAGTAGTTATAGAAGATCTCATTTCCACAGGAGGCAGCAGTCTCAAAGCAGTAGAATCTTTGCGAGAGTATGGTGTGAATGTATTAGGTCTCCTAGCTATTTTCACTTACGATTTTCAAAAAGCAGCAGATGCATTCCATACTGCAGCATGCACTTATCAGACGCTAACTGGATTCAAAGAATTAATCACGCTGATTGAATCGAATAAAAGTTACTCAAAAGATGAGATCGAATTTATGAAAAACTGGTATCAAAAAGGAATATAAAAGAATATGAGCGATAAATACCTGAAGCGCGGCGTTTCAGCCAAAAAAGAAGATATCCACAAGGCAATATCCAATATAAGCCAAGGACTATACACTAATCTATTTTGCAAAGTTTTCCCTGATGCACTCGGCGGCGATGCTAACTGGGTCAACCTAATGAGCAGCGACGGCAGTGGCACCAAATCGATTATAGCTTACCTATACTGGAAAGAAACTGGAGATGTATCTGTTTTTAGGGGAATAGGACAAGACGCCTTGGTCATGAATCTAGATGATATGGCCTGCGTAGGTGCAATAGATAAATTTCTATTCACCTCAATTATCAATCGAAATAAGCACCGAATTCCAGGAGAAATCATAAAAGAAATAATCGATGGAACTCAGGAGTATATAGAAAAATTAAATTCATATGGACTTGAAATCATTTATACAGGAGGAGAAACTGCCGATGTAGGAGACGTGGTAAGAACAATATCAGTAGATGCCAGTATGGTAGCTCGTATGAAAAAATCAGATATTATTCAGACTGGTAATATTAAAGCTGGGCAAATCATTGTAGGATTAGCTAGTTATGGAAACTGCGTCTATGAAAACGGATACAATAGTGGCATGGGAAGTAATGGATTGACATCCGCTCGACATGATTTATTGTCTTCCCACTATAGATCCTATCCTGAGTCGATAGAATCATTGGTTGATACTTCTGTCCAATATACAGGCAATCATAAGTTGACAGACAAAGTATACCAAGATATAACTTTGGGGAAAATGATTTTATCACCTACAATGAGTTATACTCCTGTTTTAAAAAAAATATTTAATCAAGTAGGTAAACCAAATATTCATTCCATTGTGCACTGCACAGGTGGAGGAGCCTCTAAGGTTTTACACTTTGTAGATAAAGTGAAAATCGTCAAGGATAATTATCTACCGATTCCGTTTTTATTTGATTTTATTCAGAAGGAAAGTCAAACCGATTGGAAGGAGATGTTTCAAGTATTCAATATGGGCACTCGACTAGAAATCTATATAGAAAATGAATTGATAGCAAACGAAATCATAGCTATATCAAAATCATTTGATATAGATGCACAAATAATGGGCCGAGTGGAAGAATCCAATATTACTGAAGTGCTAGTTAAACATAATAATGCAGAATATACTTATAGAAAATAATGCTTGTTTCTGAATTAGAATTTTATCCCCCATATTATGAGGAAGCTTACAAAAAACTTTCAGCTGATTTTCCGTTATTACAGCTTCTAAGTGATAGAATCAAGTATGTTGAATTTTATCGAGAAATTCCAGACTCTCAATGGACCTATAGCTATGCTCAAGGCAAATGGAGTATTAAAAAATTGGTGAGACATATTCTAGATGCCGAGCTTATATTCTGCTTTAGAGCCTTATCTGCTGTGCGAGGAGAACAAAAACCCCTTATGGGTTGGGATCAACATGCCTATGCAGAAACTATAGATGAATCTAGGCTTTTAAAAGACAGTCTTCTCACTTCACTAGAATTGCAAATGAAATTGACCCTAGATTTATTTACAACTTTCTCTAGTGAAGACCTAAAGAAAATAGCCAATGCCAATGGATTCGATACAGAAGTTGCTGCCATGGGCTTTTCTATCATTGCTCATGAAATGCACCACAGAGCGGTCATCTCTGATAAATACTTATCAAATTAATTTCCAAACCTAAAACAAGTATGATAAATCTTGCACGTCCTCTCGCTTTCTTTGATCTAGAGACCACAGGCCTCGATATTACTAAAGAGAGAATAGTAGAAATTTCTATTTTAAAAATATTCCCAGACCAAAGTAGGAAAACACTTTATTATCTTGTAAACCCTACAATACCTATCCCAAAAGAGGTGTCTGCTATCCATGGTATTACAGATGATCGTGTTAAAGATGCCCCCAAATTTTCTCAAATAGCTGCAGAAATAGCTGAATTTATCAGAGAAGCGGACCTAGCAGGCTATAATTCGAATAGATTCGATATCCCTATGCTCACAGAAGAGATGCTAAGATGCGGAATAGACCTGTACATAGAGAACAAAAACAACATCGACATTCAAACAATCTTTCATACGAAGGAGAAAAGAGACTTATCTGCTGCTTATCAGTTTTACTGTGAGAAAGAATTAACCAATGCCCATACAGCAGAAGCTGATACAGAGGCTACATACGAGATATTCAAAGCTCAGTTGCTTCGGTATCCTGATATCATAAATGATGTTGCTTATATTTCTAAGACTTACTCTATGAATTCTTCAGGTCATCTGGATAATGCTAAGCGAATATTGAAAAAAGATAATCAATATTACTTGTGCTTCGGCAAATATAAAGATATGCGATTTCAAGATATTTTCGAAAAGGATAAAGGTTATTTCAAATGGATGTACAATGCTGATTTTGGATTGCATACAAAGGCTAAGCTAAAACAAGTATGCAATGAGTTAGGAATTTCCTTAAGTTAATTTCAGGACCTAGATTGCAATTTTCATTTACATTTGTACTATGAATGATACTCTGGTCATAATTCCTACATACAATGAGCAGGATAATATAGTCTCTATGATTGAAAAAGTTTTTTCACTGGAGCAGGGTTTTGACCTATTAATTATAGATGATAATTCGCCAGATGGAACTGCCGATTTAGTAAAGAATCTTCAAAAAAAGTATACAGAGAATTTACATTTAATACAAAGAGAAGGTAAATTAGGCTTAGGGACTGCCTATATCAAAGGCTTTAAATGGGCATTGAATCACTCCTATCAGTACATCTGCGAGTTGGATTGTGATTTTTCACATAACCCAGAGGACATACCAAGGCTACGAAAGGCATTGATAGACGGCGCCGACGTGGCTGTCGGATCTAGATATATAGCTGGTGGAGGAGTGCATAACTGGCCTAAGCGCAGAATATTGTTATCCAGAGGAGCGTCGATATATGCCAGACTGATTACAGGGTTACCAGTTCAGGATACCACTGCCGGTTTTGTATGCTACAAAAAGGAATTTCTAGAAAATCTCAATATGGATAAAATTGTCTTCAAAGGCTATGCATTCCAGATTCAGATGAAATTTGCTGCTTATTTAATGGGATTTAAGATTGTTGAAATTCCAATTTGGTTCAAGGATAGAGAAGAAGGTGTATCTAAAATGTCTTCTAATATCATTCAAGAAGCTATTCTTGGGGTACTAAAGCTGCGATGGAATGCTTTCTGTGAAAGCTATAAAAAGTAATTTCGATGCTTAGTTTTTGGGAAAAAGATCAATTAATTGATTTTGACTTTGCTATAGCAGGAGGCGGTATTCTTGGACTATTTACTGCTTTTGAACTTTCCATTAAATATCCCAAAGCCAGAATAGCTATTTTTGAAAAGTCTATGTATGGACAAGGCGCCACCACTAGAAATGCGGGGTTTGCTTGCTTTGGCAGTATGACAGAGATAGCGAGTGATCGCAGAAAATGGGGGGATGAAAAAACGCTTGAAATTATAGAAAAACGCTGGCGTGGTATTCAGAAAATTAAAAATACACTTGGGTCAAAGATAGACTACGAGACCTATGGAGGCTATGAATTGATATTTGAAACGAAAGACATAGACTCGCAACTAAATGAAACCAATCGCTTCCTTTTTCCTATTTTTCAGAAGAATGTTTTTTCTATTGCAGTGGATAATCTAAGAAGATTTGGATTTAGCGATGCAGTAAAGCAATTGATATTTAACCCTATAGAAGGGCAATTACATAGTGGAAAGTTAGTGTTAGCTCTTCATAAACTACTCCAAAACAAAGGGGTTAGTTTTTTCTCAAACTCAGAAATAACTAACTATCAATCTGGCGAAAAAGTATACTTTTCCATTAATCATCAGCGAGAATTATCGACAACTAAACTAATATTTTGCACCAATGCTTTAGCTCCAAGTCAAATGAACAAAGTAGTGCCAGCTAGAGGTCAAGTACTAATAACAGAGCCATTGGAACACTTAAAATTTAAAGGCTGCTTTCATTTTGATGAAGGCTTTTATTATTTCAGAAATGTTGGAAATAGAATTTTATTAGGAGGTGGGAGACAGCTGGACATAGCAGGTGAAACAACAATTTCACCAGATTTAAATGAAAAAATTCAGTTGGATTTAAATTCTAAATTACATCAAATCATTAGCCCAGGATATATTCCCAAGATAGAAATGAGGTGGTCCGGTATTATGTCATTCTCAGAAACTAAGCTACCCGTCACAACTCAAATAAGTAAAAATGTATATTATGCAATGATTTGCAATGGAATGGGGATCTCCCTTAGCCCGATAGCAGCAGAAAAAATAGCGGATATAATATAAAAAAAGGGATAGGCTTGAGCCTATCCCTCCACTTAAACATAAATTAGTATTAAAACAACTATCTTGCAATAGTCATTTTCTTGTTGACTTGCTCTGATCCGTTATCCAAATGGAGTATATAATTTCCCATTGGCAACTCAGAACAGTCAATATCTTTCGTAGTTTCAAATTTATTGATTGTAATTTGTTTTACTTCTTTTCCTAGTAAATCAATAACCTTAATTTGAATATCTGACTTACTAATCTCCTTTATTTTTAAGGTCATTCGACCATCAGAAGGCACAGGGAATAGCTCAAAATTAGCATTTTTTACATCTGATATGCCGCTACCAGCCTTGCGATTGTAATGGAAGTAGAACGTACCTCCACCCTTAGAAGATACCAAATTATTTATTTGAACATAAGCTACGCTGTTAAGTGTACCCATTTCCTTGTCATTAACTACCTGATAAGGAAAGCTAATAGGCGCTTTAGTTTGGGAAAGAATTAAAGGGCTCGTCATTGATTCTTGTGTAGAGACCACAAAAGACAACTGATCAAGAGGTAAATCAGTAGAGAACTCATTTGTACGTTCTAAAACATTTTTACGTGATTGAATAGTACTAAGGAATAAGCCTTTTTCAGAAGGACCCTCATTGTAGAAAAATCTAACCGAATAAGGCATTTTTACTGTATCCAGTGTATTAATGGTAAACATTCTTAATCCCATCAGGACAACCTTTTTTTCTGGTGCTACAGGCTCCAACTCTTTTATAAATCCATTTGTAAATCTGATATCTGGAGAGAATACTATGTTATTTCCATTCTTTTTTATAGCAAATAAAAGTTCTTGTTTATTACCTTCGTGTGCGTAATATGTCCAACCCAAATTGTCCGTGCACTGTTGCATGAGCCCTAGTTTATCACTAATGGCCAATCTTACTGCGTTAGAAGGGTTAATCTGTCTCACCAATACAGTTTTAGAAGGTTCATCGGTACAATAAATATTTCTTACATGAGCTCTATATTCGTCTGGAGAATTAGTTAAAGGGCTAATTGTATAGTTGCTATCAGTAGCTCCTGGTATTATGACTCCATTCTTGTACCACTGATAACCTGTAGCATGTTTACCGCGTACCATCATAGTATGCGATGGAGCACTACAATTTTCATTAGGTAATGGCTGCATAGTAACCTCCTGACGAGGATTTAAAACCACCTTGATTCTTTTAAATAGATCTTTTTCTTGACAATCGCCTAGGACACTTGGATCCTTGGTGATAATTAAATTATAAAATCCTGCTGTCGTTGAATCTGCATTAGCTATGATAAACCTATTATATATAGCGCCTTCAAGTGAATCTTGAATTCCAGTATTACTCACTTTGTACCACTGATATTTATAAACACCTAATGCACTTACCTCCATCAATGCAGGTCCGCCCATACAGGCATTTAGCAAAGTATCCGTTTGCTTTAGTAGTATAGGGCACAACGTAGGCTCAACTAATAACAGTCTACTTCTCAGTGTATCAAGACACGGAAGAGTAGTATTGACTATGACTCTGTATGCACCTGAATCCAATGCAGAAGTAAACGAATAAATCTTAAAACTATCAGTGTTTGCACCTGAAATTGGTATACCATCTTTGAACCACTGATAGGCAAATGGTCCATCTCCTCCTACTTTAATGCGCATTACATGTGACATAAGAGACGCATCTCTCAATTTTGCTCCTTTCGGAGTGTCTATGATAAAAGCTCTTCTTTTTACATCAAAATTAAACGCATTAGTAATCGTATCTTTACAACCTACAAGGGCCTTTGCTAGAACAGTATAGGCCCCCGTATCTGCGATTGTTACTCCGAGTTTGTTATATGTCATAGACCCGGTTGATAGCACTATATTATTTCTTCTCCATACCATAGTAGCATTCTGAACATTTGCACTCAAGTTTAGGTTACGTCCTTCACATAAGGGAGATAAACTTCCTGAAGGATGTGTTATAATGTTGGGCTTTAAATTTATCGCCACATAGCATGACTGAATGTTGGTAGCTCCAGTTACTTGCTCTTTTATTTCGCATGTATAGGTTCCAGTATCAGCTATACTAGCTATTGGCAATACAAAGCTAGAACTGTTCATACCTACGACGCTTCCATTTCGCTTCCATACAAAATCTACTGTATTATCACTAGTCAAAGAAATATTTAATAGGAGAGAATCTCCCTCGCATTTTGTCACATTAACGGGAAGTGGCGTGATGACGTTTATGGCTGACTCAGCACTAGAAATAATAAGACATAAAATCAGACTAGAAATCGACTTCTTGAACAAATTAACACCAAGTATAGTTTTACTCATTTTGGATTAGAAATTTATGTGATTGTATACGCAAAGATATAAAAAAATGTAATTTGATGATATAAATTATTTAATAAATTGATTTCTTCTGTACCCTACTAAGTATGTTTTCATTTCCATATAGTGAAGCAATTAAAAAAAAGACCCGTGAAAAATAATCTAACTATCTCATTACCATTATAAAAATTGCAAATTGGTAATAAAGCAGCAATTGCCATAGATACAACTACCACCAATGGTAATGAAGTAATTATAGATCAACATAATGACTGAAAATGAAATAGTTAATAATATCAGAGATAAAATTGCCGAGGAAGTAACGAATGAAATTGAAACTAGTATGGCCGCTCTAGGTAAAGATGCTAAATTTAGATTCTTTGAAGGTTAAGTAGAAACTGAACAATAAGAAGTGAGTCTTTTGCAAACACCCTTAGTATTTAATCCCAATAAGTGCGATACTATCAGTTTTTAGTATTAAGACGTTTTTACTCTTGTTGGAAAAGAAAATGGCCAGAAGCTCCGCTTTAATTTAGGATTTGGCGAGAGAAAAGATGACTTTCTCCTAACTTTGTATGTTTTTTTTGCTCTACTATAGTTTATTTTTCGGCTGTAGCGACCAGTGCAAAGTTCGCATTTATTTATCTAAAAAATTAGTTTTCAATATTTTATACAAATTCATAATAGGACTAACTCTGGCAGTGTTTTTTATTAAAAATTATTTCGATAGAAAGAAAAAATATTATTTTAAAAATAAATTTATATATTTGCACTCCCAAAATTTGAAGATTCAGAGATATGGCAAACACAAAAAATGCAAAGAAAGCAGCTAGAAAAGCTGTGAAGAGAAGATTGTACAATAGATATCATGCGAAAACTACGCGTAATGCTATTAAGTCTATACTAAATTTAGAAGACAATGGTGAGCAGAAAGAAAAGCTAGCCAATGTAATTTCTTTAATTGATAAATTAGCAAAGCGAAATATTATTCATAAGAATAAGGCTGCTAACATCAAGTCTAAGTTGATGAAAAAAATACTGAAGGCTGCCTAAAATTAAAATTATTAACTTATATTAAACATATTGAGCAAGTTCTAAATGAACTTGCTTTTTTTTTGAAAAAAAAATTACATTTGCCGAAAATTCAAAATTAGTTCACCTAATAAATACGCGATTATGAGTAATAACAATAGAAATAAAGCATGGATTATGTGTGGTCTTGGAGTTATCGGTTGTTTAACTTCCTTGGTAATGTTCCCACAATGGGTATGGATTCCGTTACCATTTGCTCTTACTGGACTAGCGCAGGCTTTTGAAGCTATATAGGCAGATTTATTAAATGAAGATATATACCAAAACAGGCGATGATGGCAGCACTGCTCTATTCGGCGGAAATAGAGTTAAGAAGAGTTATGTTAGAGTGGACACCTATGGGAATATAGATGAGCTCAATGCTTTCTTAGGAATGCTAATAGAAGCGCTCGAAACTGGTGAATTAAAAGAATATCTCTCCAAAATACAGCATATTCTTTTCAATATAGGTTCAGTTATAGCGACAATAGATGAGAAATATATTTCAAAACTTCCTAATCTATTAGTATCTGATATAGAAAGTCTAGAGGCGCAAATTGACAAAATGGACGAAACATTGTCGCCTATGACAAATTTTATTCTGCCTAGTGGCGGCGAGACTATTGCCAGAGCCCATGTATGCCGGACTGTCTGCCGCAGAGCCGAAAGAAGTCTAGTAGCTCTCATGGATACAGAACCGTGTCATGATAGTGCAAAAGTGGCTTTACAATTTCTTAATAGACTTAGCGATTATTTTTTCGTTTTATCTAGAAAATTGGCACAATTAAATAACACAAACGAAGTTATATGGAAAAAGGATATAACACTTTAAACTATTTATCAAAATAATTATCAAACTCAAAAAAAGGAAAAACTATGTATTGGACACTTGAATTAGCTTCTTATTTGGAAGATGCCCCATGGCCCGCTACTAGAGACGAACTCATAGATTATGCTATTCGTTCCGGAGCACCTGTAGCCGTTACAGAGAATCTACAGCAACTAGAAGATGCTGGAGACGAACAATATGAAGGCGTAGAGGATATCTGGCCAGACTATCCTACACAGGATGACTTTTACTTCAATGAGGATGAGTATTAGTCCCAATTAATAAAAGAAGAGGCTGTCTGATATAGGGACAGCCTTTTGTTTTTTGTACCCGATATTGATTGGTGCATTTTTAATATTCTAAAAGCATTGCTTAGCCTTCTCAGCGATATCCATCGCACAGACTGTGGCGCTGGTCCATGTATTTTGAAAATTAAAGCCCCCCGTGATTCCGTCTATATTCGTCACTTCTCCTATGAAGTAGAGATTAGACAATTTCTTTGACATCATAGTATTGCTATCGATATCCTGCGTATTTATACCTCCTGCAGTGACGAATTCTTCTTTAAACGTAGTCTTACCCTGAATATCATATACACTGTGAAATAAAACTTGAACTAATTTATTCACATTCTTTTTAGATAAATCTATCCATTTTTTCTCTAATTCTATCTCCGCCTTATAAAGCACATAGTCCCAGAATCGCTTTGGAAATTTCTCTATTTTACGGTTGACCACCTTAGCCAGACCATTGTTCTGAATAATCATGCCTAATTCTTGCCTAATTTGCTCCTCTGTCATTTCGCCCATCCATTGTACCGCTATTTGAAAATTATAGGCCGCTTTGTGCAACTCAAAGGCCGCCCAGGCTGAGAGTTTTAAAATAGCCGGACCACTCAATCCCCAGTGTGTTATAAGAACGTCTCCTATTTCTTTATAATCCGTACCTATTATCTTTATCATTACATTTTTAAGACTCAGACCCATTAGTTCGGTCAATGAAGGTTCTTTGATTTTAAATGTAAACAAGGACGGAACCGGTGATATGGTTTGAATACCAATACTGGTAAAAATATCTAGTTCTCTTACTTTTTGAGCGCCACCAGTAGCTATGATTGCATAGTCCGCGATGCACTCTTTTTGATTTATAGTGAGTATAAATTCCTGATCTCTTTTGGCTATTTTTTGCAATTCTGAACCGAAGACTACCTTTATATTAAATCGATCCAATTCCCTGAGGAAGCAGTCAATGATAGTTTGAGAATCATTCGATATAGGAAAAACTCTACCATCAGTCTCTGTCTTCAGTTTGACACCTCTCGTCTCCAGCCACATCCACATGTCCGCAGCTGAAAATTTATTAAAATTTTGCTTTAGAATTTTCTGTCCTCGCGGATAATTTTTGGAAAATTGGGCTTGCGATAAATAATGGTGTGTCACATTGCATCTGCCACCGCCACTAATCTTTACTTTTTTCAGTAATTCGGATGTTTTTTCATAAATAGTGACATCGCAGTCTAAGCGCTCTCTAAGCTGTATAGCACTGAATACACCTGCTGCACCACCACCTATTATAACTACTCTTTTTTTCAAACTACCACCTACATTCTAATGCCCTGCAAGATAGAAATAAATACCTAATTTTTTATAATTCGCATTAATTTTTGATTCTATTGTAAATTTGCTTAGTAGATTTTAAAATTGAACAGACTGAGCACACTCCTACAAAAACTAAACAGACGATTCTCTAAAGAATTTTATATTGGCTTTGGGATTTGGACTTTTAGTTTTTTTATGCCTTACATCATTCTTGGCTATGACTCCTACATACGTATTCACGACACCTTAGAAGGTGAGCTCGTCTGGCTACATATATTGAAAAATTCTGGCTATATGCACAGCCTATCCAATGAGGTGAGATTAAATACCATCATGGATGGATTGCCGCGAAATGTGCTTCCTTCTGGGTTCTCACTTATTGCGAACCTCTGCCATTTCTTTGACATTTTTTATGGGTATATTATAGGTCATTATATTTTTAAGACGATAGGTTTCATTTCCTTCTATCTTTTTATAAAACGATACATGACGCTTAATTATATCTATGAATCTGGTATCGTTTTTGTTTGTCTTTTATTGACATCCATTCAGTTCTTCACTCCTTTCGGCATTTCTATCATGGGTATGCCTCTGCTAGCTTATGGTTTCGCAAGGCTCTATTATCAGCAAGATTTTGGCATCACCGCACTGATTTTTTTTATATTTCCATTCTGCTCCTCCTTTGTTTGGTCAGGCATAGAGATCATAGTTCTTTTTAACATCTATCTTGTTTATCTATTTATAATAAAACATGATCATATCAAAAAGTGGATAGCGGCATGGCTTTCGTTTATTCTAGGGACCATCCTTGCTAATTTGCAATTTATCTATGGCATGTTGTTTCTAAGGAATGGATTTCGATCCCATCGAGTTGACTATTATCAATTTCAGGATGTCCCAAATATTAAAGCCAGTCTCACAGAATTTTTCTCCTTCTTCTTTAGCACACATTATCATGTTTCCATATTCGTTTCGACGCTTATTTTTGGAGTTTTTATTTTGAGCTATTATGGCATCAAAAAAAATCCATGGTCCAAGCGTCTTTTCATAGCCATAATTTTTATCGTCCTTTGGCAGGCCTTTTATAATTATATTGAATACTTTAGCCAAAGTATCGTTTTTATAAAATCTTTCCGTTTCAATCGATTTGGTTTTTTACTGCCATTTCTTTGGTTCTTGATTCTATTGATATCGCTAGATACCATAGCTAGATTCAGATTGCTACGAAAAACCATTCCACTCATCTTAGGTACGCAATTTCTTATCCTCTTTCTAGCGAATGATGAAACGCAACATAACTATAAAAAGCTCTGGGGCTTTGAAGATACATTTCCAAGTTATAGAGAATATCTAGCCTTAGAACAGTTTCAAGAGATAAAAAAACTTATCCCCAATCACTCTCAAAATAAAGTCGTATCTCTCGGGCTAAGCCCTACTATAGCCCAATACCATGACTATGCGACCCTCGATGGTCTATTTTCAGTCTATAATCTGAACTATAAACTTGCCTTTAGAAAAACAATGGAGAAAGAACTGGAGAAAAATCCGCTCATTCGTGAAAAGTTTGATACATGGGGGAACAGGTGCTATCTCTACTCGGATGAACTAGGGGTAGAAAACGTTCAAAATTGTCAAAGTGCACATGACAGAAAGAAAATTTACAACTTGGAGATCAACACGGCTAAGCTTAAAAAACTAGGAGGCCAATACCTATTTTCTGCCTGTGAAATAAAAAATGCATCTGCATTAGGATTAAGCCTACTCAAAACGGTGGGAACAGAGCATGATTTTTGGAAAATATACCTATACAAATTATGACTGCTACCAAGGAAAAACTGTTCTTTTTTCTGATTATTGTATTCTGTATTCTCTCACTGGGTTTGACATTCTACACCTTTGTCATTTTACCTAAAACCAATATTGCCTTAGGGTCGTTTTTTTAATCCTAGTATGTATTTGTGCACTAGGAAAACCTATTTGAATAATTTTTTTTTATTATATTTGTAGCTTATAGCGCTAGATATAAAGCATGTTTGAGAAGTTACAAGAAAGTATAGAAGCCTCCCTCAAAACCCTCAAAGGTCAAGGGAAAATCACCGATATAAATGTGGCCGCCACAGCCAAAGAGGTAAGACGTGCCCTAGTAGATGCTGACGTTAGCTATAAAGTAGCCAAAGAATTTACCGACAAAGTCAAGGATGATGCTATCGGAAAAGGAATCCTAACGGCGATATCGCCTAGTCAGATGTTTGTCAAAATCATGAATGACTCCCTGACCGAGCTAATGGGTGGTAGTGAGCAAGAAATCAATACTTCTGGAACGTTACCTATCATTTTAGTAGCTGGTTTGCAGGGATCGGGCAAGACGACATTTACCCATAAACTCGCTTACCATCTCAAGAATAAGAAAAAAATGAGACCTCTTATGGTAGCCGCAGACGTTTATAGACCGGCAGCTATGGAGCAATTGAAAGCATTGGGTGAGAAAATCAACGTACCGGTCTTTGTAGAAATGGAGAACAAAAACCCATTGGATATAGCACAGAAAGCTATTCAATACGCTAAAACAACTAATTGCAATATCATTATTGTGGATACTGCGGGCCGATTGGCCATAGATGAAGTCATGATGAAAGAGATAGCCCAGCTTAAAAGCGAACTCAAGCCATCAGAAACCCTCTTCGTAGTGGATTCTATGACAGGTCAAGATGCGGTTAATACTGCTAAAGCATTTAATGATACAATTAATTTCGACGGAGTCGTCCTGACAAAGATGGATGGCGATACACGCGGTGGAGCAGCACTTTCCATTCGCTATGTGGTAGATAAGCCTATCAAATTTATTTCTCAAGGCGAAAAAGAAGATTCTCTCGATATATTCTATCCGGATAGAATGGCCAATAGAATTCTGGGAATGGGTGATATCGTATCGCTCGTAGAGAAGGCTCAGGAGGTATACGACGAGAAAAAAGCGAGAGAATTATCCAAAAAAATAGCTAAGAGTCAATTTGACTTTAATGATTTTCTAGATCAGCTGCACCAGATTAGAAAAATGGGCAATATGAAAGATCTCATGAAAATGATACCCGGTATGGGCAATGCAATGAAGGATATCGATATAGATGAAAAACAATTCGTGAAAATAGAGGCTATCATACAATCTATGACACCAAAAGAACGTGGCAACCCTGATATACTAGATATGAAGCGGAAAATGCGAATAGCCAAAGGAAGTGGAAATACAATAGAAAAAGTGAATGCATTCATTAAACAATTCGATCAAATGAAAAAGATGATGAAGCAGATGCAGAATTTCACTCCTGGAAAAAGATAATTTGATGATGGGTAAATATGATGACATGCTGATGAGACGATTTGATGATAAGTGAAATTGAAAATCCGGAATGTGAAATGCTGAATAGTCTAACCACTGAACTAACTGAACAAACTAACTACTGAATAAACTAAACACTAAACAAACTTATATCTTTAATAAACGAAATATATGGCTGAACGATTAAATTTACCAAGAATGAGTGACACCATGGAAGAGGGTGTCATAGCAAATTTATTTATCAAAGTGGGCGATATTATCAAACCAGGCACAGTTGTAGCTGAGGTGGAGACAGATAAGGCTACGATGGATTTTGAAAGTTTTCAATCTGGCGAGGTGCTCTATGTAGCGGCTAAGTCAGGAGATTCTGTTCCTGTCAATGGATTGTTAGCTATATTAGGTAAGAAAGGTGAAGATTTTCAGAGTCTCCTTAGCGATGCACCTCCAGCTACCAGCCCAGCGAAAGAAGACGCCAATGTAGAAGTAAAACAAGAAGATAGCGCCCCTATTATAGCAGCTCCTTTAGCGAGTCAAGTGGTATCTACTGATCAGAGAGTGAAAGCAAGCCCATTAGCAAAAAATATAGCCAAGGAAAAAGGAATTAGCCTAACCAACCTAGTAGGTAGTGGCGAAGATGGTAGAATAGTGAAAAAAGATGTAGAATCCTACCAAGGACAAACTGGAGCTTCTAATTCAGCGAATGTACTGCAGAATCTACCAATAGGACAAGAGTCGTTCGAAGACCTACCGCTTTCTCAAATGCGCAAAGTCATAGCCAAGCGATTGGCTGAGTCTATGTACTCGGCACCGCATTTCTATTTGACAATTGAGGTCAATATGGATAATGCTAAACTAGCCCGAGAGCAGATAAATAGTGTTTCTCCTGTCAAGATTTCATTCAATGATATCGTAATCAAGGCCTGTGCTATTGCACTTAAAAAACACCCTTTTGTGAATGCTTCATGGCTTGGCGATAAAATCCGAATTAATCACCATGTCAATATAGGTATGGCGGTGGCAGTGCCCGATGGTCTAGTAGTACCAGTGATACGAAGTGCAGATTTACTCAGTCTAAGCCAGATAGCTGCTAGTAGCAAGTCTTATGCAGAAAAAGCTAAGAATAAACAAATAATGCCCGATGATATGAAGGGCAATACCTTCTCCATATCTAATTTAGGAATGATGGGTATAGAAGAATTTACTGCGATCATCAATACCCCAGATGCATGTATTCTAGCAGTAGGAGCTATGAAAGAAATAGCTGGTGTAAAAAATGGCCAGATAGTTCCGACCTCCGTCATGAAACTCACCCTAAGCTGCGACCACAGAGTAGTAGATGGTGCAGTAGGTTCTGCATTCCTTGCCGATGTCAAAAAATACATAGAGAATCCTGTGAATATGCTGGTCTAGGTAGATAAAGCTATTTACCTTCTATCTCATAATAGATACTCTGATTGAATAAACTAATCAATTTTTTCACGTTTAAAAAACTGGATTGGTATGTATTAAAGCAATATGTAGGTCCTTTTATTATCACGTTTTTGTTAGCATGGTTTGTACTCATCATGCAATTTTTATGGGTCTATATCGACGACCTCATAGGTAAGGGCATTGATACGGAGAATTTATTGCGATTTATCTGGTACACCTCCTCTACCCTTATACCCAGTGCACTGCCGCTGGCTATTCTGCTTAGTAGTATCATGACCATGGGTAAATTTGGAGAGAATTCAGAACTCACCTCGGCCAAGTCCAGTGGTATTTCTCTATTTCGATTTTTCAAGAGTACGATCATATTTTCAATGTTTGTCTCCTTGTTTGCTTTTTATTACTCTAATTACATTTTCACCAAAACCAAAGCAGTGGCTCTCACTATGCTGGGAGATATACGCAATCTGAAACCCACGTTGCTTATCAAGCCTAAACAGTTTTATAATGGAATCGGGGGCATGAGTATACTAATAGATAGTAAAGATGAAAAAACAGGTACGCTATATGGCCTGAAGATATATGATCATACCAAGGGAAATGGAAACCAAAGCATTCTGATGGCTCGCTCTGCCAGAATGATACAAAGTGATAATGGAAAGGTGTTAATTTTCAGAATGGATACAGGCGCTATGTACAAAGAAGTTGCTAGTAATTCATTTGACGATGTCAAATACTCGCACTATGTATGGAAATTTTCCAACTATGACAAACGATTCGATCTGACCCAATTCAAGCTCGCAGAAAACTTTAATAAAAACCCAGATGAAGCTCGATTTTCGATGAATATTTCACAGCTAAATTATTCCATAGATTCTCTAAAAATACAGTTAAAATCGAAAAGACTCGGTTTTGATACCCAGTTTATTAGGCAGAATCCTGTATTTTTATTAGCCACGAGTGCGCAAAACGCCATTTCTCTTAAAGACAGTCTAGCCCGATTAAATGCAGATGAAAATGCGCGCTTCAAAGTCATCCTTAGCAATAAAATACGTCAAGTAAAAAATAGTTTATTCACACACAATTCAGACTACGGGTACATTCGCTCCAACAGTCAACTATTGCAAGTAGAGTGGCATCGAAAATTTACCCTTGCAATCTCTTGTTTGGTACTTTTCTTTGTAGGAGCGCCTCTAGGAGCTATTATCAAAAAAGGTGGTATAGGGCTACCCATGTTTATCTCCGTTATTCTATTTATCATTTATTATATGCTGACCAAGATAGCGGGCGAATTTGCTCAGCAGGAGAAGACGACTCCCTTTTTAGGCATGTGGTTTAGCACGATTGTATTTCTTCCTTTCGGTATATTTCTCACTTACAAAGCCATGAATGATAGCCAAGTTATGAATGTCGAAGGATTTGCTAACTGGGTACTAGAAAAATTTTCTAAAAAGCATGTTAAGTCCAAATAGAAAGTATTTTTTTCTACTAGTCGGTCTATACTGTATCATCATGCAAGGGTTTATCCTAGCTACAGAGAAAGGGTTTGAATCGCTCTATTTCTGCTACCATCGGCAGACCTATCTCACCGAATTTTTCAAGCTAGCGACTTATCTAGGAGAATGGATAAGCTTGGCGGCTATCTCTTTCTATCTGCTAATCACCAATCGCAGAGCTTTATTCAGCGCACTGCTGGCCTTTGTGCCTTTGGATTTATTAATGCTCTCATTAAAAAGGGCACTAGACTATCCACGTCCTTTATCATATTTTAAACAGGGAGAAATTACACCCATTCCCGACTTTACGCCACTATATGCGCACAGCATGCCTTCCGGGCACACCTTTACTACCTTTTTTTGTATGACCTTTGTCCTCTTCTATTTTGATCTAAATAGAAAATGGCAACTTGTTTTATTCATGCTCGCTATCTTAGTCGGAATATCTCGAATCTACCTAATGTGTCATTTCAAAGAAGATGTTTTTATTGGTAGTATTTTAGGTATTATTGCGGGAATATTAGCCGTGTTTATTTACGAAAAAGGGGTCAAAAAGATATGAATTTCGAAGCAATCAATGAACTGATAAAAGAAGATCTTAATGCACTGCATGCCCGCATGAAGCGCGAGCTCAAAAGTGATATTCCGCTGCTCAATCTCATAACGGATTATCTCCTCAAAACGAAAGGGAAACAGCTGCGACCCATGCTCGTTTTCTTATCTGCCAGACTTCAAGCTCCCTCTAATGACGCCACTATCGTAGCCGCTACTATGATAGAACTCCTTCATACCGCCACTCTAGTCCATGACGATGTGGTAGATGAAGCAGAAACTCGCCGAGGATTTCTCTCTATCAATGCCAAATGGAAAAACAAAGCTGCAGTCTTATTAGGAGATTTCATGCTCTCCCGAGGACTCCTCATCTCACTTGAGAATAATCAATATGAGCTGTTGCAAATCATGTCTAATGCCGTGAAGGAAATGAGCGAAGGCGAACTCTTACAGATAGAAAAAGCGATGAAGCTCGATATTACCGAAGAGGTCTATTATGAGATAATCTCTAAAAAGACAGCCTCTCTCATTAAAACTGCTTGCCTAGCTGGTTCGCATTCCGTATCTACAGATGCTTCTAAAAATCAACTGCTCGCAGACATAGGCTACAAAATAGGAATGGCATTTCAGATAAAAGATGACCTGCTAGATCTAGGGAAAGATGAAATAGGCAAGCCCCTTGCTATCGATATCAAGGACCAAAAAATGACCCTTCCCCTTATTTACACATTTAAAAAGCTATCATGGATGGCTAAAACCAAGCTTATGTTCTTGATTCGATTTAGGAACAAAAACGCCTCTTCAATTCAAAATATTATTTGCATTATAGAAAAAAATGGCGGACCGCAATATGCCGAGGAGCTTATGCTCACCTATGCCAGCGAAGCTAAAGCACTTTTAAATCAATTTGAAGACACTATCTACAGACAAGCGTTTTTAGCATTAATAGATTTTACCGTTCATAGAAAAAAATAAATAACTTATATGCTAGACCGCTTGGATACTTAATTATACAGAACCAATTAATTCTATCCCGCACATGCCGAACATAAAGAATAATCATGGTCGGTATAATTTATGTCATATGTTAGAATTCGGTTTAATATAAATTACTAGCCATTGAAAATAAGATTTCCACATTCGCGGGAATGACGTTTGTTGTTACGACTGCCATCGACCTCAATCCACGTCATTCCGTGCTTGACACGGAATCTAATGTAAATTATAGGTATAATTAAGGATTAGCACATTAACTTATCATTTCCTCTTCCCCATACCCAGAGATCTATACATGATTTTTAGCATCAAGAGCGCAGCTGCACCTGGCGTACCGAAATTGCTAATTATGAGTAAATTTTGAAGATAACTAAATAGATCATACATCTCCTCAAAGCTCAGGAATACAGGTGTGGCATTTTCTGGCATGATATCTTTCAGTTCCATATTCTCGACTAGGGCAACTATTTTCTGACCTTCTGACCAGATGACAAAACCCACCAAAAATAAGGCACAGAGAATAAAAAGGCGCAAATAGGTAGGCTTAAAAATAAGAACTTGATCGTAAAAAACAAACCACCGAGCAAGCTGTATCAATAAAACAAACGAGAAGATTCCTAAAGGTAAAAAACGAAATGGAATCACATGATGGATAGGATACCAAACGACCCATGCTATCAGCACACTTAATATCCACACTATGATTTCTCTTATTATCTGTTTAGTCATAGTACAAAACTAAGGGAGATTTACTATACAGTAGTCATATTTTATAACTCGTGAGCAATCATTTAACCTACTTGATATAAAAACAACATTCTCTTTTTAAGATTTTCACTATCTTTAGGTTTAAAAATAACCTATGTTACTCATAGCAGAAAGCGGTAGTTCTAAGACACAGTGGAGAATAGTAGATAAGGAAACGTGCATAGCTGCAGAGACCAGAGGTATTAATCCATTCTTTGTTTCGGAGGCTTTTGTTCTAGAAGAATTGAATGACTCCGAATTAATCCAGTATAAAAAGGAAATAGAGAAAATCATTTTTTACGGTTCTGGTTGCTCTCATGAAGATAGAAACAATTATTTAAAATCTATATTTCAAGAATTTTTTACCGAAGCGAAAGAAATCATAGTAGATCATGACATGCTGGCTGCCTGCATAGCCCTATTCGGCCATGAGAGCGGGATAGCCTGTATTATAGGTACAGGGTCTAATAGCTGCGTCTATGATGGAAAGCAAATAACCAAAAATATACCTGCCCTAGGCTATGTGCTAGGCGATGAGGCTTCTGGAGCCTATCTAGGAAAAGAATTATTGAAACACTATATCTATAAGACATTGCCTCCTGAAATACAAAACTATATCTGGGAAACCTATCGACTAGATAAGGAAGATATTTTTGAGGCTGTATATAAGCAGCCTTTACCGAATCGATATCTCGCTAGTTTTGCCCCAATAGCCAGTCAGTATAGACAGCATGGATTTATTCAGGAATTATTGAATAGAGGGTTGAATGAATTTGTGCAATATCACATAGCTTGCTACCCCGAAGCTAAACAATATCCGATAGGATTTGTTGGATCAATAGCCGCCGTTTTTCAGGAAGAATTGTCTAGCGCACTAAAATCCCACGATCTTTATATTCATAAGGTGGATAAAAGTCCAATAGATGCGCTGGTTGCATTCTATACATCCTAAGTACGATATAAATTTTGTCCAAGAAAATTAACTAGGCAATACTGCATTGGAATGGAGTTCTCTTTTATAGACAGAATCCCATGAGAAGACTGCCTCTTTTTTACATACATAATCAATAAGTGGCATAAATAGACCTGCAACAGCTAATGCATAAAAATGACCATATTGAACCCCTAAACCATAGACAAAAATCTGAGTACTCAGTACGATAATAAATACCCAAGACATACGACCTATTCTGCTATTTGGATTTGACAGAGGATCTGCTATAAGCAAAAAGACATAAATAAGATACCATACCTCCTGCGCATAAAGCAGCGCAGAATCCATACCAATACTAGAAACAAAACCTCTAGCCAATAAGCTGAAAAAAATAAAAACAACAATGACATCTAACTTTCGACGATTGGTAAGATATAGAATAGCTAAGCTACCTAAAACAAAAAACCCAATCAATATATGATCTGCACGATGATTGGTGATAAAAGCCTGATTAGTAAAAAGCATCATAAATACTAAACCGAAATTTGCTGGGTTGAATAAATGCTTACCTCTAAACTGGAAGATATATTTCGAAGCTACCGCAAAAAAGGAGATCATTCCACAGATAAAGATAAATTCAGTGCGAATTAGCAGACCCATAAGCATAGTGGTAATAACTGTGCTTATAAGCGCATTGACTGGAATCTTGAAAGCCAGACAAAAAAGCACTTGGGTTAATAATCCAAATAAAAATATAGCGATTAGTTTTTGATAATCAAATTCCCATGCTAAAAACTTCCAACCGTAGAGATAGACAAAGACAAGGAGGAGAATGAGCAAAAAACGATTATCAATCCGCATGAATGATTTTAAATTTTAATTTTGCAAAAATAGAAAGAACTTATTTTCTGGTAATGAATAGTTATAGTTTACATCTAGCTCCCTTTATTTTCCCCATTTTCAAAGTGCCAAAATAGGTGAGTTTGCGATTAGTAAAGTGAGGAATTACGCAGACGAAAGTTTCCTGAGGTAAATTACTCTAGATCATTTCTCCAGATAACCTATTTTTACAATGTATATGTCTGCTCCACGAATAGAACGATTAGAGAAATTAGCACAAGCCATCCAAACAGAGTTTCAGCACGACAAAACTATCTATGAGGATACGCTGAAAAAACTATCCGTTAAGGAACTTGTAGCCAAAGGACTGGTTTGGTATCCTCTCAGAATCAATGAAACTGGATATACTGTAGGGGAATATCCCTTTCTTACGGTAGAAATAGCGGAGGATAAACTGGAGCCTCATCAATTTAAAAGTGGCTCTATGATTCGTTTTTTTCAGAATCTAGATGGCAATATTCATTCTAACTCTGTCAGAGCAAGCGTCTACTACATCTCCAGCTATCAGATGAAGATAATATTGGAAGACGATGACTTTCCAGATTGGTATCAGGATGGTAAAATAGGAGTAGCTACAGATTTTGATGAAAAATCGTATAAAGAAATGCGCCGTGCGCTGGCTGAAGTAGAAAAAGCGAGTCCTCCTCATCCTATAGCCGCATTGCGAGATAAATTTTATGGATTGAAAACCACAGCACCTATTCAGCCCATTTTTTTTATCCCCAAGAATACAAGCCTAAATCCTAGCCAAATCCTAGCTATAGAAAACATCTTAGGCACAGAAGATTTTCTTATCATACATGGCCCTCCAGGTACAGGAAAAACTACTACGCTGGTAGAAGGTATTTATCAATTAACTAAAAAAGAATCCCAAATTCTGGTATGCTCCCCTAGCAATAGTGCCACCGACCTACTTGTAGAGAAACTAGCTGGAATAGGATTAAAAGTGCTTCGTGTAGGCAACATCTCCCGAGTGAATGAAGATGTCCTCTCCCAAACACTAGATGCTAAAATTGATGCCTCTCTAGAAATGGTTGAAATCAAAAAGTTGAGAAAAAAAGCAGACGAGTATCGAAAAATGGCAAACAAATACAAGCGCCAATTCGGGCCAGATGATAGAGAGCAGCGCAGACTCCTGCTGCATGAGGCGAAAGAAATCCATAAACATATCCGCTGGATAGAAGACTATCTGGTAAAAAAAATATTAGAAGAATCACAGGTCATCTGCACCACGTTAGTAGGTAGTCAGCAGCATTATCTGAAAGACCTCAAGTTTAAGACACTCGTGATAGATGAAGTATCTCAAGCTCTAGAACCTGCCACTTGGATACCTATACTTAAGGCCGAAAAAGTCATCCTAGCGGGAGACCCTTTTCAGCTGCCTCCCACTATAAAAAGTAGAGAAGCAGAGAAACAAGGACTGTCCACCACCCTTATGGATATAGGATTTCAGATAAAGAATAGAGTATTTCTGCTAGATACACAGTACCGTATGAAAGAAGAAATCATGGGCTTTAGCAATTTAGTATTCTATGAAAATAAACTGAAAGCAGCCGCGAATACAGAAGAACATTATTTTCAAATTCAAGATAAACGCTACCCTTCGCTAGTTTTTATAGACACTGCAGGATGCGGATTTAATGAAAAGAAAAATGAACACTCCGAAAGCCTTTATAATCCAAATGAGACTAAACTTTTATTTGACTACCTCAGTCAGAGATTGCTCGAATTGAAATATCAATATGACCATATCAGCGTAGGGGTGATAGCGCCTTATAGAGAGCAGGTGGAGTATATGAAATCTTATGATAGAGAATTTTCTCAACTCAAGTTGAGCTATGACATTGATATATCTACCATAGATTCATTCCAAGGTCAGGAACGAGATATTATTTGCATAAGCCTAGTACGATCGAATGACGAGGGGAATATAGGTTTTCTGAAAGACTATAGACGCATAAATGTAGCGCTCACCCGTGCTAGAAAAATGCTTATAGTCATAGGAGATAGCGCTACGCTGTCGCAAGACAATTTCTATAACCAATGGCTAGACTACTGCCATGCGCATAATGCATATAAAAGCGCCTGGGAGTTTATGGAAGAATTATAAAAAATAATTATTTTATACCTAAGCTCCAAGCCATCCAGACCAACAACTAATTACGCTCCTTTTATATCCCATGCATCTCGCAAACCATTGCCCAGTGCATAAAAAGAAAAAACAGCTAGGGTAATAGCTAACCCAGGGAAAATGGCTAAATAAGAAACATCGGTGCCTAAGTAGCTATAGTATTCTCTCAACATAGATCCCCAAGAAGGTGCTGGAGGCTGAACTCCCAGACCCAGATAACTCAATCCTGACTCCATAAGTATAGCTGAAGCAAAATTAGATGCGGTCATCACGATTAGTGAGGGAAGCGTATTCGGCAGAATATGGCGAAATATAATACGACTATCTGAAAAACCCAAGACTCTGGTGGCTTCTACGAATTGCCTCTCTTTGAACTGAAGGAAAAGACCACGAATCAATCGTGCAGTATCTACCCACATGGTGAGTCCTACGGCCAGAAATACAATATAAATTTGATGTTCATTCGTCCCTTTATAACTGATAAGTAAAACCATAGCCAATAGCACAGTAGGAATAGCCCAGAATACATTCATCCAATACAGGACTACCTGATCTCTCCAACCACCATAATAACCCGCTATGCTGCCAGCAAAGACCCCAATAAGTAAAGAAATAATAACAGCAATGAAGCCCACTTGCAATGAAATTCGAGCACCATGTATTAATCTGCATAACACGTCTCTTCCCAGACTATCTGCTCCCAGATAAAACACTGTTTTTCGAATACTCGTTTCTGAATCCAAGACACTTAACTCCCAATCAGAAGAATTATATTTCTTATAATTCAGACCATTCTGATTATGATAAAAACTATCTAAAAGAATGAGCTGATCTATATCACTATTATCTTTAGAAAGAACGACTAAATAATAAGCTGTATATCCAGGTTTTTTAAAGCGAAGACTCAAGTTTTGATTATTCGCATCAGGGCTAGTATTGGTCACCAGCTTATGCCCTATAAGACTCAGCAGAATCAGTATGACAATAAAGCCCCCGCCAAATAGGGCTAGTTTATTTTTCATAAATCTTCGTAAGGAGGCTAAATTGGCTTGCATTAAGGAAATTATCTAACTATAATTCTCAATTTTACGTAAAGATATGCTTTATCTTCAAAATGATAAAACCTATGCAATTCTATACACCTGTGAATAAAAAAAAACTACTCCAAGTCGAATAGTAAAATTTGAGTTATTTTGCAAAGCCTTAGTGCACTTGATGTGAAACAAATAGGACTATTTTTATTAACTTTTATCGCCACTCAAGGCTGGTCTGGGGAAACACCGAACAGAGAAACAGAGCTATTGTCAAATATTGAAGCCGAATTTTTAAAAGCTACTATAACCTATACTAGTAAAGATTCCCTTTTTTTCAATGACTTTGAGGAGGCTCTGGTATCATTGGCCATTACAGACCAATATAAAGATTCGGAGAAACTCATTTATTATAATTATCTCTACCTGCTCATAAAAGATGTGAATCTCAATCTATACGCAGCTAAAAAACTAGAAGAACACGACTACAGGCGAGCCATACGCCTTATGCCTTCCATATTTTACTACAAGCATCAAGGCAGTCTGACTGTCTTCTTAAAGCAAAATTTTCAAGATGCGTTAAAAGCTATACCCTATTTAAATAAAGACCCCGAGGTCAAACAATTTCTCATACAAATGGCTATTGAAAATCCACGGTCATTCTACAGTCAGATAGAGGATTTCGGTCAGATAATCGATCTAGGTCAGATTATGGATTTAATTATCAGTTTAGACCCCATTCCGTGGCTAAGACAATTAGAGAAAAATACATATTTAGCAGATTTAGCATCCAATTCCAGCAGTCAGATTGTGAAAAAAGTGCTTGAAATAAAATCCCGGATGGGTATTAATTCTGAGCTTTACTATCTTCTCGATGACATTATCAAAAATTCATTTAATGACTCACATGAGTGGGAATTCAAATCTAATCAATACGTATTAACTAAGAAACTATTGGCTGCCACTATAGATACTACTGCCTATGCGCGTATTTCAGCCATGCAATTTCTCTCTAAAAAAGGAGATTGGGTATTTGATGAATATTTTGACAATGGAGAATCCGTATTAAGTCAATTTAGCACGCAGGAAATTTTCTTACTTATGGTTCTCAAAAATGAGACTGCCAATACTAGTGAACTTACTGCTATTTTAAAGTATCTTTCAAAATTTGATGACGATTTAATTTCTGATGAGTTTTTACAAATACTCCCAGAATCTATTCTCATTAATTTCATCAATAAAATATTCGAGTCAAATCTTGAAAATGATCTGAAAAAAATCTTAACTGAAAATGGTCTAAATCATTGTATACAAGTACTAGATAATTCTAAAACTAGACTACCACATAAAAATGAAGATTGGTTCAAACGAAAATATAATTACGAAAATGAAATAAAGCAGAAAAAGCAAGAATTAACCAAAGCGATTACCAATACCTTTCACCTTAATAAAACACAACTTTCACTTCTATCTTGGGCTAGAAATATCAATAAAATAGATAGCAACCTATTATCAATTATTAAAAGTCCAATAGGTAATCGATTCATAGATTATCTAGCTGCCTATCATCCTCATATTATACTGAAAAATAAAGAAACCCTTAAAAACCTACCTGAATTTCCCAATATAGTCAATAAATTAGCCTATTTCTCTCCCAACTCAATAAAAAAATATTTAGGAAACTCTGACAATGTTATTGCGAAAACCATACAAGCATCGACCGAGCCTATTCCTAAAACCATCATAGGAATATTCAATCAATACCAGTATAATACCAAGGCATATTCACTCATTCATAAAATATTGAATAGAGAACTCACTATAGACGAAGCCCATAGAATAGGTCAGTCTGAGGTGCCATATCTCAAAACCTTGATGAATATCACTGTTCAGAAAAATCCTCTAGGCATCCATAGTGTAGAAGAGGAGCAGAATCAGTTATCACTCAAATTTATTAGGTCCATTAATGATAATCCATCGCAGTCGCACCCGAATCTGCGTGAGATCAAGCAATTTAATGCTAAGGAGATTTATTCTCTGATGGTGCTAGGTAAAGAAGAAATATTTCAATTTGCTTTTGACAACTGCTACTCTGTTTTCATCCAAAATTTAGGAGAGACCAGTATGATAGATTTCCTTCCCAAGGTCAATCAATATAAATTTAGAGAATTTTGCACCCTCTTGGCCAATTTTCACAAATTCCCAGAGCTATTTTACAGAAATAGCACTCCTGAATCACGACAGCAATTTTTGGAAAAACTAACTAAGATAGATTTCAGCGATATTAATTGCATAGAAGAGGCTGCCGTCTTATGTGAGTTTGTCAATAACTGTGACCATTCTGAGATACAAATAGCAGTTCAGAAAATCATCAAAGCTGAATACGATCTTGCAGAGACTAGAAAGGATCAACTAGCTATGGCTGTATATAGTCTATTAGCTAGTAATATTGGGAATAGAGCGCTCGTGCACCAAGATTGGTTCAAGCAGAAAAAGGAAAGCTTTTCTAAATTTTCTCTAAGCTATATAGATGTGGCAGAGTTGAAGAAAAAACACAATAAAATAATAGAAGTCAGTTTTTTTTATAATGATGGAGATGGTGTAGCTTCATTTAATAATTATATTCAAATGTTTAGATCCATGCCCAAATGGTATATCCAAGATTTAGGTAGTTACTACTATATTTCTTCGCTAGAAGGCAATGATTACGATATATTCGCAAATAAACCGCAGCAGGAAATAGCCGGTCAGCAAGCGATAAGAGATTACCTCGTATATAACAATCTAGAACCATCCATCATCGTCCACAGAGGGCACAGCTATCATAGTCAGAAAACAATAGATCAGATGGTAGGTAGCCCTAAATTTATTTTTATGGGGAGTTGTGGGGGATATTATAAAATATCTGAGCTACTCGTTCGGTCACCCGACGCTCAAATCTTATCTACTAAGCAAGTAGGTACCATGAGTATCAATGACCCCATGCTTAAATCTATACGTGAAATTCTTCGTACAAATAAAAACCTAGACTGGCCTTTATTCTGGGCCGATCAAGAAATGAAACTAAGAGGCAACAAAGATTTTAAAATGTACATCCCTCCGCATAAAAATAATGGTGCACTTTTCGTCAATGCATTTTTTAAAGTGGTGGGGTTATAACCTCGGACAGATTTATCTTCTTAGATACCTAACTAATTCATCCAGAGCTTTTCTTCTATGACTAATAGCGTTTTTCTCTTCGGGACTTAGCTCCGCATTTGTTTTAGTATAGCCGTCAGGGATAAAGATCGGATCATAACCAAATCCATTTTCGCCTCTTGGATTCATTGCTATACATCCTTCCATATTTCCTTCAAACACGTCTTCCCTTTCCTTGTTTTTATATGTAATGATAGATATGAATCTGGCCTTACGATTTTCCGATTCGCCGAGTTCTGACAAAACTTTTTTATAATTAGTGATATCATTTCGTTCCTCTCCAGCATAACGAGCGCTATAAGCACTAGGTCTTCCATCTAAAGCATCTACCTCTAATCCACTATCCTCAGCTATGCATGGCAAATTGGTTTTTTCAAAAAAGAAATTGGCCTTATGAATAGAGTTTTCTCTAATAGTATCAAAGGGTTCTGGTATCTCACCTTCAAAATTAATATCTGCAAGTGACAATACTTCATAGCTTGAGCCTAATATGCCTCTAACTTCTTGTATTTTTTTCGCATTGGAAGTAGCAAAAATCAATTTCTCCATGTTTCAAGAAGCTAAATAGTCGTATCTTTTATAGTGCCTGCTCCTACGGTCACATTAGTGGCTTCATCTACCAAAATAAAACTGCCGGTATTTCTATTTTTAGAATAGGCATCATAAAATAGGTCCGAAGTACATCGCAGCAAGACCCTACCAATATCATTCATTTCCAAAGAGGTTGAATCAGGTACTCGACTCAGGTTATTGATGTCCATTTTATATTGAATAGATTTCACCATAGCTTTTACATCTTTGGTAGAATGTTTTAGAACATATTTCTGCATGGGAGCCAATGGCTTTTCGCTCATCCAGCATATCATAGCCTCTATGTCTTGACTTCTTCTAGGCAGATTCTGCTCACGTACTATCATATCTCCTCTAGAGATATCTATTTCATCATCTAGTTGTATTGAGATAGATTGCGGAACGAATGCCTCCGTGATTTCCTTATCACCTTGATAAATAGATTTTATCTTACTCGCAAATCCAGAAGGTAGCACCATGATAGTATCTCCTTGCCTCAGAATACCTCCCATCATGCGTCCTGAAAATGCTCTGAAATCATGAAATTTGTCTGACTGCGGACGAATCACTCCCTGCACCGCAAATCGAGCATCCACCATATTATTATCATTGGCTATATGAATATTTTCTAAAAGGTACATGAGTGTTGCACCTTCATACCAAGGCATATTTTCTGATTTATACACGATATTATCTCCCTTCAAGGCAGAGATAGGAATGAAATGTACATCACGGATAGAGAGTTTAGATGCAAATTCTTTATAAGCGACTTTAATACTTTCGTAAATAGTTTCATCCCAGTCTACTAAATCCATTTTATTGATACAGATAGCTAAATGAGGAATCCCCAATAGCGAAGCTATAAGCGAATGACGCTTGGTCTGCTCTATAATTCCTTTTCGAGCATCTACTAATACTATAGCGAGATTAGCGGTAGAGGCGCCCGTCACCATATTACGTGTGTACTGAATATGACCTGGGGTATCTGCTATAATAAATTTTCGCTTGGGTGTAGCGAAATAGCGGTAAGCTACATCTATTGTGATGCCTTGCTCCAATTCTGCTTTCAATCCGTCGGTAAAATAAGCTAGATTTAATTTCTCCTCTCCCTTACGCATACTGATGCGCTCTATAGCATCTATTTGGTCTTGAAAGATAGATTTCGAATCATAGAGCAATCTTCCTATGAGTGTACTTTTCCCATCATCTACACTCCCCGCAGTGGTGAAGCGAAGAAGCTCCATGCTCAAATAACTCTCACTACTAAATTTTTCACTCATACTGAATTCTATAAATTAAATGACTAGCGCTCTATTAAGATATCATTTCCTTTTAGGAATACTAAAAAATAACATATAGAAAATGAGGTAGAGTATTAAGGCTAGTAAAGTGCTCAATATTGTTTTAAACAAAATATAAAATACATTAGCTAGTTCACCTAACTCTATAAAAAAATAAAATAGATGAAACAAAAACAATCCGATAAACAAATAAGTCAAAACAAAATTTTCTCCTTGAACTTTTACACTTATCTCACTCTCCTCTTCTATTGACTTATTATAAATAAGTTGCAAAATATATGGTTTTATAAAACAAATAAATACCGAAGCCGCTATTCCAAACCCATAAGTATTGCATAGCATATCTATGAGAGCCCCATAGAAGAAACCAATAAGCATAGTATATACAGGCTTTATATTTCTTGGTAATAGTAGAAGAAAAACAGGATAAATTTTTGGATTAAATAATCCATAAAAATTTAGGCCATTTCCGATGAAAATTTGCATTACAGTTACAGAAAAGCCAATAATAATTAAATTAGTCCACCGTCTGCTCATCAGTTGCTATTTTTTTGAAATTTAGCAATAGTATCTTCCAGCTTCCTAATTTCTGGTCTTTCTATATTTTCTATTAAGTATACATACCTCAAATTAGTGAAATCATTATATAATCTAACCTTTATATTCGCAAAATTACTTTTACTATCTTCTGAATATTCTTCTACTACACCTACTGGCAGCCCGGCTGGGTAATAACTAGAGTATCCACTCGTTTCAATAATTTCTCCTTTCTTTAGTTTGATATGCTTGGGGATTTCCTCCAGCTCAGCAACCGTGATATCTCCTCCCTTCCACCTCAATTGACCAATATTAAGTGTAGATTTATTTCTTACACTTACATTATTATCTTTATTGAGAATAGACATGATACTGCAGAAATTTTCGGACACATCAATAACCACCCCTACAGGGCCTTTGCCGCTAATTACTGACATATCTTTCTTTATTCCATCCTTACTTCCCTTATTTACTATTAAAAAATTTCTCAATTGGGATACGGTATTACTCACTATCTTACCATGAACTACCCTAGCAGAATTAGGGAGCTGAACAGGATATAAGCCTAGAATAGAATCATCTATTTTGGCATTCAAACGAGCGCTTGTCTTGTATAATTCTTGCCTAAGTTTAGCATTCTCCATAGCTAAGGCTTCATTCTGCAATGGCATATTGATAAGGCTAGTCACATTAGCTACTTTCTCGTTGATATTAGCTGCCAAATAATTAGATCGACTAATCATATTTGAATGATGATAATCATTATATCTAGAAATAATATAAAGTGCAGCGACCTGCAATAAAATAAAAACTAAAAATGGAAATACTCTCTGAAAGATGACTATTACATTCCCCATAGAACCTTAGACTGATTTAGCTCTTGAGCACTGCTGCAAAATTTTCCATATTCTTTAGAGCAATATTAGTGCCTCTAGCAACAGCTAACAATGGGTCATCGGCTACATGTACTTTTAGCTTCGTTTTCTCACTCAGACGCTTATCCAGTCCTCGGAGCAAGGCACCCCCTCCAGTCAGATAGATACCTGTACGGTATATATCTGCTGCTAATTCAGGTGGAGTAGTCTCCAACGCTTTAAGTATGGACTCTTCTATTTTTTGAATAGATTTATCCAAGGCATCCGCTATCTCATGATAAGATATGATGATCTGCTTTGGAATGCCCATAACATTATCTCTTCCTTGCACTGGGTATTCTGGTGGCGGGTTATCTAAGTGGGTTAAAGCCGAACCTACATTTTTCTTAACGGCTTCAGCTGTAGGTTCTCCAATATTTAGATTGTGCTGAGTTTTCATATAATCCATAATATCCTTAGTTAGCTGATCACCTGCTAGGCGAATGGACTGATCACAAACTATTCCAGACAAGGCTATAACAGCAATTTCTGTTGTGCCACCTCCTATATCTACTATCATATTGCCTTCTGCCTCTTTCACATCTATCCCGATACCTATGGCAGCTGCCATGGGTTCGTATATAAGTTTTACTTCCTTACCACCTGCTCGTTCGGCACTCTCTTTCACAGCTCTAAGCTCCACTTCAGTAATACCTGAAGGAATGCAAATAACCATTTTATAATTAGGGGGAAGTTGAAGAAAATTACTTTTGGAGATAAGGCCAATCATACCTCTAATCATATTTTCAGCGGCGTGGAAATTAGCGATAACTCCATCTTTCAGAGGCTTTACCACCTCTAGATTTCTATGCTCTTTCCCCTGCATCTGTCTAGCCTTTTCACCTATAGCTATCACTTTATCGGTAATCTTGTCAATGGCGACCATTGAAGGTTGATCTACTACCACTTTATCATTGTGCATGATAATAGTGTTCGCGGTACCTAAATCTATGGCAATCTCTTGTGTAAGGAAACTAAATAATCTCATTGAAACTTAACTGAGTCTAACTTTTTATAAAAGTACAAATTTACAGTAATTCGTCGAATAAACTATTTATTTTTTCAAGTCCTATTTTATGCATTATATTTATCAATTGAAATTAGTCATGGATTGAGATCTTATTCTCATTTATTTTCATGCTGAATCTAGCGGAATTGCCTTTTTAGCAGGTTTTATATCTGCAGCTTCAATCAAGGGAGGTCGAATTCATATCCGAGCGAGAATCCAATTTAATCACAACATGGTATGAGAGATTCTTTTTTCAAGTATTGTGGCCCTCCTTCCATTTCATTTCGATCCATTTATACTGGTTATAGGAGTTTTTAGCCTATATTGCGTTATCAGCGGAAGGCGCTGCCTGATGATTAAAAAGTCAGACTATTAGCCCAAAATCGATACCTATAATGCCTATATTTTCACCCGCAATTATTTGCTTATGAAATAGTTATCATTTATTTTTCAAGGCCGAATAAGTATAAATTTAACTGTATTTGGTAGTCTAGGTATTCTGGCGGGTATCCGAGACTTAAATTCATTTAAAGATATGAACTAGCTTAAAGCAGATAGACATTAAGCATCATATTAATAAAATTTTAGGAGGATTATATAGCTGCTTTGACTACTATTTTAATAGTTAACTGCCCTTCCTAGCTGTTGGGACTGGCTTTCACCCAAGGTCACAGGTAGTATTTTGCCACCTATTATAATATCAAACTTATAAACAAACTATCTCAAACTTAAACTCTATATATTGAATACAAATAGATTGACCTATGTCAGGTGTAAGAGAATGATAGAAAAAGTTTTGGGCGTTTTTTTTGACTAATTTTACTAAATATTAAGCGGTATTAAGCCTCCGATTGCAGATTAATTCTTAATTTTGTAGACTAAAAAATATATTCATGTCCCTAGGATTTTACAAAGTACCTATAGCTAAAAACGACCCGGTGAGGTCATACGGAAAAAATAGTCCTGAGAGAGCAGCTTTGCTCGCAGAAGTTAAGCGACTTAAAAGTCAAACCATAGACATCCCGATGATTATAGGTGGCAAAGAAGTCACCACATCAGAGAAAATAAAATTAACACCCCCGCATGAGCATAGTCATATACTAGGCCATGCTTCCAAAGGCACTGCGCAGCATGTGCAGGATGCGATTGATGCCGCATTAGCCGCCAAGGAGAAATGGGCCGCTATGCGATGGGAACAGCGTTTGGCAATATTTATGAAAGCGGGAGATCTACTCAAAACTAAATATAGAAACACTGTATTGGCTGCCACCATGTTAGCACAGAGTAAAAATGTATTTCAAGCGGAAATAGATGCCGCTTGTGAGTTGATCGATTTCTTGCATTTCAATGTAGAATTCGCTGCTGAAATATATGGAGAGCAACCCTATAGCCCAGACGGAATGTGGAATAGACTTGAATATAGACCCCTCGAAGGATTTGTATTGGCGGTTACTCCATTTAACTTTACGGCCATTGCAGGCAATTTACCCACGAGTGCAGCTATGATGGGAAATACTGTAGTTTGGAAATGTGCCAATACACAGATTTATTCTGCTCATTTTCTTATGAAGCTTTTTATGGAAGCAGGTATGCCAAATGGTGTCATCAATTTAGTTTTTTCAGGTGGAAAAGACGTCGGGGAGGTTTGTTTTAAACATCCTGATTTCGCAGGCGTTCATTTCACAGGATCAACTGGAGTATTCCAAGGAATGTGGAAAGCTATAGGAGACAATATTCAAACGTATAAAACATACCCACGAGTAGTAGGTGAAACGGGAGGAAAAGATTTTGTTTTCGCACACCCTGAAGCGGATGTACATGCATTTTCTGCAGCACTAACTAGAGGTGCTTTTGAGTACCAAGGCCAAAAATGCAGTGCAGCCTCCAGAGCCTATTGTCCTGCTTCTCTCTGGGAAACAGTCAAGTCTAACTTAATGAGAGATTTGAAAGAAATTAAAATGGGCACGGTAGAAGATCCATCCAATTTTGTCAATGCGGTCATTGATGAGGCTTCATTCGATAATATTGTCAATTATATAGAAGCGGCTAAAAAATCAAATGATGCTGAAGTCATTCTAGGCGGTGGGTATAATAAATCTCAAGGGTATTTCGTAGAGCCTACCATCATCCTCGCTAAGAAACCTCAATACACTTCTATGTGTGAAGAAATATTCGGGCCTGTATTGACGATCTATGTATACGAAGATGTAAAATGGAGAGAAACACTAAAAATAGCGGATGCTACTTCCCCTTATGCATTGACCGGTGCTATATTTTCACAGTGCAGATATGCTATAGAAGAAATGACGGAAGCGCTTAAAAATTCTGCTGGAAACTTTTATATCAATGACAAACCAACAGGAGCTGTAGTAGGTCAGCAGCCATTCGGTGGCGCTAGAGCCAGCGGCACCAATGATAAAGCAGGTTCCAAACTCAATCTCCTCCGCTGGGTATCTGTCCGAACGATTAAAGAAACGTTTAATCCGCCGCATGATTATAAATATCCATTCTTAGAAAAATAGTGATCAGTAATCAGCGATAAGACGTCAGTTTTAAGATTAAGCAAATGGAAAATAATAGTAAAATAGTAAAATTTGAAGATTTAAACGTTTGGCAAAAATCTCAAGATTTAGCTGTTGAAATTTATCAAATTTTCAAAGACTCCAAGGAATTTGATTTAAGAAGTCAAATTATTAGAGCGACACTTTCCATTTCTAATAATATAGCTGAAGGATTTGATCAACATTCAAAGAAAGAGTTTATTCGTTTCTTAAATATCGCTTTAGCTTCCAATAGTGAACTTAAATCAATGCTTTACTTTCTAAAAAGAGTTAAATTATTGAACGAGTTGGAAGCCATTAAACTTCAAGAAAATTTAATAGAAATATCTAAGTTGCTAAATAGATTAATAAAGTCAGTAGCAAAGTCCGCAAAGAACTGACTGCTGCCCACCGACCACTAAAAACTAAATAAATGAAAAAAATACATATCATAGGCCTTGTAATCATAGCTGTAGCAATAGGTTTCATATTTACCAAGAGTAATGAATACTCGACCTACGCAGATTTCAGCACGGCTATGGAAAATGAAAGTTCTGAATATCATATCGTAGGTAGACTCAATAAATCCAAACCACAAATCTATGACCCGATAAAGGATGCTAATCTTTTTGAATTTTATATGGTAGATGAAAAAGGGTTAGAATCTAGAGTAATCTATAAAGGTACTAAACCAGATGGGTTCGATCAAACAGAGAAAATAGTCGTAGCTGGAAATTATGATAAAAATTATTTTCATGCGAGTACTATTCTCATGAAATGTCCCAGTAAATACGTAGATGAGACGAAGGATGTCAAAGGTTGATTTGTCAATTTGCTAATTTAATAATAGTATAGCAAATTACACCTATGACGCTAATGACTATTCTATTGCTATATTCCCACTAGATGATGACTCAGGAAAATAACACTATCTGCAGACTCACTATGCTTTGGGCCTTCGCCGAAGGTGGTTTGGGAGGATTTATGCATTTACTTCATATTCCTATGACAGGATTTATCGTAGGGGGCATTTCTATAATTATCAATGTTTTTACAGCAGCCTATTCAAAAATTAACGCTCGAATCATGCTGAGTAGTTTAGGATTAGTTTTGCTTTGCAAATTTGCCCTCAGCCCACAAAGTCCGCTAGGAGCA